>Ga0209374_1000334_pt1 | contig 54001 bp, 51 predicted proteins | sample SaaInlLV_DNA_10m_FD_184683 | JGI IMG/M metagenome (GOLD analysis project Ga0209374, IMG submission 184683) | Marine microbial communities from expanding oxygen minimum zones in the Saanich Inlet - SI075_LV_DNA_10m (SPAdes) (version 2) | ecosystem: Environmental > Aquatic > Marine > Unclassified ... | reverse complement strand
TTTCTGGAAGACACTCTGACCATGGATCACTAAAGCCTCGCTTTAACGATCGAACATAGAGAGCATCATGCGAAGAAGAACAATACAAGAAGAAGAAAAAGTAGCTGATTTGACACCGATGCTAGACGTCGTGTTCATCATGCTAATTTTCTTTATCGTAACGGCCACGTTTATTAAAGAAACGGGGGTCGAAATCAATCGCCCGGATACCAAAACGGCAGAGATGAAGAAGACTGTGTCCTTGCTCGTAGGTGTCGGGTCAGACAGCGGGATCTGGATCGATAAAAAGAAAGTCGATATTAGAAACGTTAGACCCACGATGGAACGGCTGCACGCAGAGAATCCAAAAGGCGGATTGGTAATCCAGGCAGACTCAGTTTCTAAGGTTGAGAAAGTTCTGGCGATAATGGATGCCGCCCGTCAAATCGGGATTACTCAAGTCGCGATTGCGTCGGAAGAGAATTAAGAGGGAAACCAGATGGTGATGTTTATAAGACTTGGTCTCTCGACGATCGTCGGTGTGGTGGTGACATTGGGCTTGTTTTACCTAATGCAGTACCTAATTCAAGGTGCAGATAGCGCTTTGACGGATGATAAGATCGGTAATTTGGTTGACTTTGTACGTGTCAAGCAAGACCAGCAGTTAGAAACGAAGCAGCGAAAGCCCAAGAAGCCACCACCACCCGATGAACCGCCACCTGATGTGCCGCCACAAAACTTCAACGTGGCTGTCGACAGCGCGGGATTCAATATGTCCAATGTTGATCTGTCAGTGAGTGTGGACGTTGGTGGCGGCGGGTTTGGGATTAGTGATGGCGAGTATCTCCCAATCGTAAAGGTGCAACCACAGTATCCAAGGCGAGCTTTGTCTCGCGGTCTAGCCGGGTATGTCATTGTGGAGTTTACGGTAACCGCACAGGGTACAGTGAAGAATCCCTTCGTGGTTGAGAATTGTGGGCATATCCCGAGTGCGCGTTCACCCGCAGAGTGCCTCGATAAGCCGAATAGCGTTTTTGACTCAGCGGCCCTCAAGGCGGCGGCGAAATTTAAGTACAAGCCCAAAGTCATTGATGGGAATCCGGTTGAAACCGGAGGGGTTCAAAACAAGATTGTGTTTGAACTGGCTGAAAGTTGATGGAGAGTTTAGGCATGAAGTTAAAATGTAACGCGGATAGCCTGGTTAAGAGCTTGGTTGGTATCGCCCTGATTATCAGCTTTGGTTTCGTGTCGATTGAAGAAGTCACCGCTGCCGAGGACAAAAAGAAGACGCGGCGGGTTCCCGCCATTAGCCAAAGTTTATATAAGCAAATGTCCGAAGCCCAGATCATGATTGATCCGGATTCAATGCCTCGCGAGGAAGGCGAACCCGCGCCGGTACCGAAAGGCACACCACAAGACGGCATCCAAATGCTGTTGGACATGACCAAAAAGAAGAGGCTGAACTCCAACGAGTTGTCACAAATTTGGAACTTGCTTGCATTCGGGTATTACACTCTCGAAAATGTACCGAAAACGATCTATGCGTATGAGCAGGTTTTAGCTGCTGGTAGAGAGGGAGTGATTACGGAAGCACTCGAAAAGAACGCGCTTCGGGCGCTGTTTCAGTTGAATTATTCAACCGAGGAATACGAGTTAGCGCTTAAGTATATAAATCTGTGGGAAGTGGCTAACGGCAAGCCAGATGCTGCCGTAAGTTATCTAAAATCGACTGCCAATTATCAGTTAGAGCGATTTAGAGAAGCCTTAAAGTGGGCGTTGCAGGTCGAGGAAATCATCGTTGCTGAAGGGCGGGCGATGAAGGAAAACTGGGTTTATCTTCAGGTTGTGCTCTACAGTGAACTCAAAGACGACGACAATGTGATCCGGGTTTTAGAACGGATGGTTGTTGATTACCCTAAGAAGCAGTACTGGATGCACCTTGCCGGGATGTACACCGAGAAAGAGTGGGATGACCGCGCGTTATCCGCCTACTACGCGATCTACAGCCAGGGCATGTTCGAGAAGGATTCCGAGATCGTGATGTTGTCGCAGCGTCTGCTAAACGCCGAGGTGCCCTATGAAGCGGCGAGTATTCTTGAGAAGGGTATGAAAGATGAGCTGGTAGAAACCAGTGAAAAGAATTTAAGACTTCTTGCGACCTGCTACACGGTAGCCCAGGAGATGAGTAAAGCCATTGTGGCCTGGGAGCGCGCTACTAAGTCGTCTGAAGACGGCGATATACAGTATCGTTTGGCCCAAGCGCTCGCACAGCAAGATCGGCATAAGGAAGCGGTTGGGGCTTATCGGCAGGCGCTGAAAGATGATGAATTGAAGTCGCCATCTGATGCACAGTTTTGGATGGCGATCTCGCATATGTCTTTAGAAAATTGGGATCAGGCCTCAACGGCATTCAAGGCGGCCTCGAGACTTGACAAGAAAATTGCGAAGCAAGCGCGACAATATATCCGGTATATTGCGGGTGAGAAACGTCGCCAGGCGGCACTCAAGGAAATGCTCGAAGGGTAATCTGCCCAGATTCGAATTCCAAAAAGCGGAGCCAGGACAGGGTCTAGGCTCCGTGTTAGCAACCGACAGGACGGCAAGCCGTTGTTCGAGTCGCTCGCTTTACTCAGTTCAGTTTGAAAATAACCGCCGCGTGCTGTTCAGTCTCGGGTCTGAAACGATTAGCGGTACACGCTGTGATATCTTCGTGACGGTTCTCCCCGGCGGTTTCTTTGTGTCGGCGCTATGCGAGACGCTTTGTGACGGCGCAAGCGTTCAAACGCGCCGCCTGGCGTCTAGATGGTAGCGCGTTTATAGGTGAAACAACTCGGGTTAAGCTTAGGCTCATTCGCTAACCGCCATGGCTTGTAGCAGGCTATATTGGCGCCATAAGTCTGCAGTTTCCTCAGATTGGAGGGCCTTATCCCTTACCGCGCAGTCTGGGTCCTCGTCGTGACGACAATCAGAAAACCGACAATGTTGCGCCGGCCCTAGTAAGTCCCGGTAGCGTTCAGCGAATTGTGCAGGCTCATACCAAATTTGCGCTTCGCGCATGCCCGGTGTGTCTATGATTAGGCCGCTGTCATTAGGGAGGATGCACAGCTCTCGATGGGTGGTTGTGTGCCGGCCTTTATCATCGAAGGCACGGACTGCTTGCGTTGGCATGTGATCGAGGCCCAGAATTTGATTAATCATGCTGGATTTCCCGACGCCCGAAGAGCCAATGAGCGCGGCGCAGTGTCCTGGACTTAAGTTTTTCAGCGGGCCGGCCAATGTCTCAGCATCGTGCATGTTGACCGGGTATACCTTAGTCCCGTGTAGGATGGGTTCTAAGGCTTTAATTTTTTCTTCTGCGTCTTCCGCGATATCGGCTTTGCTGAGTAGAAGGATCGCAGGCAGGCCACAACTCCAGGCCATGGTTAGAAAGCGCTGAATTCGGTTCAGGTTAAAATTTTGGTCAAGCCCGGACACAACGAAAATTAGGTCAAGGTTCGATACTAAAATTTGCTCAAGATAATTGTCGCCTGATGCGCGGCGTGAGAGCTTGGACCGCCTAGGTATTCTGCCTGTAATTGGGGTGGTGGCATTATTGGCCTCGAGTAAGCCCAGTGTGACCCAGTCGCCAACAACCGGAAGGGCTGTTTTGTCTCGTGGGTCAAAGCGTTGCCCGGTTGTAAGAGCTGCGCGGACGATACCTCTTTCAGTAATCACCGAATAACGTTGGCGGTCTTGGCGCATAACCCTGCCTAATTGATCGAGATCGGTTTTGTCGTCGAAACAACCAATCATTTCGTGAAAGCCGAGCTGAGCTAGGATCGGGTGCGTTTCTTTAAGATCTTGCATTGAGAGTGCCTCTAATGACTTTTCGTGCCAACGGCGCGGTGAGCGCGAGAACAATGAGCGTCGCCAGGAGCAAGCTGATCGGCCGATCGAGCAGGTAACTGAGGTTGCCGTCGCTAATAATCAAACTTCTACGGAGATTGTCTTCGAGCATGCCGCCCAGAATAAAGCCCAGTAACAGTGGCGCCATGGGAAAGGCTCGGCTTCGAAGCCAGACAGCAATCAGGGCGAAGGTGATCATCAGGTACAGATCAAAGAGGTTAAAGGAAACCAAATACACGCCAGTCAAAGAAAAGAAGATGATTAAGGGTGCAAGAATCGCTCTGGGAATATTCAGTAGCTTTGCGAAGATCGGGATCATTGGGAGATTCAAGAACAGTAAGATCAGATTTCCAATATACATTGAGACGACGATCGACCAAAATACGGCCGGTTCGTCCAAGTAGAGCCTGGGACCGGGTTGAATACCGTAGGCAAGCAGAGCGCCTAACAAAATAGCGGTCGTGCCAGAGCCGGGTATGCCTAGGGTAAGAAGCGGCACAAATGAGCCCGTGCAGGCAGCGTTATTAGCAGATTCAGGGGCTGCAAGCCCTTTCAAGTTGCCTTTGCCAAAGGGTGGGAGCGGCGCTTTTGCAATAATTTTTTCGAAACCATACGCAATGAATGACGCGATGGTAGCGCCCGCCCCTGGTAACACACCGATTAAAAACCCTGAAACGGCGCTGCGAGAAATCACGGGTGCAATGCTTCGTATTTCCTGAGACTCTAAACGAAGTGCTTGACTCGGAATAATCGGAATTACAGTTTGAGTCGCTTGCTCTGCTCTTAGCATAATCAGCGCTTCGGTTAAGGCGAAAGTTGCCATCGCGAGCATGAGAAAACTAAGGCCATCGATGAGGTCCATCCGGCCAAACGTAAATCTTGGGATGCCAGAGGCAAGGTCAGTGCCCACCGTTGATAAGCACAATCCAATAGCCGTCATCATAACGGCCTTTAGATACTGTCCGGGCTCAGAGAAAGAGGCAGCGAGGGAGAGGCCTAAGAGCATCATCAAGGTATATTCTGGCGACTGAAAGGCAAGGGATAGATCGGCCAGCGCAGGCGCTGCGATCATAAGTAGGATGACCGCTATGGTCCCGCCAAAAAAGGAGGCATATGCGGCAACTGCAAGCGCTTTTCCGGCATGGCCGTTTCTGGCCATAGGATAGCCATCAAACGCCGTCGCGACCGTTCCAGCAACGCCCGGTGCGTTGATCAGAATTGCACTGGTTGAACCACCAAATATGGCGCCGTAGTACACGCCTGCAAGTAAAATCATACCGCTGGCCGGATCCAGGTTGTAACTAATGGGAATCATAAGGGCAATCGCAGAAATGGGACCTAGCCCAGGCAGCATGCCGATCAACATGCCAATCAGGCAGCCGGCTGCAACAAACAAAAGGTTAGAAAAGGTAAGCGCCGTTGATAACCCAAGTAGCAAGCCGTCAATCATGTTCCTTGCAACCAGGTCGTGAGGATTCGCCCAGGGCTAATGTAGATGTTCATTAGGTCGAGCAGACCCCAAAGTATTAAAGGGATGCCCACGGCAAATGGCAATAAAATTCTCCAAGCGACGGCGCCGGTCTTGCGAGCGCCGACGGTTAAAAAGGCGATGCTTGCGATGACAAAACCAAGGACGTCAATCAAACTAATGTAGATGACTAGGACTACGATCATGCCGAGAATTGGGTCTTTATAGATGCGTTGCTCAAGCGAGGGCTGCGGATTCTGCTTGGTAGGCCGACGCGCTTCAGTGAGCAGCTGGAGGAGTGCGGCGGTAAAACCCAGTCCGCCGGTAAAGTAAGGAAACGCACTGGCGGTAAAATCTCCAGGGAGGGACCAAGGATCGATGGGAATCTGTGCGGCTAGGTATAAATAGCCAGTAAAAAACAAGAGAAGGGCTAGCGCGGCATAGTTGATTCTAATCACTGACGGCACCGGCTGCGCATCTATTGTAAGTAACCGATACTTTGCATCAGGGATCGAATCTGCCCCTCCTGCTCCGTCAAAAAGTTATAAAACGCATCACCCTCAATATAGTTTTCTGCCCAGCCGTTACGAAGTCGAATGTCTTCGAATACAGCGGTCTCCGAAACCGTACGAAGCGTGTGCCGCATCCGGGCGTATTGGGCGTCTCCGAGTCCTTTGGCTGCGAAAAATCCGCGCCAATTCGCAAACACCAAATCGATACCCTGAGTGTTTAATAAAGGTAGATCGGGTAGGTGCGACATCTCTGTGGGTGCGGTGACGGCTATAATTCGTAGCAATCCCGCTTGATGCATCTGAAGCGCTTCACTGAGACCGGTTGATAAAACCTGAGTTTCTCCTGATAAAAGACCGGCTGCCGCCTTGCCGCCGCCATCATAGGCGAGATAGACCAGTTTCTTCGGGTCGGCGCCAGCAAGTTGCAGTGCTTTTGCAAGGACGAAGTGATCCGTATTACCGCGAACGGATCCGCCGGCAACGATGATCGATCTTGCATCTGCCTTGTAACGTTTTGCGAGATCTGAAAAGTTCTGGATCTCGGAATCTGCGCGAACGGCAAAACAGCTGTAGTCCGCAATCATCGCAGCAATAGGCGTAAGGTCTCGAAACGACTGCGGAAAAACGCCCTGCAGTGCTCTCACGATGATTGGCGTTGAACTGATGAGCAAAGTGTTTTGCTGTCGATCTGCCGTTTCAATAAGTTTTGCGATCGCTCGGCCGCCGCCACCACCGGCGGCATTTTCATAGGTAACGTTTGAAACCAGTTGCGTTTGGTCCAGCGCAAGCCCCACGCCGCGGGCGGTGCCATCCCAGCCGCCGCCAGGACCCGCCGGAATAAGGAAGTGAACGCGATCCAGCCCCACATCGGCGGCTGTGACACTCGACCCGAACCCGATCAAGAGGGTCAATGCGAGTGCCCAAGTTACAAGTTTAGGCACTAGGAAATGGTCATGAGGGTTTCTGAAAAAGCCCAGTCAAGCCAAGGCGTAAGCAATTCTAAATCGCTTGACTCAACGGTTGCGCCACCCCACAAGCGCAGACCAGGCGGCGCATCGCGGTAAGCAGCAATATCGAACGCGACGTTTTGTTGTTCGAGAAGCGCGGTCATGGATTTGATAAAAGCGCTCTGGGCTGAATCTGAGAGTCCATCAAAAACCGGATCGACAATTTTAAGGCAGATCGAGGTGCTGGACTGCTGTCTGATATCGGGTGTTAAAAATGCTGCCCAGCTGCTTTGCTCTACCCATTTTCGAATTACATTAAGGTTCGCGCGACTTCGAGCGATGAGTGCAGGTAGTCCGCCAATTCGCTGGGCCCAAGCCAACGCATCAAGTTGATCTTCAACGGCGAGCATGGAGGGCGTGTTGATCGTCGCGCCTTCAAATAAATCTCGAATCAGGACGCCACCTTTGGTTAATCGAAAGAGTTTGGGCAGTGGCCAGGCTGGATCATAGGACTCGAGTCGTGCGACTGCTCTAGGCGATAAGGCGATCATGCCATGGGCCGCTTCGCCCCCCATTACTTTTTGCCAGGACCAAGTTACAACATCGAGCTTAGTCCAAGGTAGTGCCATCGCAAAGCTCGCGGAAGTCGCATCACAAAAAGTTAAGCCTTCTCGCGCATCCGAGATCCAATCGCCATCAGGTATGCAGGCGCCAGAGGTCGTGCCATTCCAGGTGAACACGACATCGCGTTCAAGGGTTGAGACGGTGGTCAAATCAGGCAGGCTGCCGTAGGGGGCATCAAAGATGCGAACGTCTGATAGTTTCAACTGTTTTTGAATGTCTGTTTTCCAGCCAGCGCCAAAACTTTCCCAAGATAGGACGTCTACCCCCCGGGCGCCTAGCATGGTCCACATTGCCATCTCAAACGCGCCGGTATCGGATCCAGGAACAATGCCGAGCACATAGTCATCGGGCATGCCTAAAAGGGCTTTGCTTTGATCAATGACAGCTTTAATACGGCCCTTCGGTACACGGGCTCGGTGAGACCGACCGAGTGCATCGATTGGAAGGTTGCTAAGCGCCCAGCCGGGGCGTTTGGCAGTCGGTCCGGAGGAGAAACACGGGTTATTGGGTTTTGTTTCGGGTAGGTTCATCGCTTTTATCGGCTGGCTAGTGTTCAGAATCAAGAGTATAAGGCATGATGGGGTTGTCTGTCGTTGCTGTAAGCTGCAACTTCGTCAGAAAGCCTTATTCTCAGGCGGATTTGAAAACGCATACGGTTATCGGAACACTGCGCATGAAATCGAATTTGATACTCGTTGGCTTAATGGCCAGCGCGGCTTTTTTTACGCTCTCAGGTTACGAGCTGATTCGGTCATCGGCGACGGTTTTATTTAAAGCGGCTTACGGTGCTGAAAATTTGCCGGTGGTTATGGCATTGATGCCCGTGGTCATGTTTGCGGGCGTGTGGGGTTATGGCGCACTGTTGACGCGGTTTGGCCCACGCCTTACCTTAAGAATTACAACCATCGCTGCGGCCTGTTTGATGCTGTTGTGTTTTGGGGCACTGCAACTTGATCTGTTATGGGTTACAGCGGTGCTGTTTCTGTTGAAAGAGTTCTATGTAGTGCTTTTGATTGAACAGTATTGGAGTTATATCAATTCCCGACTCGATCAAGACACGGCAAAGCGATTTAATGGGCCGATCACTGGCCTTGCGGGCCTTGGTAGCGTGGTTGGGGGCGTAATGGTCGCGCAACTGGCCATTCCTTTCGGGACTGAAAATCTCGTTTTGCTCGCAGCGATCGCGTTGATTCCGGCGGCGTTGCTTTCCAATATGGCCTATCGATGGTTTGGCGAGCCATCAGACCACAAAGACGAGCCGCCTGCTGAAACCTTCAGTGAAGGGGTCGGGTGGCATTTTGTGAGGCGTAATCCCCGGTTACTGGCGCTGTTGGCGATCGTTTTATCATCCCAGATCATGGCTGCTGTCTTGGATTTCAAGTTCCAGGGGATGTTGTCGGGCGCCTTCAACGGGGATGTCGATGCTGAGACAGCATTTCAAGGTACATTCTGGTCCTACCTTAACGCGGTAGCTGTTGCGGCGCAGTTTATTCTCACACCGATTTTGCTGACCGCTGTCGCGCTCCGGTGGGTGCACCTTTTGATGCCAGTTGTGCACCTAGCATTGATTTTATGGGCCGTCATAGAGCCCAGTTTATGGTCCGTGGGCGCTGCGTTCTTTGCGTTTAAGGTATTTGATTACTCCGTGTTTCGAGGTGCCAAAGAGCTCATCTATTTGCCTTTAGGTTTTCAGGAACGATATAGGGCTAAGGAGTTTATCGATGTGTTTGGTTACCGCACCAGTAAGGGCGGATCATCCATCATCATTGCCACCCTGCAAAAAGCTGGTGTTGCCATGAGCCAATATTATTTGTGGATTGCATTGTTGATGGCAGGCTTGTGGTTGGCTTTGGTGTTTCCCTTGACCCGTAAACGCGGTAATGAATAGCGCCTGAAGTGGCATCGAGGCTTAAGATTGACGCGCGGGCTAGGTCTAATCGATGTGCTGCCGCCAGCCTCGTGTTGTTTGCCATACAAGGCTTAAACCCTCAATGGGGGGGATTGAATCGTGTGACCTTAACTCGATGGTGAGGCCGGTGCGTACTAAACGCTGCAAGGTTTGTTGCATGACTGAACAGGCTGCTATGACAGACGGTAATTCGCATACCAGGCAGCGCGGCTCGGTGTACAGAGCCCGAGTGAGCATCAAGCGTGCGTACTCGAATCGATCAAAGCGGTGCTCGTCCAGGGTAATGACCGTATCTAGACCCAGAGGGTGCCGATAAATCGCATGGGTTAAGGCCAGTTGCTGGATCAATCGATCGACCCGCGCGAGATCTGGTGCGGCAGCCATCATGGTGATATTGGCCAGAATCGTGGTGTTAAAAATAGCGTCCGTTGTGGCCGTGGTTGTGATCGGTGAAGGCCAAAATTCTCGACCCTCGCTGCCCGGGCAGGCTCCAACAGAACCAGGGGCTAAAATGGTGCTCCGAAGGTGGGCGAAGGATGTCGATGGGGTTAGTTGTCGATAGTGTAAGGAACCGAATTGACTTGTTTGAGTCGAAGAAACTCGCTGCTCAGACGAATCGATCCGCGTTGATTCAGTGCTAGCTGTTATCTGGTCTGGGGGCCTGAGTTCGCGAAGATCGTGCCGGATTTCTTGTGCTGAACGCGCCTTCGTCAACTGCTGGCACATCGACAAGATGTACTGGGTCAACAGACCGCGGTAGGCCAAGATAAGATAAAGTCCGCCGAGACTCAGCTGGCCGATCATGGTCTCCAAGGCGATGCCATAGACTAAAAGACTCAAAGAGATGCCAACGGTAAATTGGTTTACCAAGGTCATTCTCGCCTTGTGATCCGCTGCCAAAGATTGTTGCGAATGGAATGCTTGCAGCGCCTGAATGATCCGGTTCAGGAAAGGCTGTTCTGCACGATAGCGGCGAATCTCCCGATGATGACTGAACCATTCCATGAGATGTTTTAATCGCGTTTGCTCTGAGTTGTTTGCGCATTTTTCTGCAGAGATAATGGGGTGCGTGAACCAAATACTGGTACAAATAAGAACCGCACTTGCAACGGTCATGAGGCCTCCTGATGCGGGATGGATTAACCATAAAACAGATAAAAGGCCGACTGCCAGCACGAGGTCACCTACGATGCGAACCGCTTCAGCACCATAAAATTGGCCGAAAGCATAAAGGCGTTGAACGTGTTTTAAAGCGGCCTGGACGTCGGTTGATTCGAAAGCGCCGGACGGCGCAGCAATCTGGTTATCTAGCAGTTTAAACAAAGCATGTTTTTCAAGGTGCTGGCTGCAGTCCATTAAAAGTCGTTGTTGCAAATGTGTTATGAGTGGCATCGCGAGCAAGATCAGCAGGAGTCCGACCGTGACTGATTGTAATAGCGCAAAGTCTTGACTGATGATGACCTCGTCCAAGATAAATTTGATAATGACGGGAATGCCTGCCTGCAGGGCACCCACCATCAGATGAAAAACTAGGGACGTTAATTGATTTGCCTGAACTGTAAGGTCCTTAGAAGCCGCGATCCTAGCTTGCGCTGATATAGCGGTTAGCTGCTTGTTGATCAAGGGCTGAAAGGTCAGGGCCACGCCCGTAAAATGGTCCAGCAGCATTTGCTTATCGATCGTTAAGCGACCGACGGCTGGGTCATCAATGATATAGCGTCCCCATCGTATCGCTCTGAGAACGACGAAGTGATTCATTTGCCAGTGTAGAATACACGGTAGTGTGAGCGCTGGCAGTTCTGCGGGCTCGAGCTCAAGCGTTAGGACAGAGAGGCCCAGTCGGGTTGCGTGCTGGACTAGGTCTGCTGCCGACCACTGCTGATGCGCTACGCCATACATAGCTTCGAATTGGACTGCGGTGATCTGGCCACCAAAGTGATGGTCGATCATGATCAGAGTGGCTAAGCCGCAGGCTGTTCGCCGGTGTTGCAGAATTGGGCTGTCAAGGCTCATGACGCATTCCTAAAGTGGGCGAGACCATTGCCGCAAGCCGTTCCAGAAGCGTTTTTTCTGAGACAACGATCCAGGTTTGGGCCTGAGTGCCCGCGATAAAATTTAACGATTTGCCGGTCGATGTAATGATCGGTTTGGGTAATCGAACTGTCGCGATTAAGTCGCGTGATGCGGGCCCGTCGTTCGGCGAATCGCTCAAGGAGATGGCTGATAGATCCCGTATTGTTCCTGAGATGCTGCCATCCATGGGGGTTAAATGGGTGAGTAATTTTACGTCTAAAGCATCACCAATATTGAGTAGGGTTTGAACACGCTTGGGAACTCGAAGTTTTACTAAGTAGTAAGGCTTTGGGGTTGCCAGCTCGATTACCGGCATATTTTGGGTCACAAAATCCCCGGGCTCGGCGGCCCTTCGGACGATTCGCCCCGAGCTGCTCGCCGTGATGATTCGCCGAACGGGGTTGGCCAATCGTTTAGATTCTGCGTTGATGGTTTGGCGCTGACGCTGGGCCTGAATTTCAGCCCGTTGAGCATCGAGTTTCGCTGATTTAAGGTTAGCGCGAGCAGAGGCAAGTCTAAAAGAGAGTCCGGCTTGCTCAGATTTGAATTCGACAATCCGTGAGGCTAAAACTCTGAGCGGCATATTCATTCGCTGCCATTCAATGGCCGAGATAAACCGGTTTAAAAACAAGTCGCGAGCTGTTGAAAGCGCAATTTGCTGTTGTTGTAGGTGCTCTACCTCGAGGTCAATTAGGGTGCGGCGCCAATGCTTCTGTTGAAGCAGTAAGCTGACCTCGCTTACGAGCTTACCGATGAGCAAAGCTTGCTGCTGCTGTTTGATTTGATGTTCACGCAGCAGGGCGTGGGCTTCGAAATCTGAGTTTCGTCTTAATGCCGTGTTTTCAGACGTTACAACTGGGTTGATATAGGCGATGACCTTGCCCGCTTCGACAAAATCACCGACTTGAACGGCAAAGGACTGTAGTTGACCGCTGGTTTTCGCAGTTTGAATAAGGGCTTTAGGTTCATAAAGGTGTCCGCTCAATAGAACGCGATCGGGCAGCGGCAAAAAACCTAGGAGCAGCATCAGCACCACAGCTAAGAGGAACCCAATCATGAAGCGCGTAGCGCCAGTGCCTTGAATTCGCGGCAGCGCGCCGAAGGTCGCTTCTCGATAAGAAATTTTTTGAGCTCGTTCGCGAAAAAGTAATCGATTCATTTTTGGCTCAAAGAAAAATCATAGATCATAAGTAGAGAGTGAAAATGCCGCCGCGGTGATTGGTCTCCGGCTGCGTGAGACAGCGATGGCCCTAGAAGCTGTTTTTGCCCGCTGCCGGTTTGTCCTCGTCTCTGAGCGCAGGGTCTGGCGAGGGTCATAATGCGCGTGCAACCGCCCCAGCATTGCAATCGATTTTGGCGCGGACTAGGATGTTTCAAGGGTTAGTTTTTTCGTTATCAAAAGAGCAGGAGGTCACGGTGATGTCGCGTTCCTTGGTGGGTGCCAATGCGCCCGATTGTCTTGCCGGTCGCGTGGTTGTGGTGACGGGTGCCAGTCGAGGTATTGGTGAAGCTATCGCCTACCGGTTTGCGCAGGCCGGCGCGAAGGTCGTCGTTTCTGCAAGAACCCTGACTGATGGTGATCATGTTTTAGCGGGTGGAATCTCGAATGTTGCCGCGACAATTGAGCGATTAGGTGGTCAAGCCCTAGCCGTCCGTGCAGATATTGGCTTGGCAGAACATCGCAAGCACCTGATCGATCAAGCAGAAAATCGGTTTGGTCCGGTTGATATTTTGGTTAATAATGCGGCAGTGACCTACTTTGAAAGAGTTCAAGACTTTCAACAAAAGCATTTCGATTTAATGTTCCGAGTTCAGGTTGAAGCGCCGTTTGCGTTGGCGCAAAGGGTGTTGCCTGGGATGATTGCGCGTGGTCATGGCGCTATTTTAAATGTCAGTTCTCATGCAGCGCTCCACCCAGCAATAGATGTCGGGGGGCGAGGCGGCACGGTTTATGGCATGTGTAAAGCCGCCCTTGAGCGGTTTACGACAGGCCTTGCGTCAGAAGTTTATGGTCAAGGAGTCGCCGTTAACGTGATCTCACCTGGGCTTGTTGCGACCCCTGGAGTGCTCCATCACAATTTGATTAACGAAGATACGCCAGCTGGTCGGGTCACACCGATTGAGCATATGGCCGAGGCGTGCTTACGACTGGTCCAGGGTGATCCAAAGCATCTCAGCGGATTAATTAGTTATGCCGATGATGTTATGACGCAGTTTGATTTGGTGGCTGAGGCGTTGCCGCCGCTGCATGGGGTTTAAACGTTTTTCGATTCCATAGGTATCCGAGGATCGCAACGATTACATTGGCGACCGCTGCGGCAATGAAAATGCCCACCATTCCGAAAAAATAATCGAACAAGAGCGCTAAGGGCACGTAAATCCCAATCATTCTGATAAAGGACATGAGCGTCGATCGCAGAGGATAGCCCAACGCATTGAAAATTGCAGACGTCATCATAATGATGCCCCAAGTGCCATAGGTAATGGGCAGAACCATCAGGTAGATTTCGGCGGTTTGGGTGACTTCGGTATTCGAATCAAACAAGCCGATTAATGCTGGGGCAGCAAGGGCCAAAACCACCGCGACGATTAGCCCCCAGAATAACGACCATTTAAAAGACAACCGCATTGCTTGGTCAGCACGGTCGGCGGCGCCTGCGCCCCAGTTTTGTCCCACATAGGGTCCAATGCTGGCTGACAGAGCGAAGAGAGGAATGACAAAGAGAGCTTCGATCCGACTGGCGATTGCAAAGCCTGCAACCGCTTCTTGGCTATAATTTGCCAATAACGAAATAATCAAACCGCTCGAAATGGGCCCGATTAGGTTGGTAGCCGTGGCCGGAATGCTGACGACGAGGATACGGCGCCAGGCTTGCAGCAGATAAGTTGTTGTGAGCGCCTTAAAATTGATTAGGGCGTACTGCACGGTAAGAAGGTAGAAGGTCAGAATGCAGATGATGAATCTCGCAAGGAGGTTACCAAGAGCCGCGCCAGTCATGCCCAGCTCAGGCAATCCAAGCCAGCCGAAGATGAAGATCGGGGCGAAAAGGATTTGAAGGACGCTGCCAGAAACCATAAGGGTGCCGGATATGCGCGCGTCGCCTGTGGCGCGCAATGCATTAGCGCCCACAGATGGAATGGCCATGAAGACCAGTGAGCAATACCAAAGCTGCATATAGCTGGTAACCAGTGGCAAAGTGTTGTCATCGGCGCCTAAGGCGATAAATAATGGCTCGAGCGTCACGAGACCCAGGACGGTGACAAGGATCATAATGCCGGCGGCGAGGATAAGCCCGCCAGTTGTTGTGCGTTGGATCAGGTCCTTATGTCCCCCCCCGACTTCCCGTGCCAAGACAGAGGACAGGCCGATGGAAACGCCAAGGGTGATAGACATTAAAGCAGCGGTCACAGGAAACGTGAATCCTAACGCCGCCAGCTGTCCTGAGCCCAATAATCCGAGGTAATAGGCTTCGGCCAGGCCCGCCAAGAGGCTGGAGGAGATACCGAGGATCATGGGCATCGTCATCCGAAATAAACCGGACCCGATTGGGCCCACCGTTAGTCGGGCAGTGGGTTGATTTGCCGTCAATGTATTAGACCAAGTCGGCTGGCGGAACCAAGCGCTGAGCGCCGATTTGTGACAGATCGAAAGGCGATAACTGATAAACGTAATAGTTGAGCCAATTAGCAAATAAAAGCGAGCCGTGACTCTTCCAGGTGACCTTGACTGACTGATTAGGGTCATCGTTGACAAAGTAGTGTTCGGGAATTGAAGGGTTCAATCCGGCGGCACGATCGCGTAAATATTCGTTCTTAAGTGAGTCCGGTTCGTATTCGGAGTGCCCCGTAACGAACAGATGCTTTCCGGTTTCGTGTGCAAATAAATAGGCGCCAGCCCGCTCTGATTGCGCGATGATGTGGAGCTGGGATTGAGCCTCGATGTCGACGACGGGTACTTCAGCATACCGCGAGTGAGGCGCTTCAAAGTTATCGTCGAAGCCGCGAGCAATGGGTGATTGGGGCCGAATAACTTCGTGCGGGTACACCCCAGTGAGTTTTTTCGAGAGTAATTGTTTATCGACGCCGTAAAAATGAAACATAGCGGCTTGTACCGCCCAGCACAAAAACATGGTCGAGGTGACGTTGGTTTCGGTCCAATCGAGTATTTCTTGAAGTTTTGGCCAAAAGATCACGTCTTCAAATGCCATCTGCCCGAGGGGCGCACCGGTAATGATCATGCCATCATACTTATTGTGCTTGATCGCCTCGAAGGATTGATAAAACGACACCATATGATCGGTTGGGGTGTTCTTGCTGGACCGGTCGTCAATGCGAAGCAATTCGATCTGAACTTGTAAAGGCGAATTTGAGAGCATCCGCAGTAAGTGGATTTCAGTTTCAATTTTGAGTGGCATGAGGTTGAGAATTAATATTCGTAACGCACGAATATCCTGTACCTCAGCTTGAGTTGACTCGATGCAGGCGATGTTTTCCTGCAGCAGGATGGCCGATGCGGGTAAAGCATCGGGAATTTTAATTGGCATAGATTACTCACATAAAAACCCACACAGCATGTCGCTAAAGCAGGTTTTACGCTTTAGCGGTATTTTTTAAGCGCCCGCAAGCTGATTTCAAATCGGCGCTGGCCCTAGTATAGACAAAAACGGTTAGTGGTGTATAGCAAGGACCAAGACCTAGGTGTACCAGCGAAGTGTGCGTTGTACTCGGCGGGCGGTGCAGGTCATTGCTTTTGGGTCAAATCGCCGGCAAGAACGAGTCTTTCCAAGCGGGCCGCGGCGGCCTTAGACCGCGCGTGTCCTATGGGCACCATTATGGCCAGCTAGGCTGACCATAATGAGTTTGCAGTCGTCGCATCCCCGTCAGCCAGCGATCATAGTCGTCGGTTTTGCGTCGAATGTAGGTCGCAACTTCGGGGTGGGGAAGGACCAAAAAGGCCTCCGCAGCCAACGTCTCAACCACCGCATCACACAACGTTTCGGGCTCCATCATGCCGTCAACGGAAGCAACGCCGTCTTCATGTCCGGCTGTCATGGCTGTTTTAACTGCTTGCGGACACAGTGCAGAAACCTTCAATCCTTGATCGCCATAAGTGATCGCAAGCCATTCTGCATAGGCAACAGCCGCATGTTTGGTAACCGCATAGGGGGCGGAGCCAATCTGGCTGAGGAGTCCTGCAGCTGACGCGGTGTGTAATAAATAACCTTCTCCTCGCGCCAGCATCGCAGGCAGTGCAGCGCGGGTTGCCCACACGTGTGCCATAACATTAATGTTCCAAATGGCTTGCCAGTCGCTCGTTTCAACTTCGGGCCCGCCGGAGACCGATATCCCAGCGTTATTGCAAAGTAAATCAATCTGACCCAGTTCGGTTTCAGCAAAGCCTATGAAATCAAGAACGGCCTGTTCTTCACCAAGATTGGCGGCTAGGGGGATGGCGCCGGTTTCGGCGGCAACGGCGGCGAGACCCTCTGCATTGACATCCGTGATGACGATTTTCCGTGCGCCTTCATTTTTGAAGCGACGCGTCATAGCGCGCCCAATGCCGCTGGCGGCGCCAGTAATAACGATGTTTTTTCCAGTAAGGTTCATAACAATGTCCTTTAAAATAAAGTTGTAGATAAAATTGCTAACCAACCTCGCAGATGGCTTCGCCAATAATGCCAAAAATGCGCTTGATTTCTGCTTCCGAGATAATAAGCGGCGGTGATAAGACTAAGGAGTCCCCAATCGGACGAACCCAGGCACCTTTTTCATAGCAGCGCTTTGCAATTGCCGCGCCGCGTTGCATGGGCGCGCCCTCAAGTGGCGCGAGTTCGATTGCGCCGAGTAAGGCAAAGCATCTGACGTCGATAACATTTGGAAAGTCACAAAGGCTGAGCGCGGCGTCTTGCCAGGTGTCTTGGAGGGTCTTGGGACGTTCAAAGAGCCCTTCTTGCTCGTAGATATCAAGGGTCGCCATGCCAGCAGCACAGGCAACAGGGTGGCCTGAGTAGGTATAACCGTGGTTCAACTCGACGCCTGGCACATCGGTATCCATAAAGCGCTCGAAAATGGTATCGGATACAAACACGCCACCCATCGGAATAGTCGCATTGGTGATGCCCTTTGCCGTCGTCATGATATCCGGCACCACACCAAACCGCTCGGCAGCGGTGCAGGCGCCGGTGCGGCCGAAGCCGGTGATAACCTCATCAAAGATTAATAAAATGCCGTGCTCATCGCATAGGTCACGCAGGCGTTGTAGATACCCAACCGGTGGCAGGTGAACCCCGCCGGCGCCGCCGATTGGTTCGACGATCACGGCAGCTATAGCGTCGGCGCCATGCAATTCGACCAAGCGCTGCAAGTCCATTGCCAGTTCTTCTCCCTCTGGTGGAAGGCCTCTTGCAAACCGATTGCCCGCCAGACCGTGGGTTTGACGCATGTGATCAGTGCCTGGCAGTAACAGACCGAAGGGATTTCGATTTTTGACTAGGCCCCCAACAGAGAGCCCACCAAAGCCCATGCCGTGATAGCCCTTTTCTCGACCGATTAAACGCTGACGGCCCGCCTCACCATTTCGCCGATGGTAAGCCAGTGCTATTTTTAAGGCGGTATCCACCGACTCTGATCCGGAATTGGTAAAGAAGACGTGGTTTAACGGATCAGGCACATGTTTCACAAGGCGGCTGGCGTATTGAAACGCAAGCGGATGTCCAGAGTTAAAGCTGTGCGCAAAATCTAAACTTTCCAGCTGGTGCGCAATAGCTGCGTTGATGTGCTCGCGGTGGTGGCCTGCATTAACGCACCAAAGGCCAGCGCTGCCATCCAGCGTCTCATGACCCTGGCTGTCGGTGTAATACATGCCTTTTGCGGACACGATAAAACGAGGGTCTTCCTTAAATTGCCGTTGCCCAGAAAAGGGCATCCAGAAAGCATCGAGGTTATCGGGCACTAGGTTGTGATGTTTCGTATTCATGATCAACTAACCTCGTATTAGACGTAGTGTAAAAGATCTGACGGATGCTCGATGAGGGCATCAAGGCCCGCAGCGATGAGGGTTTCACGCGTCCGAAACCCCCATGACACACCAACGGCAAAAAGACTGCAAGCCCGAGCCGTGGCAAGATCGACCGGTGTGTCGCCGACCATCATAAGCTGACTGGGGCGTAAACCGAGCGTCTTGATCACCGCTGCGCCGCAAGCCGGATCGGGCTTATGGGGGTAAGCGCCGGTATAGCCCACCACGCAATCAAAGGTGTGTTGTGGAAAGCATTCAATGAGGCAATCGTTAGCGGCATCTTGATCTTTGTTGGTTAGGACCGCTGTTGGCACGCTTTGGGCTTGCAGTGCTGCGAGCAATTCTGGGATGCCATCATAAATGGCGATTTCTTGGCGCCAGATTGTTTCATAGCGCCGGCGCTCAAGCATGACTAGGGCATCGATCAGTTCAGGTTGCCGTGCGGCCTTTGGTAGCGCGCGTTCGGCGCATTTGAAGACACCATCTCCGATGAAGTCTTTGTAGTCTTGAATCGGGTGAGTGGGGTATCCGGTTTCTTCGAGCGCTTGATTGAAGGCAGTGCCAATGCAGGCTAGGGTATCGAGCAATGTGCCGTCCAGGTCAAAAATAACACCTTGAAAAGGGTTGGTTTGGTCTTGATTGGGTTTGATCATAAAACGCTTAAGTCATTGGTTGAGTGAAGAGGGCGCCAGTAGGGGCCTTATAAGTTATTTCAGGCGTTGGTCTCGATTTGGTCCATAAAAAAGTCGCTGATCAGGGTAATGGGCTCGATCATGAAGTGGGCGTCGATTGGTGCATCAATTGGCCTTTCGGGCTCGTTTTGCCCCGGCGGCGTTGCTTCGGTTAATGCATAATACCCGAGCTGCTCGCGTCTGAGTTGTAGGCTTTTTATCTGAATTTCTCGAGCAATTTGGGTAACAATCAGTTGCTTCGTGCGCGAGCCGCTTTGGACGAGCCGGTGGCAAAGGGTTTCTTGTGCGGTTTGTAAAATTTCAAGTTCGCAGAGTCTTTGGTTTTCCTGTCCCATTGGGTCCATGTAGGAAAGCGTTCGCAGCGTTTTGAGCAGTGCACGATTGCGCCAGACAGCTGCAAGGGGTTGATGATCGCGGTGCAGTTTTAAAAGCATTGCACGTGCATCTGAACTGAGGATTAGGCTGGTTTTTAAGTCGGCAGTGGTGGGGGGTAAGTTTGCTGCCAAACCCGGCCAGGGGTTTAAAATCTCAATCTGTGACCTACCCTCTGCTTGATTTTGAATGAGCAGTACCCAGTCTGTCTGCTCTCGGGGCTTCAGTCGTCTCAAAGGACTGCTTGGTAAGTCCAAGCAGACTACTTCCCAAGACGCTTGTCCTGCTGCAATGGCCTGAAAATGCGCACGGTGCTGTTTTGGGTTCAACGAAAGCAGTAAAAGGGGGCCAACCAATTCTGTGGTAACCGGGTCCGGCATGGGGCAATCGTGTTCAGCGCAAAGAGACCAAAAGTGAACCAGCGCGCCGTCCGACCAGTCGCGGCCACCATATTCAGAAGGGTATCCCGGGACGCGCAGGTGATGCTCAGTTAATGCATCCTCCCATGACGCCAGGCGGCTCGTATCGGCCAGGCCGAGCCAATGTGTTTCGACAAAATTGGTTGCAAACGCACGGGCGCTAGATTCAGTGCTCTCCAAGTAATCTGTCCTTAGCCGCATTCAAACGCGCAGCAATATCATTTGAACCACCGCGATCTGGATGGTGAATTTGCATTAGTCGACGGTGCGCCTTAATGATCTCATCATTGGTCGGGTCGGGCCCAAGCGCCAACAGGGTTATCGCATCAGCGCGAGTCATGTCTCCTGAGGGGGGCTGGCCTGCATCAGCACTTGAGGCGTGATCCGCATGGTAGCGTTCAAAAAAGGTGTGCAGTAGCTCGCTAGAGTCTATGTCCGAGGCAACTTCAGCCTGCAGGGCCAAAAGTGCGTCTCGAGATAGCTGAGAAAGCAGTTGTCCTTGGAAGACACCTTTTTTAACCATGCCATCGAGTTCACCGGAATCATGGTCAAGGGTCATGGATAAGAACGCACTATCTATTTGACTCTTGCCGCCGGTTTTGGGGCCCTTTTGAACGCTGGCAACACCCAGAGCGGCCTTGATGGTTTTCCAAAGATTAACGGCTTGAAACAAACGCATTAGTACTGGAAGTGCGCGAACGAACATGGCAAGCACAACCCCAATGCTGGCAGTCACTGGATGTAATCGACCGGTCAGGCCGAGGCCAATTAGGACCATAACCGCGAGGGCTGCGGCATACAGCGCAAAAAATTGGGCAACGCTCAATTTGCGCTTTCCAAGGACGGTCCTTAATAGGAAAAAAATGGCGATGGCGGCAACAGCTGCTAAAAGTAGACGGCCCATTATGTTTTCGGCAGCTGTGAGGTTAATTGTTTTAGTCCCGGTTGCTGGTAGGCAAGGCTGCCGAGTGCTGCGTGTCCACCGGTTGCATAAGCTGCAGCGCCGGCCAATAAACGTTTTAATTGATCCGGGCTGGCCAGATCAAAGGGCGCGTAAGCGCCACCGGATAGTTTCGTCATGGCGCGGAAGGTTCGTTCAACACCGACATCATGACCCTCATGAAAAATAAACAGCGGTATTTTCTTAAGACCAAGCAGACCTGCCTGATCGCATAAGTCATCGACAGACTCCTCGATGGCATCGCCGACAAACAACACCGCTTTCAGTGTGTCGACGCGCGAGATCTTTAAAGCATGCTTCAACAGCCGGTTGATTTGCGTGTGGCCGCCCCTGCATCTTACTTGACCCATTAGGCCCTGCAGTTCGGTCGCGGAATGGCAAAAGCGGGATGCCTTGAGCTCCCGAAAACCGCGATAAAAACATAGCTGTACCGCCAGGCGTTGGTCGCTTTGAACTGTCGCGAACATCTCATGTTGAATTTGACTTGCCTGATCCCAAGTCGGTTCTCGCGACGCGGTCGCGTCCAATCCAAAAATGATCCTGCTTTCGATCGGTTTTCCTGGCAGTTTTGTAGGTGATTTTGCTTCGGCAATAAAACTTGCAACCGCTTGTGAGGGTCGTGTTGGCTCGTTTTGGTTCGTGGGATTGTTGCTCATATAGGGGTAAGGATATAGGCTTTATTGCTCTCTGCAAGTATTTGCCTGCAGTCTTCAGCCAAGGGTTAGAAAATGTCGTCAAAGACTCGACTTGTACTCGCGATTGCCAGCAGTGCGCTGTTCGACTTAAGGCAAAGTGATGCTGTTTTTCGGCGGGAGGGGCTGCAGGCGTATCGTGCCTATCAGGTCGCGCAAGAAAAGCTGGTTTTAGAACCGGGCGCTGCGTTTTCGCTCGTGAGTAAATTACTAGCGTTGGGTGCTGAGGGGCGCGTTGAAGTTGAAGTAATTTTATTATCTCGAAATTCAGCGGATACTGGTTTGCGGGTTTTTAACTCGATTCAGGCACATGGGCTGGATATTCGGCGCGCGGCTTTTACCGGCGGCGCAGCGCCCTATCGATACATGCGACCTTTCGGGTGTCATTTGTTTCTTTCGGCTAATCCAATTGATGTGGTTGACGCTCTGGATAACGGCTTTGCGGCGGCTTCGGTGTTGCCAGGTTCGGTTCGGCATCAAGACGGGCCTCGGATTCGGTTTGCCTTTGATGGTGATGCGGTTCTTTTTTCCGATGTCGCCGAACGGTTGTATCAAAGTGATGGTCTTGACGCGTTTACGGCCCAAGAACAAGCTTCTGCCGATGAACCCTTGCCGAGAGGCCCGTTCGCTGCGTTTTTAACGCAGCTGCACAAAGTTCAATCAGTCTACTCGCAAGATACTTGCCCGATCGAAACAGCGTTGGTTACGGCAAGGTCGGCGCCTGCCCATGAACGCGTGATCAAAACGCTTCGTAGTTGGGGAATTCGTCTGGATGAATCTTTGTTCTTGGGCGGTCTGGATAAAACTGAGTTCTTAGCAGCTTATGGGGCAGATATTTTCTTTGATGATCAGGCGGAGCACTGTCACCTTGCCAGTCGGGTGGTTGTGTCAGGTCATGTGCCGCATGGCGTAAAAAACCCGCGTTAAATACTTCTGGAAGCTTTTGTATCCGCGGTGGTTTGAGTTACGCAGCGTTTTGGGCGTGTGCTTTGAGACCGCCTTTCTGATCGGCACAATATGTCTAAACCGTTCAAAGGCGAATGCCTTAGCGCCTAGTACTTTTGGTTTAAGGCGTTCGTCGAAAGAAGATCGTGCCTGATTTGCAGAAAGCTGAATGGGCAGGTCTTTGATTTTTGGCCAATAAACCCAGAACGACCCTATAGAAATGGGCGCCTCGTTATACCTATAGAGAATTAAAAGTACTTTGTTATATCCATTTGGTTATATAATAAGGTCCATTCAGCGTACAAGACCTAAGTAGATTGTCATGAAGTTGCAGCAATTACGATATATCTGGGAAGTTTCGCGGCATGGCTTGAATGTCTCCGCGACGGCTCAAAGCCTGTTCACATCGCAACCCGGGATCAGTAAACAGATTCGATTGCTCGAAGACGAGCTCGGCGTCGAAATTTTTGCTCGTAGCGGCAAACACCTTACCCACATTACGCCAGCGGGTGAGCAAGTCATTAAAAAAGCGGGCGAGATCTTGGGTCAGGTCAGCAGCATTAAAAAGGTCGCGCAAGAGTTCCGGGACGAGAAGAAAGGCCAGCTGAGTATTGCGACAACCCATACTCAAGCACGTTATGCCTTGCCGCCTGTGATTGATCAGTTCATCTCGGACTATCCGGAAGTCGGGTTGCATATGCACCAAGGCACGCCGCTGCAGATTGCGGAATTGGCGTCCGATGGGCAAGTCGATTTTGCCATCGCAACCGAAGCCCTCGAGCATTTTTCTGATCTGGTAATGCTGCCGTGTTATCAATGGAATCGTTGCATTGTGGTGCCCAAAGGTCATCCTTTACTCTCCATTGAGCGCATAACCCTCGCAGACGTCGCGGCGCATCGCATTGTGACCTATGTGTTTGGTTTTACGGGTCGATCGAAGCTGGACGAGGCCTTTGATGACGCTGGTCTTGAGCCGAGAGTCGTTTTCACCGCGACGGATGCGGATGTCATCAAAACGTATGTCCGGTTAGGGTTGGGCATTGGCATCATGGCTAAGATGGCGTTTGATGAAGGCAAGGATGATGATTTGGTGGCGATCGACGCCAGCCATTTATTCGAATCCTCGACGACTATGATCGGCTTTCGACGTGGGACTTTCCTGCGCGGCTATATGTATGAATTCATGCAATTATTCGCGCCACACCTAACCAAAGAGCGGGTGGTCGCGGCATTTGAGGCCGTCGATCAGTCGGCTGTCGATCAGGTTTTTTCAGAGTTAGTACTACCGCTTCGTTAAAGGCAGGTCCTCAACTGAGTGAAGAATCTGCTCAGGCGTCTGGTGTAGGCCGCATTCTTTGTTTGAGGCTGTCTCCCACCACCAGCGGCCAGCACGCTCGTGTTCTTGGGGTTTGAGCGCGCGGGTACAGGGCGCGCATCCGATGCTTTTATATCCCTTAAGCACGAGTGGGTTCTGTGGAAGGTTTCGGTGCTGGATATAAGTCTCAACGTCTCCTCGCGACCAGTTCGCGATCGGGTTCGCTTTTCTTAAAGGCCCATTCAAACCCTTAAAAACAGGATCTGTTTGCACCTCAGGTAAGGCCTCTCGATTTGGATCCTGATCACGCCGCAAACCGGTTAACCAGCCGTCAAAGTGGGCTAGGTGCGCTCTAAGGGGTTCAGTCTTGCGAAGATTGCAGCAAGCTAAGTGCCCGTCTTCATAAAAGCTGAATCGCCCATTCTCACGCTCGAAGGCGGTCACGGCATCTGGGTTAGGCTTGATCCAAGTCAGGTCGAGCGTAAAGTGCTGTTGCACGTGATGGATATAGGCGATTGTTTCTGCATGCAAGCGAGCCGTATCAACCGCAAAAATCGGGACGAAACATGTCGCGCGCTGCATTAGATCCAGAACAACGACATCTTCCGCACCGCTAAAAGCACAGGTGATCGGATGACCACCTTTACAAAATTCTTGGATCAGTGCGGTCGAATGTTCTACTAAATGATCAAGGTTCATAAGTTTGGAAGGGAAGTGGGTAATGGACAGAACTTACGGTGGTTGCGCGTCATTGTGTAATGATCTTTTGCGCTAGTCTTATAACTTTACGGAAAACACGTGGTTCATACGTTGAAGACAAGGGGGTGCCGTGAAACAATGCGCTTGCAACGCAGTTAAGGATAAGCAATGGATTTAGTGTGCTTGGACCTGGAAGGGGTTTTAATTCCAGAAATATGGATCGCATTCGCCGAGGAAACGGGCATTGCGTCGTTGCGCGCGACGACCCGAGATATCCCAGATTACAACGAGTTGATGCAGCAACGTCTGCGAATACTCGATGAGAATGGGCTCACGTTGCCGGAGATTCAACGTGTGATCGGCGGGCTATCGCCCTTGGAGGGCGCCGCCGACTTCTTGCAGGATCTGAGGAAGGCCTACCAAGTCGTGATTCTGTCAGACACCTTCTATGAGTTTGCGCAGCCTATGATGCAACAGCTGGCTTGGCCGACCTTATTGTGTCATCGGTTACGGGTCTCGGATAGTGGACAAATTTTAGACTATGTCTTGCGGCAACAGGACCCGAAGCGTCTGGCCGTTGAGGCCTTTAGGGGATTGAACTACCGCATTTTTGCTGCAGGAGATTCCTACAACGACACCACAATGCTTGGTTCTGCGAACACGGGGTTTTTGTTTAAAGCACCCGATAATGTCAAGGCGGAGTTCCCGCAATTTAAATCAACGGATGATTATGCCGTGTTGCGGACAATGATTGATGAGGCTGCGCGGGCGGGTTAAGCCGCCTGCAACAACGCCGATGCCACCGAAATATCTGTGGTATTCTTGGTCGCCCGACGCAGTTCTTAAAGATGCGACGCCGCGTTAAATCAGTTTACGTGGGCTTATTGTCAAGGCGCGTTGGGACGAGACGTGGGGTGCGAAACGGATTGAAGGCGTCATCACCCCGTCATTAGAAGCTTGCCAAGCAAGACCGTGTGGCGGATTGCTGGAAAAGCGCTGCAAGCCTTTATCAAAACAGTTAGTAAGGAGAAAACAGATGGACAGTGCTGGTCGACGATTAAGACAAGCCATCAAAGCGGAGTCCCCACTCCAAGTGGTAGGGACCATTAACGCTTATACCGCGATAATGGCAGAATCGGTTGGTTACCAAGCCATCTACTTATCTGGCGCAGGGGTTGCGAACGCCTCTTTCGGATTGCCGGATCTGGGTATGACGTCCTTAAATGACGTGCTGGAAGATGTGCGCCGAATTACCAATGCCAGTGCCTTGCCACTATTGGTCGATGTTGACACAGGTTGGGGCGGCGCGTTCAACATAGCGCGGACGGTAAAGGAAATGATTAAAGCCGGTGCGGCCGGCATGCATATCGAAGACCAGGTCTCGCAAAAACGGTGCGGGCATCGGCCCAATAAAGAAATAGTTTCTAGAGCCGAGATGGGCGATCGGATAAAAGCCTCGGTCGATGCCAAAACCGATCCGGACTTTTTAGTAATGGCGCGCACAGACGCTTTAGCCGTGGTCGGGCTCGATGAGGTGATTGCCAGAGCGCAGCTTTGTGAGGAAGCGGGCGCCGATGCGATCTTTGCTGAAGCCATGACCGATCTAGAGATGTACCGTACTGTGACGCAGTCGGTGAATATTCCGGTTCTGGCCAATATTACTGAATTTGGTGCAACCCCGCTGTTCACGACCGAGGAATTGGCATCGGCGGGCATCGATATGGCGCTGTATCCCTTGTCGGCATTTCGAGCGATGAATCTCGCTGCGTTAAAAATGTATCAAGGCTTAAGAGAAAAAGGCACGCAAAGCCATATGGTGGATCAGATGCAAACCCGCGCGGCGCTTTACGAGTTTCTCGGCTACCATGAATATGAGGCAAAACTTGACGAGTTGTTTCTCGATGAGAAAGCAAAAGATTAACAGCGGGTTGGTGTGACACGAGTTAGACCTGCCGCTTTTAACTATGATTTAAAGCAGCTTGGTTGGTTTGGCGCGTATTAGGCTATTAGGCGTTAAGATGACAAACAGTTGGGAGCAATTCCAGAATTAGGAGAGGATGATGGTGGATAAAAAATTAGGCGGCGCGGGGTTACGAGGGCAATCTGCTGGAGACACGGCCTTGTGCACTGTGGGTAAAGAGGGTGCTGGACTGACCTATAGGGGCTACACCATTGAAGACCTCGCAGCCAATGCTAAGTTTGAAGAGGTTGCTTACATGTTGCTCTACGGCCAGTTACCCACCCAGGACGCCTTGGCCGGTTATGAAGCAAGGTTGACCGGCATGCGGGATCTACCCGAGGCCCTGAAAAAGGTCCTCGAAGCAATCCCCAAGGAAACCCATCCCATGGATGTGATGCGGACCGGCTGCTCGATGCTCGGTAACTTAGAGCCCGAGATGAGTTTTGATGAACAGCACCAAGCAGCCGACCGATTATTGGCGTCTCTCCCTGCTATAATCTGCTATTGGTATCGGTTTAGTCATGATGGCGTTCGAATCAGTACAGATACTGGCGAAGACTCAATTGGTGGCCACTTCTTAAAAATGCTGTCGGATGAATCTCCGAGCGAGTTGCATCGGGCAGTGATGAATTCCTCACTGATTCTTTATGCTGAGCATGAGTTCAACGCGAGCACCTTCACAGCCCGCGTTTGTGCGGCCACACTTTCTGATATGTATTCGTGTATTACTGGGGCAATAGGTTCGTTGCGCGGACCTTTGCACGGCGGTGCCAATGAGGCGGCGATGGAGTTGATTGAAAAGTTTAGCCGCGTTGACGAGGTTGAAGGTGAACTGGATGCCATGCTGGAACGCAAGGACCTGATTATGGGTTTTGGTCATGCAATCTATCGCACGTCTGATCCTAGAAATGCTGTGATCAAGGATTGGTCTAGCAAGCTCGCAGTAGAAAATGGTGATCCCACCTTGTATGACATCTCCTGCAAGATCGCCGATACCCTATGGGATCGTAAAGCATTGTTCCCGAACGCGGACTTCTTTCATGCCTCGGCCTACAACTACATGGGCATTCCAACTAAGATCTTTACGCCGATCTTTGTGATGTCTCGGCTCACGGGGTGGGCGGCTCATGTCATGGAGCAGCGGTCCAATAACCGCTTGATTCGACCCAGCGCAGATTACATTGGACCTGACATTCGACCGTACCTGCCGATTGAGGCTCGCTAATTCAATCCGGTGGCGCTCGGTTTCCGGCCTTGCGAGGCCGGTTGCACCGATAACAAGCGCGATTCCATAACGAAATGCAAAAGCAGAGCATTGATGTGGGATCGCACTGGCGCGTTTAAAGGCTAAAGGGCGAGGGGCACTCACAATGCTGATATCGGGATAAATCATAAGCCTTACGGAAAGCGAGTCCCCTTGGTACCCGCAAAAAATGTCCGATTAACCGACCTAAGAGTGTAATGAATGATGAGATTGCCCCTGCCAGATTTGTGTGATGCCTACCCCGATGCCGTTCATGTGGCCGAACCCATGTTTAATAACTATGGTGGCAATGACTGTTTTTCGGGTGAAATTGCGACGGTGACCTGCTTTGAAGATAATTCGGTCATTGCAGCCCGTGTTGAAGAAGCGGGACGCGGGCGTGTCATGGTTGTCGATGCCGGTGGTTCGCTGCGGTGCGGTGTATTGGGGGATAACCTTGCCCAAAAGGCGCTCGATAATGGCTGGTCTGGATTGATTATTTATGGCTGCATTCGCGATGTCGATATTATTGAGACACTGCCGATTGGCGTCGCAGCACTTGCAACCCATCCATTGAAAAGCGTTAAACGAAATATTGGTCGCGCTGATGAAACAGTGTCATTTGCCGGCGTACAGTGGGTGCCGGGGCAGTTTGTCTACGCGGATAACAATGGGGTCTTGGTGAGCGCGACGGCTCTGACGTTACCCGCCTAGCTGAACGCGTCTGGGGTATGATCAATTGGGTCGCATCGGCGAACTCGAGGGAAATGGTCTAATGCGGCAGGCTCTATTGATGAATCGTGGTACACAATCCTTGATTTACGCGGCGTTATTGCAAGCACCTCAAGGCGGCGCGCTTGATTCGAAACGCAAAACGCGTGGCGATTGATACTTCACCAAACCCAAGCAGTTGGATTGTCGTGGTTTAACGGGCCCTTCAGGCAAACGTAGCGAGGTTGAGGCAGTCTGGGTCAGGTTAAGCGATCGGTGTAGGATCGATTGATTCAAGGTTTAGGGCCCAAATGGTGTGTGACGCAACATGTTAAAGGCGCCGTTTGGCTTGTTATAGGCCGATTATTGAAAGCTGGGTCTAGCGGGTTAGGGCCCATGAAGAAGATCGCAGAACCCAGAACGGCGCGGCTTTGGGCGTCAACGGGTAAGGCGCCGCAGTTACAGTGGTTTTATCCTGGCTATGGGTAGTGGTAGCCTTTACGTTTGATCGGTAGCAGGAACTGAATATGACCGTTCTATCTCGAATACTCGGTAATTTTAAAGCAAAGCCTAAAAGCTCAGAAGAGCAACTTGCCGATCTTGCGCAACTGCCCATGGCAGGGCTCATGGAGATTGCGGCGGCGGATGGCTCTGTCGCTCGGCGATTAGCGGCCATTGCACGATTGGATTATGACCCTGCGCTCATCGCGTTTGCTTTTGAGGGGAGCATGGCGGGTATTCAGCAGGCGTCCCGGCAGCGTCTCGCAGCGCTCTTGGATGATGGGGTGATTACGCTTGCGCAGCTTTCAACGGATGGCGTTGGACCTTTAGCGCAGCTCTCTGTGGTGGGGTTTTGCGGTCACGATCAGTTGCTCAAGCAGCTGTTAGATGCGAGTCGCGACGAAATGCTGTTCTATCAGATCGCCTTAGAAGGTGTGTCGGCTCAGGCGCGACAGTTGGCAGTCGAGCGAATTGAGGACGAAGGCTTGCTCAATCAATTGCTCAAAGTGACCAAGGGCAAGGACAAACTCGTTTATAAGTTTGTCAAAGCGAAATGTGATGGCTTTCGTGAACGGGATCAGCAGTCGGCAAAAACTCAGATCGAAATAGCGCACTTGTGTCAGCGTATAGAGGGGCATAGCAAGCGGTCCTTTGATCAATTTTTCAAGACGCAAACCGAGCAGCTGCAAGCAAAATGGTCCGTTTTGAAACACGCGGCAGACGCTGAGATTACAACGCGCGTGGAGCAAGCGATGCTGGCGTGCCAGCAAACGCTCGATTTCGTTGTGCAGCAGCAGGCTGATCTTGCCGCGCAGGAAGTGGCAGGGGTCAAGGCCGTTCAGCAACAAGGATTGCTGATCGAGCAGCTCCGCTTGCGCCTTGCGCACTTGTTTGACTGCCCCGCAACCGAGTCAGAGATCCGATCAGGACAAGAGAATGTAGATGCGTGCCGGGAACAGTGGCAAAAAGTCGAGCAGATTAAGATGCCGCAAAAAGCGGATGAGAAAGCCTTTACAGAATTAGTCAATGGCATCACGTTTCAGCTAGAACAGTTGCAGCAGCAGGGTGGATTTCAAGATCAGCTGGCGGCTCTAACGAATGCGATTGCGACAACATCATCGGACAATGACGCGGATGCGCGGCGCGATGAAACGTTTGAGTCGTTTCGGATTCGTCTTAAAACGGCGGGCCTGCTTCCGGATGTTTTGTTGCCGGAGTCGGTTTCTGCTGCATTGGCGTTAGTCTCGCAGCGGCAGCAGCAGCTGACAGCGCGAAAGGACGCCGAGAAGCATCAGATGCGTCAATTATCTGCGTTGATAAGGCGGGCCCAAGCGGCGACAGATGCAGGGCAATCTCGCGAAGCCTTGGGTATTCGACGAAGCATTGAGCAAAAGCAGTCTGAAGACAAAGCTCTGCCACTCACTGTATCGAAGCAATTAGTGGCTTTGGATGCGGCTTTAGAAAAACTGCTGGATTGGAAAGACTATGCTGTCGAACCTAAGAAGCAACAATTGATCGAACAAATGCGAGCCTTGGTAGACAGTCCAGAAAATCCAGAGGCTTTGGCGATCAAGATTAGTCGCTTGCAGGATGATTGGAAGGGCTTGAGTAAAGGCGCGCAGGATCAGGCGCAATGGGAGACATTTCATCAATTGTCCCAGACGGCCTACCAGCCCTGTAAAGAGTTCTTTGAGCAACAAGGCAAGGTTCGTCGCGATAATTTGGATCGCAGAATAGCATTGGTCGCGCAATTGCAGGACTACGTGTCATCCCAGGGTTGGGACACAGAAGATGCTCGGCCTCTTGAGGCGCGAGCCGTCGAGGCGGTATTCGCGGCGGCGATTCGGGAGTGGCGTGGGTATGTTCCGATTGAACGGAGTCAGAATCAGTCAGTACAGAATGACTTTGATCGAATGTTGGACTTAATACGGAATCAACTGAATGCGCATTACCAGAAAAATGCAGATATTAAGCGTGGTTTGATCGACCAAGCACTTAAGTTGGTGGATCACGAGGATAATCAAAAAGCGATCGAGGCGGTAAAACGCTTGCAGGCCGTATGGAAGGCGACCGGGCCTGCTTTGCGAAAAGAAGAGCAGGGCTTGTGGAAAGCTTTCCGGGCAGGGTGCGATGCGCTGTTTGAAAAGCGACAGCAACAGAACGACGCTTTTAAAGCAGATCTTGAAGTCAATAAAGCCGCTGCGCTGGCCTTGCTGGATGAGTTGAAGGGATTTTTAGCCCTTTCGGGCAAGGCCTTATTAGAGGCTAGGGCCCAGGTGACGGCCTGCCAGCAAGCCTTTCATGGACTTGGTGCCCTGCCGCGCGGTCAAGGACCGCGCCTAGAACAAGATTTTAAGCAGTTAGTTGAGCGTTTTGCTGGTTTGGTTGCACAGCAATTGCAGGCTGCAAAAGAGCAAGTATGGCAGGATTTGCTGACAGCGGCAGATCTTATCCGGTTGAGCCAACTCTCGGAGAATGTGGATTCCTCCGAGCGTCTTGGGGACGCTGCGAGGACTTTTATTGCAGGCGTTGAGCAGTGGCCTAAAAATGGTCTTAAAGCTTTAGAACAAAAACTGGCGCGCGGCGCGGGCGATATTTCCTTAGACGAAAATGAATTGGCGTTGCAACGCTTATGCATTCGAGCTGAGATTCTGTGTGATCGACCCACACCGGAGACGGACACAGCATTGCGGATGCAAATGCAAATGTCGCGACTGCAGCAAGGCCTTGGGCAAAATATGCGTGATAAACAGACTGAGCTTGATGCAATGGCTCTCGATTGGGTGGTGATTGGGCCGGTGGCAACGGTCGTTTATCAGGGCCTAGTTGAGCGATTTCTAAAGTGTCGCTAATTCGTGTTGCGCTGCCCGATAACCTCGGCGATGCTTGTTTTTAGCCTTTGACTCAAATCAATCATGACGCGGCGTCGTCGCAACAAGCGAGCTAACGCACAGGCGCGAGGCAACACTTCTGCGCGGTGTGCCCCAGGTTGTGCTCTAGGGCGTGGACGATGGATCCGAATTTACGCTGATAAGTCGATGAGACCTCAAAACTTTTGAGCGCAAAAAGACTGTATGCGGCTCGCGACGCCTATCCCGAGGTGCTCGGCAGACGTGCGCTGGCGCCGCTTAGTCTGATTCGTTGGCTCTTTCGTCAGCTTCCTCACCATCCGGCGTAATGGCCTTGGCAGCAGCACCCACGGCTTTAACCGGTAGGGTTACGACCGCGGCGGTTGTTTTGACGACCGCAGTCGCCAAAGTTGCGGTGACGCAGCCACTAAGCATCAGCGATAGACCGAAGGCTAAAATTATTCGTTTCATGCAGAAAGGTTCCTTTTGGCGTTTGAGGTTAGCAGGGATTGTGGTCTCAACATGATATTTAGCCTAACAGGTAGTTAATTTGCTTGCCTTGGCAGTTGAACTGAAGCACCTTCAAGGTCAGGTGTCTAAAGTGGCATTTATAAATATCTCTTTTAAAGACGTTTCAGGATGCTCATTGACTCCGTGTTTTCGTGTTGTTCCCATATCGGATGATGCCAAATTCCATGCCGTGCCGCCGTGCGGTCAAGGGCCGGAAACTTACCCACATCGGTCCAATGCGCGGCGGCATCATGAAAGTCTGATCCAGTTGAGAGGTATAATCCTCGTTCGATAGCGAGCTGAATGAGATACTGATTCATATCGGGTGCAATATTTGGATAGGACGCTTCAAGACCTTCGCCGCCTGCTGCGGCAAAGCATTCGACCAATCGGTGTAACTTTGACTTGTTCATAGCATACCGACCAGGGTGCGCGAGAACCGAGATGCCCCCTGCTGCTTTAATCGCGCGCACAGCCTCGGTGTAGTCGCACCACTGCGCGGCGACAAACAACTTGCCGGATCGATTTAAATGCGTTTTAAACGCTTTCTGTCTATTTTTACAAACATTGTTGGCCACTAGGAAATCAGCGACGTGGCTGCGGGTTAGGGCGATGGCAGGCATAGCGAGTAAGTCGAGCAACAGGCCTTTCGTGCCAAGGGCTGTGAGCTTGTCGTCGATTTGAGCGACTCGCTCACGCCGCCGAGCCTGCTGCGCGCTGAGCAGTGTTTGCAGACGCATATTGGTCGGATCAACGAATAGGCCAACTACGTGGAGTTCAAAGGACTCCCATAGGCAAGAGATCTCAACGCCATTGATCAATTTAAGGCCTTGTTGGTTCACGGGCTGGGGTAGCGCTTGACTGACATCGTGATCCGTAATCGCAAGATGCGTGACAAGATTCGCGCGAGCCCGTTCAATAACAAAGGCCAGGGTGTGTTGGCCGTCGGACAGATGGGTATGACAGTGTAGATCAGCTTTCAAAGTGGAGCTCTTCTTGAGGCAACAAGTATGATACCAAAGTATCCGGGGTGTGATGGCAACCGGGGGGCTCTTTATGTCAATCTGGGTTTAGATTGCGCCGGCTCGGTTTAAAGATGATTTCAGGTGGTTGGTATCACACGGGTCGAGTTTCGTTGATCCCTTAGTCAAGGGTCCTTAAATCAGTTAGCAAGCCTTGAGCGGGTTGTTTTAAGCGGCGGAAGGTTTGATTAGAGCTTCAGGACCCGCAATTGTGAATCCTCAAGGGCATTTTGCCAGGCGACTTTGAACGCTTCGTGCAGACGTCTTGCGGCTAGAATGTCATCAAGGCACACCCACGCGTGGTAATCAGAATGGCTCGGTCTAAAAAAAACGGTGCGGTCGTCAATTAGCAAAGCTTCTTCTACGGAGTCTGCATGTTCGGGGGCCGCGCGTTTGATTTGAATGCTCGAGGGTAGTCGTCGACTGAGTTCCAGCAAAAGATGGCCTTGTTCCACCAGGGATCGGCTGTCCGTGAGCAAAATTTCAATGCGAGTGTGTTTGTTTTTCAGGGCCAGATTTTTGAAGTGCGCCATTAGTGCTGCATGGCTATATAACGCGACGTCGACAGTAGGGGTCCAAAGGCGAATCCGGGTTGTGCTCAATTGAACGAGCGAGGCGATCGTGACGATACAATCTGGCAGGCCTCGAATGTATTGCCGGGTTTTGGGATCGTTCAGATCCAAAAACTTGGTTTGGGATGGTTCGGCACTCAAGGTCGCCACACCGATCGGCTCGGCCAGGCTGGCCAGAGCCAGGCTGAGGGCACCGTTGCGGAGTTCAAAGCCAAATTGGGCAGCTTCTTGTTTTGAAAAGGCGGGATCACTGAGATACAACTGGTCAAATTGATAGCGCAAGGCTTTGCTTTTAGCCGCGTCAATGAGCGCTAGAGCCACCTCATCGCTTGCACCTGTGCGCAAACGGATTGAGTCTATAAAGGCGCCATCCAGTAGCATCAAGCTACCTTGGATAACCTCAAAAGCGGTTGCGATGAAATATTCGACATGCCTTGATGGGTTGTGCGCATCAGATTTTGGCGCAGGCGTCACGTCGACAAGTTCTGCGATGGCTGCGATGTAGTCCGCGGCGGAGACTTCATCGATGGCCAGTTCTGGGGCTCGTATCAAGTTTGTGGGCGGCCGAGTGTCGGAAAATCCTTGGTTTTTTTGCGGTGCGCTGAGCGCCATGGGGCGATGTAGGATGCCGGCGTCTTCGAACGTTGGGCCGATTAATGTGAAGCCGAATTGTTCATAAAATGCGATCGCCGGCAGTTGAGCATGTAGGTAGAGTCTTTCGAATCGCTGACGCGCGAATGCTAGGATCGTCGCCATGAGCGCTTGGCCGACGCCTTGCCCGCGATACCCCTTCAGGACCGCCATCCGCGATATTTGGCCTTCGGGCGTTAGACGCCCGCATCCGATGGGTTGGTCTTCGGCGTTTAACGCTAAATAATGCCAGCTTGTGGCGTCGAGTTGGTCCCACTCATCTGCAACGGGCACGCCCTGCTCGATGATAAAAACTGTGGTGCGGATGGCCTTGAGTGCCTTGTATTCGCTCTGCCAGGTGGCCAGGATAACCCGGGTATTACGGACGGTTGGGTCAGTCGACATCGTTTTGCGCAAGGTAATCTGCGCCTAGGGCCGCCGCGCGGCCGGTGTAAGCGGACGGCGTCAAGGCCAATAACTCACGGCGAACCGGTTCCGGCAGGTCCAGCGCCGCGATCAAGGTTTGCCAGCCAGCCTGGTCTAACCCTTGCCCCCGGGTTTTGTCTTTGATGATTTCATAAGGATTTGCAACGCCCAGCCTGCGCATTACCGTTTGTGCAGCTTCTCCCAACACCTCCCAGGCATGCTCTAAGTCGGTATCAAGGGCGGTCGCGTTCAGCTCCAGTTTGCTGAGTCCCTTCAGGGTGGATTGATAGCCAATCAAACTGTAAGCCAGTCCCGTCCCAAGGTTCCTCAGAACGGTCGAGTCGCTTAAATCTCGTTGCCAGCGCGATATGGGCAGTTTTTCAGCCAGGTGATGCAATACGGCATTGGCCAGGCCCAAGTTGCCTTCAGAATTTTCGAAATCGATTGGGTTGACTTTATGCGGCATGGTGGAAGAGCCGGTCTCGCCAGCGACCGCGCGCTGTTTAAAGTAGCCAATCGAAATATAGGACCAAATATCGCGGTCAAAGTCGATCAGTATGGTGTTCAAACGGCCCAAGTTTTGGAACAGTTCGGCGATATAATCGTGGGGCTCGATCTGAGTGGTCAGGGGGTTGAAGGTTAGGCCTAAGCTCTCGACGAATTGTTGACCGAGCGCGGGCCAATCGAGTTCAGGATAAGCCTGATGATGCGCATTAAAATTACCCACAGCGCCGTTGATCTTGCCCAGGTAAACCTGTTGGTTGAGCTGCTTAACCTGACGCTCAAGTCGAGCGATGACGTTGACCATTTCCTTGCCAACCGTCGTGGGAGAAGCTGTTTGACCATGGGTGCGCGCCAGCATGGATTGATCTAGCGTTTGGGTTGCCAGGTCTCGAAGGCCTGCCAGTAACCGATTGATCAACGGCAGTATGACCTCGCTCATGGCGGATTTCAGCATTAAAGCATGCGATAGGTTGTTGATATCTTCTGAGGTACAGGCGAAATGAACAAACTCTAAATGTTTAATTAAAATAGGGTCTTGTGATGCCTTAATGAAATCTTTAATGAAGTATTCGACTGCCTTTACGTCATGGTTCGTGGTTTGTTCAATGGTTTTAATTTGAGCGGCTTGCTCGGCACTGAAATCATGAATGAGCGGTTGCAAGCGCTCGACTTGGGTTTGTCCAAAATCGCTCAGCTCCGGCAGCTGTGCCTGAATGGCCAGAAAGCTCAGCCACTCGGCTTCAACGCGAACCCGCGCTTTGATCAGCCCATACTCGCTGACCAGTTCGCGTAGGTGACTTGTTTTGGTGCTGTACCGGCCATCGAGTGGTGAAACGGCGGTGAGGGAGTTCAGGTCCATGAGCGGCTCTCAAATTTTTCGGTTGGATACATCATATGAAGTTTAATTGATGGCGAATTTGTTGTCGCTGCAGGAGCAGTTGCCAGCGGGATCCTTTTAACTGATAAAACAGAACGCCGGCGCGCAGACCAGCCAATAATAACATTCTGATGCGATCGGCATTTTCTTGCCTTTTGAGTTGGGCAGGGTTGCCATGAATGATAATGCGGCGCGCAAGGGGACTAATGTGCTTTTGATAGAGCGTGGCGCAACTGTGATCGAGCGCGGACACTCTCTCGGCTCTGTCTTGCAATCCTTGAACCCTTTCAAGCGCTGAAAACAGATCTGCTCTGACCGCGCGCTGGGCCTGATCATCGGTTTTAAATCTGCGGGCTAATCCTAGGATTTGCCCCCCCAAAGCAAGCAGATCGCGATCGGATTCAGTCGGTTGGCTGAGCATCTGCCCGAGCTTGTGTTTGCCGTGCGCAAGTAGGTCGCCCGTATCGTAAATATCGAAAGGGGTGATCGCATCAAATCGGAAGAGACTTTCTCGACAGGTTTCCACAGCATCGCTGGCTAATAAGCCTGATTTAGCCACGTTTAGGCAGAGTGACCCAGCTTGTACCAAGGCGGATAAGGCAACTGTTCGACCTTGAATGGGGTTCATGGCATGACGCCTGTACTGGATTCGATGACACCGCCGCCGAGACAAATATCGCCGTCGTAAAAGCAGGCCCACTGTCCTGGTGTTGCCGCCCGTTGGGGCGTTTCAAAGTTGACGGTTAAGCGCTCATGGCTTGGATCACTCCCGGTTAGTTCGCCGAATTGGTCGGCTTGACGATATCGTAATTTGACTGCCACACGGTCGGCTTTAGGTGGGTCATTAACCCAATGTAGTTGGGCGATGGTCACCGTTTGCGACAACAAGCTAGGATGATCATGCCCCTGACAGACGAGTAGGGTGTTGTCCTTGAGGTTTTTGCCTGCCACGTACCAAGGGGCATCGGGCGTCCCGCGGACACCACCGATTCCGAGCCCTTGGCGCTGGCCAAGGGTGTGGTACATCAATCCTTGATGTTGGCCGAGAAAAATGCCGTCTGTCGAGCGGATTTCCCCAGGCTGGCTGGGTAGATAGGTCTTCAGGAAGTCGTTAAACCGACGTTCGCCGATAAAGCAGATACCGGTTGAATCCTTTTTATTGTGGGTGATAAGGCCGGCATCTGTCGCCCGAGCTCGAACCGCTTTCTTTTCTAACTCGCCAACTGGAAACAAGCAGCGTTCAAATTGCTCAGCGGAAACCGATTGTAAGAAGTAAGACTGATCTTTATTCGTATCTAAGCCTTTTAATAGGTCGACTTTGCCATTCGGCGTTCTTTTTAATCGAGCGTAATGACCGGTTGCTATAAAATCGGCACCTAAGAGCAGGGCATAATCTAAAAAGACCTTGAATTTGATCTCTCGATTACAGAGTACGTCCGGGTTTGGGGTTCTACCCGCTTGATATTCTGCCAAGAAATGATCAAAGACATTATCCCAATACTCGGCTGCAAAATTGGCTTGATGCAGCGGAATGTTGAGACGATCGGCGACGGCTTGCGCATCCTGCAGGTCCTGTTTAGCCGTACAGTACTCGTTGCCATCATCTTCCTCCCAGTTTTTCATGAACAGGCCTTCGACTTGATAGCCGGCCTCTTGCAGCAAAAGAGCACTGACGGATGAGTCGACGCCGCCCGATAGGCCAACGATGACGCGCTTGGTCCCGTTCACAGCCGCACCTCGCCAGCAGAATCTGTGTGGATGACTCCGATCATGATGGAATTAACGCCGAGTGTTCGAGCGGAATACGTTGCCCGTTTTGATAATCCAGCAAGCAGCGAGCAACCAAAGGGCTACGATGCTTGCGCTGCATGATGTCTGTTTGGGTAAGCCAAAGTGCTGCTTGGATATCAGGGTCGAGCGCTTGTTGGGTCTTTTCAATGACGCGAGCTAAGTAGCAAACTCTAAAATATAACGGACCCTCGTTAGGGGCCTGGAACTGATACAGGCCAACGATCGCCTCAGGTCGGGTGAGATAGCTGGTTTCTTCGAGCACCTCTCGAATCATAGCCTCGGCGAGTGACTCGTTCGGCTCTAAGTGGCCAGCGGGTTGATTGATAACAAGGTCACCGTGTTCGATCTCTTCCACCATGAGGAATGTATCATTCCGGGTTACAATAGCTGCGACGGTTATTTCGGGTGGCCAACTCAAGTTGCCTCCGGATCGATCTTATGAGAGAAGTTGATTATGCCCGAAAAAATACTTACGCACATCGATGGTGATGGTGAAGCGACTATGGTGGATGTGAGCGACAAGCTTGAAACCTTGCGCATTGCTCGAGCGAGTGGCCAGGTAGCGATGGCGTCAGAGACCTTGTCGATGATTATTCAAGCGAGCCATAAGAAGGGTGATGTGCTGACGGTTGCCAAGATTGCTGGCATTCAGGCCGCAAAACGGTGCTCAGACTTGATACCTCTTTGTCATCCGTTAGCGTTAACTGGAATTGAAGTCACGTTCCAAATTGATGAGGCCGCGTCCTTAGTACGGATTCAATCCGAATGTCGGTTGCGCGGTAGTACTGGGGTTGAAATGGAAGCGCTAACAGCCGTTTGCGTTGCCGGGCTGACGATCTATGACATGTGTAAAGCGGTCGATAAAGGCATGGTTATCGGCGAGGTGAAATTGCTGAAAAAATCGGGCGGCCGGTCGGGAGATTGGGGAGTCGATCAGTGAAGGTTTTATTCTTTGCAGCGCTCAGGGAAACCATGGGGCAAAGTGAGATCGAGATTGTGTTGGAGGCGCCCACAACGGTCGGTGCTTTGAAGGCGATGATTAAAATGCCGAATGGCGAAACGCTGAATGCGGCAAGCCGCAACCAATCGATTATGGCGGCGGTGGATCAAGAAATGGTCGATGATTTGGCGACAGTCTCAGTTGCTTCAGAAGTGGCCTTCTTCCCGCCGGTTACAGGGGGGTGAGATGTATCGATCTATTTTGATTCAAGCCGAAGACTTCAGCCTTGATAGCGCTTTAGCTGAATTGAAGACGCAATCGGGTCTCGCAGGTGGTTTATGCTTCTTTACCGGCGCGGTCAGAAACTCAAATCTCGATGAAGCCGTTGGCGGTCTGTACTTGGAGCATTACCCGGGGATGACGGAGCGTCAATTGGATCAAATTGTCGATGAGGCTGCGCGCCGATGGCAGCTGCACGGCGTGATCGTAATACACCGTATCGGGCAGTTGATGCCGGGGGATAATATTGTCCTGGTGGCCGTTGCGGCCAGTCATCGCGGTGAAGCGTTCGAGGCTTGTGAGATGATGATGGATTATCTAAAAACGAATGCGACTTTTTGGAAAAAAGAATCTATTTCAGACGGTCACAGATGGGTTGAGGCTAGGTCCTCCGACCAGACGAAGGCGACCGCTTGGGATGCCTGACCTGAACCGCCGGACCAGGCAGGTTGACGCGGTTTTGAACCCACTCGCCAGGAGGCAGAGCATCGATTGTCCAAGGACCAATTCGGCGGCGAAATAGCCGAAGGGTTGGATGCCCGACGTGCGCTGTCATGCGCCGGACTTGACGGTTTCGACCTTCTGTTAGTGTGATCTCGAGCCAACTTGTGGATTGATTTTGTCGTGATCGGATGGGCGGCGTGCGCGGCGGTAGTTCCGGTGCAATGATCTTCACTTTTGCAGGGCGCGTCAGCCCATCTTTCAGAAGCACGCCGTCTTGCAGGGCTTTAACCGCCTTGGCTTGGCACTCGCCTTCCACTTGCACCCAATAGGTTTTTGCCATCTTCTGAGTGGGTTCGGTGATGCGAGCTTGTAAAACGCCAGAATTGGTCAAGATGAGGAGTCCCTCGGAGTCTTTGTCCAAACGCCCCGCCGGATAATACCCATGAAGATCAATATGATCTGCCAAAGTCGGCGGCGCACCTGTAAATTGACAGAGTACGCCGAAGGGTTTGTGAAACAAGATGAGGTTGTGCTGCATGGTTGCAGAGGCATAGGCGAAAAATCTGATTGTCCAGAAAATACCTAGGGCTGTCTATTGGTTATCTGACAGGGCTTCCCGCATACTCGGTCTCAAGTGGTGATTCGAGTTCCCAGCAGAAAGCCGACTGGCAGGATAAAGCGTACCACTGAGGGTCTTTAAAAAAGAATCATTGCCCCCATTAAAGGCAGGAGCAGGAAAGTAGGCGTGTGATGAACAAAGATTGGATGATAACGGGTAGTCAGGATCCTGAAGATGACCGAGAGATAGGCGTCATTGTCGCGCCTGAAAAGCCGAAGTTGGCGAAGCCGCCACTTTGGAAGGTAACGTTGCTAAATGATGACTACACGCCGATGGAGTTTGTAGTTGAGGTGTTGCAGATTTTTTTCGGCATGAATGGTGAGAAAGCCACTCAGATAATGTTGGCCGTCCACCAAACGGGCAAAGGAACCTGCGGCATATACGCAAAGGATGTAGCCGAAACTAAATCCGCCCAAGTCAATCAATATGCGCAAGAAAATCAACATCCACTGGTGTCCGATATTGAACCCGTGGAATAAACCGTTACAAAGAAGGTTAAACAGATGCTAAGTCGCGAATTAGAAGTCTCCTTAAATTTGGCATTTAAAGATGCCAGGGCGCAGCGCCATGAGCTGATGAGCGTAGAACATCTGCTCTTGGCGTTATTGGACAATACGGCCGCTGTGACCGTTTTGAACGCTTGTAATGCCGATGTTGAAAAATTGAAGCAGTCGCTCGCAACGTTTATTGCTGAAACGACCCCTATTATTCCAGAAGATCAAGACGGCCGAGAAACGCAGCCGACCCTCGGGTTTCAGCGCGTCCTGCAACGCGCTGTTTTCCATGTTCAGAGTTCTGGGAAGAAAGAAGTTACCGGGGCTCATGTTTTGGTTGCGATGTTTGCCGAAGGAGAAAGCCACGCCGTTTATGCCTTAAAGGATCAGGATGTCAATCGAATTGATGTTGTGAACTACATGTCGCACGGCACACGGAAAGACGGAATTGAAGAAACCGAAGAGCGTGCAGAAGAGATCGAAGGCGAAGAAGGCGAAGAGCGCCCGCCGAGTCCGCTTGAAGCCTATGCAGTCAACCTGAATGAGCTCGCTAGGACCGGACAGATTGACCCGCTCATTGGCCGAGGAGAAGAAGTCGAGCGCGTTGTACAAACACTATCGCGGCGTCGTAAGAACAACCCCTTGCTGGTTGGCGAGTCTGGAGTGGGTAAAACTGCGATTGCGGAAGGCCTTGCAAGATTGATTGTGGATGGCAAAGTCCCCGAAATTATTCGGGACAGCATTGTTTACAGCTTGGATTTGGGCGCATTACTCGCTGGGACCAAATATCGCGGCGATTTTGAAAAACGGCTGAAGGGGCTTCTGAACGAGCTTAAAAAGTCCAAGAGTCAGATTCTGTTTATCGATGAAATCCATACGATTATTGGTGCTGGTGCGGCATCTGGCGGGGTAATGGATGCATCTAACTTGCTAAAGCCGATGTTGGCCTCGGGCGAAATTCGGTGTATGGGCAGCACGACGTACCAAGAGTATCGCGGAATCTTCGATAAGGATCGTGCCTTGTCCAGACGGTTCCAGAAGATCGATGTATCCGAGCCCAGTGTTGATGATACCTACCTTATCCTTAAAGGGCTGAAGGCAAAGTATGAGGAACACCACAATCTGAAATATACCGACCGGAGCTTGCGGGTCGCAGCGGAACTCGCGCAGAAATTCATTAATGATCGTTTCATGCCCGACAAAGCGATCGATGTGATTGATGAAGTTGGGGCCTTTCAGCAACTGCAGCCTGCGAACCGTCGCAAGAAGCAAATCAGCGTCGGGGATGTGGAACGGATGGTCGCGAAGATCGCAAGAATTCCATCGGCCAGTGTCACCTCCGATGAAAAAGAATCGCTCAAAGATCTCGATGCGAACCTTAAGATGGTGATTTTTGGTCAGGACGATGCCATTGACTCGCTGGCTAGCGCGATCAAGCTTGCCCGAGCAGGCTTGCGGGAAGGTGAAAAGCCGATCGGCTCGTTTTTGTTTTCTGGTCCGACAGGGGTGGGCAAGACGGAAGTCTGTCGGCAATTGGCCCGGATTATGGGCGTCGAGTTGGTTCGGTTCGATATGTCGGAGTACATGGAGCGACACACTGTCTCGAGACTGATCGGGGCGCCACCGGGCTACGTTGGATTCGATCAAGGCGGGCTGCTAACAGAGGCGATCACCAAGCAACCTCATTGTGTTTTATTGCTAGACGAAATTGAAAAAGCGCATCCGGACGTCTTTAACCTTCTGTTGCAGGTGATGGACCACGGTGCATTGACAGATAACAATGGCCGCAAAGCAGATTTTAAGAACGTCATTTTGGTCATGACCACCAACGCTGGTGCTCAGGAAATGTCTCGGAGCTCTATTGGCTTTCAGACTCAGGATCATTCAACAGATGGTTTGGAGGCCGTCAAGAAGATGTTCACGCCCGAGTTTAGAAACCGTCTGGACAGTATTATTCCCTTTGGACCGCTTAACAGAGACGTGATCAAGACAGTGGTCGATAAGTTTTTGGTTGAAATTCAGGTTCAATTGGACGACAAAAAGGTATTGCTCGAGGTCAGCGAGGCTGCTCGAGCCTGGTTGGGAGAGCAAGGTTACGATGAGCTGCTCGGCGCGAGGCCCATGCAGCGGCTGATCCAAGACAAGATTAAAAAGCCGTTAGCCGAAGACATTCTTTTTGGACGTTTAGCCAAGCACGGGGGTGTGGTGCAGGTTGACATCGAAGATGGCGACTTGGTGCTGAATATTGAAGAAGAGGCGGTCGTTTAACGAAAAGGTTCTTGCCAGTGCATCGCGGACTGGCAAGATCTCTAACCGGTTATTCTCGGAAGGTTATGCGACCTTTAGAAAGATCGTAAGGGGTGAGCTCGACCTTAACTTTGTCCCCGGTTAGGATGCGAATGTAGTTTTTTCGCATTTTCCCCGAAATATGAGCCATGACAACATGGCCATTCTCCAGTTCTACTCGAAACATCGTATTGGGCAGGGTATCTATCACCGTGCCAGACAGCTGAATTTGTTCTTCCTTCGCCATTGCGCCTCTATTGTCGAGCTCGTTTAAAGTGAGCGCATTTTGCACTAATTGCTAGGGCAAGGCAAAGCGCCTGCAACTGAGCAAAATATTGAATTGATTTACGTGCCGGTCTCTAAGTTTTTCGCTGCCATCCTGCGGTCGTGAGATGCTCTTGAGGGCGGAATTCGGCTTTATAACGCATCTTGTTACTGGCTTCGATCCAATAGCCGAGATAAAGGTGCGGCAGCTCGGCCGCCTCGGTTTGCTGAATCAGATCCAGGATGGCCAAGGTTCCAAGCGAGCGCTGGGCGTGATCGGGATCAAAAAAAGTATAGATTGCAGACAAGCCATCATTGAGTTGATCGGAAACCGCCACCGCGATGAGTTGGTTGCCCAGTCGGTATTCGGTGAACAGGGCTTCGGGCCTGCCATTCACCAAGAAACTGGCGAACTGCTCACGGTCTGCGGGATACATGTCGCCATCACTGTGTCGATGATTGATATAACGTTCATAGAGCGACCAGATTTCATCGTTGCTATGCGGTGGCAGTTGCTGCTTGGTCAAATCCTGGTTGCGCGTTAGTACCCGCTGATGGCGACGTTTTCGCCTGAAGATAGACACGGGTAACCGAACCGGGACACAAGCATTGCACGCAGCGCAATGCGGTCGATATATGTGCGCGCCGCTCCGACGAAAACCGAGTTGTGAAAGTTGAGAATATAAGGTGGTGGTGATGATGGCATCTGGGTCGGCAAACACGGTGGTCGCTTGCTGTTCTGGCAGGTAGCTGCAGGGATGATCCGGAGTTTGGAAAAACTTCAGCGTTTCAAGCGCTGTCATGACCGAGACCCTGCGCCGTGGTTCCAGGCTGGTAATGGACCCGCCAATTGGGACCAATCGGCCGCGCGGTCTGCGTAGTCTGCTAATAGGCTTAAAAACGTGGCGCGGGGTAACACTTCTGCGCCGAGTGATCGCAAATGAGGATTGGGCATCTGGCAGTCGATAAGATTAACGCCCAGCGTGCGGCAAGTCTGAACAAGATGACAAAAAGCGACTTTCGAGGCATTACTTTCGAGTGAAAACATGGATTCTCCACAAAACACAGTTCCCACGCTCACGCCATAGAGGCCTCCGATTAAACGTCCTTGGGAAAAACACGCGATGCAATGCGCGTCTCCAGCTGCAAATAAAAGGCTATAGGCCGTTATCATTTCTTGGGTGATCCAGGTGCCTAGGCCTTGCTGCAAGCGATGCTGTTGACACCCAGCAATAACCGCATCGAAGTGGACGTCGAGCGTTACAGAAAATGCGTTTTTGTTGAGGAGCCGGGCAAGGCTTCTTGATGGCTTAAATCGTTCAGGGAATACGACCGCGCGATCAGGCGGCGACCACCATAGGAGGGGTTGTTCATCTTCATACCAAGGAAAGATGCCATGCCGGTAAGCTAGGCGCAATCGGCTCGGTGAAAGATCGCCGCCGATTGCAAGCAGACCCTCTGGTTCATCCAGCGCCTGCTCAGGGTGTGGAAACCAGAGGTCTTGATCCAATTCGGTTAGGGCAATTGCCATGCCGAGCTCTGCAGATCACGCCAATTCGTCAAGGTATTTTTCGGCATCAAGTGCAGCCATGCAGCCAAAGCCGGCGGACGTCACCGCTTGCCGATAAATATGATCTGCGACGTCCCCAGCGGCAAAAATGCCGGGGATGCTGGTTGCGGTGGCGCCACCTTCGAGTCCGCTGGTAATGGTTAGGTAACCGTTTTTCATTGCCAGTTGGTTTTCGAACAGGCTGGTATTAGGGGTGTGTCCGATTGCAATAAAAACGCCTTGTAAAGGTATCTCGGTCACGGCATCGGTTTCGAGTGCCCGAATTTTCATCCCCGTGACACCCAATTCTTCCCCCAAAACCTCGTCAAGAGTGCTGTTCCAAATCACTTGGATGTTGTCTTTTTCAAGCACGCGGTTTTGTAGGATTTTTTCCCCTCTGAACTTGTCCCGGCGATGAACCAGATAGACCGTTTCAGCAATATTCGACAAATAAAGCGCTTCTTCTAAGGCCGTGTTACCGCCGCCGATGACGGCCACGGTCTGACCCCGGTAAAAGAAACCGTCGCAGGTTGCGCAAGCGCTAACGCCTTTGCCTTTAAACGCTTCTTCAGAAGGCAGCCCTAAGTATTGAGCCGAGGCACCCGTGGTGATGATCGCTGCATCACAGGTATAAATGGCTTGATCTCCTTCGAACACAAAAGGACGCTGGCTGAGATCACAGGTATGGATGTGGTCATAGAGTATTTCTGCTTCGAAGCGCTCCGCGTGTTGCTGCATGCGTTGCATGAGTTCGGGTCCCTGCAACCCCTCGACATCACCGGGCCAGTTGTCAACGTCCGTTGTCGTGGTGAGCTGGCCGCCGGTTTCAATGCCGGTAATGATCACCGGATTAAGATTGGCTCTGGCCGCATAGACCGCAGCGGTGAAGCCCGCAGGTCCAGACCCGAGAATCAGAAGTTTTTGGTGGCGGGTTTCCATATTCTATTGTTCCTCTTGAATGAATCGCTACTGCGACTTGGTAGAGCGTGTGGATTGCTCAACGTTGTTATGGTCTCAGAGCTGTTTTAGCTCAGGGCTGTTAGTAGCTCAGGGCTGTTGTTAGCTCAGGGCTGTTAATAGCTCAAGGTTGTCCAAGCTGATCGCGGCCCATTACATTGCGCGCTATCAGCGTTTGCGTCTCGTTGCGCTCTGCCTGACACCACGAATCGCTTAGTTTGCTACCAAAGTACTTGGCAGGGCGGTTAAATAAGCCGTGCCGGATGCATGTTGCTTGATGCGGTCCCAGACGGTTTCACCCTGTTCATTGGTGTCCATCAGGTGATGCCCTGCCAACGTCAAAACTTGAATGTAGCGCGAGAAGTCGTCGGGTCGCATACCGCGATAGCCTGCCTCGATTAAATCAAAATCAGATCGTGTGCCCCGCGCTTTTTGGTCCTGATAAAATGCATCGATGCGCTGGTCATCCCAAGCATCGTCGAATACTTGCGGTTGTGTTGGTCCTGCCATTTTAAAGAGTCTCCGTATTGCTTGCCCTATGATCCGGCCGACGGGTAATGCAGCCAAGAATAATGCGCTTAAATCGTTGGGCCAGCGTCATCTCGATCCGTTTTAATTCACCTATCGCCACTCTCGAACCACACATTGCGCCAGCGGATTACTTGGCCCGCGCGCGGGCGTAAGGGGGTTGTCTTGCAGGACAATGGTAAACCATTCCCCTGCCGCCGGGTAGTTTTGCGACCAGAATTTGGTCTATCCGGGCGCCTAGCGGGTTAGATGATTTACATCAGGGCCTCGGCTATGATGTAACGCTGGTTGACTCAAAGTTAGGGTAAAAACAACCAAGAACCTTAGGATAGGATAAGAGCAGACGAAAAAGTAGCTTCTGATCGCATGAGAAGAGTTTGGGCCGGTCCAAAAAAGGGCTTTCCGTTTGACGGTTTGGGGTCGTCTGAATCGATCAATGAGCGCAATAAGGTGAACTTTTGGCACAAGCAAAATTAAAAGAAAATAACGCAGAGACCCCGTCTGGGTTTTTGGAAATCCTTGCGCCCCGGTTACGAGAATCTTTGATTATTGGTCAATTGCTCCTCGCGGTGTTGTTTGCGGTTGCCCTGTACAGTTTTGACCCGACTGATCCGGGTTGGACCTACACCGGCTTAGACGCAGAAGTGTCCAACCTTGTTGGATCCTCTGGCGCCTGGGTCGCCGATGTGCTGCTCGTTCTGTTCGGTCTGACCGCATTGAGCTTCCCTCTGCTCTTATTGATTCCCGTTGCGAAGCGCATTGCGAACCGTGGGGATGAACCTTGGGTGTTTGCGCTGCTATTGGTTCAAGGGTTTGGTTTGATATTAACAATCGCGGCCTGTGCAGTGCTCTCTGATTTACACTTTTATGGTTTCGGCGGCGAGCTTCGGGAAGGCAGCGGTGGGGTGCTTGGACAGCTGCTCAGTGGATTTTTATTACCGCGAGTGAGCTTTGTCGGCACAACCGTGCTCATGTTAGCGACTTTGCTACTCGGCTTGACGCTAATGATCGAGATATCTTGGCTTAGTGTCCTGGATCGGACGGGGCGCGCGACGTTGACGGCGGTGACCAATGTCAAAGCGCTGTTCTATAAAGTGCGGCTCGCTCGTCAAAACAGAGCCATTGCGGTTGAGTCAAACAAGGTGCGGCAATTCAAACTCGAACAACATGCTGAGAAAGCACAAAAACGCGTGCCGGTAAAAATTCAAAAACGCGAAGAAAAACCGCCTCAAATCAGTGAACGGGCTGCCCGGGAGAAACAAGGAAATCTGTTCAAAGTTGAGGCGATCGAAGGCCTGCCAGCTTTGAGCTTGCTGGACGCTCGAGAAGTTAATAGCGAAAAAGGATTCTCAGTTGATGATCTGGAAGCGATGTCACGATTACTCGAGCTTAAGTTGAAAGATTATGGCGTTGATGCAGAAGTGGTCGCGGTCTTTCCCGGCCCGGTTGTGACGCGCTTCGAGATACAGCCTGCAGCCGGGGTCAAAGTCAGTCGAATCTCAGGGCTTGCGAAAGATTTGGCGCGATCCCTGGCGGTCATCAGCGTTCGCGTTGTCGAAGTGGTGCCGGGTAAACCGGTCGTCGGCATCGAGATTCCCAATGAGGATCGAGAAATCGTCCGGCTAAGCCAAGTGTTGTCCTCCAGAGCCTACGATGAGTCAAGTTCACCGTTATCGCTTGCCTTGGGGCATGACATTGCGGGTGAACCCGTCGTGGTCGATCTCGGCAAGATGCCCCATCTATTGGTCGCGGGCACAACGGGTTCCGGTAAGTCGGTTGGTATCAACGCCATGATTCTCTCGCTTTTGTTCAAAGCTTCGCCAGAAGAAGTGCGCCTGATCATGGTCGACCCTAAAATGCTGGAACTCGCAGTCTATGAAGGCATTCCGCATTTGCTCACGCCGGTTGTTACCGATATGAAAGATGCGGCCAACGCGCTGCGCTGGTGTGTTGCGGAAATGGAGCGCCGCTATCGCTTGATGGCAGCGATGGGCGTACGGAATGTCGGCGGCTTTAATCGCAAAGTCAAAGATGCGATTAAAGCGGGTGAGCCGATAACAGACCCCCTTTGGCGACCCGATCCGCTGAGTGAGGATGAAAATCAAGTTGCTCCAACTTTGGAAACCTTGCCTTTTATCGTTGTTATTATTGATGAATTTGCCGATATGATGATGATCGTTGGCAAAAAAGTTGAAGAGCTGATCGCTCGAATCGCGCAGAAGGCGCGTGCTGCCGGTATCCATCTGATTTTAGCAACCCAGCGCCCCTCGGTTGATGTCATCACAGGCTTGATCAAGGCAAATGTGCCGACCCGGATCGGGTTTCAGGTATCGAGCAAGATCGATTCCCGAACAATCCTAGATCAGGGTGGGGCCGAGCAACTGTTGGGACATGGCGATATGTTGTATATGCCGGGCGGAACGCCGATTCCGATTCGGGTTCATGGCGCTTTTGTTGATGATGAAGAAGTGCACCGGGTTGTAGAGAGCTGGAAGGCCTTAGGGGAACCCAATTATTTGCAAGAGATTCTAGATACAAGGACCGACTCAGAACTGCTTCCTGGCTCTGGTGCGAGCAGCGAGGATGAAGGGCCAGAATCGGATGCGTTGTACGATGAGGCAGTTGCTTTCGTAACCGAAAGCGGTCGCGCGTCGATTTCAGCGGTTCAACGAAAACTTCGTATTGGCTATAACCGAGCCGCCCGGATGGTTGAGGCGATGGAAGCCGCGGGAATTGTCAGCGCGATGAATAGTAATGGTTCTCGCGAAGTCTTAGCCCATGCCCCGCCGGATTGAGGGGTTAGGCGTGAGGCCTGATTACAGGCGGGTAAAGCAAAGTCTGTGGCGCGTCATGGCCGTCATGCTGCTAAGTCTCAGTCCCCTTGTCGCGGCAGGGTCTGCTAACGTCACGCCAGCGGCGCAGGCATTGCCGGCGTTGATAAATCTTTTGAATCAGTTTCAGCAGTTGCACCTGCGATTTGAGCAGCAAGCGACAGGTCCAGGGGGCGAACGGCAGCAGGGTGACTTCTATTTACAACGACCCGCGCAGTTCCGTTTGGAATCTTTAGATCAGCCTTTAGTCGTGTCAGATGGCGAGACGATCTATGAGTATGATGCGTTGCTTGCCCAATTAAAATTACAAACCTTTGATTCTTTAGATTCGTTGTCCCCCGCTAAGGTTCTCTTGATGAGTGAGGCTGAGTTAAGCGCATCCTTTGTCGTGACCTTTGATAGCGCAGAAGGGGCAACTGAAGGCTTTGTGTTAGTGCCAACGAAGACGACGTCATTGATTGCTTGGGTGCGGATGACCTTCGCGGGCGGTGTTCCAAGGCAGATCACCTTAATGACTCAGTCTAAAATGCAGGTATCAATTACCCTATCCTTAGTCTCTTTAAATGAGGCATTGCCTTCAGCGCTCTTTCAATTTGAAATGCCTGAGGGAACTGATGTGATCGATGATCGGTAATCACTTGGGTGATCCGGCATGACGGACGGCATGGCCCCGACCCAAGATCTTTTAAGCGGCATTATGACGCCTGATGCCAGTGGTCAACCCTTAGCGGCGCGCATGCGGCCTAAAACGCTTGATGAAATATCGGGTCAAGATCATTTGTTGGGTCACGATCGGCCACTTCGGCTGCTGATTGAACAAAGCCAGCTACACTCCTTGATCCTATGGGGACCACCGGGCACTGGTAAAACCACCGTGGCGCGTTTGATCGCGAGCCAATGCAAAGCACATTTTATTGCGTTGTCAGCAGTGTTAAGTGGCGTAAAGGATATTCGAGCCGCCATCGAGGAAGCGCGGTATCAGGCTCAAAAAGGGCAAAGAACGTTATTGTTTGTCGATGAAGTGCACCGTTTTAACAAATCCCAGCAGGATGCGTTTTTACCGCATGTTGAAGATGGCACGGTCATTTTTATCGGTGCGACGACCGAAAACCCGTCGTTTGAGCTCAATGCGGCCTTATTGTCGAGAGCGCGCGTCTATGTGTTAAAGGCGCTCGATGTCGGAGCCTTGGGCGAGGTTTTAGTCCGTGGTCTGCGCATGCTGGCGGATCGATTACCTGACTCAGAAGAACGCGTTGTGCTTGAAACCATTGCAAAGGCGAGCGATGGCGACGCGCGCTTGGCGCTCAATTTGCTTGAAATTGCTTGGACTCATCGGTCTGCAGATTACCTTGTGTCAGAAGATTTAGCGTCCATTTTAGGGGACCATGCTCGTCGCTTTGACAAGCGTGGGGATGTTTTCTTTGATCAAATTTCAGCCCTGCACAAAGCCGTTCGTGGCTCGTCGCCCGATGCAGCTTTGTATTGGCTAGCTCGGATGATCGATGGTGGCTGTGATCCGCTGTATATCGCGCGCAGAATGATCCGAATGGCAACCGAGGATATTGGCAATGCGGATCCGAGAGCGTTGCAGTTAACGCTCAACGCCTGGGATGTGCAGCGAAGGCTAGGCCCGCCTGAAGGGGAGCTGGCGCTGGCGCAGGCTGTTGTGTATCTGGCTGTCGCCGCTAAAAGCAATGCCGTTTACGCAGCGTGGCATAGTGCGCGCGCAGTGGTCGCAGCCGGCGGCTCAGAGGCAGTACCGATTCATCTGCGAAATGCGGCAACGAGTCTGATGCAGTCTCTGGGGTATGGCGAAAGCTATCGGTATGCTCATGACTTTGATGAAGGTTTTGTCCCCGGAGAACGTTATTTTCCAGAAGCAGTTGGTGAAAAAGTGTTTTATGAGCCGACCGAACGGGGTCTTGAGGGCAAGATTCGTGAGAAGCTGGTGTACTTGCGCAAACTCGATGCGGATAGCGATTTTCAGCGGTATGAGAACGACGCAGATCTCGGTGATCCCGGGGTGTCCAACCCGAAAACGCCTTAAGCCCAGTGCGCGCAACGGTTGTCACACTTGGCAAAGGTATAACGACGCGATGAGGTTTTGATGATTTGGTTTTGGATTGGAACAGGTGGTGCATTGGGGGCGGTGTTGCGGTTTTATCTCGCGATGAGCATCGGGAGAGCCGGCTTTGGTGGATTTCCATTAGGTATTTTTTCGGTCAATGTTCTGGGGTGCGCGTTGATGGGCGTCGTTTATGTCCTCGTCGAGCGGTTGGATCTTTCTGATGAGCTTCGGTTTTTTCTGACGGTGGGCCTGCTCGGGGCCTTCACCACGTTTTCAACCTTTAGCCTCGAGGTCTATGAGCTGTTAGTTGAAGGCCGGTTCACAGTCGCACTCGCCTACATGGCCGCAACGTTATTCGGCTGCGTGCTTGCGCTTGCGACGGGGATTGCCGCGGCAAGATGGGTTTTGGGTCATTGATGTCCTGCAGTCATTTCTCTAAGATTGCGGGCTTTCGTTGGTACGCGATGAATGCGTTGAAGGTCTTTTCTAAAGTCTTTCAGGCGCTTTGCTATAAGGGAGATGTTCGATGTTAGATCCAAAGTTGATTCGAGGTGACTTGCCGACACTCGCGGTTCAACTCGCCCGTCGTCAGTTTGTACTAGATGTTGACGCGCTCTCGAGCCTGGAAGCGAAGCGAAAATCCGCTCAGACCGCGATGGAAACCTTGCAGGCAGAGCGAAACCGGGTGTCAAAGGCTATTGGCCAGGCGAAGGCAAAAGGCGAGGATACTGCGCCCATTATGGCGGCAGTCTCTGATTTGGGTGGGCAACTTGATCATCAGAAAGTGGTCTTCGACGAAGCCTCGCAAGCGCTACAAGCCGTCCTCATGAGCTTGCCGAATATCCCGGATGAGACCGTACCCGAGGGACGTGATGAAACGAGTAACGTAGAGGTAAGGCGCTGGGGTACTCCGAGGGCGTTTGACGTTGCCGCACAAGATCATGTCAGTCTCGGCGAACGCGGCGGGTTGATGGACTTTGATGTCGCCGCCACCATGGCGCAATCTCGGTTTGTGGCGCTTAAAGGCGAGTTGGCGCAGCTTCAGCGGGCGCTGACACAATTCATGCTCGATACTCACGTCAATGAGCACGGCTACCAAGAAGTTTACGTGCCGTTTTTAGTGAACGAAGACGCATTGAAGGGCACGGGCCAACTGCCAAAATTCGGTGATGACTTGTTTCGAGTTGATTTAGAGCGGGCCTTATATTTGATTCCCACCGCAGAAGTGCCCGTTACGAATTTATATCGCGACCGAATTTTGGCGATGAATGATTTTCCCATCAAAATGGTTTGTCATACCCCGTGTTTTAGAAGCGAAGCGGGCAGCTATGGTCGAGACACCCGGGGCATGATTCGTCAGCATCAGTTCGAGAAAGTTGAACTCGTGCAGCTGGTGCCGCCCGAGGAGAGCGAGGCCGCGCATGAGGCCTTAACGCAGCATGCCGAGACTATCCTGCAGAAGTTGGAGTTGCCGTATCGTGTAATGAACCTGTGTGGAGGCGATCTTGGCGCCTCTTCGAGCAAAACCTATGATTTAGAGGTTTGGCTACCTGGGCAAAACCAGTATCGAGAGATTTCTTCTTGCAGTAACTTCAAAGATTTTCAAGCTAGGCGCTTGCAGGCCCGTTACCGAATTGAAGCCAATGCCAAGCCAGAGTTGGTTCATACCATCAATGGTTCCGGCCTTGCCGTCGGTCGCACGCTCGTGGCGGTGCTTGAAAATTTTCAGGATGATCAAGGGCAGGTTACCGTGCCAGACGCGCTAAGGCCTTACCTTGGCGGCAAGACGCGACTGCTCGCACAATAGTGGATTTTTTACCGCTGCACTTTAATCTTCAGGGCGCGCCGGTGCTCTTGGTCGGGGGAGGGGAAATTGCCCGTCGTAAGGCTGTACTGATCAGTGAGGCTGGGGCGGTCTTGGTGTGCGTTTCGCCAAAGCTTGAATTCGATCTGACGGCGTTATCGGCTGATCATGCCTGGCGCGAGAAGACCTTTGATGCATCAGACGTGGTGGGGATGCGCTTGGTCGTTGCGGCCACCGATGATGCGTTGGTGAATGAAAGGGTCTCGCTTGCCGCGCAAGCCCAAAACCTGCCGGTCAATGTTGTGGATCAGCCGAGCCTGAGCACCGTGATCTTTCCGGCAATTGTTAACCGGTCCCCGGTCTTGCTCAGTGTTGGTACGGGCGGATCCTCGCCAGTGTTAACGCGATACCTTCGTGAGCAACTTGAATCACTGGTGCCTCAGAGCCTGGTGCGAGTCGCGGCGTATTTAAAGTCGCGTCGTCCGCGGCTGAAGGCGGCAATCCCAGATATTCGAACCCGCCGCATCACCACCGAGGCGTTTTTCGCAGGGCCTGGGTTTAGCCATGCGGAAGCGGGTGAAGATGATTTGGCAGACGGCTATCTTTTTGAGCCCACCCAGGGTGCCGGGGAAGTATTTTTGGTGGGTGCGGGTCCAGGAGATCCGGACTTGTTAACGCTTAAGGCGTTGCAGTTGCTGCAACGTGCTGATGTGATTCTGTATGACAACTTGGTGTCCGCAAAGGTCTTGGATCGCGCCCGGCGCGACGCAACGTTTGAGTACGTGGGCAAGCAAAGTGGACTGAACTCAACGCCTCAAACGTCGATCAATGC
>Ga0209374_1000332_pt1 | contig 54063 bp, 30 predicted proteins | sample SaaInlLV_DNA_10m_FD_184683 | JGI IMG/M metagenome (GOLD analysis project Ga0209374, IMG submission 184683) | Marine microbial communities from expanding oxygen minimum zones in the Saanich Inlet - SI075_LV_DNA_10m (SPAdes) (version 2) | ecosystem: Environmental > Aquatic > Marine > Unclassified ... | reverse complement strand
CATTGTATAATACTATTTAAAAAATTACATTTGCACTTCTGTTATCAGAAACCTTGGAGAGGTGCCAGAGTGGTAATGGAGCAGATTGCTAATCTGTCGACGGGTAACTGTCGCCAGGGTTCGAGTCCCTGTCTCTCCGCAGATATTAGCGTAAGCCCTTGATTTTCAGGGGCTTTTTATTTGCAGGGGTACGTATAGGGGTACGTATAGGCAAAGTTATCTAAAAACCCCCATACCATATAAAAATGGTTATTGCAATGGAGAATAGCATTTGACATATGGCAAGATCAGTTTAACTACGATCATTAGGGAACCAAATCTCACATTTATCTACTTTTACAATCTATTACAACTTTATATCTCAATAATTTAGATAATATGAGAAAAATTAAATATCTGGTTTTAATACCAATACTACTTGTGTTTATATCCTTAAACATTAGTTGCGAAAATGATGATTTCGATATAAAGTTAAAGCAAGTATCTAATGAATTAGTTATAACAAATGAAGTATTAATTCCATCATATATTGGGAATGGTGTTCAATGGGATCCATACCCACAGGCATATAGATATTGGAATCTACCAATTCAAGACGCAGACTGGAATAAAATGTACAATCGCTTAGATTATATGAAACCTAGTTTTGTGAGAGTTGTAATAGGTTCTTATGATAAATATGCAGTTGGTGGAGCAGATGAGTATGATCCAACGGCACTATATGAAGGCTTGGGTAAAATACTTCAATACTGTCAAGACAATAACATTTCTGTCATGTTGGGTGATTGGGGATACAATCAGGTGGACCCAAATCAGAATGAAATCTTTGAAAACAGAATTGATAACGCAGTTAATTACTTAGATTTTCTGGTAAATACCCAAGGTTTTACATGTATTAAATATTACAACACAATTAATGAACCAAATTTGCAAGATTCTGCTTCTCGAGGAAACTATCTATTATGGAGAGATATGACTGCATATTTTTATGATAAAATGCAGGAAAAAGGTCTTCAGAATCAAGTGCAAATAGCAGGACCAGATATCGCTATTTTTAATGAGAATGATACAAACTGGATAACAGATTCTGACTTCCATTTCGGTGATAAAATAGGATTGTATGATCTCCATGTTTACCCATCTAGAGGAAATATGTTTAATGGTGAGTTTGAACGATTACTTAAAGTTTATACGGATCTTATGCCTGCTAATAAACAAGCTGTTATTGGTGAGTTTGGGTTTAAATATGAAACTGGTGATTCTAACTTAGATGCTGAGTTAGATAATAGAAACCAGAATAATATCAATTCTGATCCTTTTATTGGCGTAGACTCAAATACATTAGTGGAAGAATATTTTCATGGAGTTGATTTAATGGCATTAAATATTAAAATAATCAACTCTGGTTTTGTAGGTGCGATTAATTGGAACTTAGATGATGCAATGCATAGCAGTTCTACTTCGGGTCAAGATTTAAAAGTTTGGGGTTACTGGAATATTCTTGGAGAGGAATTATTTGGGAAACCAGAAAAAGAAGAATTACGTCCTCATTTTTATGCTTTTTCTCTTTTAGCTAGATACATGCAAAAAGGAAGTACTGTTCTTAAAGTTCATACTCCAAAAAAGATTGGGTTAGATGCAATAGCAGTTTACAAAGATGGGAAATACATGATTGCAATAAATAACATGCATACGGAGAATTTCGAATTGAGTCTCAAACTAATCAACGGAGAAACATTAATCGGGCTAAAAAAGTTTGTTTATCAAGAAAAGAATAGAATGACAGATGATAATGGTTATCCTCTTCCAATGGAAGAGAATATAACTCTTAGCTCAGGGTCTTCATTAGAGATAAATGCTCAAACTTTTACAGTTTATACAAATTTTGAATTTTAAAAAATATGAATAATAAATCAGAAGGTATTATAAGGGTTATTATTAGGCTTTATGTTTTTCACCTCCTTATTTAAATTCAAATAATGAGTAGTTTAATAAGTAATTCTATTCTTTCTTTAGGCTGTGGGCGAAAAGGTTATAGTAAGCTTTAACAATAGCAAAGAACAAGTGCCATATTCTTTATTAGGGGTACGTATAGGGGTACGACTAACGCTTTGTAAGTTACTTTATTTTAGTTTTATTTAATGTACTAAATAAGAAAAAGTAAATAAAAACAATATAAGCCGCTTTAGGCCGAGAGCCTGTCTCTCCGCATCCTAAACCCGTAAGGTGTTAATTTATAACACTTCACGGGTTTTGTGTTTTAAAGGAGGGTTGTCAGGGGGGATAACTTGTTATTTAGCTAAAAAAGTATGGCACAATACACAAGACTTCAAGTTGTTCAACAATTGCAAGAACCGGGAATGGTTCCCTTGTTTTACCACACGACATAAATGTTGTAAAAGTAATATGGAAAGCCAGTAATGAGGGCGGAACTCGTTAGATGGAATTTACCAGCCGAGGAGATTTTGCAATTGAAACCTTCAAGGACTAGTCAAGTTCTCTATTGCTGAACTCTCAGGAATGATTTTGGGTGTTGGTTCTGTAACTGATGCAGCAGCCTTACAACATATGTTTTTTGGAGCCAATTTTGTAGTCACACCAGTTTTTAGAAAACAACTCTTTTGAAAAATTAAAAGAAAACGTCAAAGATACCTTGCCACTCATCTATAAATTTTAAATTTTTTTAAATATCTCATTTTATTTTTTGTAATTTTACACTATAATAGCATTCGGAATAATTCCTTTTGAGGCTTTCTTTACTACTACATTTATACTTCAATAGCGGCTTTATTGACAGTGATAACAAAGAAAATACACTGCATGGCTTACATTTGAAGTTAAGTAAATACATTATGTAAATCTTATGGCATATTCTTACCCAAACTCCATATCGGAGGTGTTTTTTAATTTAAAAAAAGCAATTTTATTATTTACTATATTATTGTTTTCAACTTTTGTTCGAGGTCAATTCAGTCTCGCCTCGAATAACAAGACTATTCTCTGCCCTAATGTAGCTAATGGGAGTACTGGAACTGTTAATGGTGTAGAGTATACAAAAGTGGATCGTAGCGATTTACAAGCAAAAATCGCAGCTAACCAGGATGTAAGCTGTGTTTGTACAACAGGAATTACCAACATGAGTTCGTTATTTAATAATAACTCTAGTTTCAATCAAGACATAAGCAGTTGGGATACCTCGAGTGTAAGCAATATGCAAGGACTCTTTCAAAATGCCGGATCTTTCAATCAAGATATTGGGTATTGGGACATTTCTAGTATGAATGATCAAAATGGGGTAAACCAGCTATTTGATGGTGCTGGAAGTTTAAATCAAGACCTATCCTACTGGTGTTTTCCAAGTGGTGGAAATGCTTCTCTAATTTATCAGAACAGACAGAGTATTTGGGGAAACAACAACCCCATAAAAAATAATGCTTCTTTACAGCCACGTTTTGATGTAAACGGCAATTGTGTAGCCGCTAAAGTTGGGGCTTCAGTAAATAGCTCATCCAATACTACGCTAAATATTTCTAGTAGTTCATCTGGAAATTTGGTTGATGCTGGTGTAGTTACCCTAACAGCTACTTTTTCAGAAAATATGGCGGCTACTCCGCTTATCTCTATTGCAGGATTAGTAACCGATACAGCTATGACACAAGGGTCTTCTGCAGCTGAGTGGACCTACTATTGGCAAGTACCTTCTTCAGTAACTACTGGGACCTATGCAGTAACGGTAGCAGCTACAGACACCAATTCAAGACCTTACGCAGGTAGTGAATCATTAGACTTAAGCATAGACCCAATGTTCTATTTGGGTACAAATGGAGTTACAATAAAATGTAAAGGCTGTAGTGCAGGAGAAACAGGATACATAGGAAACGTTTTATACACAGCACATGATAATACTTCTATTGCAGCAAAAGATATAAATGATCCCGATTGGGATCGTGTTGTAACCACATTAGTTACAAGCTTATATGGTGTATTTTATGATGATAGAACATTTAACCAAGACATTGGTTCATGGGACACATCAAATATAACCAATATGGCAGATGCTTTTTGGTTAGCGATGGCATTTGATCAAGATATTAGTAGCTGGGACACCTCGAGTGTGACCAACATGAGCGGAATGTTTTATGCTGCATATGCATTCAATCAAGACATCAGTAATTGGGACGTCGCTAATGTGACTAGTATGAGTAGAATGTTTTATGACGCCAGAGCATTTAATCAAAATATAGGCTCATGGGATGTTTCAAATGTAACGAACATGTCTCAAATGTTCCTTAAAGCAGTCTTTAATCAGAATATTGGTAATTGGAATACCTCTAAAGTGACAAATATGTCGGGTTTATTCCAAGAGAATTATTACTTCAACAATGGAGATGCTTCTGGAGTAACCTCTAATACAATGAATTGGGATGTATCGAACGTTGAGAACATGTCCAATATGTTCGAATGGGCAGATAAATTTAATCAAGATATTGGCAGTTGGACTACCTCGAGTGTGACCAATATGAGTAAAATGTTTCATAAAACAGAAAGATTTAATCAAGATATCGGATCATGGGATGTTGCTTATGTTCAAGATATGACTTATATGTTTTACGAATTAAATTACAACCAGAATATTAGCTCTTGGGATGTCTCCAGTGTTACTAGTATGCAAGGTATGTTTATGAGGAATAGAACTTTTAACCAAGATATAGGATCATGGGATGTTTCAAGTGTTACAAATATGAATTCGATGTTTCGAAACGCTGATGCCTTTAATCAAGATTTAACTTTTTGGTGTCCAATCAATATTACTTCTAAGCCACAAGACTTCGACGAGGATGCAAGATCTTGGTTGAGTATAAATGAACCTATATGGGGTAGCTGTAATTCTCAGGCAACTTTAACTTTGACAAGTAGTGATTCAGGTAATATTATTACCTCTGGAGTAGTCACCCTAACCGCTACTTTCTCAGAAAACATGGCGGCTACTCCGCTGATTTCCATCGCAGGATTAGTAACCAATACGGCCATGACACAAGGATCAACTTCAACAACCTGGACCTATTACTGGCAAGTGCCTTCTTCTGTGACCACAGGAACCTATGCGGCAACAGTAGCAGCAACAGACACCAATTCAAGACCTTATGCAGGAAGTGAATCATTAAATTTAAGTATTGATCCAATGTTCTATCTGCACGCAAATGGGGTTACGATAAAATGTAATGGCTGCAGCGCCAGGGATACTGGTTATGTTGGAGGAGTTTTATATACCGCTTATGATAATGCGTCTTTAAGAGCAAAATTATTAAATGCTTCAGATTGGGGTGGAGTTGTAACAAGCTTGGTTACGGATATGTCGGATTTATTTTATGGCAATGGTTCTAGTGACGGAAATAATCTTACTACTTTCTTTAATGCCAATGATATTACTTCATGGGACACATCAAATGTGACCAATTTCCATGGTATGTTTGAAATGGAGAATGGCCAACCTTTTTTTAATCAAAACATAAGTTATTGGGATACCTCTAGTGCTCAAGATATGAGCTACATGTTTTATCGTCAATTTAATTTCAATCAAAACATAGGTAATTGGGATACTTCGAGTGTGACCGATATGAGCTTCATGTTTGCTAGAGCGTCTGAATTTAATAATGGTGCTGCTCCCGGGGTAAGTACCAATACAATGAATTGGGATACCTCTAGTGCTCAAGATATGAGCTACATGTTTTATAGTGGTGTGGCATTCAATGTAGATATTGATTCTTGGGACGTTTCTTCTGTTATCAATATGATGGGAATGTTTGGAACGGCATTAACATTTAATCAAGACTTAAATACTTGGGACGTATCAAGTGTTACAAAGATGACGTATATGTTCACACTCGCACGAGCATTTGACGGGGATATATCCTCATGGAATACCTCAAATGTGACTGATATGCATCGTATGTTTGATAGCGCATGGGCCTTTAATCAGGATATTGGCAACTGGAACACATCTAGTGTAACCACCATGGAAGCTATGTTTACAGACGCCAGAGCATTTAATCAAAATATAGGCTCATGGGATGTGTCGAGTGTAACTACTTTTTATCGTTTATTTCAAGTCGCACAAAACTTTAATAACGGAGATGCAGCAGGAGTAACCTCTAATACAATGAATTGGGATGTATCAAATAATAGAGATTTGAGTAATATGTTTTATGGTACCAAATTTAATCAAGACCTAAGCGGCTGGTGTGTTCCTTTAATAAGTTCTGTACCTAGTGGTTTTTCAGCTAATTCTCCACTATCAAATGAAAATAAACCCATTTGGGGCACCTGTAATTCACAAGCAACATTAACACTTACAAGTAGTGATTCAGATAATATTATCACTTCAGGAGTAGTCACCCTAACCGCTACTTTCTCAGAAAATATGGCGGCGAATCCACTTATCTCCATTGCAGGGCTTGTGACCAATACTGCCATGATACAAGGGTCAACTTCAACTACCTGGACCTATTACTGGCAAGTGCCTTCTTCAGTAACTACTGGGACCTATGCAGTTACAGTAGCAGCTACTGATACCAATTCACTTGCTTATGATGGTAGTGCAAGTTTGAATTTAAGTATTGATCCAATGTTCTATCTGGACGCAAATGGGGTCACGATAAAATGTAAGGGCTGTAGTGCTGGAAATACGGGATATATTGGAAACGTTCTTTACACCGCACATGACAATACTTCTATTGCAGGAAAAGATAAAAGTGATACCGATTGGGATCGAGTGGTGACTACACTTGTGACTGATATGTCGAATTTATTTGAAAACCAAAATTCATTCAATCAAAATGTCAGTAGCTGGGATACTTCAGGCGTTACAAACATGGAAAAAATGTTTAGTTATGCAAGTACTTTTGATCAAGATATTGGTTCATGGGATACCAGCAATGTTACCGATATGGGCTGGATGTTTCACGGTGCCTCAGTTTTTGATCAGGATATTGGTTCATGGAACACCTCAAGTGTAATCCAAATGGATTTAATGTTCCAGTCAACTGTCTTTAATCAAAACATTGGAAATTGGGATACCTCAAGTGTTATCGATATGCAATCCATGTTTGATGGATCAAGTGCTTTTAATCAGGACATTGGAAATTGGGACGTATCATCTGTAGCCAACATGCGCTACATGTTCAATCGTGCCTCTGCATTCAATCAGGATATTGGGTCTTGGGACGTATCATCCGTTACCAACATGGAATATTTATTTAAAGAAGCAACTAATTTCAATGGGGATATTGGTGCATGGGATACCCTAAATGTTGTGAACATGAATCAAATGTTTAATGGAGCTACAAGTTTTAATCGAGACATATCAGGTTGGTGTACCTTGAATTTTAGTTCTCAGCCATCTGCTTTTGCCAGTGGATCAGCATTACAATCAGATAATTTTCCAAATTGGGGTACATGTAATTCAGCGGCTAATGCAACATTAACCAGCAGTGATTCTGATAATGTAATTAATTCATCATATGTAGAATTTACTGCTATATTTTCTGAAAATATGTTGGCGACTCCAACAATATCAATTTCTGGTGTTGTTACTAATGCTGCGATGTCACTAAACACCTCTGCAACCATCTGGACATATGATTGGAATATTCCCCAAAATACGCCTAACGGGAGTTACATTGTTTCCGTAGCAGCAACCGACACCAACAATAAGTTATATGATGGCAGCAGCAGTTTGACCATTCAATACAACTTTTCCCTGCCAGACTATTTACCAACCAATGGATTAGTGGGCTGGTATCCTTTCAATGACAATGCGAATGATGAGAGTGGAAATGGTAATCATGGAATCGTAAATGGCCCTGTCTTATCCACTGATGCTAATGCAACTCAAAATTCTAGTTCATATGATTTTGATGGACAAGATGATTTTATAAGTATTGGAAATTCATCTTCTCTAAACCCCTCTGGAGTACTAAGCTTTTCATCCTGGTTCAACTTAGACGACCTTAATAATAACAACAACGTAATTATTGGAAGAAATAATAATAATTCGGGAGCGGACGGATATGGATATAATTATGGGGTCTTGAATGACTCCAATGGAGTAAGTTCGAAATTAAGACTGGGCATTGGACAACAATCCAATGGATCTATTACTGACGTAGACCATATTGCATCAATATCAGCCAATAACTGGAACCACTATGCCGTGACATACGATGAGGCAAATGTTCGAGTTTATCTAAATGGAGTAAAAGTTCATTCTGCCCCTCTCACAAGATCTGGAGGAAACCATCTAAACAACTACGAAACCTTTATTGGAAAGTATAGACCTCAAAGTTCAGGTAGTCAACAAGCAAATCAACTTTTTAGAGGGAAACTCGATAATATAGGGGTTTGGAACAGGGCTTTGACAGATGTCGAAATTGCACAATTATATACATTAGAGATAGATACTACTCCTCCTACTGTTTCTTTAGAGAAAAATTTCATTTCGAACTCAGTAGAAAATGGAGACACTGTTGTGGTTACTGCTACTTTTTCAGAACCAATGACAAGTTCACCAACAATAAACATCAGCAACGAATCCATTGCTATACCAATGAGTGTAGGCTCTACCGAGGCGGTATGGTCTTACAGCTGGACAGTTTCAGTAACTACTTCTACGACTCTTTCTTTAACAGTCTCTGGAAATGATTTGGCAGGAAATGCATATGCTGGCAATGAATCCTTGTCTTTTGATGTACTTACTCCTTTTTACCTAGATTCTAATGGAGTAACAATAAAGTGTACAGGATGTAGTGCTGGAGATACAGGATATATAGGCGGTGTTTTATATACCGCCCATGACAATACTTCTATTGCAGCTAAATCTAAAAGTGATACCGATTGGGACCGGGTTGTAACTACACCGGTTACCAATATGTATCAGTTATTTAAGGATGAAACTACATTCAATCAAAATATTGGATCTTGGGACACCTCTAATGTTACCCGAATGGATAATATGTTCTGGGGAGCTAATGCATTTAATCAAGATATTGGGTCTTGGGATACCTCTAGTGTGACAGAAATGGATTCCATGTTCAGATCAGCATTAGCATTTAATCAGGATCTTTCTCAATGGGATGTTTCTTCGGTTACCCAAATGGAAAATATGTTCAGGACTGCTCGTGGATTCAATCAAAACATTGATAATTGGGTCACATCATCGGTTGTCAACATGACAAGCATGTTTCACGATGCGGAATTGTTTAATCGAGACATCGGTAATTGGGATGTTTCTTCTGTGACCAATATGTCATCTATGTTTGATAGTGCTGATGCATTTAATCAAGATATTGGACAATGGAATACCTCGAATGTTACCAATATGGTTAGAATGTTTAGATTCAATGATGTTTTCAATCAAGACATTGGATCATGGGACACCTCTAGTGTTACTAACATGAGTTACATGTTTAATTCAGCAATAAACTTTAACCAAGATATTGCATCATGGGACACCTCAAATGTTGCATCAGATGGGATGATTGAAATGTTTAGAACTGCTAGCGCATTCAATCAAAACATTTCAAATTGGTGTGTTTCAAATATTTCTGGAACACCAGACAGCTTTAGCACTCAATCTGCACTGAGCAGTGAAAATCAACCAATATGGGGAAGCTGTAGTACTACCCTTGCAACAATCACATTCAACGATGAAAATAAAGTCTTTGGTGATGGTGATTTTGTACTTTCTCCAACATCCAACGGTTCGGGTACCTTCACTTTTTCCATTGCCGATCCTTCGGTAGCAACTGTAGCTGGATCAACAGTTACAATTGTGGGCGCTGGAACAACAGTTATCACTGCAATTCAAGCAGGAGACACGGCTTACCTTTCAACAACAGCAACCATGACCCTAACGGTAGATAAGGCGAATCCTACCATTAGTTTTGCTGATCTAGCCAAAAATTCGGATGATGCTGACTTCAACCTTTCTGCAACATCCAATAGTACAGGTATCTTTACCTATTCGATAGCAAACGCCTCAGTCGCAGTAGTAAGCGGAACTAGTGTTTCTATTGTTGGAGGAGGATCAACTCTTGTCGAAGCGACACAAGCATCTGATTCAAATTACAATTCAGGTTCAGCAACCATGACCCTTACGGTAAGCAAGATTGTACCCACATTAACATTCTCAGATGTAACAAAATCTTATGGTGATCCAGACTTTGAACCTGGACCGAGCTCAAACAGTTCGGGTACATTTACCTATGCCGTGGCAGACAGTTCAGTAGCTACAGTAAACGGGTCTTCTATCTCCATTGTTGGACTTGGAACAACAGTTGTTTCGGCAACTCAGGCAAGCGATTCAAACTATTTATCCGCAGAAACATCCATGACCCTTACTGTGGTTAAAGGAAACCCTACCATTACATTCAATGACATAGACAAAAGAATTGGAGATGCGGATTTCAATTTATCAGCAACATCCAATAGTACAGGAGTCTTTTCATACCTATTAGCAAATTCTTCTGTAGCAACTTTAAGCGGAACCACAGTATCAATATTGGCAACAGGAACAACCCGAGTAACAGTAAACCAAGCCGCTAACACCAACTTCAATGCAGGTACAGCCTCTATGACATTGACTATCCTTGATGTCAATCCAGACACTGATGGAGATGGAACAAATGACGAATTTGATGACTTCCCGACAGATCCAGATGAATGGCTAGACACTGATCAAGACGGATTGGGTAATAATGCTGATACAGACGATGATAACGATGGTATATCAGATAGCCAAGAAGCAGAGAATGGAACTGATCCTTTGAAATCAGACTCGGACAACGACGGTATAAGCGATGGAGAAGAACAAAACATAGGTACAGACCCTCTCAATGCTGATACTGATGAAGATGGTATTAATGATGGTACAGACTCATTCCCACTTGATCCAAACGAAAGTAGCGATATTGATGAAGATGGAATAGGAGACAATTCCGATTCGGATAATGATAATGATGGGTTAGATGATTTTTATGAAAATAGCCTAGGGACAGATCCACTCAATCCAGATAGTGATGGAGATGGAAGTTCCGATGGAGAGGAAATTGCAAAGGGTACAGACCCTCTTAATCCAGATACCGATGGAGATGGAATTGTCGATGGTCAAGATCAGGCACCCCTGAATCCAAACCAAGAAATTGATACCGATGGAGACGGGATTGCGGACCTCTACGATAGTGATGACGATGGAGACAACCTCTCGGATGTAGAAGAAATAGCACGAGGAACAGACCCTCTCAACCCAGATACAGACGGAGATGGATTAAACGACAAAGAAGAGGAACAACGCAACACCAATCCCCTTTTACCCGATACCGATGGAGATGGAGTAAACGATAAGGACGATGCTTTACCAACCGACCAATTTGAACAGTATGATTACGATAACGACGGTTTAGGAGACAATATGGACACCGATGACGATAATGATGGTGTAAGTGATTTAGATGAGTTTACCAATGGAACAAATCCACTGGATGATGATTCTGATGATGATGGTTTGAATGATGAGGAAGAAATCAAGCTGGGGACAAACCCAACACTTGCAGACACGGATGGAGATGGATCGACTGACTCAGAAGAAATTGTAATGGGTACAGATCCATTAAACATCGATACTGATGGTGATGGAACTAAAGATTCTGAGGATGATTTTCCATTAGATCCAAACGAAACAGAAGATGCCGATGGTGACGGTTTAGGAAACAATTTAGATACAGACGATGACAATGATGGGCTCTCAGACAATGAAGAGATAAGCCTAGGGACAGACCCAAAAAATCCAGATACCGATCAAGACGGATCACCCGATGGAGAAGAAATAGAAGTAGGAACCAATCCATTAGATTCCGACTCTGATGATGATGGAATAATTGATGGTAACGACGACTTCCCCTTAGATCAAACCCTTTCCGATGACAACGATAAAGACGGTATCTCGGATGATGTAGATGAAGATGATGACAACGATGGTTTAACAGATGCAGAAGAGGTATTGTTAGGGTCAAATCCACTTGAAAGTGACTCGGATAACGATGGTTTGTTGGACAATATCGAAAACAATTTGGGTACAAATCCTAACGATACTGATTCTGATAACGACGGTCTTAGCGATTTGGAGGAAACAAATCTTGGAACAGATCCATTGAACAATGACACCGATAACGACGGAATTTTTGATGGGGTTGAAATTTTACAGGAAACAAATCCTAATGATTCCGATACCGATGGGGACGGGGTAACAGATGCATTAGATCGTTTCCCATCAGATCCCTCAGAGCAAACCGACTCCGATAATGACTCTATTGGAGATAATCAAGATGTAGATGATGACAATGATGGCCTTACAGATGCAGAAGAACAAATTCTAGGCACAGATCCAAAAGCAATTGATTCTGATCAAGACGGACTAACAGATAGTAAAGAAAAAGAAAAAGGAACGGATCCCCAAATTCCAGATACCGATGGAGACAACGTGCCAGACGGTGAGGATGACTTTCCTTTGGATGAAAATTTAAGTATTGATAGTGACCAAGACGGACTTGAAGATAGTGTCGATACAGACGATGACAATGATGGAATTACCGATGTTGAGGAACAGAATAGTGGAACAGATCCTCTCAATCCAGATACCGATGGTGATGGTCTATCCGATGGAGAGGAACTAAATCTTGGAACAGATCCATTGTTAACAGATACCGATAGCGATGGAACTCCCGATGGCTTTGATCAATTTCCACGGGATGCAGATCGAGCAAATGATAGTGATGGAGATGGGCTTTCAAATGAAGAGGAATTGATTTTTAACACAGATCCTCTTAACCCAGATACTGATGGAGATGGCCTAAACGACAAAGAAGAAAAAGATGCAGGAACAGATCCGTTATCAAGCGATTCTGATGGTGATGGAATAAAAGATGGAGATGATGCATTCCCATTAGACCCTATTGAAAATAATGACAGTGACAACGATGGACTGGGGGATCGAATTGACACTGATGATGATAACGATGGTTTGTCAGATGAAGAAGAAGTGACTCAAGGAACAAATCCCAACAACCCCGATTCTGATGGGGATGGTATGGGAGATCAAGAAGAGGTCAATAATGGGACAGACCCCCAAAATCCGGACTCAGATAATGATGGTCTAAACGATGGTGAGGAAAACGTTCTTGGAACGGATCCTTTAAATTCAGACACAGATGGCGATGGAGTACCAGACGGACAAGATAATCTTCCCTTAGACTCAATTGGAAGCCTTGACACTGACCGCGACGGAATACCCGATGATGTTGATACTGATGATGACAATGATGGGGTTTTAGACACTGAAGAAGAGAGAATAGGAACAGATCTCAAAAAAATTGACACGGATAATGACGGTAGCTCAGATTCAGAAGAACTATTCAATAATACCAATCCACTCAATCCAGATACCGATGGGGATGGCTTGAACGATCATGAGGAAAATGAAGTTGGAACAAATCCATTGCTAAAAGATTCTGATGGAGATGGAGTACAAGACAATACTGATGTTTTTCCTTTAGATTTCGAAGAGCAAGCAGATACAGATGGCGATGGAATAGGAGACAACAAAGACAATGACGACGATAACGATGGATTGTCAGACGGACAAGAGGCCATCTACCAATGTGATCCATCAAATTCAGACTCCGATGGAGATGGATTGAGCGATGGAGAAGAAATAGTAAAAGGTTATGATCCAAACAATGCAGACACAGATGGTGATGGAGTGGTAGACGGTTCTGATGCATTTCCTAACGATCCTCAAGAAATTAAGGATACTGATTTTGATGGAATAGGAAATAATATCGATCCTGATGATGATAATGATGGTGTTTTAGATCTATTTGATATTTTTTCTGAAAATGCAGCAGAGAGTAGAGATATCGATAACGACGGAATAGGAAACAATGAAGATATAGATGATGATAATGATGGAGTTATTGATTGGAGAGAACACCAATTCATTACCATATACAATCACTACACAATCAGCATAAATAACCCTCAATCCAAAGTAAAGACACCAATAGCCCCAGCAAGCAATAAAGGGGTTGGGAAATGGAAAATTCGTAAAAAAGTATCCGGAGGTGCCGATAGCGACAAATTTACTATCCGTTCGGGAGAGCCAACCGGTCAAGTTCGAAAAGGAATGCGAAAAGCAAGCCTTGGTGAAGGATATCTATCCTTTATAGTTCCACCAAAACCTGGGGTAATTGATGATGCAAATCGCGATGGTATTTACGAAGTTTTGGTAGGGTATGTTAATACAACCTATGGAGATAAGCGAGTTCCTGTTCCAACTCAAGTCAGTAAACTAAACATTTCTCCAGGGCAATCTGATGTAATTGAATTATTAACCGATAAAGTGCCCTTAGAAGAAGTAGATAGTCGACTCATAACTTCGGATACCGATGCTGATGGATTAATTAATTCAATTGATCCCGATGATGATGGAGATCATATTTACAGTCGTTATGAAACTCAAGGAGAAAATAAGTCTTGGCAATCATCCGATGATTTCGATGGAGATTTAATAAGTAACTATCTGGACCCAGACGACGAGAACGATGGAGTATTTACTGAATTTGAAAACCCTGATCCTAATCAAGATTTTAATCCAAACGATGCTCAAGACACAGATAACGATGGAATTCCAGATTACTTTGATAGGGATGATGACGGAGATGGTATTCTCACTTCGAACGAACAATCTGACCCAAATTTTGATGGTAATCCCATAGATGCTCTTGATAGCGATCAAGACGGAATCCCAGATTACATAGATGCAGATGATGATAACGATGGAGTTCCGACTATTGATGAACTTCCTCAAGGAATAAACACGGATTCAGATAGTGATGGAATCCCAGATTATTTAGACACTGATGACGATAATGATGGTTTACTGACTCAAGATGAAATAATTCAGGGAGCATCAGAATATCTTGATTCTGATGAGGATGGTATCCCAAATTACTTAGATAGAGATGACGATAACGATGGAATAGATACAGTTGATGAAGATGCAAACATTAATGGTTCTCCTGCAGACGATGACATCGATCAAGATGGTGTAATTGATGCTTTTGAGTCTTTCTTAACAGATTGTGATAATGATGGTGTGAATGACCAATATGATGCACAAAATTGTAATCCAAACAATGATAGTGATGGCGATGGATTTTCTAATATTGATGAGGTTGATGTGGGGACTGATCCGAATGATTACGATGATAAACCTTCAAATTTCAGCGAACTGAATTTTGATATTGCTAATTTCTTATCTCCTAACGGTGATGGAATTAATGATACTTGGTACGAACCATCAATCGAACGTTATCCCTACAATAAGGTGATGATTTATACCCGATCCGGAAAATTAATTTATGAACGAAACAACTATCTAAACGATTGGAATGGAACTTCAAATGGAAAGGAATTACCCGAGGGAGCTTATTATTTCCTCATTGATTTTGAGCAAAATGGGACAATAGACTATGAAGGCTGGCTGTATTTAACACGTTAAACGCATGAAAAAATATTTAATATACATACTGCTTATTTCTTCTTGGGTTTCGGCTCAGCAAGATGTTTATTTCTCTCTAATGGAATACCAGATGACGTTAGTCAATCCAGCTTATGCAGCTGCAGAAGCAAATCAGATTTTATCGATTCATTCCAGGAATCAATGGTCCAATGCAGAGGATAACTCCAAGACCCTTTCAATGGCTTATTCTGTTGCAAGAAAAAAGAACATCGGCTTAGGAATATCTGTAATATCCGATCAGGTTTTTGTGGAAAAGCAAACATTTGTTGCAGTAGACTTTTCATATAAATTAAAATTAAATGAAGATGCCTCTATGTATTTAGGTCTAAAAGGCGGGCTGAATTCCTTTCGATTAGATACCTCTAAATTGATTTCATATTCTCCACAAACAGATCCTGCAAAAAAAATGATGAGTCGCTTGCTTCCTAACCTAGGAGTTGGTTTTTTATATAAACACAAGACACATTGGATTTCGGCAGCTATTCCTAGGTTATTTAATTCTAAAGAGGATGATGAGGTAGTCCTAAACCCAAGAGAAAAAATACATTTTTATTTTGGTGCCGGGGCAAAACTTTCAATAACTTCTGATGTAGCAATTGAACCAACAATAAGCATGAGAAGCACAGAAGGTGTTGGGGCAATTACTGAAGGAGTTTTATGGGGTAATTATCAAAATAAATTTCGATTTGGAATTGGTTTAAGAACAGCATCGGTTTTGTCTTTAAAAGCAAATCTCTTATTGAATGACATCTTCTCTATTAGCTATGCTTATGATTCTTATAGAGAGAGTAATTTATCAGCGATTCAACTAAATACCCACGAAATTGGACTTCAAATACGGTTCTCTTCAAAAAACTCAACTCCCGATTCAGCAATGGAAGAAACAGTCAAAGGAGAGTAAGTTTCTTAATCCCTAATACTTTTTCAACCCCGATTTTTAAATGACCCAAAACATGATTGCAGAAATCCAATTCCATTAATGTTTAATTTCTAAACACTTTACTAACTGTTTTCATGAAAAAGATGCGCAGCTATCTTCCTTTTATTCTCATCATCTTTACCTTTTGGCAAAGTAATGCACAAGAACAACAAAACAATGCATGGAAGGCTTTGTTTACAGACTTCAGCCTTACTAACAGCAAGACCTTACGCCTAGAAACCCATTTACGTACACGTCAGTTTTTTGGAGAAAACGATCAGTATTTATTTCGCCCTTCAATACGTTTTGAATTGGGAAATAACACCGCCTTTACTTCTGGTTATACGTTGATATCCAGCAACACCCCAAAATATCGCACAACAGAAAATAACCTTTGGCAACAGTTTAGTTTTTCGCTACCGATTAATCGAACTAATTATTTTGGATGGATCCGTTTAGAACAACGTTGGCAATCAAAAAATAAGGAAAGTAGTTATGGTACAAGAATCCGTTTTCGTGCCGGATTTCAATTCCCTTTAGGTAAAAATAAAAAAGCTTTTTCACCCAAATTGGTGGTCTTTAACGAAGTCTTTCTGTTGATTAAAGACAATTTTCCTTCTGAGTTCAATCAAAATTGGACCTTCATTGGATTTCAACAAAAAATATCAAAAAAAACACGTCTTTTAACGGGTTTTCAACGCAATACTATTGCTAAAGGAGAGTCTTTTTTACAGAAAAATATTTGGTCTACCCTTTTGTTTTACAAACTCTAATTAAACCCAATTTCATAAAAATTTTATTACGACACCTATGATTTTGGTTACTTTCATCTTCGAGCTTACTGTAAGCTTTTTACGGTTGGGTAATTGGATGGGCTGTGTGTACAATCATAGAGGAACAAATGCAGAAAATACTTTTACAAAATGTATTCATCCTTTTTAGACTTATATTAATCGTTACTTACCGAGAGTTTACCACATAAAAAAGCCTGCATATACAGCAGGCCTTTTAAAATTATAAGAATAGTGTTTTCTATTGCATGCTTAGACTAACCCTACGGTTGTTCGCACGACCAGCAGCGGTTGCATTGCTGTCTTTGGGATTGTCTTCACCAAATCCAACATCGCTTAACCTAGATGCTTCGATTCCCATTTGAACCAACGCTTCTTTAACATTAGCAGCTCTTCTATTGGAAAGTTTTTGATTGTAAGCTTTACTGCCATCACTAGAAGCTTGACCTTCAATCTGAAGCTTTACGTTTGGATATTTTTTTAGTAACTCTGAAATACCACTGATTACAGCATCGTAACTGCTTTTTTGCACATCATTGTCTGCAGTAAATAGAATGGTTCCTTCTGCGCTTTGAAGAAAATCAACGATAGCTTTAGGACTTGCAGGGCAACCTTGTGATGCTGCAGTTCCTGCTTCATTTGGACAAGCATCGTCTTTATCGGCAACACCATCTCCATCGGCATCTACACTTGGACAACCTTTGTCAGCAGCAGTTCCCGCTTCATCTGGACAGGCATCATCTTTGTTTGCAACACCGTCATTATCATCATCTGGCCAAGGACAACCTTCGTTTTCTTTATCTCCGGCAACCTCTTTACACTTATCGTTTACATCGAGTACCCCATCTCCATCAGTATCTAGGGTTTTTTCAACTATGATTTGCTCTATGGTTGCAGCTTCACATTCCATAAAAACATCAATATAGGTTTTTCCTTTTTTAATCTTGATTACTTTGCGCGTGCATCCTTTTTTAGTAATAATAATTTCTAGAGGGTAATCAAAAGAAGTAGTTACTTCAAATGCTCCATCGGCTTTAGTATAGACACCGGAATAAAATCCAGCACCACTTAGTCTTCTAGGTTTAACAGTAACAAGCGCTTTTTCTAATTCAGTAGCTGTAAGTTTATCTTTTACAACACCCTCAAAGCTTAATTGAGAAAAAGCAAACAGCGGAAATAAAAGTAAAGTGTAAAGTAAATTTTTCATACTAATAATAGATTTTTTTTAAAATACAGTTTAAAATACCTGGAACAAAGTTTATACATGCGGTTTTAGAGCCCAGGTTTTGCGCCAACTCGTATTCCAAAATCTGGAAGCTGACTGGAATAGGGATTTAATTTAAAAGAAGAGGCTAGTGGACTGCGCCAAATGAAATCGACCCTAAAAAACCGCACATTGCCATAGCCAATGTTTTCAAAACCAAAGCCATATTCGTAGTACAGTCCAGAATCGGGGCTATTGTATTGAATGTTCGATTGGTTGGTATTCCTGTTTTGATCCGAAGTGCTTCCATATGCAAATCTAAATGTGGCTAGGGTTCGGAGTTTAAACTTCTTGATTAAAGGGATTTTGTTGGAGACAAACCCATTGAAATGATGCTCAAAATGCCCCATCAGATAGCTATCTGCTACCATGTCGTAATAATTCAGAAGAGAAAAGGTTCTGGGTTTTAGTGAGTACCCCTGATTTGAAGGGATAGCACTGAGGAGGGGCAGGGGAACAATTCCATAGGTTTTGCCAAGTTCAAAATTGGCGTCTAGGTTACCCATAAAATTCAATAATAAAGTTTGATTGTAGGAAAACTGCACTTTGTTGTAATCTAAAACTCCCCCCAAAAGGCCTTCGATACCTTGTGAATATTTCAGCACGAATTTTGGATGTAAATTTACTCCAAACCGTTGTTCTACACCGTATCCAAAAACATTCCTTCTGGGAGTATATTGAATGTAGGAGTTTATCTGTACATGTTTGTACTTCGATACCACCCGATTGTTTTGTGTAGAGGCGATACTGAAAAAGTCTGGCGCTGCCGAAGCGATATGTTCAGAAATCAAGTTCAGTCCTACATGAAAATTATTGGAAAACCCAAAATCCAAGTTAATTCCAAAACGTTCGATATCGGATAAATAGTAGTTGGAACCTCGAGCTAAGTAGGAATTGGTACCTCCAGAACTGAAGTCAATTAAGTTTTTGGTTTTCAACAAGCGGCTCCCGAGTTGTTCAAAGTCTTTTGAGTACACGGCTCCCGCTGTAATCCGCGGGTCTTGCTTGAGTAAGTATTTTACATCAAACGCATATTTTATTTTTGAGTCTCCAAAACCATAGGCGATATAGGCATTGGAGCGAAACCGATCTTCCATAGTTTTGAAGGTTCTAAAGCCCAAGCGCAGTCGGTTTCCTTCAACATCATTGTTGTTGAAAGAGTTCCACCATTTTCCGAACTGAATTCCCGGAGCGAGATTGGCGTAACCCCCCGTAAAGAAATCCGTGTATTGAAGAATCCGCTTCATCTTACGGTTATTCTTTATCTCGGTTAAAATACTCCGGGTATCTTTCGAGTAATTTTTATTGTTTTCAAACGCATCCCAGAACGCCTTTTCTTCTTGAAATTCTTTCTGGGCTATTTGCATTTTCTGCTTCTTATAAAAGGCTTTCGCTTTGGGTTTGTTATAGCTGTACTGATCAAAGAATTCGTTTTTTATAACCGAGAGTGTTTTTGCGTTTTCTGTTTTTTTAACTACCGAAAACTCCCCAGCATAGCGGTTGCTCTTGGGAAGGTATACGCTGTCGTTTGCAATCGTAAAAGTTTTTTCTAGATTCAAGCCACTTACCAAATTCAAGTTGATAGCTGGATCGATACGCATATTGATCTTTGTCAGTGCGTAGCTCGGAGCAGAGACAGTAAAACTCCCCGTAAAGGCCAGATCCTCGGATCTGCGTGGGAAGAAGTAAATGGTGTATATTTTTTCTTTTTCAAGGGCAATACTATCCAATAAGACATAGTCATAGGTTGCAAAACCATTTCTGGATAAAGGACTTTCGAACACCTTGTCGGCAAATAGAATTCGGTTTTTGTACACATCGATATCTTGAAACACCCGCTGCATTTGCTCAAAGAAAAATCCTTTGGGCTCTAATCCGCTGGTTCGTTCTCCAAGGGTTACCGTTTTTTCTAGATTCAGACTATCGTTGATGTATACATTTTCAACTTGTTCTTTTAGGTTTAGAGGCATATAGGCTTTACTGCTGTTGTTTTGCTTTAGTGCGCTGCGAACCGAATCAAAGTCTTTTCGGAGTACTGTTTTAAGGAATGAGCTGTCTAAATTTTTAATCCCAACCTCATATGAAGTGAATTTTTGGTATTCTAGGGCAGCAAAGGAATGGATCCCATTTTTTCGTTTTTTGGCCCATATTTGTTTGAGAATAGCGTAGGCAGGGTTTTCTTTTTTCCGTAAGCGCTTTTTGGGTTTCAGAACCACAACGACCTCGTTCAGTTGTTCTCCTTCTTCTAAGGTGATCACAATGTTGCGATTCCTTTTTCGTGTCAAGTCTAATTTCTGACTGCTGTAGCCCAAAAGGCTAACGCTAAGTTCTTCATGTGAGGCGTCCGATGATAAAACAAATTCTCCAGCATCGTTAGTAATCGTTCCAATAACAGTTCCGCTAAAAAGAACATTTACATAAGGTATCGGAACTCCCTCAGCGTCCCTAACAACCCCAGAGATCATGGTTTGAGCACTGAGTGCTATAATATTCAGAATAAAGAAGGTAAATAAGAGGTGAATTTTTTTCTTCAAGTGAGGCTTTTGCGACTGTTTTTTAAAAGATACTATTCTTAGTAAAAATAGAAAATTTATGTGGAGATTTACAGGACTTCAAGTAGAAAGCGTTTTTTTTTATAATTAGCCTATAATCCCTTTCGGAGTTAATAAAATTGAGATATATTTGCGCATTGTTTTACAAAAACAAAATGTTGTCCACTCGGGGTGTAGCGTAGCCCGGTCATCGCGCCTGCTTTGGGAGCAGGAGGTCGCAGGTTCGAATCCTGCCACCCCGACTAAAACAACACAACGGGCCAGTAGCTCAGCTGGATAGAGCATCTCCCTTCTAAGGAGACGGTCAGGGGTTCGAATCCCTTCTGGCTCACTCAAATTTTTAAACCCTTGTAAAAGCAAGGGTTTTTTGTTTTTATAAGAAGTACTTTGTGCCAAATGATCATCTTAATTTTTATTCTCTAAATTTGATCATTGCAGCGGAAAATTCAGACATCTATGGAAATACGAAACAGTGTCCTTGAGGATAAGGATATCATACGGGAATTTTGTGCAGCAGCTTCTGACTTCCAGAAAAGTAAATCCACAGTTTCTTGGCCGCTTTTTGATCCGAAGCTGATTGAAAACGAAATTCGTGAAAAACGCCAGTGGAAAATGATGGTTGGTGACGAAGTTGTCTGTATATGGGCAATAACGGATAGCGATCCACAGATCTGGGGTGACCGCAATGCAGAACCTGCGCTTTATCTCCATCGCATCGCTACAAACCCAAATTTTAGAGGTAGAAATTTAGTGCTTGATGTTGTAGTATGGGCTAAGCGTTATGCGAAAACCAAAAACCTTCAGTACATCCGTATGGATACCGTTGGAGAGAATTTAGGCTTGATTAAACACTACAAGAAATGTGGATTTGACTTTTTGGGCTTATCTGAATTAGAGGATACTGAGGGTCTTCCAGCACATTATCACAAGGCTACCGTGAGTCTTTTTCAAATGAAGGTATGAGCATTAGTAGCTCTTAAAAAAGACAAAACCAGACCCTTTATTCCCCAATTGTAGTTTTAGTACTTCAATTTTGAAAGCCTATTAAATTTCGTATATTTAAATTTTAATTTAATTAATTCACTTTGTTTAAATACACCTTATTTACCTTCTATAAATTACCCTCGGTTTTTTGGACTGGAATACGCACAACAAAAGTTACGGATACAACTTGTGAAGTCAGCGTAAAACACCGATGGATCAACCAGAATCCGTTCAAGTCTATGTTTTGGGCAGTCCAAGGAATGGCGGCAGAGCTTACGACTGGACTTTTAATAATGAAAGGCATAAAAGAATCGAAGGCCAAGGTTTCGATGCTGGTACTGAATAACAATGCAAATTTTTCGAAAAAGGCAACGGGTAGAATTACCTTCACCTGTACACAAGGAGCGGAGATATCGCAGTTGATGGAAGAATTAATTAAATCGGGGACTCCTAAAACCATCTGGATGGAAGCCGTTGGAACCGACGAAGCTGGAGACGTTGTCTCGCGCTTCAACTTTGAATGGACATTAATCGTAAAAAAATAAACACTATGAAAGCATCTTTTATTGATGACCTATCCTTACCCGCTGTTGCGGCTCCCATGTTTTTAATCTCTGGGCCGAAGCTTGTAATTGAATGTTGTAAAAACGGAATTGTTGGAACCTTTCCAGCATTGAACCAACGCGATACAGCAGGCTTTGAAGCTTGGGTAATAGAAATTAAAGAAGCCCTCACTGAATTTGAAGCAGAAACAGGGAAAAAAGCAGCTCCCTATGGCGTAAATCTGATTGTACACGGAACCAATTCTAGAGTGCAAGCAGATCTGGAAATATGCATCAAGCACCAAGTGCCTTTGATTATAACTTCTTTGGGTGCAGTTCCCCAGTTGGTCGATGCAGTACACAGCTATGGCGGTCTTGTTTTTCATGATGTAATCAAAAAACGCCATGCAGAAAAAGCAGCTGAAGCCGGAGTAGATGGATTGATTTTAGTTGCTGCAGGAGCTGGAGGGCATGCTGGTCTTACAAATCCTATGTCTTTGATTACCGAGATAAAAGCATTTTACGACAAAACCATTTTACTTTCAGGATGTATCAGTACGGGAACGGATATTGCTAGTGCTCTTCAAATGGGTGCTGATCTAGCCTATATGGGTACACGTTTTATTAACGTAGAGGAAAGTATGGCAGAGGAGGAGTACAAACAAATGATCATTGACAGCAAAGCCAGTGACATTGTATATACAGCTGCTGTTTCTGGAGTGAATGCTAACTTTTTGCGTCCTAGTTTAGAGTCTATGGGCATCACAGAAGATATGTGGTCTCAGTCTAAGAAAATTGATTTTGGAGAAGAACTGGATGCTGCCAAGGCTGAAGCCAAGGCCTGGAAGACCATCTGGTCTGCCGGTCAAGGGGTAACGTCAATTGATGATACGGTTTCTACCACAAGCTTAATAGACCGTCTTAAAGCACAGTTTATCGAAGCCTTACAAAGACAACAAGAAGTATTGAAAAAATATCTTTAGGGATTATTCGTTGATCAAACGGTAAATCAAGAGTGCTGTACGTTGAATCAACAGATTCATGGTCTCTAGGTTTACCGTTTCGTTTGGCGTATGTGCACCAGACCCCATAGTTCCTAACCCATCCAAACAATCGGCATAGGCAGCAATAAATGAAATGTCTGCGGCTCCACGCTTTCCGGGGTCATAAGCCAATACGGGGGCTTGTCCCATATCCAAACTCACTTGATTCAATTTGCTCAACAGTTTACTGTTCCCTTCCGTAGGACCCATCGCTGGGTAGCTATCGGTGAATTTAATTGTCGCTGATGTGTGTGGAAGGTTGTTTTGAACAATGGCTTTCATTTTTTCTCGAGCCCTACTTTTTTGATCTTCAGAGATAAAGCGTAACCCACCCTTTACAACTGCAGTTTGGGCAACTACATTCGATTTTCCGAAAGCGTCTCCCTTGCTTTGCGCAGCATCAAATTCAACAAAAGTACCCCCTAAAAGCACACCTGGATTAAAGGTTAAATAGGTTTCTCCACGAACATCCGTATAAAATTCGTGTAATATTCTACTCATTTCAAATACCGCTCCCGCACCTGTTTTTTCACTAAAAATACTTGAAGAGTGCGATCGTTTCCCTTTTACTTCAACACTCCATCCAGAAGAACCTCTTCGGGCAACAGTAGCGTAGTTAAAGCCTGTAGAGTTTTCAAAGCCAAGCGCAACATCACTTTTTTTAGCGGCTTCAATCAAGTCCTTTCTAGAAATACTTAAGGGTTTCCCAGTGCTTTCTTCGTCTCCTGTATAGGCTACCGTAATGGAGGCATCTTGCAATAGCTTTAAATCGTTCAATACCTTAAGCGCATAGAGCATAACAACGTTTCCACCTTTCATATCATTGGCACCAGGACCGTAAACAACACCCTCTCGAATCTCAAACTTTTGGAACGGACTATCGGCTTCAAAAACGGTGTCTAAGTGCCCTATCAAAAGTAATTTCTTTCCTTTTGTTCCCTCAGTAGAGGCAAATAAATGACCAGCGCGATTCATCTCTTCGGGCATTTCAATCCATTGGGTATTGAAGTCAATGGCCTTGAATTCTTTAGCCAAAAGCATTCCAACTTCTTTTACACCTGTTAGGTTGAGTGTACCGCTGTTGATGTTGACAATTTGTTCTAAGAATGCAATTGACTCATCGTTGTAGGCTTGCGCCTTCTTGATGATTTTTGATTCAGTTCGAGAAAGTTGCCCTACAACTGAAGAACTTGCTAATAAACAGAGGATGAATGTAAAAAACGATGCCTTAAAGGTCTTTGGTAAGTGATTGTACAATTTCATATTGTGCGAAAAATTCTTTAAAAATTACTTTAAGTGCTGTGTACATTGGAATTGCAAAGATCAGTCCAGTAGTTCCAAATAACAATCCAGCAAGGAGAATGACAATGAATATTTCAAGGGGGTGCGATTTTACACTGTTTGAAAAAATAAAGGGTTGACTTAAAAAATTATCAATCAGTTGCCCGATTACAAACCCAATTAAAACATAAATGGATTTGGGGAGAATGACTGTGCTGAAATCTGCAGTAATGTTTGAAGTCATGGAAAGAATGATCATCAATATTGCGGCAATCAGCGGCCCTATATAGGGGATCAAATTCAATAGCGCACAAAGAAAAGCAATGATGAATGCATTTTCTATTCCAAAAATAAGAAGCACTGTGCTGTATATGATCAGAAGAATAGAGATTTGAATAAGAAGCCCAATAAAGTACCTAGACAATAAGGTTTTGATCTTTATGAATGACTTTTTCACTCTACTGCTGTGTTCTTTTTTTACAAAGGAAAAAGTAATTTGTTCTAGTAGATGACTGTCTTTAAGTAAGAAAAAACTAATGAATAAGACAGAAAATAAACCAATAGTAAAACTACTGAGCCATCCGATGAGAACATTCAAAAAATCGGGGATGGCACTTAAATTTAGGCTACTACTCCAATCGTGTTCGGTGAGCCAGGTTTTCCAATATTCATCTCCTAAAGAAAAATATTCGGTAACCTGATTGATCAATAGGATGGTGTTCTCTTCGAGTTCGGTAATGTTTAGTAGGGACAGGTTTGCACCTTGTTGACTTATGATGGGAATGAAAAGGGCAAAGAGCCCAAAAATTGAAAACCCAAAAATCACCATGGTTGTAATGGTGGCAATAGTATTGTTGAATTTCAGATAGGTCTTAAAAAAATTGAGTACTGGACGCCCCATAAGCGATATGATGGCAGCAATGACCATATAGATAATAAGGGATTGAATGAGGTAAAGAACATAAGCTAATAAACAAAGAGCGCCTAAGATTAGGATTGCTCTGAGAATGCCTTGGGAAATGATTTTCGAATTCATTTTTTAAAGATAAGGATTAATTAAAACAATCAATTATATATTCCTATGGATCAGGGAGAGGGTGTGACAGGCTACCAACGCAGCCGTTTCAGTACGCAAACGTTGGGAACCTAGACTGATGGGTTGAAAATTATTTTTTTGTGCAAAAACAATTTCGTCCAAACTAAAATCCCCCTCAGGGCCAATGAGAATACAATTGCTTTGTTCGGTTGGTGCTATATCTGCCAGGTCAATTTTTTCTTCTGTATTGCAATGTGCGATGTACCCCTTTTGTTGCTGTGCAACGAACGCTTCAAACGAGATCAATTCATCCAATTGGGGAAGGTGAAATTGTTGTGATTGTTTGAGCGCAGCTTGTAAAATCTTAGTAAGTCGATCACTTTTAATTACTTTCCGTTCCGAATGCTTACATAAAATCGGGCTGATGCGGTGGATTCCAATTTCTGTTGCTTTTTCAAGAAACCATTCCAAACGAACAATGTTCTTGGTAGGTGCAATGGCAATATGGGTTCGATGTTTAGGGGCGGGGTGGGTTATAGTTTCTACGATATGGCCGTTTGTTTTTCTTGTGCTGATGTTCTGAATTTGAACACGAACTTCAAGCCCTTTTCCGTCGGTCACGGCAACCAAATCTCCGGGTTGTTTCCGCAAGACTTTCGATAGGTGTCGACTTTCTTCATCACTAAAGACAAAGGTTGGGTTTTGTAAATCAATTGTATTGTGAAAAAACAAGTCCATAATTAAAATTTTAGTCGAGCGGATGCTGATTCCTTTAAACTTCCAAAGTGTTCTTTCTGATATTTGAGATAACCAACAATTCCAATCATAGCTGCATTATCAGTAGTATAGGCAAAGGGCGGGAGAAAAACTTCCCATCCTTTTTGAACGGCTGTAGCTTCGAGCTTGGAGCGGAGTCCAGAATTTGCAGAAACCCCACCTCCCAAAACAACTTTAGATACTTGATGTTGTTCGACCGCCTTTTCAATTTTTTGAAAAATAATTTCAATTAAGGTGTATTGAATGGAGGCACATAAGTCATTTCGATTGGATTCAATAAAATCTGCATCTTTTTGCATATTCTTGTGAATGAAGTTGATCACATTGGTTTTAAAGCCGCTATAACTCAAATTCAATCCGGGGACTTTTGGAATTGGAAAGGAAAAGGCTTTGGGGTTTCCTGTCTTTGCAAGTTTATCTATTATCGGCCCAGCAGGGTATCCCAAACCTAAAATTTTTCCACATTTATCGAATGCTTCTCCTATGGCATCGTCTAAGGTGGTCCCGATTAATTCAAAGTCAAAATAATCTTTTACTAAAACCAATTGTGTATGCCCACCCGAAACAGTTACTCCCAGAAATGGAAAGCTAGGGGTTGGGTGTTCGTCTTTTATAAAATGTGTAAGTAAATGCGCTTGCATATGATTGACATCAATAAGAGGGATGTCCAGCCCCATACTCATAGACTTGGCAAATGAAGTTCCTACTAAAAGTGAGCCCAAGAGGCCGGGGCCTCGAGTGTAAGCAATAGCGCTCAATTCATTTTTAGAAACCCCAGCTTTTTTGAGTGCTTGGTCAACTACAGGAATGATGTTTTGCTGGTGTGCTCGTGATGCGAGTTCAGGAACGACACCTCCGTATTGTTTATGTACATCTTGTGTGGCAATGATGTTTGATAAAACCGCGTCATTTCGTAATATTGCAGCTGCGGTATCGTCACAAGAAGATTCAATTGCTAAAATATAGCATGATTGTTGTTTCATTAATTGCTAACTTTCATTAATAATTCAAAAATAAGTGTTTCCTATCAATAAGTTTAAGAAAATTGCAATCCTTTCTGTATCGCTTTTGATCCTTTTGGGAGGGCTATTCTTTTTCATATTGTCGTTGGAAAGTGTACAAACGCAATTTGCACAACAAATCACTCAAAACGTAAACAGCCGCTTCGATACTGATATATCAATTCAGAGAGCTTCGATCAACCTTAAGGGGGAAGTTCTGATTCGCGATATTTTGATTCAAGATCACCACCAGGACAGCCTGTTGTTTGTTCGAGAATTGAAAACCTCACTCAACGGCTTGGATCGTTTTTTGAATCGAAACTATGATTTTAAATCGATTGGTTTGGACGGAGTACAGTTTTTTTTAACACAATACCCCAATGAAACACAATCGTCATTACAGTATTTTGTTGAAAAATTAAAAGACAGCAGCGGTACAAAACCAAAAGCGTTTTCTTTTAAATCAGAAATTTTAGATCTAAATAATGCTGAGGTGGTTATTGAAGACAGGAATGTTTTGAATTCTAAAAACTCCTTTTGGGATATTGATCTGGCTTTGGAAGCTTTTAATTTCGAAAAAGATGTTTTGAGTGTCGATATACAATCTTTAAATGGTAGCTCCGATTTATACGGTACAATCCATTCTTTTCAAGCAGATATTCAATATTCTCCCGAAAGCTTAATTTCAAAATCATTTGCTTTGAAACTCAATAAGAATGAAATTAATGGATCGGGATTGATTACTTTTCTTGGGGGTAATTTAGCGAATCTTAGCCCTGCGGAATTTTCCATTCAATTGGATAAGAATACCATACAGCTAAACGATTTCTCTTTTTTAAAGCCTTATCTAAAAGCGCAATCAATGCTTGAGGCCGATGCAGTTGTAGAGGGGAATTTGCAGGAGTTTGAATTGAATTTTAAACTAAAAGGTGCCTTCCGCTCCCTAGTTGAGGGAACAATCCAAGTTGTTGATGGCTTCCAAAAAAATAAAATGAAGATCAGCTCTAAAGCGTTAAAAATTAAAACCTCTAATAAGGCACTGGATGATCTTCTGTTAAAAGAAACCTACGATCAATTAAAACCATTTACAGCAAAAACAAGAGATTTAATTATTGATTCTGAGTTTTCTGGTGGTCAAAACAATTGGAGCATTAGTACTGATGTTAAAACCAGTTTAGGAACCTTGAGTCCCAACCTTGAGCTGAAGCGTACAGATATTACTCAGCCCTGGGAGTATTCAGTTGCTTTGGATGTAGACAATTTCGATTTAGGGACATTGTTCAACCAAAAGAAACCGATTAAAGGAACTGCTTCTGTATCGATTAATGCAACTGTAGATGGAAGTAAGCCTACGCGACTTGACTTTAAGGGTTTAATCAATCAACTTGAAATTGGAGAAAACACCTTTGATAACCTAAGCTTCTTCGCAAAACATAAGAACAACCTTACTACGGCTTCGTTGAGCTCTGCCGAAAGGCGTCATCTTTTTGATATGGAAATTAGGTTCAATCATGCGGATGAGTCTCTGGAAGTTGAAGGAGATTTAAAGTCCATTAACCTTTCGAGTTTTGCCCTTGCCGATGTGAATAGTGACATCGCATTATCTTCTAGTCTCAGCTTGAAAAAAAATAAAAATACGGCAGTTAAAAATCAATTTAACGTTCAATTAGGAGCGCCAATAATTAGGAGTAATGGCAAGCAAATTCAATTCAAAGACCTGAACTTAAGCGCCCAATCGGTCGGAACCGAAAAATCAATTGCCATTCAAGATTCCGATGCAATTAATCTGTTGATTGAGGGGGACTTTAGGTACAATAAATTTGAATCCTTAATTAGCGGGATGATAGCTGACTTTCTATTTGTGAAGGCTACAAAGTTGATCAGTCCAAAACAGTTTTTTGGTTTTGATGTCCAGATGAAATCAAAATTAACTGAGGCATTATTCCCGAATTTATCAACTCCAAATGATTTTTTCCTTTCGGGTACAATAAGTTCTAATGTTAAAGAAACTTCGGTAGTCTTTGACATTCCCATTCTGTTGTTTAAAAAGTATAAATTCAAAGGCTTACACTTTGAGACAGATTCTAATAACCAAATCTACACTAGCTTCATGTCAGCGGATCAAATTCGTATTGGAGCATTAGAAACCAACGATCTTTTTTTGATATCATCTCCAAATAATAATAAAAATCAAATTCGATTAGAAGGCATTTTAGGGACTATAGAATCGAATACATTTGAAGCAAACTTAAGCTACACTCAAGACAATACTTCAACCGCAATTGACATCAACGAATTCACTCTTAAAAACGACTCTATCGTCTGGGAACTGGAACGTATAAAAGGAAATCAAATAGTTTACGATTCAAAAACACAAGCCTACAAGGTCAACCCAATAGCGATTGCAAATTCCGAACAGCGCATACAATTAGCTGGAAAGTACCGTTCAAAAAATGAATTCGACATTCAATTGGATTTGAAGGATGTAGCCATAGAGCCTTTTCTACCACCATCAGATAATTATAAAATACAATCAGATTTAAATTCCAACATCAGTTTTTATAAAACCCCAGTTCGTAACGACGCTTCCCTAGATATAACCTTATCAGATCTGATTGTCAATGAAGTTGAAATGGGAGATTTGATGATTAATTCTTCAGGAAACACGGTTTTGAATTCCTACAAAAATGAGCTAACACTTGTAAAGGACAACACGAAGAAACTTGCAGTAACTGGTGGAATTCTTGTACACAACAAGCGAACTTCTTTAGATTTAGATGTCGAGATGAATTCCCTCGATATGTCTTTTCTTTCTCGATTAGGAAAAGGGAAAATTACAGAGATAAGGTCCTTTTTAACTGGAGAATTTAATCTTTGGGGTCCATTAGATGATTTAACCCATATTGGGAACTTGACGCTGGATGGTTTTAATTTGAGGATCCCCTTCACCAATGCAGCATATGGACTTGAAGAATCAACTAAACTTATATTGTCTGAGCAAAAAATAAAATTTGTATCGACTTCCTTTTTTGATCAAACTCGAGAGACAGAGGGGCAATTGAAAGGAACCATTTCTCATCTCAATTTTAAAAATTGGTCCTTGGATATGGATATCAATTCTGATCGTTTGTTGTTGATGAATCGCAAGAAGGAAAAAGGATCGTTGTTTTATGGGTCGGGATATCTTGAAGGCGATATTCATATTCATGGCCCTACAAAAAACCTAATGATCGATGTTGATGGTGCAACTGCAGAAGGTACTTCTATTTTGATACCTTGGGAAGAAAACACAGGCCTTGCTGATGTTTCATTCATCGACTTTGTACCCAAGGCTGATCTCTACAAACCCAATACTGAAGTTGAAGAAGAATTTCAAGAGATTACCATTTCTAGGGGGTTGGAAATGACTTTTGACTTGGATGTAAACAATAAGGCAGCTGTAGAGATTGTTGTCGATCAGGTTTCTGGAAGTACACTCACGGGAAGAGGTTCTGGGAATTTATTGATGGAAACCAACACAGATGGAAAATTTAATATGTGGGGAGATTTTGTTGCCTACGATGGGGTTTATAATTTTAAAAACTTTGGGTTAATTGACAAAAAATTTAATGTAAATCCAGGAGGAACTATTGTCTGGGAAGGAGACCCACTAGAAGCTCAAATGAACATTGAAGCTGTATACGAAGTCCCTGGAGGAGCCAATCCAGCTTTACTTGTAGATAATCCAAACTTCAATAAAAAAATACCTACCAACGTATTGATTAAATTAGAAGGAAGCTTATTAAAACCTGATAACCCTGGATTTGAAATTAATTTCCCCAACACCAGTGGTATTGTTACTTCAGAGATTAATTACCGGCTTGCAGATCAACAACGAATGCAACTTCAAGCGATTTCATTGCTTTCTCAGGGTCTTTTTGTGAGCGATGTTTCTTTTTCCACCCAAGGGATTGCAAATAATTTATATGAAAAGGCCTCCGATGTTTTGAGTTCTCTGATCGGGGAGGGAGATGGGAAGCTGAATTTTGGATTAAACTACCTTAAGGGAGATGAACGACCTGACCTTGACATTCGATCTCAAGACCGGATTGGTGTAACCTTTGTAACACAGATTAGCGATAAGATTTTATTGAATGGTAAAATTGGTGTTCCAGTAGGTGGGGTAGAGGAAACCCTTATTGTTGGTGATGTGCAGATCGATTTTATTTTGAATGAGGAAGGCACGCTGAAGGCAAAAGTATTCAATAAAGAAAATGAATTCCGATACATCAGTGATGACTTGGGTTATACTCAAGGTGTAGGGCTTTCGTATCAAGTTGACTTCAAGACCTTTGAAGGACTTGTTCAAAAAATTATTTCAAAAAACAACAAAAAAACCACAGAAACGAAGTCGGAATAACCTTTTGAATTCCTCCCAATTATTACGAGTGATTTTAAAAAACTAAATCGATTTTGTTACAAAAATCTAATGTACACGACTCAAACACTAAAATATGCTGTGTTTTCATTAAATTTACACCTTTATTAAAAACATGAAAAATCAACCCAAGAAAATAGCCGTTTTAACTTCAGGAGGTGATGCACCCGGAATGAACGCTGCACTCCGTGCTGTTGTTCGTGCCAGCGTATATTATGGTATTGAGTGTTATGCTATTCATCAGGGGTATCAAGGGCTTATTGACAATGAATTTGAATTGATGAATGCACGAAGTGTAAACAACATCATCAATAAAGGTGGAACAATTATTCGTTCTGCTCGTTGTTTGGAGTTCAGAACTCCAGAGGGGCGCAAACTTGCCCATGAAAATCTCAAGAAAGCAGCAATTGATGCTTTGGTTGTGATTGGTGGTGACGGGTCGTTTACCGGAGCCATGATTTTTCAAGAAGAACACAATTTCCCCGTTATCGGTATTCCAGGAACCATCGACAATGATATTTTTGGAACTCGCTATACCCTAGGTTACGATACCGCTATTAATACAGTTGTCGAAGCCATTGATAAAATAAGAGATACGGCTAGTTCTCACAACCGCCTCTTTTTTGTTGAGGTGATGGGGCGTGATGTCGGTCATATTGCGCTTAACTCAGGTATTGGAGCTGGAGCAGAGGAAATCCTTATCCCTGAAGAAAACCTCGGTTTACCTCGTTTATTGGAGTCTTTGAAAAAGAGTGAGAAATCAGGAAAGTCATCCAGTATCGTCGTGGTAGCAGAAGGCGATAAAACAGGAAAAAATGTATTTGAAATAGCTTCCTATGTAGAACAAAACTTACCTTATTACGAGGTTCGAGTATCTGTACTCGGCCATATGCAACGCGGAGGATCTCCAAGTTGTTTTGATCGTGTTTTAGCTTCTCGTATGGGTGTTTTTGCAGTGGAATCGCTATTGGCAGGGAAATCAAATGTAATGGTGGGTGTGATCGATGACAATATGATTCTGACCCCCTTAGAAAAAGCAATAAAAGGTAAATCTGAAATAAATGAAAACTTAATCAAAGTTTCGGATATACTTTCAATATAATAATCTAGTAACCTTTTCATATTAACTTAAACAATAAACAATTAAATTATGTCCTTAAAAATTGGAATTAACGGATTCGGTCGTATCGGTCGATTAGTATTTCGCTCAGCGATGAAACAAGCAGATGTAACGGTAGTAGGAATCAATGACCTCCTCGAAGTTAAACATCTCGCATATCTCTTAAAATACGATTCAGTTCATGGAACATATGATGGGACAATTGAAGTTGTTGATAACGATTTAGTAGTTGATGGCCACCGCGTACGTATTACAGCTGAACGCAATCCTGAAGATATTGCATGGGATGCAGTAGGAACAGATGTTGTAGCTGAATGTACTGGGATTTTTACTACACTTGAAAAAGCACAAACACACATTACTGCTGGAGCTAAAAAGGTAGTTATTTCTGCTCCATCTGCTGACGCACCAATGTTTGTAATGGGAGTAAACCACAAAGATGCAACAGCTGATCAAAACATAGTTTCAAATGCTTCATGTACAACCAACTGTTTAGCGCCTGTTGCAAAAGTATTACACGATAATTTTACGATTGAAGAGGCTTTAATGACAACGGTTCATGCAACTACCGCAACTCAGTTTACGGTAGATGGCCCTTCTAAAAAAGACTTTAGAGGTGGACGTAGTGCGTTGTTGAATATCATGCCGGCTGCTACGGGTGCTGCTAAAGCAGTAACAAAAGTAATTCCTTCTTTACAAGGGAAATTAACCGGAATGGCTTTTCGTGTTCCAACAGCCAACGTTTCTGTTGTTGATTTAACCGTTAAGGTTGCACAAACGACTTCTTATGATGAAATAAAAAAGGTAATGAAAGCTGCCTCTGAAAATGAACTAAAAGGAATTTTAGGTTATACAGACGAAGCTGTAGTTTCTCAAGATTTTGTAGGTGATGCTCGAACTTCTGTTTTTGATGCTGAAGCTGGAATTGAATTGAACGGAAACTTTTTCAAAATCATTTCTTGGTATGACAACGAATGTGGATACTCTAATAAATTAATTGACTTAGCGAAACACGTTAACGGATTATAATATGTATTTAATTGTTGATAGTGGGTCGACTAAGACCGATTGGTTTGCAATAGATGAACGAGGTACTGTTTTGTTTTCTACACAAACCTTAGGATTAAATCCCCAAGTTCTTTCGTCCGCGATACTTACGGAACGAATCATAAACAATTATGATTTGTACCAAAATAGAGATAAAGTGACCAAGCTTTTCTTCTATGGTGCCGGATGTGGAATTGAATCAACAACCAAGAGGATTAGTAAAGTCTTTGAAGAGATTTTCACGAAATGCTCTTTTACTATAAAAGAAGACACTTACGCTGCAGTATACGCATCTGCAGCGATAGGTGTTCCTTCCATTGTCTGTATTTTAGGGACAGGTTCTAATTGCAGTTACTTTGACGGCCATAAGGTGCATCAATACATCACCTCTTTGGGTTATATTCTTATGGATGAGGCTAGTGGTAATTTTTATGGAAAACAGCTCATTAGAGGCTATTATTTCAATGAAATGCCAAAGTATCTTGCTGAAAAATTTGAGCGTGAATTCGACCTTTCTGCTAATACGGTTAAAGAAAACTTATACCGCAAAGAAAACCCAAATACCTACTTGGCACGTTTTGCAAAATTCATGATTGTCCACAAAGATGATCCTTATATGCAAACCATGATACATGAAGGACTAAGACGTTTCATTAGGCATCAGTTGTTTCAGTTCAACAACGCTAAAGATGTACCAATTCATTTTGTTGGATCTATTTCTTATTTCCTCAAAGATGAAGTTGAATTGATATTGAAAGAATTTGATTTAACCATGGGGACTGTTGTAAAACGACCCATCGATCAATTAGTCAAGTATCATGTAAACTTATTGGAGAAAGAAATGCAATAAAATACGCTAGGCTACTGCAGTCATAGAGATTTCAACGCGAACAAATTTCGGGAGGTTTGCTACCTCAACAGTTTCTCTTGCAGGTGCTGTTTCTTCGTTGAAATATTTTGCATATACCTTATTTACTTCTACAAAATTATTCATATCACTTAAGAAAATTGAGGTTTTTACTACATGCTCAAAAGTCATCTGAGCCGCCTCTAATACTGCTTTTAAATTCTCCATTACTTGTATGGTCTCTTTTTCTAAATCACCTTCAACGAGCTCCATAGTTGCAGGGTCAAGCGGGATTTGCCCTGACATATAAAGAACTCCATTTGATAGGACAGCTTGATTGTATGGTCCAATTGGTGCGGGTGCGTTTGTTGTTGTGATTATTTTTTTCATGTTGGCGATGTTATACATTATAAACGTTTATCTGGCTCATTTCTTTTGTCGTACTTCAAATCACTCAATAAACCGGATTTTATTCCAATAAAGAAACTCCACGAACTTCGGTTGCCAAAAGGAACCCAGCTAAAATTTAACTTCCAGCTTTCTAAATCTCGATTGAAACGAAACTGAGTATAGGTCACTCCTTTTTGTTTAAAGTCATATCCAGATGAAAAACCAACGGCCCACTTTGGTGTAAGGTCCAAGTCACCAGAAACCATCAAGGAATTATTTCTAATATCGTCTTCTCCTCTTGAGTTACTGTAGGTAATAGAATGTGCAAAATTGATGTTCCACGGCAATTTTGTACGATAGAGCCCATCCGGTTCATCATCCTCTTTTTTCTCTTTATTGTTTTCCCGAAAGCGTCCGTCAGAAAAGTTATTGGCTACACCAAATAAATCATCATCTCGCCCACCACCAGAAAGTCGTTCATAATCACTCCCCGTAAAAGTATCTTCCTCCTCTTCCTCTTCTTCGTCACCTTCTTTCTTTTCGAAATCTTCATTAGATAAAGAGAAGCCAATATTCATGTTGGCACTAGTAAAACGAACTAAACCACCCCCATTTTTTACATGAAAAGTATTTATTCTCGTATTGTTTTCATCAATCCCATAGGGATCCATAGTTGCCGCTAAATTGATGCTTACCTCGTCTTTAAACAAAGAGGCACCAGTGGTAACTCGAATTGGAGCAAGCTTAAATTCTTCAGCAGTGAGGTTGTAACTTGTACTGAAGTTTAAATTATTTAAAAGCTTAATCTTTTTTGGTTCTGGATCCAGCGTATCTCTACTCGCAACCTTGGCTTCGAAATTATTACTCAAACTGATACCCATGGATTTTGACATCCCGCGTGAGGGTTGTCCGAAAAGAGCATTTTCAAAACGAGTATACTGAGCTTTTGTACCATTTGCATCTATAATATATTCATCGTAATATCTTTCGAAACTTGGCTGAACACTATAACTTAAAGAGGGACGCATGGTATGGCGAATGGATTGAAGTCTCTTTCCTTCCTTGAAATTAAAGGTTCCGTAGATCGTAGTACCTACACTTGCATTATAGTTATATTCTCTAAAAGCGGCAAATCCTTTAAGGGTATCTTTTACCACTCCAGCTTCTTCAGTATAGTCATTGTATCGTACAGTATCTGGAGCCCAAACCTCCTTGTAGTTTGCCGAAGTACTTACACTTAGATGTTTGAATATTTTAAAATTGGTACTTATTGGAATACTGTGCGTAACGCCTGATCGCGCATCGTCAAACATTTCTTTCTTAAACAGAAATTCTTCAGTGGTTATGATCCGGCTCTCACCACGGGTTGAGTATTGAAAGTTAATGTTTTGAATAAAACCTTTCTTGGTTCCTGTTTTGGGTGCAAATGGAAAAATACGCTCCATATTTGCCTGAAAAGTTGGTAGGGTCAAATTGACGGTTTGTGTCTGTGTATTTTGTGAAAGAGCAGTAGTCAGTGAAATATTTACTCGAGGATATTTCGGAAATGTTTTGGAATAAGACACCGAAGAACTCAAGGTGTTGTTTAGAAAATTCGCATCATTTAGTTGGTTAATGGATTGCGCAAAATAAGAACTACTCCCAAGGTTTACTGAGGCAGAAAAATTTGAAGTAGGACTCGCTTTAGAATCTCTTCGATGTGTCCATCGTATGTTGTATACCGTTGCATTATTGTAATCAGGAAAACCACGTTCTCCGTTAACCAGTTTTTCATATCGAAAACTTAAGTTTCCACCAAACTTGTAATTGACCTTGTACTGGGTATCAAAGCGAAGTCCATAACTCCCGTTGGTGTAGTAATCTCCCGTAAAGTTGAGGTCAAAATATTGGTTCACATTCAAGTAGTATCCACCATTCTGAATATAATACCCTCGCTGTGCGCTTTCGCCATAGGTTGGAAAAACTACGCCGGAAGCCTTTTCATTTGTCGTAGGAAAGTAAGCAAAAGGAAGTCCGATAGGTGTAGGGACATTGGCAATATAGATGTTGCTGAGCCCAGCAACGATTTTACCGCCGGGAACCATCTTACCTTTTCGAATTCGAATGTAGTAATCCGGGTTATCCGGATTGGATGAGGTTGTGACCTTTGCATCCTTTATGTAGTAAACAGAATCATTTTCTTTTTTTGTAAAATCAGAAAAGACATTCATACCGCCTTGTTCTGTTTTTGAATTCCAGATCAGGGCTTTCTTGGTGTCGAAGTTAAACCGTATAGAATCGGGGTTTACCTCGTTGCCAGCTTGAAGAAATTTGGGCTTCTGTGATAAGTTACCTAAGGAATCTGCAATTCTTCCAGCATAAACTTCGTTTGTGGTATAATCCAAAACAATAATCCCTGCCTCCAGACGCATTTCTTCATAGGTCAAAACTGCTTTGTTGTACAAACGGATTTTATTTTCCTTTTGATCGATTTTGACAGAATCTTGGGCATTATAATTGATCAAGTCTAGGAGAAGAGGTTTCTTTTTTGGAATGCTGTCAAGAACTTCGTTTTCGTTGATTTGTTCAAGGCCTAAACTGTCTTGAACCACCTTTTTCTCTTGGGAAAGATCGTTTTGGGCATAGATAAATGACACCTTCAAAAAAAGTATTAACAATATGACTGAATAAAAAGACTTTGTTTGCAAGGCGATATAGGCTATTTTTGTATAAAATATAACGCTTCAAAATTACATATATTTTTGATGCTTGTTAGGGTTTTTAAGTATTTATTAGGAATGAAATCAGTACAACATTACACCTTGAACATTTTACTGGCAGGCTTTTGTCTATTGGCTAATCATGCGACAGCAAGTATTCAAACCGATTCAAGTCAAGACAAGCCTTTTGTGGTTGTTTTGGATGCTGGTCATGGTGGGAAAGATTCTGGAAATCGAGGGAATGGTTATTACGAAAAGAAAATTGCACTCAATATCATTTTGCAAATAGGTAAAATCCTAGAAAAGAAACCGAATATAAAGGTTATTTACACCCGTAAAACCGATGTTTTTGTAGACTTAATTGAACGTGCTCGAATTGCCAATCGTGCAGATGCGGATCTCTTTATTTCGGTGCATTGCGACGCACATACCTCTCAGGCTTATGGTGCGGGTACTTTTGTTTTGGGACTTCACGCCAATCAAAGAAATTTTGAAGTTGCCAAAAAAGAGAATTCCGTTATCTTTTATGAAGAAAATTACGAGGAAAACTACGATGGTTTTGATCCGAATAATCCAGAGAGTGTAATTGGCTTAACCCTAATGCAGGAGACTTATTTGAATCAAAGCATAACTGCGGCCGATGCTATCCAAAAGAGTTTTGTTGCAAATCTAAATCGAAAGGATAGGACCGTAAAACAAGCTGGATTTGTTGTTTTGAAATACACTTATATGCCCAGCGTTCTTGTTGAAACAGGTTTTTTGACTAATGCAAAAGAAGGAGCATATTTGAACTCATCAAAGGGGAAACTTGAAATGGCACAAGCCATTTCAAAAGCGATAATCAATTACAAAAACTCTTTAAGTTCTTCAATCAATACCCTCTCTTCGATTGGGGAAACTGTTGTTGAAGGGAAAAAGGAAGCTGCTGCCACCTCAAATGAAGTTATTTTTAAAATTCAAATTGCTGCGAGTTCTAAAAAGCTTGAATCAAAAGCCTATAATTTTAAAGGACTGTCTCCTATCTCTCGAGAAAAAGAAAAAGAGTTATATCGTTATTATTACAGCGAGACAACCTCCTATGAAAGGGCAAAAAAATTAAAGAAGAAGGCAAAAAGGAAAGGATATAAGCATGCTTTTATCGTTGCTTTTAAGGAAAATAAAAAAATTAAACTATCAACCGTAATCCCCAACTGATTATTACCCTAAAACCCGAAATAATTATTATTTTTGAATAAAACATACCCGACTTGAGACCATCTAAAGAAATCAAAGCTGCGCTATTTGTTCTAATAGGAACTTTCTTGTTCCTAATTGGTTTCAACTTTCTAAACGGTACTTCATTGTTTAAAAGTGAAAACAATCTTTATGCCGTATATGATCAGGTAGAAGGCCTTCAATCTGGGACGAAAGTTACGGTGAACGGATTGACAGTAGGTAAGGTAAGCTCAATTGACTTTCTCCCTTCTACAAATAAGATTCTGGTTTCGTTTACTGTACGTAACGATCTAGAATTTTCTAAGAATTCTATTGCTGAATTGTATGAAGCCGGCCTTATAGGTGGGAAATCAATTGCCATTATACCAGTATACGACGTCGATCGGATTTTAGCTTCTGGCGATACCTTACAAAGCAGAATTAAACCCGGTCTCACGGATGTTATAGGTTCTGAAATATCTCCTCTGCAAAAAAAAATAGGCGAACTTTTAATCAATGCTGACACTTTAATTTCGTCTTTGAACACCGTTTTAGATGATCAAGCCCAGCAGGGTTTAAATAAGGCAATGACCGAAGTATCTACAACCATAACAAATCTAAACACGGTCTCTGCTGCTCTTTCGAAAATTCTAAGCAAACAAGAATCGAATATCAATCAAACCTTTGATAACTTGGCACAAGCCTCCGTTAATTTGAATCAAATTTCGGACTCTCTTTCTCAAGCAAACTTGAAAGGCATGGTGACTCAATTTGAAACTGCTGCTAGCAGTTTGAATTCAATTCTCAAATTAATGGAGCAGGGTGAAGGTAGTATTGGAAAATTGATCCATGACGATGCCCTGTACAATAATCTAGAAGCAAGTACCAAAGAAGTCGAATTATTGATTAAGGATTTAAAAGAACACCCTAAACGATATGTTCATTTTTCTCTTTTTGGAAAAAAAGACACTCCTTACGAATCCGAAGATAAAAACTAACCCACTATGATTTTTGAGTTTTTACCGAATGTTGTTTTTGTTCTTCTTTTGCTTACTGCTGCTGTTATTTTCACAAAAAACATTCTTAAAATTAAGAACAACATTACGCTTGGTAAAGTCATAGATCGTAACGATAAGAAGGCTGAACGCTGGAAGAATATGGCACGAATTGCCCTTGGGCAATCCAAAATGGTCAAGCGTCCAATTGCGGGTCTATTGCACGTTGTTGTTTATGTAGGGTTTTTAGTAATCAACATTGAATTACTTGAAATCATAGTAGATGGTATTTTTGGCACCCATAGAATTTTTGCTCCCTTTTTGGGCGGTTTTTATGATGTCTTGATAGCCACTTTCGAAGTTTTTGCATTTTTAGTCCTTATTGCTGTTGTTGTTTTTTGGATGAGACGGAATGTGATTCGATTGAATCGATTCTGGAAAAAGGAGATGAAAGGATGGCCAAAATTAGATGCGGATTTGATTTTATATTTTGAGATTGTGCTGATGTCCTTGTTTTTGATGATGAATGGAGCCGATTATTATATCCAAACTAATTTTCCAGAGGCTATACATTATCAACAAGCTGGCTCTTTTCCCATAAGTCAATACCTATCATCCCTTTTTAGCGGGATGTCCCTAGATTCGATCGTCTTAGTTGAACGAACGGCCTGGTGGATGCACATCGTGGGAATTTTTATTTTTTTAAATTATTTATACTATTCCAAGCACTTGCATATACTCCTGGCTTTCCCTAACACCTATTTTGCTAATTTAAACGCTAAAGGGGGCTTTGCAAACAATCCCTCGGTAACCGCTGAAGTGAAATTGATGCTGGATCCGGATGCAGACCCATATGCAGTTCCAGAAGAATCTTCCGATGAACCCGATAAATTTGGGGCTTCTGACGTAATGGATCTGAATCGTGTTCAATTATTGAACGCATACACCTGTACCGAGTGTGGACGATGTACGAGCGAGTGTCCGGCAAATCAGACCGGAAAAATGCTCTCTCCAAGAAAGATAATGATGGATACCCGAGATCGTCTGACCGAAGTAGGTGATAACATTCAAAAAAACAAAGGAGTTTTTGTTCCCGATGGGAAACAACTACTCAACGATTATATTTCCCCTGAAGAATTATGGGCTTGTACCTCTTGTAATGCTTGCGTTGAAAGCTGTCCAATTGACATTGATCCGCTTTCTATTATAATGAGCATGCGTCAGTATTTAGTCATGGAAGAGTCTGCAGCTCCAACAGACCTAAACAATATGATGGGGAATATCGAAAATAACGGGGCACCTTGGCCTTTCAATCAACAAGACCGAAACAATTGGGTTCAAGACCTTTAATTTTTATATCAAGAAAAATGCACAAAGAAGAAGCGGAAAATTATTTACACAAGAAAGTTGAAAACGGAGAGGATGTCAGTCCAGTTTTACCAGAAGGTATCAAAAATTACCTGATCGATATTGATGGTACTATTTGTGATGATATTCCAAATGAAGAACCCGAACGTATGGAGACAGCAGAATTGTATCCAGACGCTCTTGAAACATGTAACCGCTGGTTTGCTGAAGGTCACTTAATTTGTTTCTTTACCTCTCGTGTGGAAGCTAACCGAGAAGTTACAGAAGGTTGGTTGAAACGCAATGGGTTTAAATACCACAGTTTATTGATGGGGAAACCAAGAGGAGGAAATTATCACTGGATTGATAACCATTTAGTAAAAGCTACACAGTACAAAGGTAAATTCACAGAATTGGTTAACAAAGAAGTTACCATTCAGGTTTTTGATGATGGTGCTAACGACAACTAGATTTTTATGATTAAGGTTCCTACACTTGCAGAACTCACCGCAGAAGGTAAAACCCCTGAAATTTTATTTTGGGTTGGTTGTGCGGGGAGTTTTGATGAACGAGCAAAGAAAATTACAAAAGCGTTTGTAAAATTACTTCATAATACGGGTGTATCCTATGCTGTTTTAGGCGCTGAAGAAAGTTGTACTGGTGATCCAGCCAAACGCTCAGGAAATGAATTTCTCTTTCAAATGCAAGCGGTAACCAATATTGAAGTCCTCAACGGTTATGGGGTCAAAAAAATTGTAACAGCCTGCCCGCATTGCTTCAATACCCTAAAGAATGAATATCCTGAACTTGGAGGTACCTATGAAGTGGTGCACCATACCCAATTGCTCAAAGAATTATTGGACGATGGAAAATTAACCATTGAAACGGGAACTTATAAAGGAAAGAAAATAACCTTTCATGATCCGTGTTACCTCGGTCGCGCTAATAATGTTTACGAGGCTCCTCGAGAACTGATTAAGAAGTTAGATGCCGAGCTCGTTGAAATGAAAAACTGCAAAGCCAAAGGCCTTTGTTGTGGTGCAGGAGGTGCGCAAATGTTTAAAGAACCTGAGCAAGGCGCCAAAGACATCAATATTGAGCGAACGGAGCAAGCATTGGAGGTAAAACCCGATATCATTGCAGCTGCATGTCCCTTTTGTAATACCATGATGACCGATGGAATAAAAAATAAAGAGAAAGAAGGAGAAGTACCTGTATTGGATATTGCAGAACTCATCGCAAACGCAAAAGATTTATAATATATGTTGATTCCTTTTACTGATTTACCAGATCAAGCTCGAGTATGGATCTATCAAGCCTCACGACCTTTTTCAAAAGAGGAAAAAACAAATATTATTGAAGAACTAGAAGCCTTTTTAAAACAATGGACAGCCCACGGATCTGACTTAGTTACTTCTTACGAAATCCCTTACGATCGTTTTATTGTTATTGGTTTAAATGAAAAAGTCCAAGGGGCTACCGGTTGTTCTATCGACTCATCGGTTCGTTTTATTCAAACACTAGAAGCGAAGTTTCAAATTGAACTTTTAGATAAAATGAATGTGACCCACAAGGATGGTGACAAACTCCTTTACACACCCTTAAAGGAATTCCGATCCTTGGCTAAAAAAAGAAAAGTTTCTTCAAGTACTATAGTTTTTAATAACTTGGTGGTTGATAAAGCTGAGTATATAAGTCATTGGGAAGTCCCTGCTGGTCAAAGCTGGCACTCTCGTATTATAAAATAACACCAATATCGCATGCGCAACCTACTAGTATCACTTTTTGGCATTTGTACCTTGAGTGCACAAACACCAGACCCCTTAGTTGCAGTAGATTATGAAGCCCAACAACAATGGGTGGATAGTACGTATGCCCAACTTAGCTTTGATGAAAAAATAGGGCAATTATTTATGGTCATGGCTTTTTCTGAACAAGGAAAAGAGCATTTTGATGCCATTTACAAAAACATAGACGAGAATAAAATAGGAGGTGTTATCTTTTCATTAGGTGGTCCACTGGGTCAAACGGATTGGCTGAACCGCTTTCAGAAAAAATCCAAAATCCCATTGCTTATAGGAATGGATGCCGAATGGGGTGTCGCCATGCGCCTAGATTCTGTTCAAGCTTTTCCTTGGAATATGACCTTGGGAGCGATTCAAAACGACAAACTCGTTCAAGCTGTTGGTTATAGAATTGGAGAACAAGCGAAACGCTTGGGAATTCACATTAATTTTGCACCCTCAGTAGACATCAATACCAATCCTAAAAACCCAATTATTGGCAACCGATCTTTTGGGGAAGATAAAGTAAATGTAGCCCAAAAAGGAATTGCCTTTATGAATGGAATGCATGAGGCTGGAGTACTTTCATCTGCAAAACATTTCCCTGGACATGGGGATACCGCTACCGATTCACATTTAGGCTTGCCTTCGATTAATTTTTCTTCAGAGCGAATCGATGAAGTAGAATTGTATCCCTTTAAAAAAATAATCCAGGCAGGCGTTTCCTCTGTAATGGTTGCCCATTTGGATATTCCTGCGCTCGATGAGGGTATTCCTTCTTCCTTGTCTCAAAAAACAGTACAGGTTTTACTTCAAGATTCCCTTAAATTCAAAGGATTAGTAATCACGGACGCCTTGAACATGAAAGGTGCTTCAGGGATTAGCCCAAAATATGGAATTGATGTTGCCGCTTTTTTAGCAGGGAATGACATTCTATTAATTCCAAACAATGTAAGTACCGCAATTAAGAAAATGAAACGTGCCTTTAAAGCTAAAAAGTTCACAGAAGAGCGTTTGGCCGTGTCGGTAAAGAAAATTTTAAAAGCCAAGTACTTAGTGGGTTTAAATAAGTATAAGCCCGTTTCAAAAGAAAACCTAAGTGCAGATTTAAATACAATTGAAGATGATTATTTAATTGCAAAGGCCATGCAGGCTGCTGTTACTGTTGTGCAGAATAAGCATAATATTTTACCGCTCAGCAAAGAACCTACCTATGGATATCTTAAACTTGGGGATGATACCGGTTCTACCTTCAAGAGCAGCTTGATGCACAAGCTTAAAATTCATACAGTTGATGCTTCTTTGCCCAACGATAAAATCATACAAGCACTGGCTTCATATAAAAAAGTCATCATCGGATTCCACCGATCTAATGCAAGCCCATGGAAAGCCTCTAGCTTTTCCAAAAAAGAACGTCAACTTCTAACTGCTTTAACGAAAGATCACAGTATAATCCTAGATGTTTTTGTTAAACCTTATGCCTTGAGCAGTTTAGGGAATTTAGATGCCATCGACGGATTGGTGGTCAGCTATCAAAACAGTTCAATAGCTCAAAAAGCATCCGCCGAAATTCTTTTAGGCGAACGTAAGGCATCGGGTCGTTTACCCGTTTCTATCGCTCCACCTTATCCTGTTGGAACAGGAATTACACTTGTAGGGCCAACAGAATTAGGAACAGGAACTCCTTTGGAGGTCGGACTTAAGCCGGAGCGCTTGAGTCGAATTGACACCCTAGCACAAATTGCAATGGACTCCCTAATGACTCCTGGGATGCAGATTCTAGTTGCACGTCGTGGGAAAGTGGTTTTCAATAAAAGCTACGGATATCATACCTATGAAAAAAAAAGAGCAGTTACCAATACAGACCTTTATGATTTGGCATCCCTGACTAAGGTTCTAGCGACCCTACCCTTGGTAATGAAGGAGGTAGACCTTGGCAAACTGACTTTAGACACTCAATTAGGGACTCTAAACGAAGCATGGAACACCTCCAATAAGGCCGATATCAGCATCCAAGAAATGCTCTCGCATTATGCCCGTTTGACCCCATGGATTCCCTTTTATAAAGAAACACTCAAAGCGAACCCGCTTAAACTGAATAAGAAATTTTATAGAAAAAGGCAAAGTAAGCGTTTTCCAGTAGTCATAGCAGATCGTTTTTATGGTAAAAACAATCTTTCGAAATTAATTAGTGATCAAATATTAGCAAGTGAATTGCGCGATACTTTGGAGTATAAGTATTCTGACATCCCGTATTTTTTCATGAAAGACCTGCTGGAAGACCGTTATCAAAAATCTCTTGAAACGCTTGCTGTAGATGCTTTTTATAAGCCTTTAGGTTTGGTTAGAACAGGATTCAATCCGAATAAGAATACCCCCAATCAAACGGTTATTCCTTCTGAAATTGACACCTATTATCGGAATCAAGAGTTGAAAGGAGAAGTTCATGATATGGCAGCAGCCATGTTAGGTGGAGTCGGTGGTCATGCAGGGCTTTTTTCTAATGCAAGCGAGGTAGCAATCCTCATGCAGCTTTTTTTACAAAAAGGGCGTTATGCTGATAAACAGTATTTTTCCTCAGCAACATTTGATCAGTTCAACCAATGCTTGTATTGCGACCAAGGCAATAGACGTGGTGTGGGTTTCGATAAGCCTCAATTAGAAGGGAGAGGGTCAACCTGCGGCTGTGTTCCCAAGTCAAGTTTTGGTCATTCAGGTTTTACAGGGACTTATGCTTGGGCCGATCCCGAGCACGAATTGATTTATGTCTTTTTATCCAACCGAACCTATCCCTCAATGGATAATAATTTGTTGTTAAAACATGACATTCGTACCCGAATACAACAGTATATTTACGAGGCAATAATAAATTAAAAACTCAAAATTTGAAAATAGCAATCGTATGTTACCCTACCTTTGGTGGGAGTGGAGTAGTAGCTACAGAGTTAGGTTTAGCCTTAGCTCTGCAAGGACACGAAATCCATTTCATAACCTATAAGCAACCGGTTCGTTTAGAAGCCTTGAGTGAGAATCTACATTTTCACGAAGTTAATGTTCCAGACTATCCCCTTTTTCATTTTCAACCCTACGAGCTTGCTTTGTCCAGTAAGCTGGTCGATATGGTGAAATTGCATCAAATTGAACTAATGCATGTTCATTACGCTATTCCGCACGCATACGCCGCTTATATGGCTAAAAAGATGTTACAAGACCAAGGAATCAATTTGCCTATTGTGACCACCCTTCACGGAACTGACATTACTTTAGTAGGAAGCCATCCCTTTTATAAGTCCGCTGTGGCCTTTAGCATCAACCATTCGGATTGTGTGACCTCTGTTTCAGAGAGTTTAAAAAAAGATACCCTCGATTTGTTCGATATACGGAAGGATATTATGGTAATTCCAAATTTTGTAGATTTCGAGAAGCACTCGAGCCACAATGAAGATTGTGAACGTCATGTAATAGCTCCTGCTCATGAGCGAATCATCTCTCATGTTAGTAATTTCAGGTCTGTAAAACGAATTCTTGATGTCATTCGTGTATTTGACAAAATAGTTAAGGAAGTTCCCGCAAAGCTTATTATGGTAGGCGAAGGACCCGACAAACAAGCTGCGATGGACTATTGCCAAGAACATGGAATTGCTGATTCTGTAAAGTTTATCGGAAAAAGCAACCAAGTTTTTGAAGTACTTTGCTACTCAGACCTCTTTATACTCCCCTCAGAAACGGAAAGTTTTGGCTTAGCTGCTTTAGAGGCAATGATGATGCGAGTTCCTGTTATATCAACGAATACAGGCGGTTTGTCTGAGGTTAATGTCGAAGGAAAAACAGGCTATCTTTTTGATGTTGGCGATGTGAAGGCTATGGCTGAAAAGAGTATAGCCCTTTTACAAGACGAAGTACTTCTTGAAGAATTTAAAAACAACGCACAAAAGGAAGCCCGTAAATTTGATTTAAATCAGATTGTTGGGCGTTATGTAGCGGTTTACCAACAAGCCCTGGCAAGTCATTAAGGTTTACTTTGGATTGTAAATGCGTTTGGCATCAGTGTAAGCTGCTTCCTTGCTGAGTGACATTTTCTTAGTTTTAAACAGTGTATACATTTCCATCTGATCTCCATAATGAGGCGAGTCTGGGTGATCAGAACTCCCATAGGAAATGGAAGATTCTATCTGAGTCCCCTCTGGCGTAAAGCGAACCAATTCGATATACGATTCTCCACTAACAACCTTTACTTTCCCATCCTGATATGGAACCGAACTCATTGATGTCAGTACGTCTGGTAAGCCAAATACGGGTAATTCTTTATCTCCACGCACCAGTTTTTGATAATCTCCAAGCGAAATTTCTGTGGTTTTAAAATGTTTTAGCATATAGGCTTTTGACTCACGTAAAGCTACAATCAAAAAAGTTTTTGGAAATATTTTTGGTTCCGGTAGTTTTGAATAATATGGATATAAACGATGGTATAAAATCGCAAAAGATCCTGCTCCTTTTGAGGTTGCATCTGCCTTGCGATCCCAGTTCTGTATTCGTTCAATCAGCAGCGCAATATCCGGGTATTGCTTCGAATCAAGATCAAAAAGGGCGTTGATGTTCATCCATGAAAAAGTCATTTCTTCGGGATATTGACGATCGTATTTCATGCGTTTAAAGTCTTCATAAGAAACCCTGTCTTCTGCATCGATCAATTCCTTTAACCGAATAGAACGGTTGTTTTCATAGCGTTCAAAACCCATATCCAAAGAGAATGCATCGCCATCGGGATTATTTGTTTCGTCACTTGATCTAAAAGGGGAGTGGTTGGTGTTGTAAAAATAACCCGAAGAAGGTTGAATTACTTGGGGTAGGTCTTCAATAGCATAGGTTTCCGTCCACAAAGTCTTTTTGGTGTTACCCGGAACCACTTCTTTCCAGTTGTAACCTTCAGCCCTTTTTGGAATAAGACCATTTGAAATATAAAAGATGGTGTCATTTTTGTCTGCGTATCCAATATTGTATCCCGGTAATGCCTTCATTTTAAGAATATCATAAAACTCTTTAAACGAAGTGGCTTTGTTCATCCGCCACCATTGTTCAAGGCCTCGAACCTCCTGCAGCGCTGGGGTTCGTACTGCGTAATATCCAGATTTATTTTTAAGGGTAGGTCCGAATATACTGCGGTAGTATTTTTTTGTAACCTTAATAGGAATCCCTAAAACTTTAAAAGTCAATTTAGCTTTAAATGTTTCTAAGGGATATTCTTCCCCATCGACCACATATACATTTTTCTTTTTGGGGTGCATTTCCAATGCGAATACATCCATTTTGTCGGGCTGATTTACGGTATGCGCCCAGGCTAAATGTTCGTTTGCACCAATGAGAATATTGGGACTTCCTGCAAATAGAGCACCGAGGATGTTGGTTCCTTCTTCGCTACACAAATGCGCTTCATACCAAGATACGGGGCCGTCTAAGGGCTGGTGTGTGTTGATGGCTAAATAGGTTTCTCCGTCTGTAGTTTTAGAACTGTTGAAGGCGAAGGTATTGGAACCTTTTAAATCTTCTTTTGAAGGGGTGTAGTTTAAATCATCGTCTAAGATCTTGGATACCCAATAATCTCCTTTAGAGGAAATGAACAATTGCAGTTGAGCATAGCGCATCATTCTTTTGGGTGTAACAGGAAATAATTGTTGTGATAATACCTCTTCTGGGTGTGTTGCGGCATAACGATTTATTCCTTGAGCGTATCCCTCTAAAATTCTCTTATACTCAGGGCTGGTTTTAATTTCATAATCTCGTTCTACCAATTCTTCTGAACGGATGAATTGAGCGAGGAAATCAGCCGGAATTCCTTTTTTACCTAAATGATTACTGAGCAGGTTGTTTCCTGCTAAATAGGATTGTTGTATGGTTATAAAATCATCTTCTGCATGCGCCCAAGCTAGACCATAGGCAACTTCCGCATCCGTCTTTGCAAAAATATGGGGTACCCCATAGGCATCACGAACAATATCTATTTTTTTTGGGTCAATTTGAGCAAATAAACTGAGGTTTATCGATAGGAGTAGGGTGTATATTAATTGATTTTTCATTGCTACTAAAAAATAGGAGTGATCGCCTTTGGGCGAAGTGTTTGATTAACTTTTTTAAAAGTAGGGTTTTTTTCCTACCAATGGCTCATTTTAATTAGGTTAAATAAAGTGTAAAGGACTCAATTTTATTTTTGATGAATGAAATTCGATGGAGTGAGGCGTGTTGTTTTGTATGTAAAATTCAATCGTTTTGCATCAAAGGAAATCATAATCAGTTGCTGATGTGAAAAAGAGATAATTAGCGTAATATAATGTACAGTTATCATTTACAAATTAATTATTTACTATATTTCTTAAAATACGTTAAAGGTTTTTGTTAGTTTATTGAATTCCTATACCCCATTTTCTTAATCAAATCGAGATAGTTTTTCAATATTTGAGTTTAATCAAAAACCAAATCATATGAAAAAAATCAAATTTTTTGTAATAAATGCTCTGCTTTTTTAAGGCCCTTAGCTACCTAAAAAAAATGTATATATCAAAGGTGATGACACCAATATTGGTACAGGAGGTTGGGGGCAACAACTTTCTGGAATTAACTACCACATCATGCGCTATGCAGATGTTTTGTTAATGGCTGCAGAAGCTACTGTCGAAACTTCCGATCTTGAAAAAGGAAGGAATTATGTGAATCAAATTCGTACTCGTGCAATGAACATGACTACTGTCAAATCTGCTGAAGGATCTGACGCCGTAAATTACGATATGATTACCTATGACTCTCCTTGGGCTGATCAAGATACAGCTAGAAAGGCAGTGCTTTTTGAACGACGTTTAGAATTGGCAATGGAGGGCACCGTACCTTTGACTTAAGAAGATGGGGTGTAGCAGAAACAGTTATTAACCGATACATCCCTAAGGAGGCAGAAGTAATAACGCCATTTGCTATAGGTCAAGTTTATGAATCGAAGCATAACTTATTTCCTATTCCATTGAGTACCATTGATGGGAGTGGGGGAGTTATTTAACAAAACACGGGTTTCTAATAAAAAAGTAAAACTTAATTGATTGTTAGTTTTCTTCCAAGGCCCTATTATTTTAGTAGGGCTTTGGCTTTTTTGATCAACTTTTTAGTGAGGTTGCAGGGTGTATTTATAAATTATTGAGAATCAAATACTTTACAAATAAACATTTAATAACACTGAATTTTACCAATTGTTATAAAATCATTTGAGGAAGAAAAAAATGTTATAAAAATAATTTATTCACTGTATTTATTAGTATTTCATAAAATATTGTAATATTATTGTTACTAATTAAATTTGCATTGTTTTAAAGCCAATGCGCAAAACACTAATCAATAAACTATATTTCATGAAAAAAATTTCATTTTTTGTGACAACAGCGCTGCTTTTTTGTGGGTTGTTGTTGCATGCTCAACAAGCAACAACTGGAACTGTTGTTGATGCCGACGGACTTCCGATTCCAGGTGCAACAGTAATCATTTCCGGTACTTCTGAAGGTACAACATCAGATTTTGACGGAAATTTTTCAATTAGTGCCGAATCAGGTGCTGTATTGGAGTTTTCAAGTATTGGGTTTGAAACCCAAATGGTGACCTTGTCTGGTCAAAACAATTTAACTATTGCATTGCAAGATTCCGTAAGTCAATTGGACGAAATTATTGTTACAGGTTACGGAAAACAAGCTCGTGGTAAATTAACGGGTTCAGTTGCTACTGTAAATGTCAAGGATGCTGTAAAAGTTCCTGTTGTCAACGCAGCAGAAATTCTACAAGGAAGAGTTTCTGGGGTTACTGTTGTAAGCAACGGTCAACCTGGATCTGCTCCTAGAGTTCGTATTCGTGGTTACGGTACTCCTAACAACAATGATCCTTTGTATATCATCGATGGTGTTCAAACCAACGATGCATTTGTATTGAATAGTATTAATCCTTCTGACATTGACCAGATCAACGTACTTAAGGATGGTGCTGCTGCTGTATACGGAGCTCGTGCTTCGAACGGTGTAGTCGTAATTACTACCAAATCAGGAAAAGGTTCTCAAGGAACAAAAGTTTCTCTAGAATTATCTACGGGTATGTCTGTTGCATCTAACTTACCTGATTTATTAAATGCACAACAATTAGGTGATGTCTTATTTCAGAGTAAGAGAAACGATGGGAATGCATCTCCATCGCACCCTCAATACGGTAGCGGATCTACTGCAGTAGTTCCTGGATCATTGATTGGAGCACCAGTTGCAACTACAGTTGATCCAAATGGAACAGACTGGTTAGGAGCAATTTTTCAAACTGCACCAACACAACAGCTTTCTTTATCTGTTGCTAATGGTACAGAAGATTCAAGTTCTTTATTTTCTTTAAGTTACTTAAAGCGTGATGGAGTTCAAATTGAAACTGGCTACGAAAGAGTTGGTCTTCGTGCAAACAGCGAATACAAAGTTGGAAGCATATGGACTGTTGGTCAACACGCCAATGTTACTTTAGATGAGGAGCGTGGTGGAAATCAAATTGAAACAGCTTTACGATCTTCTCCTTTAATTCCTTTACGTGATAATAACGGAGATTTTGCTGGAATTTACTCTACTTCCTTAGGTTTAGGAAATGCAAACACACCTTATGCTACCTTGGTTAGAGGTAAGGATGATTATAACAAATCTTTACGAGTGATCGCTGATATTTATTTAGAAGCACAAATCACAGAGGATTTAAGCTTTAAATCTTCTTTTGGAGGTCAGAATCGTTACTTCAATCGTCGTTCTTACTCACCTTCTACTCCAGAAGCTGAAACAGGAGGATCTCAAACTTTGAACGAACAAGGTTTCAACCAGTACGAATGGGTATGGACAAATACACTTAATTACAACACAACTTTTGGAAGTGACCATTCCTTAGATGCATTTGTAGGTTATGAAGCAAATAAGCAGTTTTACAAAGGAAACCAAATTACTCGTGCAACTTTCTTATTTGAAACGCCAGAATATTATACACTAGCTACAGGTACGGGAACACCTATTGTTGTTCCGGGCGGTACTCAAGCTAACTCTAACTCTTTAGTTTCTGCTTTTGCCTCTGCAAATTACAGCTACAAAGACAAATACTTATTAACTGCTACAGTACGTAAAGATGAAACTTCTCGTTTCTCACCAGAGAATCAAGGGAAGCTATTTACTTCGGCTAGTATCGGTTGGGTAATTGATAAAGAAAGTTTCTTTAACAGTAGTTTTATTGATAATTTAAAACTGAGAGCTTCTTATGGAGAACTTGGAAACCAAGAGTTACCTGCATCTAATCCAGATGTAAATATTTCAGGATTGAATGAAGACCAATCTTTTTATTCTTTTACAGGAGCAAGAGGTAGTGCTACACCAGGGGCAATCCTTCTGAGTGTTGGTAATCAAAACCTTACATGGGAAACTAGTGTAAGTACAAACATCGGTTTAGATTTTGGACTTTTATCAGGTAGAATTAGAGGATCAATTGAATATTTCGATATCTCAACTAAAGATTTGATTGTACGAGATAATTCTTTGATTGGTTCAACCGCAATTGATGCTGGTGCACCTTTTGTAAACTTTGGAGAAGTCAACAACAAAGGAGTTGATTTTGATATTGTATATGCAGACGAAATGGATAGCGGTTTCAATTACGAAGTTGCTTTTAACTTATCGAGCTATAAAAACACAGTTGTAAGCTTAGTTGGTGATAATCCGATTACTGGAGATTCTTACTATCGTGGTGGAGCTGTAACACGCTCAGAAGTTGGTCAACCTATTTCTACTTTTTACGGAAGACAAGTTACTGGAATTCACCAAACTGGTGATCTTGCTGGACGTCTTCAATATGCAGATATTGATGGAGTTGCTGGAATTAATGATAGTGATAGAACCGTTATCGGATCTCCACATCCTGACTTTACTTACGGTATCAACATTAATATGGAGTATAAAAACTTTGATTTAATGATGTTCTGGAACGGATCTCAAGGAAATGATATTTACAACTACTCTAAAATATTCACTGATTTCCCTACGTTCTTTAATGGAAATAGAAGTACTCGTGTTTTAGATGCATGGACAGCTGCTAATGGTAGCAATACTCAACCAGCACTTAGTGAATCTATTACTAACAGTGAAACTCAGCCAAACTCTTTCTTTGTAGAGGATGGATCATACTTACGCCTAAAAACACTACAAATAGGCTATACCTTTAGCGATGTGAAGATCAAAGATGCTGGAGTTGACAGTATTCGTCTTTACTTATCTGGTGCTAACTTATTAACATTTACTGATTATGATGGATTGGATCCTGAAGTAGCTGGAAATAATGCACTAACGATTGGTGTGGATCAGGGAACTTATCC
>Ga0209374_1000331_pt1 | contig 54128 bp, 47 predicted proteins | sample SaaInlLV_DNA_10m_FD_184683 | JGI IMG/M metagenome (GOLD analysis project Ga0209374, IMG submission 184683) | Marine microbial communities from expanding oxygen minimum zones in the Saanich Inlet - SI075_LV_DNA_10m (SPAdes) (version 2) | ecosystem: Environmental > Aquatic > Marine > Unclassified ... | reverse complement strand
TATGAAAGAAGAGTGAATATTGATGAGGAAATGTATTGTGACTTTTATATTCCTACTCAGAAATTATACATTGAATTTTGGGGCCTTGAAGAAAATGAACAATATGCTGAGAGAAAAAAGAAGAAGTTAGAGTTATACGCAAAATATAATCTTAAACTTATTGAGGTAAATAATTCAGATATTGAAAACCTTGATGAAAGATTGGCTTCTAAACTCAGAAAACATAATATTATCGTTGATTAAGAAACTACACCCAACAATGTGTATAGTGCATAGCACCATTCGGGATGCTACGACACCATACACTAAACGTTGTACACAATTACTAAAAGCAAATGAAAATAGGTTTTGGGTTTGCTAAATATCCTGACGAAAATGATTGCATAGCGACTTTTGAAAATGTTGCTGGAATTGAAGGGGAATTTATAGTTCAAGAGAATATAGATGAAGATGATCATACTAACCTTTGTGAATTAACTCTTTTCAATTGTAAGACGGATAAAGAAGAGTTTAAAAATAAGTTTGAAAAAGAAAGTGCATTAGATAATAACACAGCTTATTTATATATTTTATCCTCAAAAGGAGAAATTCTTACATCTAATTTTATTTCGGATGTCCAAATAACTAAAATAGTTACAGATAGTTTTAACAACTTAAATATTAAAATAAATGGATGGCTACAGGAATCGAACTGGCAGAAGCATCGAAGGTGGTTTTTCTTAGCTACTCTCTACCTCAAGCTGATTTTGAATTTAAACAGTTATTATCAAGAATGATTAGATCAGATGCCAAAATTGAAACAGTGCTTGTAGAATCAGACAATCCTCAAAATTATAAAGAACATCATAAAATTAAAACCGCAGGATTCCGATACCAAAGTTTTTTCAGAAAAAGAGATCTTACCATAACTTATGGTGGCATAGACGGGTATATTTCCAAATTACGAGTTTAGATGCATATCAAAACCAAAGACACTTGAAAACGGTACACAACACTAACTAAAAGTAATTTACGACTAACTTTAAGTTCAATGTTAATTTCAATGAAATAAAGGAGTTGAAAATATGAGTTCAATTTACATTCAATACCATAAAACAAAAATCGGAGAACTTATTTTGGGTTCTTTTGAAAATAAACTTTGTTTGCTTGATTTCAAGTATAGAAGAATGCGTTCAGCTGTTGATAATCGGATTACAAAAGAACTAAATACTAAATATTTAGAGAAAGACAACGATGTTTTAGCCGAAACAAAAAAACAGATAAATGAATACCTTAATGGAACTAGAATAAAATTTGATGTACCAATACTAATGGTCGGTAGTGATTTTCAAAGACAAGTTTGGAACGAGCTTTTAAAAGTTAAATATGGGGAAACTGCTACGTATTTAGATATTTCAAAAAGAATTGATAATCCAAAGGCAGTTCGTGCTGCAGCATCAGCTAACGGAGCAAATGCAATTGCTTTAATCGTTCCTTGTCATAGAATTATTGAAAGTAATGGGGGATTAGGTGGCTTTGGTGGAGGGTTAACTGTAAAAAAGAGGTTGTTAAATATTGAGATTAAAAACACCATTCTAAATGATGAAGAAAAGTATGAATTTATCGGACAAAAAAGCACAAAACATAATCATAGATTTATAACAGCTGTAAAAACTACTGGAATTTATTGTTTACCATCCTGTTCAGCAAGAAAACCAAACTTTAAAAATATTATCTTTTACAAAACCAAAAATGAGGCTGTTAAAAATGGTTTCAGGGCGTGTAAAGTTTGTAAACCCTGATAATTTGCAAATCGATAAGAATTATTTTTGTAAAAAAATTAAAACAATAAACGTTAAAGCATTTGATTTAATGCTTATGGCAACTTTCAGCCTTTTTATGATTATTGAGAAAAGCCTCACGAATTGGATGCAATTCTCATATCAATCTTTATATTAAACATTATATTTCTAAATCAGAAAAACATCAAAATAAAATTATCTTTATTGGATATGTTTAAGTCCTAAACCAAACTCAAAAGCTATGTTTTAATCGTATCTTTACAATCATTCTTGGTATATTCCACAATAAGGTTTGCTTTAATAATACATGTCTAAATTACCCAAAGAGAATAAATTTATCGATCTTTCTGACTACGGAAGACCCATAGCTAAAGTCATCGCGAATTCCTTAAAGAATACTGCTTTCACTCCTATTCACGTTACTGTTGGATTTATAATATCTGGCTTTATTGCTATTTATTGTATTATTCAAGGATATTTTTGGCTAGCTGCATTCTTTCTAATTCTTAAGTCAATTCTAGATGCTGCAGATGGTGAATTGGCAAGAGTAAAACAAAAACCCTCTTACACAGGTCGCTATTTAGATTCCGTAGCAGATATTATATTAAATGCCTTGTTTTTTATTTCTATATGGTTTATTACAAATACAACTATTTGGATATGCCTTTTAGCATTCATAGGTTTACAATTACAAGGAACGCTTTACAATTACTATTATGTTATTTTACGAAATAAATTTGATGGCGATACAACCAGTCGAGTTTTTGAAAACAAAACACCAGTAGCATTTGACGGCGAAATGCAAAAGCATGTGAATATTCTATTTGCTTTGTATAAACTTTTTTATGGTGCTTTTGATAAAGTCATTTATACATTAGACAGTAATGCAGACAAAGGAAAAGTATTGCCAAATTGGTTAATGACAAGTGTTTCTACATTTGGTTTGGGTTTCCAACTGCTACTTATTGCAACTATGCTTGTATTAGGTTTAAAAGCCATTATTTTGCCTTTCTTTTTATTTTATACCGCTATGAGCTTTATTTTTATTGGAATTAGAAAAATTTTCTATTAGGAAGAAAATAATAGAGTTAAAAAACACAATGCGTTCAATCATCTTTAGTTTACAGATAAAATAATTTATGGAATTTAGTTAAGCTTAGGAGTTTGGTTATTCTTAGAAATCCCAGTCAATTTAAAAGCAAAATAGTAAAAGATTTAAGTATAATATTTCTTATTAAATTATTATTAGGTCTGCTAAAGACTTAATATTCTACCTTTGATCAACTAATATCCAATACTATTTATAATGAAATTTGAAGAATTAAAATTAGTTGACCCTATTGTTAAAGCTCTTAAGGATCAGAACTACAATAAACCGACTGAAATTCAAGCTCAAGCAATCCCCTTAGTACTCAATGGAAACGATGTGTTGGGTAGTGCGCAAACTGGTACAGGGAAAACTGCAGCCTTCGCTATTCCCATTATTCAGCAGTTACTAAAAGAAGAAATAAATTTTCAAAAAAATAGAAAAATATCATCATTAATAATCACACCAACTAGAGAATTAGCCATTCAGATAGATGAAAATTTCAAAGCCTACTCTAAATATACCAAGTTAAGCTGTACTGTAATATTTGGTGGAGTATCACAACATTCACAAACCAGAACATTAAAAAATGGTGTAGATGTTTTAATAGCTACTCCAGGAAGGCTTTTAGATTTAATGAATCAAGGCTTTATTTCTTTAAATGGTATCAAATATTTTGTATTAGATGAGGCGGACAGAATGCTAGATATGGGTTTTATTCACGACATAAAAAAAATTATAGCTAAACTTCCTAGAAAAAGACAGTCTCTTTTCTTTTCGGCAACCATGCCTCAAAATATTTTAAATTTATCACAGCAAATTTTAATACAACCAAAAAAAGTATCTGTTAATCCAGTTTCTTCAGCAGCTGAAACCATTCAGCAATTTTTATATACTACCAATAAAGACAGTAAAAAGAATTTACTTCTCCATATCTTAAAAGATTCTAAACTGGATCAAGTATTACTTTTTTCAAGAACCAAGCATGGAGCCAATAAGATTGTTAAAAATTTAAGTAGGAAAAATATCAACTGTGCTGCCATACATGGAGACAGAAATCAAAACCAAAGACAAAAAGCATTAAAAGATTTTAAAGAAGGTAATATCAGAGTTTTAGTTGCTACAGATATTGCTGCAAGAGGAATAGACATAAGTAAATTGCGTTATGTTATTAATTACGATATACCCAACGAGTCTGAAACCTATGTACACAGAATAGGTCGTTGTGGACGCGCTGGAGAAGAAGGTATCGCTATATCTATGTGTGAACCAGAGGAAAATTTTTACATAAGAGATATAGAAAAATTAATAAAACAAAAAATTCCTTTGATTTCTTCCAACCCTTTTCCTCAGACTGATAAACCAATGACGAATTCAGAAAAAAAAGAGTTTGAAAAGCAAAAACAAAAACGAAAACAAGAATTTTTTGCTAATAGAAAAAAGAAAAAAACAGGATTCAAAAAATACGGAAGGTAATCCTAAGATTTTTAATTAAATGCTGTTGTAATTGCTTTTAAAAAAGGACCAACCAAGAATAAAAAAATCATAATAGCAGTCATAATAACCCCTACTTTTCTAAGACCTTTTAATGTTTTATACCAATTCCAAATTTTCATAATTACTTAGGATTTATTTCTAATGTAGCGTTTTTATCATTAAGATACTGATCTTTAGAGAAGTTGATTCCCCTATAGACTCCTTCTAAATAAAGGGGAACTTGATCGTCGTAATGATCGCTCCAAAAATTGCCAGAATTTCCACTTGGAATAATGGAAATTGAATTGTCATGTTTACCAACGTCAATAATTCTTCTTGTGGAAGGAAGAGAAGCAATTTTATAAGTATGATCTCCTGGTTTTGACATTATTTTATTGACAACATTATTTCCTCCAGAAACACTGAAAGGACCTAAATTAAAAAGTTTATTTAAAGGCTTCACTTTACCAAGTGGGTGTTCGAACTCCAATAAATGAATATTACCCCATTTCCACTGCTTTAAATCATTTCCAAATTTTTCATTTAATTCTAAAACCGCTTCTCTGAATCCTTTTAAAATTAACTCAGAATAATTGGCTTTTTCATCTGCTAAAAAAAGTGGCTTTTGATTATTAATTAGATTTTTAAAACAATCCCAATGTACTGAATTATTCATATAAAGTCTGAAATATTCTATACCTAAAGTAGGTTGCAAAGCCTCTTTTAAAATATGATACATCGTAAACTGAAATACGGTTCCACCAATAGAGTTCACATCTAAGTTTCCATCCCAATTGTTTAAATAATCTAAAACATTTTTTTCTAAGACAGAAAATTTACCAGCGTTTAGGTTTAATTCTTTATGAAGTTTATTTTTTACTTCAAATCCATAATTTAAAAAATTATCTGTTTGTACTTTTTGAAGTTCTTCTACGGACCACTTATCTCTTTCAGTCAATAAATTATAAATTCTTTGAGCTCTGTCTCCCGATCTATAATAACCATCTAACCTAGGAATATCCCCTACTCGATTTGCTGATGGTAAATTATTTGCAGTAACAATAACTCCACTTTCAGGATTAATTAAATGGGGGTTTTTATTAAAAGGAACATAAGATTGTACTTCATGTTTTGGGTTATTACCATCAAGAATAGATAATGCATTTACGTTGGAATCTCTTACAGGAAATCTTCCAGCAACCCACCAAGCAATATTATCTAAAGTATCTACATAAGAAAAATTAAGTCCCGGAGAAACCAGTTTCGATAAAGACAATTCAAATTGTTTTAAATTTTTAGCGTAATTAAGTTCGTACAATAAATCAAAAATTGGATTATCTAAATTGTAAAAAACCCAAGAAAAAGCTAGCGGTTTCCCCTTATATCCTTTAATATAGTCACTTACAATAGGTCCGTGAGAAGTTTTTCTAATTTTTAATTCAACATCTGGAGCATCCTTTACTTTAATTTTTTCTGTTTTAAAAATAATTCTTGTCCATTTATTATTAAATAGAACTTCATTTTCATTATCTGGATTAAAAGTTTCAGCATACAAATCTACCTCGTCATTTTCTGTCATGGTAAGACCCCAAGCTTTTAAATTATCGTGACCAATTAAAGGGAAAGGAATGGTTGGTATATAATATCCATAATTATTATATCCTGGATAAGAAATATGCGCTTCGTACCAAACATCTGGTTTTGACAGTCCTATGTGAGGGTCGTTAGCTAATACAGGATTTCCACTTTTAGATCTTTTAGAAGAAATGACCCAAGAATTACTGCCGTGAAAAGGTGGATTGTACTGATCTATATTTTCACTTAAATCAAATAAAGAAATTAGGTTTTTATAATTAGTATCAAGCACTGAATCTACAGGTTCTAAATAAATTCTTTTAGCAATAGTATCCACTAATTCTTCTTGAATAGTTATAAAATTATTATCTGCATAATCGGGGAAGATTAATGCCAAATTTTCAGCACTTATTTTTTCTTTTATCATCGAATATATCATATCTCTTTTCATCCCATCCATAAAAGAGAATGCCATATAAACAGTCATACTGGCAACATCAACTCTATCGAAAGGACGAACCTCAGCACCAATTAAATGATGTTCCAAAGGTTTTGGACCTGTTTTAATAAAATAATTAATTCCTTCTATAAATGCATCCACATATTTTAAAGCGTCTGGACTAATTTTAGTAGAATCTGAAATGTATTTTTTTGCGTGATGAGCTAACATATAAGTTCTCAGCATTTTATCAATTTTAACTAAATCTTTACCTAATATCTCAGCAAGTTGTCCTCTAGCCAATCTCCTTTGTAAATCCATTTGAAATAATCGATCTTTAGCAATGGTATATCCATATGTAAAAATAGCATCGTGCTGGTTTTCTGCTTCAATATGAGGAATTCCCCATTCGTCTTTCACCACGGTCACAGATTCTAAAACATTTGAAATATAAACCGTACCATTATTGGATGGTTTATTTAAGTTAATAAAACCAAAAACTGAAATAATTAGTACAGCAAAAACTGTAAATAAAACAACTGCTATTTTTAATGCTATTCTTTTCAAAACCAAATATTAAATTACTCTAACTCCCATAACACAAACGTCGTCTATTTGTTCGTAATCATTCATCCATGAAAAAAAATTTTTATCTAAAATGGCTAATTGTTTTTCTTCAGGTTCTTTACTCATTAATAAAAGTTGCTCTTTAAACTTTGCTCCCATATACTTCTTACCTCTTGCCCCACCAAACTGATCTTGATACCCATCTGAATAAATATAGAGCATATCGTCTTTCTTCAACTTCACCACATGTTTGGTAAATGGCTTTCTATCCCCTAGTAGCAGTCCTACGGGTTGATGGTCTCCTCGGTAAGTGTGTAACTCTTCGCCACTAACATGAATTAGAGAATTATGAGCACCTGAAAATTCCACTGATTTATTTTTCATATTGAGTTTACATAAAGATATATCCATTCCATCTTTTTGACCTCCATCTTCTTCTTGATGTAAGGATCTAATTATTTGGGATCTCATTTCATCTAATATTTTTTCGGTGTCTTTAATACCTTTTTCTATAATAATTTCGTTAAGAAGTGAGGTGCCAATCATACTCATAAAAGCACCAGGAACACCATGTCCAGTACAATCTGCAACAGTAAAGAAAATATTGTCTTCTGGGTCTTTATATATCCAATAAAAATCACCAGAGACTACATCTTTTGGTTTGAAGAAAATAAAACTTTTAGGCAGCGTATTTTTCAAATAAACAGATGAGGTCATCATGGCATCTTGAATTCTTTTAGCATAATTTATACTATCGGTTATTTCTTCCTGTTTTTTCTCAATAACTATTTTCTGTTTTTTGGTGGTATTAAGCTGTCTGTATACAAAACCAAGAAAACCAATTACGAGTAATATTCCAACGAAAAGAACTCCTTCAATTATTCTCTGTGTTTTGATTTCTTCTTCTTTAGCTTTAGTTTCTGCTTGTTGTATTCTTATTTCATCTAAGTGCTTTAAACTGTCCAATTGCTGTTGTATTTCAAATTCTTTTTCTGACTCATACTTTGTGATGTCTTCTTTGGCACTTAACTTTTCTAAACTATCTTTATTTTCTACCATTTGTTCCAAATACAAATTGGCTTTTTTATAGTTTTTTAATTTTTTATGAATTTCATATAATTTTGATAGTAGTTCTGGAGAAGTTAGTCCAGTCATTTGCTTACTTAATTCAGCTCCCTTTTTTGCATTTTTTAAAGCTAAATTGTATTGGTTTTTTAACATGTAGTATTCGGAAATAGTACCGTAATATAGAATCTTAGATTCAACGTCGGATTGCTCATTAGCAAATAGAATTAAGCTATCGAGACATGCTTTGGCCTTTTTAAGGCTAAATGTTTTTTTAAAGTTGGTATCTAAATAAGTTCCTGCCAAATTAGCAAATATATTGGTATAGTCAGAATGGTCATTAGAAGACGATTCTTGTGCCAAATTCAAGGCATTATTTAATAATAAAATTATAGAATCTTTATTTTTTATAAGAGTAGACATATTAATGGAAGAAGTAATAATCCCACCTGTGTCTTTTTTTGTTTCGTATATCTTCTTTTGATCTGTAAAAATTTTAAGTGCCTCTTTCTCTCTACCAGTTGAACTATAAAGAATAGCAATGTTATTATTAATTCTTAGCATAAAACTAGTATCGTTCTGGCTTTTAGCAATTTTTTCTGTTTTAAGCCAATTTTCAAGACATTCACTTTCTCTGTTTAATAGATAAAAGCATATACCTTTTAAATTGTAATAATATCCTCTAAAAAAATCTTTGGTAACTCTTTTATTACTATCCGTTTTAAAAAGTTGATTTGAGTTCTGTAAATAATCTAAACCAATATCTAGTAATTTATTACTTGAATCTGGATTTTCATAAGCGAAAGAGGATGCAGCTCTGTAAAGCTTGTAAATTTTAGTAGAATCGTGGATAGAATCTACATTCATATTATTTAAAGCTGAATCAATGGCAGTTTGCGAGTGAATATTAGCATAAGACAAAAGAGTAATTAATATTAAAAAAAAATATTTATTCATTATCCTACAATATAGATAAAAACTTACTCTTTGGAAAGATGCATAGCAGATCTTATTTGGAAGAAAAAATAAATCATAATTCCAGCAACTATTACTTTTTGAGAGGTTACCTGAATAAAAAGACCCTCTTGACTTTCGAGTGCCCTAGGTCCAAAATCCATCACCATTAAAAAAATAAAAAGTAATACCGTAAAACCAAGAGTAGTGAAAGAAATGAATTGATCGAACTTGGAAGTTTTCATTACTACAAAAGTCTGTAAAACAGCATGAAAAAACAATGTTCTAAAAGCTATTTTCACAAAAACCAAGTGCCAAAACTTTGAGGTTTCTTCAGCGGAAAATACAGATATAAAAATAAAAGCTAATATGGAAACCGAAATACTTGCTACCAAAAAAAAACGAAGCCACTTACTCTCCACATACTTTACTTCTAATTTTAAAAAAGAAATAAAAAAAGAAAAATAAGAAAGGGCAAATAACATTAATGAAGAATTAAATAGAAAGGCAGAAACTGTATTTATTTGACCATTTCTAGCAGTCCATTCCCCCAAATTACTGAAAAAATTATAAAAAAATTGATAACCCTCAGTGGTTGCATCTAAATATGTTCCTCCTGGATACAACATTATTGCCACAGTATTAAAACTTATAAAAATTGAAATACCTAAATAACCTTGCCAATATTTAAAATTCGATTTATTTAAATGACTCATTTCTATTGTGTTTTTGACAGTTTTTAATGTTTTTTGGTTGTTTTCAGCACTTTTTTTACAAAATATATTGATTTTACTAAAAAAGCAATATCATTCATGTTTAGTTGTCACTAAAAGCTTTTTAAATCGTTTTTAAAAATTTCTTGTATTCGATAGAGTACCTTTTTATTGAGCTTGTAGTTGGTTTTCTCCTTCCTAATATGATCTATGCATTCATTAAAAACATATTTTCTATTCTCAAAGAAATCATCTAAATAGGATTTTTCCGAAATCCTTTTTGTTGTCTCCAATAATTCGTTTAAAAAAACTGAAGATTCATAAAAAGGTTTATAAAAAGATTCTACAGAATCTTTATTCAAATGCCATGCCCCATTTTTCAAAAACCAAGTAGATAAATCGAAACCAACAGGTTCTAAAAGATTAGTTTCAGGATTCAAATAAAATCTCAGGTTATGCCATCTCATAGCATGATTACAACCCATAAATGCATTCACAGTTAAAAATCTAGCCCATTTCAACATATCAAAAACCTTTTCAGCAGCCACCTTATTCTGGATGAAATCTTGTAACATTTTTATGGATCTTTCACCAGTTTCTTTGTCAAAACCTTTACGATTCGTTAACTCTATTTTACTAATAGTTCTTAATAATGAATCTCTGTCTTGACCCTTTTCAGCTTTATTTTTATAATCCCAAAATTCATCTTCATTAAATTTAAGAATGGGACCCAATTTCAGATTTTGATTTACTAAAATATCAGATTTAAAATGCGATTCATATGCATATACTCCTGCAAAAGAATCAATTTCATTAATTGTAACTGGTATAAACTCATATTGTAAATGAACCAATCCTTCGTTTTTAAGAAATTCGTGAAATAATCTTTCTGAAAAATACGATCTTGTCTTCAGTCCTTGAATTGAGAACTTGGTTTCTTTGAGGACTTTCCCATCTGTTTTAACTCTGTAAGACCATCGGTTTCCTTGTAGATGATCGGTATGATCTCCTTTTAACCTTAATATAGCACTAACTGTGTCTTTTCCAGAAATTAATAATGCTTTTGAATATAATTTTTCGTTAAATATTTTTTTATGGACATATTTATTCCTTAAATCAACAATCTTTTTAAAGCCAGCTTCTTCTATAACAATATGAAGGCCATTTGTTTTAGCTTCATTTAAACTAATTTCATTTGAGAAATCATCATTTACTGAATTTGTTGTGCAACTAAAATTTAAGAAAATAAATAACAAAAATAAATTATAGAATCTCATCTTTATGTTAGGTTGATAAAATCATATTTTGAAAATTGCGGTAAACGATAGTTTTTCAATCAAAATATTCATTTTATTCGTTTTTTTGTGAAAAAAAAGAGTATTTATCAACTTTTTTTTAATTTTTCATTGAAAGCATTTCTACTTAATGGCTCGTATTCTTCCCTTTCGCCCAAAAGAACTAAATCTTTATTTTTAGAAATCCTATGACTAAAATTGGCAAGATTTCCTGTTTGGGTACATATAGCGTGTACTTTAGTTACAAATTCTGCAACCGCCATTAAATTAGGCATTGGACCAAAAGGGTTTCCTTCAAAATCCATATCAAGTCCAGCAACAATTACTCTTTTTCCGCTGTTGGCTAAATTATTACAAACCCTTACAATGTCATCATCAAAAAATTGGGCCTCATCTAAAGCAACAACATCTACTTCTTTTGATAAATTTTCAATATCTGAAGATGATTTTACTGGAATAGATTCAATTTCGTTAGAATCGTGAGAAACTACTTTACTTTTACTATATCTAACATCAGTTATTGGTTTAAAAATAATTGCTTTTTGATTGGCGAACTCCACTCTTTTTAACCTCCTGATGAGCTCTTCTGTTTTGCCTGAAAACATAGATCCGCAGATTACTTCAATCCACCCTAATTTAGATTGTTGATTAACATTATTTTCTATAAACATTATTTTATTTTTAAGTAGTGTTCTAAAATATTAAAAAATCTGTTCTTCTATTAATCATTCTTAATTTAGAAGAATTATTAGGAACTTTAGGCTTTGTTTCTCCATAGCCTTTGAATGATAATCTTTCTTTTGAGATTCCTTTCTCTAATAAATATTCCATAACACTGAAAGAGCGATCCATCGATAAAGCTAAATTAGCTTTATTAGGGCCTACATCATCTGTATGACCTTGAATCTCAATATTTAACTTTTGATTTTTAATTAACCAATCTGAAAAACCATCTAATACTATTTTAGAAGATTCTTTCAATTTTGACGAATTAGACTCAAAAAGAATATCATTTATGGTGTAAGACTGCCCTTTTTCTATGAGCTGAACATCTATTTCTTTTTGCTTGATAACAGTACTCTCTACATCATCTTTAGATATAAGAAGAGATTCAAAAGCCCCATTATCAGTTTGGATTTCCAATAATGCGTCACCTGTTACATCTTCTACATTCACAATTGCAACAAAGTCTCCATCATCACTTAATGAAAAATGTTGCTCTTTTTTATTACCATTTTCGTCTCTGAGTATCATTTTAGTATTTTTTGTTTCACTATCCTCAAAAGAACCTTTTCCCTTAGCTAAAACAATTTTATCAGGTTTAGCTTCTTCAGGAATTTCAAAATAGAAAATATCTTTTCCTCCTAAACCTTCTTTTCTCTTAGAAGAAAAATATCCAAAATGTCCATCAACACTAACTATAAGTGATTCTTCTGGTTCTTCACTATTAATTGGATATCCAATATTCTTTGGTTCGTCCCAAAGAAGGGTTTCTTCATTTTGTTGGGTATAGAAAATATCAAAATCGCCTGCACCCCATCTGTAATCTGAAGACTCTGATACGAAGTAAAAAGTTCTGCTATCTGTATGAATAAATGGTGACTTGTCGCTCTGCGAAGTATTTATAGGTTTACCCATATTCTTTGCTTTTGACCAAGATCCGTCTTCTTGTCTTTTAGAATAGTAGATATCTATTTTTCCATAACCGCCAGGTCGCGCAGAAGCAAAATATAAGGTATTTCCATCTCCAGAAAGAGAAGGTTGAGCTTCCCAAGTTTGAGGACCATTAATGTTTGGACCTAAATTTTCCAGTGGAGACCACGAATAAAATGTTGTATCATAATCTTTCCCCTCTTTTTTAAGAGTGATTGTTTTTCTTTCGTTTTGGGACTTATAAATATCACAATTGAAATACCCTCCGTTTTGAATGCATGCACAAATAAACATTTCCTTATTGTTTAGAGATATAGTTGCTCCTCCGTATTTTGGACCTTGGTTGAAAGGCTCTTCCAAAGGAATACCTTTTTCAAAAAAGTCTTTAAAATTCAATCTTATTGAATTGGCTAACACCTGCTCGTGATGTACTGCAAAGTCTCCTTTTACAAACTCGTCATATTCTATGGTATAATATATATGTTCGTTATCAGGAGAAATTACAGGAAGAATTTCGTTTCTTTCTGCTGTTGATATGTTGGTTAATACCTTGGGTTCAAAAGGAACTGGGTTGGAATAGAAATCGCAATAATATTTAGACATTTCCAAAGACGCCTCAACATATTGCTTTTGATCTTTATAATTAATCGCAATTTGTTTTTTATTTTCAGTTGGGAATTTTAAAAATTTTTCAAAATAAACAACTGCTTCACAATCATTTTTTTCCATGTAATATATCAAGCTTAAATAATAAAAAACATCCGCATGATAAGTAGGGCAAAGACTCTCTAATTTTAGAAAATATTTTTTGGGGAAATCCATGGGGTCACCAGAAGTATATTTTCTTCTAAAAGACATTTTAGCGAGTTCCCAAATACATGGAATGCAATCTTCTTCAATTTCAAGAGCTTCTTTAAAAAATTTAACTCTGTTCTTGTAATCGTATTTCTTGTAATTTTTGCCCTTTAGATAAATTTTTTCAATAGATTTTGGAACTTCTAACTCACATTCTTGACTAAATGAAAGAGAGTGAAGAATTAAGCATAGTAAAAAACTAAAAAAAGTATTTCTATTTTTCAACGACATGGAGTTCATTTTCTGAATAAGCTACTATAGCAGCAACTGAAGCATCACCAGTAACATTAACAGTGGTTCTACACATGTCTAAAATTCTGTCTACTGCAAAAACTAATCCTATACCTTCAATAGGAATCTGTGGAAATAAACCAAGAACAATAGTTAACATTACCAAACCGGCTCCAGGAACAGCAGCAGATCCAATTGAAGCAAGTGTAGCAGTAACCAAAATTGCTAACTGATCGGTAACAGTTAAATCAATATTAAATGATTGTGCTATAAAAACAGCAGCTACTGCTTGATACAAACTTGTTCCATCCATATTAATCGTTGCACCAAGAGGTAAAACAAAACTTGATACTTTTTTGGAAACACCTAATTTCTCTTCTACTCTTTCCATTGTTAGAGGGAGTGTTGCTGCACTTGAACTGGTGGAAAAAGCAAGTAACTGTGCAGGTGAAATTGCCTTAAGAAAAGTATTAAAATCTACCTTTGCAAACCTTTTTATCAATACGGGATAAACCAAGAATATCATTATAGCTAGCCCTAAAATTACGGTCAAACTGTAAATACCCAATCCAGTTAAAATTTGAAAAGCAAAAGAAATATCTCCTTCAGAAACCTGTACCACTACACCAGCGAGCAAAGCAAAAACACCAATTGGAGAGTAAATCATAATAATATCAACTATTTTTAAAATTATTTCATTTAAACTTTCAAAGAATAACTTTGTGGGGTTCGATTTATTTTCTGGTATCATTACCATTGCAATTCCAAATAAAACAGCAAAGAAGATAATTTGCAACATATTTCTGTTATCTGAAGCACTGGTAACAAAATTACTAGGAACTAAATCTATTAAAGGCTGTAATGGACCGTTTTCCTTGGTAACATTAGCAACTTGAATTTTTGAATCTGTTTTGTTAGAATATTTCTCAACTAATTTCACCCTAGTTTCATTAGACATAAATTTTCCTGGTTGAATTGTGTTTACCAATACCAAACCTATAATTATAGCTATTACAGTAGTGGATATATAAATAAAAATAGACTTACCTCCCATTTTTCCAAGAGTTCGTATATTATTCATTGATGCAATACCTACAATTAATGAAACAAAAACAAGAGGAACTGCAATAAGCTTTAACGAATTGATGAATATTTTTCCAAAAGGTGAAATCCAGTCTTCTGTAAAATTAATCCAACCTTGAAATGTTGCCAAAATACTATATCCTAAACCCAGAATTAAACCTATAATAATTTGTACATATAGCGGTATTTTTTTAGTACTTGTATTCATAATCTGGTTGTTCTATTTCTTAATAAATGATCTACAATTACCATTGCAGCCATGGATTCAACTATAGGAACAGCTCTGGGGACTACACATGGGTCGTGTCTTCCAGAAACTTTGATTTCAATATTATTATTTTGATTATCAATACTTTTTTGACTGCTCAGAATAGTAGCTACTGGTTTAAAAGCAACTTTAAAGTAAATTTCTTCACCATTTGATAAGCCTCCTTGAATACCTCCAGAAAAGTTAGAAGTTGTAGCTACTCCACCTGGAGTTGCAATAAACTCATCGTTATGATCAGATCCAAACATTTTAGACCCATCAAAACCAGATCCATACTCAAAACCTTTTACCGCATTTATTGAAAGCATTGCCTTAGATAAGTCAGCTTGTAACTTATCAAAAACTGGTTCACCTAAACCAGCAGGAACACCTTTTATAATACATTTAATTTGCCCACCAACACTATTCCCTTTCGCTTTTAAAGCTTTAATAAGATCAATCATTTTTATAGCTGATTTTTCGTCCGGACATCTAACCATATTTGAATCTCTAATCTCAGTGATTTTTGAAAAATCTATTAACTTTTCATTTGCAAAAATATTTCCAACACTAATAACAAAACCTAAAATTTCTATATTTTTTTGTTTTAAAATTTGTTTAGCAATTGCTCCCCCAACTACTCTACATGCAGTTTCTCTTGCTGACGACCTTCCACCGCCTCTGTGGTCTCTCCATCCGTATTTCTCTTGATAGGTATAATCTGCATGTGAAGGACGGAAAACATCCTTTAAATTATCGTAGTCCTTTGAATTTGAATTATTGTTAGAGATAATAAAACCTATGGGAGAACCAGTAGTTACTCCTTCAAAAATCCCAGACAACAATTCGACTTGATCTGCTTCTTTTCTTTGAGTGGTAATATTACTTTGACCAGGTTTTCTTCTTTCTAATTCCGTTTGAATAAGATTTAAATCAATTTTTAAACCAGAAGGGCAACCATCAACAACACCTCCTATTGACGAACCGTGTGATTCACCAAAAGTAGTAAGCTTAAATATATTTCCAAAAGAATTACCCATTTTACATAATCAAAATTAATTATTATTGTCAGTTAATGTTGTCGATGTATTCTTCTATAATTAATGCATCTTTATAATTCATAACATTAAAATAAAAACAGAATAATATTTTACCATCTTCCGATCTTTTTTGGTAAAAATCATAATTAGAGTTCATTAAAAAAAGAGGGTGATTCATTATTTTAATTTTAATTGAATCAGCATTATCAGCTTTCTTCAATGCAATTTCTCTGAAAACTCTGTAAAGATTACCTTTAAAAATTTCAAAACTGCCAGCATATACACTTTGATATTTTATCTTCAGTCTTTCTCCTTTATTGGTAAACATCTCAAAATATGAAGAATAATAATTTTCCAACTTTCCTTCGACATCATTTACTAATAGGTTAGTTCCCTTTATATATCCGTATTGAAATGCAAAAACAATTCCTAAAAACAGGTTCTTCAAATAATCCCACATTAAAACAATTAAAATTAACACCACACTCCCAATTATAAGAATATTATCATTTAATGCATGTGCAATTTTTAACATGATAAATAATATCCATATTAAATAAACTGCAACTTCATAGAAAAAAAGATATTTCTTGTGAGAGGAGTTGTTTTTTGAAATCACAACTAAAAATCTTCTGGTTAAATTAACTACAACTAATAAAATAATTAATTGCAGTAGGAAATAAAATATATAAGGTAATACCGTCACGATTAAATTAAATTTTTCTCTTTAAAAATAGCTATCAAATCTCTAATAATAAATGAATTGATTTCAGTATAGACACCTTCTGTAATAAGTACATTTTCATTTTTTAAAACCGAAATTATTTCATTAATATTCAAATGGATTTTTTCATCAAAATATTCATTTAAAGCTTTTAAATTTATTTTTTTATGGTAATAAAAATGAACTAAAACTATCAGTTCTTGATCAGAAAAAATATTAGGTAACTGAAAATCATAATTATTTGAAAACTCAAGAAATCCATCAGAATTTTTAAAAATTGAGGAAATCCAAAGTTGATTAAACCAACCTATATTTCCAGAAGTGTGGTTTTGAATATTTTTAAAATTTAGAGTAGATCTGAAAGAATTAGAAAAATTAATTTTATTCAATTTGTTATATATGTCAACTCCAACTAAATTGTTTTTATAATCAACCATTTTTTCTAATTCCTTTTTAGAAAAATTATGAGTTGAAACATACTTTAAAACAAGATTGTCAAAATTATTGAAGTTAAGTAGTAACTTTTTGTAGGTAGGATTAATCTCAATAACAAAATTGAGTTTATTAGTGTAATCCTTAAATATTTTAACCCATTGTGTAATTGAACTATAATCGTTGGAATTTTTCCTCCACCAAAGTTCAAAATTATTTAAAAAAACTACCGAACCTTTCTCTAAATCTTTGAGAAAAATAGATTTTGATGAAGTGTCCTTTACTGCGTGTAATAACTTGGACAGATTAACTTCCGTTATGTTTTCAAGCAACGAAGAAGGAGGATCTATTTCATAGCAATTTTCATAATTTAAAGTTTTTAGAACTTTACTAATAATATAGGACTTACCAGAATTTGATTCTCCTGAAACCACCACTACATTTTGTGAGCTATTCTCCACAGAGGACAAGATATTTACAATACTTTTTTCTTGCTTAGAAATAAAACTTGAAAAGAATGGATTGGGTTTCGTATCGTCATTAAATAATTGCAAATATAATTTGGGCAATTCTGCTAATGATTTTCTTGATGGAGTTCTATGCTCTAAAAAGTCACGAAGTAGATTTAATTTATCATTTTTTGAAGATTGTTGTTGTTCCAATTCTTGGTAAGACAACAAATCAACAACAGCTATAAATTTGTTTGAAATGTAATTTTGAATAAACTCAAAATTGTACTTATTATTGGAGTCCTCATTTAATTCAATAAACTTCTTTGATTCGTTTAATAATAAAAACTGGTAGTCGTTAAATTTACTCGTTATTAATTTTAAATCATCTAGAAACGATGCTAATCTTTCTTTCTTTAAGTTGATTTTTTGTAGAAGTAAATCAATATCTTTTTGAAGCTTCTTTTTTGAATCACGTAATAAATCTTCACTTTTTTGATTGTTCTGCGTAAATGACACTAACTTAAAAGAACTTATTAGAGACTCTAAATCACTCAAAGCCCACTTGATGTAATCTTTAAAAAACTTATCAAGAGGGAATATTATTTTTTCGTTGTAAACGTAAAGAAGTGTTGTTTTAAGGTTGTAATTTTTTTCATCTAAATTGTTTTGAGAATTATAAAAATAATTTATGTCTTCTGTTGAATATAAATTAATTTCTTCAGGTATTTTACTAAAAAAATCATCATAATTGATTTGCCAAGAATCTTTTACTAAAGATCTCTTAAAATTAATAAAATCAGTTTCTAATTGCTGTATCCAAAAATCAAAAGTTAATTGTTTTTTCAAAGCAGATTTTTTCTTACTTAAATTAGATAACGCATCCATAGGATCAAATAATTTCTCATTAATTAATATTGAAAATTGATTTATTTGATTCATTGATAAATCCTTAACTAGAGATGAAGAGCAGTACAGTGCCTTTATGTTATGAAAAATAAAAATATTTTTTGAAAAACTTTCTGGAAACAACTCGATACCGCGCCATTTTTTTCTATAGAATTTAACATCAAAATTCTCTTCTCTTTCCTGAGCAAGGTACTTTATATTATTTTCTCCAATATCGATTATAACAGCATTTAAAAGTTTTAGAACCACAAGATTTAAATCTTTACTTAAATTGGAAAAAATTTCATTATTAACTTTCTCCAAATTTGGCAATATGTTTGTCTTTGAAGTTTGGTTTATGTGCTCATTGTACTTCTGAATATATTTATTATGAATATTACCAAATATTTTCAAGGCCTCAACAAATTGTTCGATAAACTGATTTTTCAAATGATGATCAAATAACTTAACGACAGGAATTTTAACATGATAATTTTTAGAATTATTCCTTAGGATTTTATCTCTTATTTTTTGATTATAGGACGTAACTTTTAATTCCTTTGAATTTAGAAAATCTAGATTATAGTGGAAGTCAAACGTACTTGAAACAGTAGCTAAAAATTGATTTATTGTCTTGAAATATTGTTTTATATTTTTAGCAATTTTTTCTTCAAAATCGTCTGCAACTCTTTTTACTTTTTCTTCATTATAAATATGTTTAGTCAGCTCATTTAATAAGTTTTTATTGTTAAATATGTTTATGTAGTACTCTTCAAAGGGTAAAATATGTGTTTGTAAATCATTTATAAAAACTTGATTTATTTTTTCTAATTCATTTTGCCAAATTGAAAACTGATAATCAAAATTATCATCATTTGTAGGAATGGTTGAGCCTTTAAAATCTACAGAAAAGACCTTGGTTTTAGGATTTAAAATTGTTTTTAAATCTGATTCAATTTTTAAATTATCTACAAAACTGTTAGACGCTTCTAAAAATAATGAAGAACCTATTTTACCAAATAAATCATTTGAAGAATTTATAAAATCTTTCTCCTTGCCAACTTCTAAAAATGGTAATTTCATTAATATTAAATCAGCATCAAAACTTTTAACCCTGACATAATCTGATAACTCTTTTTGATCTAGATAGTTATTTACAACATGTAGTTCTGCAACCATTCTCTTTCTATCGATAATTTGCTGCATTTTTATTAAAATTTCTTTAGAATTAGTTTTTTTAGAGTTAACAAAATAAATATTTAACAATGCTTTTTTCCACCTTGGTGAAGATCTAAGAAATTTAATTAATTGGAGAGAAAGTTCATTTTCTTTTTGAAATTCTGACCACCATAGATCAATTTTATTATAATTTCCAAACCCCTTTTTAACGTCATAATCTAAATAAAGAATATTATAATCTAGGTCTTTAAGTTTTTGGGTCATCTGTCCAAACCATATTGGATCTTTAGTATTTTTTGCCCAACCCATTAAAACTGTATTCGGTTCTATTCCTGAAAAACCATAAGTAGTAGCTATAGATTCAATTCCCTTAAATATATTTTGACAATATAATTTTCTATGAAAAATGGAGTCTCCAGTTAGTAAATCGTCTTTTAAATTTTGAGCAGATTTGGGAAATAAAACTTTTGCAGATTTTGTTTCAATTAAATCAAAGTTAGAAACCATACCAACTCTTCCAATAATATTTTTACCAAATTCTATGAGATGTGGCCTGTTTGAGGTACCTCCACTAAAAAGTAAAATATTTGGTTGCCAATTTCTTCTATGAACAGTTTTTTTCTGTAGGTTTTTTAAACCAGTTTTAACAATTGAATTCCAAACACTTAGCCATACATCACCGGTACCAAGAACCAAATCTTTTTTAGAAAGCCAAAACCAAAAAATAAACATAAATAAAACAGCAACTAAAGTAGCAGCAAGATTCAACTGGATCATTAAAAGTAAGGTGGCCACTCCACCTAACAAAGAAATCCATAACGGGATTTTAAACTTGGGTCTAAAATCAGGGCTAGACCATTGTTCTAAAAAACAAGATAAATTAATAAACAGGTATGCAGCCATGTAGAACATTGCCACTAACTCTGCAATAACATTCAGTTCACCAATAAGAATACCGATTTCTGCAATGAAAAAAGTAAGAAAAAGAGCATTTCTTGGTTCTTTATTAGCACCTGATTCTTTTGCGAAAAATTTTGGAGTTATTTTATCTAAGGACATGGCTTGCAATATTCTTGGACCTCCTAATATCCCACCTAATGCAGACGAAATTGTCGCACCCCAAACCCCGCAAAGCACCAATAAAGGTACAGCTCCAAACTCTATCAGTACATTGTTATTCGTACGAAGAAACCTTCCATCTATATTGTAAAAAATGAAAACGGATAATAATAAATAAACTAAAAGTCCTATAGATATTGAAAGCATGGTACCCCACGGAATTGAAATTTTGGGATTTCTTAGATCTCCGCTCATGGCAACTCCAGCTGTAAAGCCTGTAACTGCTGGGAAAAATAAACCAAATAAAGTTGCAAAATTAGGCGATTCAATTAGAGCTGAGCCTTCTTTTAAGGTGTTTTGATTACCTAAAAATATGGACCCTAAAGAAAGTATAATAAGTCCTAGTATTACATATTGTATTTTTAAAGCAAAATTGGTACTTACATAAGCAATTATTAAAACAACAAATAAAGCAATTGATCCAAAGAATCTAAGTTTATTAATTGAAATACCGTCAGCAGCCCAATCCTCATTAATAACCGGAATAATACTTTCGGAAAATCCAATCAAATACAAGGATATACTAAATGCGGTTGCTATAAATATGGTTAAACCGATAGCACCACCAATTGGTAATCCAAGGCTTCTGGTTAGCATGTAATAAATTCCTCCCTTGTCTATTTTTTTATCAGTTGCAATAGAAGAAACACTTAACCCAGTAGTTATGGAAATTAAATGCGCAAATAAAATAATTAATATTACTTGAAAAATCCCAGAAGAATTTCCAACAATACTACCAAGTCTCATATACATGATTACCCCTAGTATAGTTAATAAGGATGGAGTAAGAACACCACTAAAAGTTCCAAATTTATTTTGTCTAGACATTAAAACATTGAAATATATTTAATAAATATGCTAAAAGGAATTTATATTACAGTCATAAAGTGAAATAAATATGTTTAGTGAACTTAAAATTTTAGAATTATCAAGTGTATTAGCAGGGCCAGCAGTTGGAATATTTTTTGCGGAGCTTGGAGCTCAAGTGACAAAAGTTGAAAATAAAGTAAGTAAAGGAGACATTACTAGGAAATGGAAATTATCAAGTGAAAAAGATGAAGATTTATCTGCTTATTTCTGTTCTGTGAATTATGGGAAAAAACATATTTTTTTAGACTTCAACAATGAAAATGATAGAAAAAAATTAGATGAACTTATCAAATCTTGTGATGTTATTATTACAAATTTCAAATATGGAGACGATGAGAAATTCAAACTTGATTTTGAGAGTTGTAAAAACTTAAACTCTTCCATCATATATGCTCACATCGGTGGATTTAAAAGTAAAAAAGATCGAGTTGCTTTCGATATTGTATTACAAGCAGAGACTGGTTTTATTAGTATGACAGGCAATGAAAAAAAATTTGCTAAAATGCCTGTAGCTCTTATAGATGTTCTAGCAGCACATCAAATAAAAGAAGGAATACTGACCGCAATTATAATGCAACAAAGAGTTAATAAGGCCATTAAAGTCTCCACCACTCTTGAAGAAACCGCAATTGCATCTTTAATGAATCAATCTTCCAATTTTTTAATGGCGAATCATATAGCAAGACCAATGGGTACTTTGCATCCTAATATTGCTCCCTACGGTGAAATTATAGCTACAAAAGACCATCAGCAACTTATTTTAGCTGTAGGAACAGACCTTCAATTTAAAAAGTTTTCTGAAATCATTGGTTTAGAGATTGATACCACTAAAAAATTTTTAAAAAATGTTCAAAGAGTAGAAAACAGATCTGGACTTTTGATGAAAATTAATGAGAAGACAATAAAATTAAATTCAAAACAATTATTAAAAGCTTTTCATCAAAACAACATTCCAGTTGGTGAAATTAAGAGCATTGATAAAGTTCTTAATTCTAAAATAGCAAAAGAAATGATTTTAGAAGAGAAAGTAAAGACACAACAAACAAAGAGAATTAAAACAGTTGCTTTCCAGTTAAATTATTAAATATATTTTTTGATTGTTGAGTTAAGAATTTTAATAATTTCCTTTCCGTCATTCATAGAAATCTGGGTGCCAAAGTTGTCTTTTTTTTGTGATGAAACAATTACTATTGTCCCCTGACCAACTATCCAGAATGAATCGTTAAATACTTTTGCATACGAGTTTTCTTTAAGTGGTTCCAAATCAAATTTCTCAATGTTATCTAATAGATACTCTCTTGCTTTTCCGAATCCGAAAATTGATTTCTTAATGGATAAACGGTCTTCATCAATTTTTATGAATTCAACACCATATTTTCTCCATAAAATAACACGCGAAATTTTATAAAGAAAGTAGAACCAGAATAATAGAAAAGTAGTGAAATAAACTTTTGAATCGATCATATCTTCTGTGAAAAATAAGGTGTAAATAACAACGATACCGCAAGTTAGCCAGCCTAAAAACCAAAAGAACATGACCCATAATTTCCAGTCTTCTGTCTTAGGACTTATAATCATTGTAAAAAAGTTGGTATGGTATTTATAGGAAACTCTTTTGCCAATCCATTTCATTTTTTAAAATTAAAAACTTTATATATTAGTTGGAATATTTCGAAACTTTTATTTTAAAATGAGGTATAATTATTTTTTATTTAGGCATGAATATTGATAACTCATAATTATGATTCAAAAAAACATTTCTTTAACCATCTCATTATTTTTATTTCTTTCGAACATATTTCATCTTGAAATCAAGTCCCAATCTGGTAATGATTATGAAGATTTATTGCTCTTTCTGGTCAACGAAGAATATAAAGATTGTTACAATAAGTCCATTAAATACACTCTTAAAGACAAGACAAAAAAAGACGCTCTTCCCTATTTATTTGCTTCTAAAGCATCATTTGAAATGAGCAGAGACCATCAATACACAGAAGAATTCCCAAAAGCGTATAAAACTGCCATGTCTTTTGCAGCAAAATATCGTAAAAAAGATAAAGAATATCTGTACAAAGAAGATGCTGAAGAATACATAGACAATTTTAAAATGATTATTATAGAAGATATTGAAAATTACATTTTAGAAGGGACCATCAAGACTTATGGAAAAGCGGTAAGCCTTGCCAAAAAAACTAGTGATATGGACCCACAAGATTACGGAGCTAAATTGCTTTATGCTTTGCTTTGCACGCTTACCAAGAACAATTCAAAAGCTAAAGAAGTACTTAAAATTTGTATGCCTGAAATTGAGAAATATGGGGATAATAAATTTAGCTTAAAATACATGAACAGATCTCAACAATTTATTTTAAGATTTACTTTAATGGAATATGCTAATTACTATAAGGAGAAAGATGTTGCAAAGGCAAAAACAATGATGGATTATGGAAAGCATCTTTTCTATGATGAAAATGATTTTTCTAAAATTGATTACTCAATGGATTACAAGCTAATCTATGATCATTTATAATGAAAAGTAAAATAAAATTTCTTACATTTTATTTCCTTGTAATATCTTATAGTTTTGGACAAAATTATTCCTACAAAATAGGACTATTGAAATACAATGGTGGTGGAGATTGGTACTCTAATCCAACTGCTTTAACCAATCTAGTTGAATTTTGTAATACAGAAATAGGAACCAATATCAATCCTAAATACGATGAAATCGCTATCGGAGATAATTCCATATTTAACTACCCTTACCTTCACTTAACTGGACATGGAAATATTGTTTTATCCTCTCAAGAAGTTAAAAATTTAAGAAACTATTTAATTGCTGGTGGTTTTCTTCATATTTCAGATAATTACGGACTCGATCCTTTCATAAGAAAAGAAATTAAAAAAGTATTTCCAGAACTTAATTTCATAGAATTACCTTTTGATCACCCAATATACCATCAAAAATTTAATTTCAATGAAGGTCTACCTAAAGTACACCAGCACGACGAAAAACCAGCTGTTGGCTTGGGATTAATCTTTAAAGGTAGATTGGTTTGTTTTTACGACTATGAATGTGATTTAGGAGATGGATGGGAAGATGAAGAAGTTCACAATGACAGTAAAGAGATCAGATTAAAAGCATTACAAATGGGAGCCAATATCATCTCTTATACTTTTTTAGGAACTGTGGAATATTAGTTTTTAACTATCCAGATGCTTTACATTAATTCCATAAAGAAAAATAAAGATCATTGGAAATAATGAAGAAGTTACTAATTGACTAATTTGAAAAGGTGTAACAAGAAATGGAACAAAAAGAATTAAAATCTGAATAAGTATATATCCATAAAAACCATTCTTTTTAAAATTCCACATCAAATATACTACCCCAATATTACCAAGATATAAAAGAAGGTACCAAATCGAGGTGTTGTCCATTAGATCAAAGACCTTTTGATACATTGCCTTCATATCATCATTAGGTAGTAATGCAATAATTTCTTGTTTTACGGTCTGGTCAACATACATTGAATATATTGTGGAAGTAAGGATTTGAATTCCAGAACCAATCCAACTTAATATACAAAGTACTTTTAAAAGTGTAGGTCTTTCTTTGTCATCAAAAAGAGAATCGTTATCATTTTCGAATCTAGAAACATTATTAACCATTATTTTTTTAAGTAAATATAAAACTAACAACCAATCAAAAATTTAATTTAAAAAGAAACCAGTAATTTAACATACTTTGTAAGTAGCTTTTCTTATTTAAATATAAATTTGAGTCCGATTTCAATTACTAAATAATGAGTAAAAATAAAATAACTTTAAAAGAAGTATTCAGAACCATTATATGGCCTAGAAAAAAACTATTATTTATTGGGCTTTTTCTTATAATTATTAGTAAAGCTTCAGGTTTAGTTACCCCAATAATTATGAAAACTTTTGTAAATGATGCTTTGGGTAAAGATATGGACTTGACTTTACAAATTGTAGGAATTGTTATCGGAGCTATTCTAGTAAATTCCATTACATCTTATCTCTTAACAAGATTAATTGGTGTTGAAGCTCAATCGTTGATTGCAGAATTAAGAACAAAAGTGCAAAAAAAGGTACTTACCTTACCAATTAACTATTTTGACAACAATAAATCTGGAGCGTTAGTTTCTAGGATTATGACCGATGTTGAAGGTGTTAGAAATCTCGTAGGAACAGGATTTGTGCAGTTAATTGGAGGCATATTAGCTTCTGTAGCTGCCTTTGCTTATTTAATAACCATAAGTTTCAAACTAACCATATTTGTTCTGTTACCCATGGCTTTATTTGGAGTAATTGCAATGAAAGCCTTCGGATATATAAGACCTATATTTAGAGAAAGAGGTAAAAAAAGTGCAGAAGTATCTGGAAGACTTACTGAGTCATTAAGTGGCATCAGGGTAATTAAAGGTTTCGGAGCAGAAAAACAAGAATTAAATATATTTTCAAAAGGAGTTAACGAAATATTCCTGTTAGTAAAGAAAAGCATGACCGCACAGGCACTAATGTCTAGTTCAGGTGTTTTGATGATGGGTTTAGCAAGTGCTGGAGTGATGGGAATTGGTAGTTATTTAGGGCTAGATAACGGAGAATTTATTTCTTATACAGCCATGATTGCTTTTTTAGTAGCCCCAATAATACAGATTGGAAATATTGGAAGTCAATTTACCGAAGCTTTTGCTGGTCTTGATAGAACAGAAGAAATCATGTCTATGAGCCCTGAAGAAGATGAGCAAATTAGGACTACTGTACTTGAAACTATCAATGGAGATATAGAGTTTAAAGATGTTTCATTTGCTTATGAGAAAGATACCGAGGTAATTCATCATATATCTTTTAAAGCTGAGAAAGGGTCCATGACCGCTTTAGTAGGAACTTCAGGATCTGGAAAGTCCACTATTGCTGGTTTGGCCGCATCCTTTTTAAATCCACAATCGGGAAAAATAACCATCGATGGAGTCGATCTCTCAACTGTTAAGCTTAGTAGTTATCGAAAAAGGCTTGGAGTAGTCTTACAAGACGATTTTCTATTTGAGGGAACTATTAAACAAAATATTTTATTTTCTAATCCTGAGGCAAGTAACGAGGAATTATTAGAGGCTATTAAGGCAGCCAATGTCCATGAGTTTACAGACCGATTTGAAGAAGGTATAGAAACTGTAATTGGAGAGAGAGGTGTTAAATTATCAGGTGGCCAAAGACAAAGGATTACCATTGCAAGAGCAATAATAGCAAATCCTAGAATATTAATTTTGGACGAAGCGACATCCAATCTAGACAATGAAAGTGAATCTCTAATACAAGAAAGTTTAAAAAAACTCATGAACGGCAGAACAACTTTTGTAATTGCACATCGACTGAGCACAATAAGACAAGCAGATCAAATATTAGTAATTGAAAATGGAGAAATAGTTGAAAAAGGTACTCATGACAAACTTCTTAAGATTGAAGGTAGGTATCATAAATTGCATAAATATCAGGCAAGAATTTAGATAAAACTTTTCTTTTAATAATATATTATTTATTCTGAAGTTCTTCTATTTGTTTTTCGAGCGACTTTACAGTTTTTTTAAGTTCTATTACCATTGCTAGTGCGCTTACTCCAAATACAAAACCTATAATTCCAAAACTTTCCATAAACTAAATATAAAAAATTTACGAGTTATTTACTATCATCTGTCAAAGTCACTAATTAGAAAAGTGATTTTATTTTGATCTGGGGAGTGTTAGTTTGAAAGGCTTAGGTCAGATTTTTTTGGCTTTTTCTTAGATTCTACGGCAAATAAAGAAATAAAAAACCGCAACCGTTTGATTAACAAATGATTGCGGAATTAATAAGCGGACCGGACGGGACTCGAACCCGCGACCCCCTGCGTGACAGGCAGGTATTCTAACCAACTGAACTACCGGTCCTAATTGATGGCAAATTTAATTTTTTTGTATGGAGATACAAGAAAAAAATACTTTTTTAATTATTTTTTTTTCTCTTGATGATATATTCCATTAAAATTTGATCAAATCCAGCTTCAATATCTGCATTTACAAGATCTACTTTTTGTCTTTTTAAAAGATTATGAATTTGATTCAATCGTGTTTTTCTTTCACTTACATACCTTTCTTTAATTTGCTTGGGATGCATTTTAACAGATTCACCAGTTTCTATATCGACTACATTATAGTATTTGTTATGAAGATTGAGATTATTTTCTAATTCGTTATGGGACACATCAAAAACAACAATTTCATGTAAGTGGTGTCTAAGGTGTTTTATGGAATTGGCAAATTCTTCAGGATTTTTAATGGCCATAAAATCAGAAAATATAAAAACGAGAGACCGCTTATGTATTTTATTTGCTAATCTATTAAGCATTTTAGCAAGATCTGTTTTCTGATTTTTATTGTTATTTTTTTTCTTTTCAAGTGTTTGTTCTAAAGATGAAAGTATAAATTGTTGATGCGTTAAAGATGATTTTGCGGGTGCATGAAATTCCAAGTCATCACTAAATAAAGACAATCCAAATGCATCTCTTTGCCTTCTCATTAAAAAAACAAGTGCGGCTGCTGAATCTAAGGAATACGTAAGCTTATTGTAAGGCTGATCTACAGGATACATCATAGAAGAAGAAGCATCGATAAGTATGTGACATCTCAAATTAGTTTCTTCTTCATATCTTTTAATGAATAGCTTATCTGTTCTTGCTAATAATTTCCAATCCAAATGCTTTATTGATTCCCCGCTATTATATAATCTATGTTCTGCAAATTCAACAGAAAATCCATGAAATGGACTCTGATGAAGCCCGGTTATAAATCCTTCTACCACTTGTTTGGCTAGTAATTCAAGTGTTCCGAATTCTCTCGCTTTTTTATAATCTATCACCTATAATAATTCATTTGCTAAATTGGCAAGCTCTGATCTTTCGCCTTTTTCTAAAGTAATATGGGCAAAAAGATCATTTCCTCTTAAGCGGTCTATTAAATAAGACAAACCGTTGCTTTGCTCATCTAAATACGGTGTGTCTATTTGAAATACATCTCCAGTAAAAATAATTTTTGTATTCTCTCCTGCCCTAGTAATAATTGTTTTAACCTCATGTGGTGTTAAGTTTTGAGCTTCATCAACGATAAAAATAACATTCGAAAGACTTCTTCCTCTAATGTAAGCAAGAGCGGAAATTTTTAGTTTTCCTTGATCTTCCATTTCCTCAATTTTTCGATACTTTTTTTCATTTTCTCCAAATTGATTCTTGATGAACTTTAAATTATCAAATAATGGTTGCATGTAGGGATTTATTTTATCCTCAGCATTTCCTGGTAAGTAACCAATATCTTTATTACTTAAAGGTACAATTGGTCGAGCCAAAACTATTTGTTGATATAGATTGTTCTGTTCCAAAGCACTTGCTAGTGCTAATAGTGTTTTTCCAGTACCTGCAACACCTTGTAAAGAAACCAGTTTAATATCTGGATTAAGTAAAGCATGTAGTGCGAAGGTTTGCTCAGCATTTTTGGGTTTAATTCCGTAGACGTACTGCTTTTCAACTCTTTCTAATTGTTTTTCAAAAGGGTTATAATATCCCAAAATAGAGCTTTTTCCATTTTTTAAAATATAAAAACCGTTGGGTACAATACTCTCTTTTAAAACACTTATATCTTCATTTTGAGAGTGTTTGTATAATTTATTAATGAAATCAGAATCTATATTGTCTATAGATTGTTTACCGCTGTACAGCGTACTGTCTCTATCAATTTTTCCAGTTTCAAAATCCTCTGCCGTAATATTAAGAGCTTTGGCTTTTAGTCTTAAATTAATGTCTTTGGAAACCAAAATAATTTTAGAACTCTTATTGGTAGTTTTTAAACCCAAAGCAGCATTTAGAATTCTATGATCGTTCTTGTCACCAAAAATCTTTATCGCGTCCGAAGATAAAGTTTCATTTTGCATGATAATTTTAAACTTTCCTTTATCAGATCCATTTATAGGAATCCAGTCCTGTAAAGTATAATCATTACTCAGTCTATCTAAAAGTCTAATGAATTCTCTAGCTTCGTAATTTTTGGTATCGTTCCCTCTTTTAAAATTATCTAACTCTTCTAGTACTGTAATTGGAATGGCAACATCATTTTCTTCAAAACAGTTTAAAGAATTATGATCGTGCAAAATAACAGAGGTATCTAATACAAATATTTTTTTTAGTTTTTTATTTTTAGACATATGTAATAAAGAAAATCATTTTAAATTAAATATTTTAAAAAAATGATAACGAATTTATAATATGTTCATATTTACTTATCGCTATATTTAAATTTAAATTCTAAATCAGATTCATTTTTTCTTTCGTCTATAACCACTACTCTACAACTTTGATTTCCGTTAACTAATTTTGCATACTTATCTAAAGGAACACTAAGAATAGAAGATTTATGACTGTAGTTTGACAATACCCATTTATCGTTAATATAAACATGATAGTTCTCGATTCCGCTTAAATCATCAGTAACTCTAAAATTTAAAGTTTGATTGAAATACTTTACTTTATTGGTTCCCAAATGATTGATTTTTGGTGGCAACGTATCGGTTATAAGTTTGTAAGTGCCAAATTTTTTAGTTTGAATACTGAGCCAGTCCTTAGTTAAATCTCCACCTTTATTAGAAATATTTCCCTTCTTTTTCAACTTGGCCATAAATGTTTTATCTCCATTAATTATTTGTTGATTACTGAGCTTTATAGACAATACAAACTTATTTTTTGAAGGTAAATCATTGTATATTTTAAAGCTGTTGTTATTTGGAGAAATACTTAGATTCGGAGGACTGTACAAAGAGTTAGAGTCCATCATAATTATTAAACTACTGTCCTCGGAATAAAATTTTGTTGAAGACTCAACCGTTGTTTTATTGTCTTTATTATTGCAAGAAAAATGAGGTTTTTGTTTCAAGTAAAAACTCAATTCAGAATAATTATTATTGAAATCACCTACTTTAATTTTCACTTTATGAGTTAAAGTATCCTTAAAATTAAGTATCCCATTACCTATTTTTCTATCATATATATCCAATTCATTACTTGGATGAATATATAGTTTATGAACTTTATTTCTATTCGTTTGATATTCTTGATAATCTTTATGAATATTAATTTGATCATTAATATCAAAATCCAACTCATCTAATTTTAAATCATATTTTAATAGGCCATCAACCAATAATTTCAATGAATAAATACCACAAGGATTGCTACTGTTACTATAAAAATCCGAGGTATTTATACCCAAGCCAATTGGTCCATTAACTGTAATTATACTATCGTATCTTAATTGATATTTATTTTTATACTTTTTTACTTCTAATGAATTGTCATTACACTTTTGGAATAAGACATCGTCTAAAAAAGTATAGATTTTAATATTTCTAATTATTGGCGGCTTAGAATCTATTATTTTAAAATTAAATTTTTGTGGATTTACTGGATGTTCTGATTTGGTATCTCTAATTTCAAAATGTAAATGGGGCCCAGATGAACTACCACTATTTCCTGAATAAGCAATCACTTCCCCCTTACTTACTAAAATTTGTGAAGAATCTAAATAATATTCAATTATCTGCTTATTTAAATTGTATTGTTTTTTTCTTATTATTTTTTCAATTTTTTCAGGAAATCTATTTAAATGAGCATAGACACTCGTGTAACCATTAGGGTGGTCAACGTAAATGGCCTTACCATAACCCCAGTGAGAAATATTTATTCTCGAGACATATCCTGAATCAATAGCATAAATACGATAATTCTGAGAACCGTTGGTTTTTATATCTAAACCTGTGTGAAAATGATTGGTTCTTAATTCTCCAAAATTTCCTGACAATGCAATTGGAATTCCAATTGGAGAACCAAAGTTTATTTCGCCAACTTGCTGACAATAGAATAATTTAACGAGGAAGAAATAGAGAAAATAAACTGATTTTTTATTAATATTTATCATGTAACAAATCTTAGTATAATTAAAGACTAAGACTACCTAAAAAAGAATTTTTTATTCACAATAAAATATAAATTTGAATTATCCACTTTAGCTACTAACTTTGTATAATTATTCGTTTAAATGGAAAAGGAAATATCTGCAATTAGTGACATAAGAAAATTTATTGAAGAACTTAAAAATAAATTAGACGATAAGGCTCAAGAAAACAATAGACTTAATCAAGAGATTTTAAATTCTGAAGACGAAGTAAAAAGTCTAAAATCAAACATATCAGATTTGAACGAACAAGTAAAGCTTTTAAAATTAGCTAGCCAAATTGAAGGAAAAGAAATAGGATCAAATAAGGATGTTAAACTAATGATAAATGAAATGGTAAGAGAGATTGATAAATGTATAGCACTTTTAAATAAATAGAAAATGAGTGAATTATCAATTAAAGTAATGATAGGCGGTAGATCTTATCCATTAACAATTAATAGAAGCGAAGAAGAAAAAATAAGAAAAGCTGTTTCTGAAATTGATAAAAACATTAAAGAACTAAAAAACAATTATGCAGTTATTGATATGCAAGATTTATTAGCCATGACTGCTTTAGAATATGCTACCGATTCTGTTTCTAAAAATAATTCTGTAGAATTCGAAAACTTAAGCAAGGAAATTATCAATCTTAGAAATGAATTAAATCAATAATGATATTAGAAAACAAAAATATTTTAGTGACTGGAGGTGCAGGATTCATCGGTAGTAATATAATTGAGTACTTATTACAAAAAGATAATAAAATAACGTGTTTAGATAATTTAATAACAGGGAAAAAAGAAAATATTGAGCAGTTTCAAAGCAATCCGAATTTTAATTTTATTGAAGGAGATATTACTAATATAAAAGATTGCGATTTAGCTTGTAATGGAAATGAAATTATTTTACATCAAGCAGCTTTAGGTTCTGTTCCAAGGTCAATTGAAAACCCCATAAGAACAAACGAAATTAATATAAATGGATTTTTGAATATTCTTTGGAGTGCAAAACAACATAATATTAAAAGGGTTGTTTATGCAGCAAGTTCTTCAACATACGGAGATTCTCAAAAACTACCTAAAGTGGAAAATGAAATTGGACTTCCTTTATCTCCTTACGCTGTAACTAAGTATGTCAATGAGCTTTATGCTGGTGTTTTTTCTAATTTATATAACTTAGAACTTATTGGGTTGAGGTATTTTAATGTTTTTGGAAGAAGACAAGACCCTAACGGGGCCTATGCAGCAGCAATTCCAAAATTTGTTAAAGCATTTATTAATCACGAGTCACCGGTTATTCATGGTGATGGGTCACAAAGTAGAGACTTCACCTATATCGATAACGTTATTCAAGCCAATGAATTAGCAGCCACAACTACTAATAAGCAAGCTATTAATCAAGTTTATAATGTAGCCTGCGGAAATCAATCATTACTTAGTGATCTTGTAGAAAAATTAAAAGAGTTACTTTCTAAATTTGACTCAGATATAGAAAACTTAGTAATTTCTTATGGAGACGAAAGAATTGGAGATATCAAGCATTCGCTAGCTTCAATTGACAAGGCAAAAAAACTACTTAATTACCAACCTTCCCACAACGTTGAAGATGGACTCAATGAAGCTATTGATTGGTATTGGAATTATTTCAACAACAAAAATTAGTTGATAATTGAAAACCAATTTGGTTATTGCTATTAAATCTATACTTAATTTGGTATGGAATCATGACTTTTTTTAAAAAACATACTCTTTTATTAATTTACCATTTTGTTTTCTCTATTTTACTCTTAGGAGTATTTACAAAAAGTGGAACTACTTATTTATTTTTTATGGGATGTTTTTATATCTCTCTTATTACTTCATATATATTATTTTCTTACACGGTTCGCAGTAAAGAAATTGAAATAAATTCCAATATAAATACAAGTAAAATTCCATTATTTTCTCTTTTAACATGTGTTTCTATAATTGTCATTCATTTCATTTACTTAAACGATTTACCATTAGTTAGAGCTATTTTTTTCAATCAAAAAATTGACATTATAAATTTAAGGCAGAATATATCGGTAAATTCAAATACATTGATTAACTATTTAGTAAGTTTTAATATAAAGAGTTTTATTCCACTGACACTACTCTATTTACATATTAAAAACAAAAATAAATTCTATTGGATACTATATATTTTAAGCGTATTCTACGCATTTAATATGATGCATAAAAGCTATATTGTAATTATTCATGGTCCAATTATTTTATACTGCTTGATGCAAAAAAGATTTACATATATTTTAAAATATGCATTAGTAACTTCTTTTGTAATTCTCTCTCTTACCCATAAATTAAACCAAGATATTGGTAAAAAAAATTATTACAAATATGAAAATATAGAAAAAAACTCATTGTCTAAAGGACTTCTAAAAAGAGTACTTGTTATTCCTGGGGCTACCGTATCTGGGTGGTTTGAAAATGTTCCAAAAAATCTTCCTTTTCTACATGGTAAAGGATACGGTTTTCTTTGTAAATTAAGGGGAGAAAAACACGTAAAATATTCTAAAGATTTATACCCATTTATAAACCCTAATTATTCGGAAAAAGGTTTAAAAGGAAATGTGAATGTTGCAAGTTTTATGTATGACTATGTTAATTTTGGCTTATTAGGTCTTGTTTTGTCTGGAATCCTTTTAGGTATAATATTTACATATTTAGAAAAGTTATTTAAAAACGATTTCAACATGAAATTAGTGGTGAATTTAATTCCTATTCTAATATTAAGTTCACAAGCTTTAACAACTCTTCTATTTAGTGGTGGTTGGGCTCTTAGTGTCATATTATATTTTTATTTTATTAAACCTACTACCTCCAATTGTTAAAGATTTGTCACATAACAACTGTTCACAATCAAAATGATGTAAGAATATTTCAAAAAGAATGTTCCTCATTAGCCAAAAAATTTGAAACTGTATTTTTGGTTGTAAATGGCGAAAATGACCAAAAAAATAATGTCTTAATTAAAAAAGTACCTGTAATATATAAGAGCAGAATAACTCGCTTTATAAAAGCTTCAATTGCTGTTTACAAAGCAGCTTTAAAAGAAAAAGCAACAATTTATCATTTCCATGATCCTGAGTTTTTACCATTTGCTCTAAAATTAAAAAGAAAAGGATTTAAAGTGATTTATGATGTACATGAGGATGTTCCGAGACAAATTTTATCTAAATACTGGATTCCAAAGCTATTAAGATCAACAGTTTCATTTCTTTTTGAAAAATATGAAAATAGAGTTGCTGAAAAACTAGACTATATATGTACTGCTACCCCATTTATAAGAAAACGATTCATTAAGATTAATCCCAAAACTATTGACATCAATAATTTTCCAATTCTTGATAATATTAATCATGTCAATCATCTAAATTTTAATGCTGTTTGTTATGTGGGAAGTATTAGCTCTGTAAGAGGAATTAAAGAAAATATAATTGCAACAGAAAAATGTGGAATTCGAATTAATTTAGCTGGCTCTTATTCTCCATCTCATTTTAAAGATGAATTACAAAAACTGCAGTCTTGGACTTCGGTAAACGAATATGGCCACGTATCCTTATCAGAAGTCAATAAAATATTCAATAATTCATTTGCTGGACTAGTTACACTTCAACCTATTATAAATTATGTGGATTCTTTGCCTATTAAAATGTTTGAGTACATGGCTGCTCAACTACCCGTAATTGCCTCTAATTTCCCATTATGGAAAAATATTATTGAAGAAAATAACGTTGGTATTTGCGTAGATCCTAACTCCACAAATGAAATAGAGGATGCAATCATGATTTTATTAAATAACAAGAATTTGGCTAAAGAAATGGGAGAAAGAGGAAGAAAACTTGTTGAAGAAAAATATAATTGGTACAATGAAGAACTTAAACTTTATAAAGTTTATAATAATTTGATGAGAACTTAAATAATGAAAACTTTCATCAAAAAATATTCAAGCAAAAAAAAACTGCTAAGTTTTTCAATGTTCTTAATTGCTTTTATTTTGCCATTTGAAAAAACTACAATTAGATATGCCTTAGTAATTTTCTTAACACTTTATTTTTTTTATGGGGATTACAAAGAACTTTTGAATAAAAAAAAATGGTGGCTTTTAAGTTTAACAATTTTATGGATTTTACCCTTTATTCAGTTATTATTATTTCAAAAAATTGATGTCTATTGGAGTTCTCTAATGACTAAACTCTCTCTTTTAATTCTACCAATTATAATAATAATTACAAGTGGTTATCATAAAATAAATATTAGTAAAACTCTATTTTTTTTCACCATAGGTTGTATTTTGTCAGCAGCATTTTGTGGATTATTTGCCATTTTTAATTACTATTTTCTTGTTAATGAAAATGCCTTTAAATATGCATCTATTTCGGTATTTCACCATCCAGGGTATTTTACAATGTATTTAAATTTTTCAATTGCATTATTATATTACAACTTATTAAAACCTGAAACCGATTACCATGTAAACAGAAAATGGAGTGTAGTAATTATTAGCCTACTTACATTTTTTATTCTCATTGCATCATCAAGAACAGGATGGGTTACCAATATCTTAATTCAATTCTTTTTTATTTCTACACTATTGGTTAGAAAAAAATTAAATTCAAAATTCTTTATTTACTTTCTACTTTTATCGATACCCTTCTCCACAACAATCTATTTTAATAAAACCATTAAAAGTAGATTTCAAGAAGTAATAATGAATACTACATCGTCTGAAAATAGTAAGAAAATAAGATCATCAACATCAGTACGAAAAAAAATTTGGAAGACATCATTTGAGTTAATTAAGAAAAAATGGCTTTTTGGATACGGAACAGGAATTGGGAAAAAAAAGCTAGAAAATCAGTACGAAAAAGAAGGATATATTTATTTGCACCAAAAAAAATACAATACCCATAATCAATATTTACAATTTTTTATCGATCACGGTATTATTGGTTTATTGATTTTAATATTTTTCACTTTTGGTATGATCATTATATCATTGAAACAAAAAAAATATATTTACACGTTATTTCTGGTTATTATTATCATCAATTTCATGACTGAATCTATTTTAGAAACGCAAAGCGGTGTCATTTTCTTTGCCTTCTTCAATACCATCTTTTTTTATGACTGTTTTAATAATAAAAATTTAGCTTTTTGAAAAAGAAAGAAACAAATCAGTTTTTAAAAAATGTTTTCACCATATTTTCTGGAACTACTATCGCTCAAATAATAAACTTTAGTGCCCTTGTAATATTACAACGGTATTTTTACAGTCCTGAAGAATATGCTCCCTTTAGATTGTTTTTTGAATTTACAGCAGTGTTTAGTAGTATAGCTGCATTAAGATTAGAAAGTGGATTAATTTTAGAGCGAGAAGATCATCGAGCTCTATCGCTTCTAAGAATATGCTTGAAATACTCTTTATATATTTCATTAATTGGAGGAATACTATTCGCCTTTTACTTCACTAATGAAATAAAAGTTTTTCAATACGAATGGATGCTCTTGCTTTTAATGCCCTTTGCAATATTTGCTAATGGAATTATTCAAATTTCAAGACAATTTTTTACAAGATCTAAAAACTTTATAACCATAACATCTTCTCGAATCATACACAGCACAACAGGAAGTATTTCACAAATTATTACGGGTATGATGAACTTTAATTTTGTAGGATTAATTATTGGAAGGATGATTGGATTATTCTCCTGTGATTTAAATTATATCATAAAATATTTTCAAGAATATAGCTGGGTTAATAGCGATAAAAAATTAGAAAAAGAATTAATTAAAAAACATCGAAAATTTATTTGGTTTAGTTCTCCTGGGGTTTTTGTTGGTAATTCAATAAATCTAATAACATTAATTTTTTTCACGCATTATTATGGAGAGCAATTCAGTGGACTACTTGCTGCAGCTATTCAATATTTGGGATTATTAATAATGATGTTTTCTTCATCATTTGCCCAAGTATATTACAATGAAATTGCACAAATAACTGACCCTTCTAAACTTTTTAAATCCTATACGTATTGGTTGAAAAGATTACTTATTTTAACAGTTGTGGGATGGGGAGTTTTAATTTTAATTCCATCTTCCATATTGACTACCATTCTTGGAGAAAAATGGGCAGGTTTAATGGATACAATTAAAATTATAAGTCCATGGATGGCCGTAATGTTTATTGCATCTTCTTTATCGTATATATTTATAAGGCTTGGCAAGCAAAAAGAAATATTCTTTTTCGATATTTTTCATTTAATTTTAATTGTTTTTGCGTTAGTAATAGGACAATATTTCTTAAAAAATGAAATTCAAATTTTATATATCGTCACTGGAATGCAAACTATATTTTATATTCTTTCCATATCTTTAGCTCTTAAGTTTCTACTTAATCATTTAAAAAACACAAATGCATCCGATTAATTCTCAAATTCCCTAAGAATGAAAAAGAATATCTGGATCATAAATCAGTATTGTGGCTCAAGAATTCATGGAATGAATTTTAGATCGTGGTATTTTGCAAAAGAGCTAAAAAAAAAGGGATACAACCCTCATATAATTAGTGCTTCATACTCACATTTATATAACAAACTGCCTGTAACAACTGGGAGGTTCACATTTGAAGAAATTGATAAAATATCTTTTACTTGGATAAAAGTATCTAAATATAAGGGGTCTAAAAGTATTGGAAGAGTTCTAGTGATGATTCAATTTATGATTCATCTCTTTTTTTTACCTAAGAGAAAACTCCAAAGACCAGATGTTATCATCGTTTCCTCACTTTCTCCATTACCAATTATTAATGCCTATTGGTGGGCCAAGAAATACAAAGCAAAATTGTTATTTGAGGTAAGAGATATTTGGCCATTATCCTTGATAGAAATTGGTGGATATTCAAAACTAAACCCGTTAGTATTGTTTTTTGGATGGTTTGAAAAATTCGCCTACAAAAAGGCGGATAAAGTAATCTCTTTATTGCCAAATTCTAAAAGTCATATGATAAGTAGAGGAATGAATCAAGATAAATTCATTTATATCCCAAATGGATTTAATTATGAACAATTAAAAAAAACAATTCCCTTAAAACACGAACTTGTAAATCAAATACCTAAAAATAAATTTATTGTTGGTTACACAGGTTCTTTGGGTGCTGCAAATGCTATGGAATATTTTATTGAAGCTTCTAACTATTTAGAAAAACATAAACATATTCATTTTGTAATTTTTGGAAAGGGCCAACATTTGGAAAATCTAAAACAAAAAGCAAAAAAAAACGTATCATTTCTAGGATACATTGATAAAAAAGAAATTCCATCTGCCATTTCATTTTTTGATATATGTTATATCGGATGGCACAATCATACTCTTTATAGATTTGGTGTTAGTCCTAATAAAATATTTGATTATATGATTGCATCAAAGCCTATAATACAATCTGTAAGTGCATTTAACGACTTGGTTGCTATTGCTGAATCTGGAATAAGTGTTGCACCAGAAAATTCAAAAGAAATAGCAAATAAGATTACAGAAGCATCCAAAATAGAAAAAACTATATTGAATAGGTGGGGAGAGAATGGATATAAATATGCAATAGAAAATCATTCATTCGAGAAATTAACAGATGAATTAATTAAAACATTTGATTAGTAATGGATTTATTTCCAAAATATTATTACCTAATTATTTTCCTTCTACTTTCTGTAGGAATGTTTATTTATTTAAAAATTGCAGAAAAATGGTTAATTGTAGATCAACCAAATTTACGTAGCTCACATCAAATTACTACTAAAAGAGGAGCTGGTATCTTATATCTTTTAGCATTTGTTATTTATTTGATGGTTTCACCAAATAATAATTTAACCTTAATTCTTAGTGGCTTGATACTAGGTGGGGTAGGATTTATTGACGATTTAAAAAATTTAAATTTTAAAATAAAACTGGCCATTCAACTTATAGTAATCATATCGTACTTGATTGTACAAGACTACCTTTCATTAGATTGGTATTATACAATTTTAATATTTGTTTTTTTAATTGCCAGCATCAATATTTTCAACTTCATGGACGGTATAAATGGTCTCACCATTTTGTATTCGCTTTCTTTCTTAATGTCATTTTATTACATCAATACAGAATTCACATCATTTATAAACCCGAATATATTATTGGTAATGATAATTTGTAATATCATTATTGGTTTTCTCAATATTAGAACGAAAGCTGTTTGTTTTATTGGAGACGTCGGTTCCATTTCTATGGGGTTTTTGTATGCAACTTTAGCCTTAATATTAATGATTAAAACAAATAGTTTTGCTCCTTTAGTTTTAATCATGGTTTACGCTGTTGACGCAGGCTGGACTATAATGGAAAGGTTGTCTTTAAAAGAGAATATTTTTTTACCACACAGAAGACATCTTTATCAAATATTTGTAAACGAATTGAGATTTTCTCATATTTTGATTTCAATAAGTTATTTTACTATTCAAATGTTGTTAAATATGGTTTGGTTATTAAATTATGAAAATGAAAATTCAGGAATCTTTCTGTCCACAACATTTATTATTTTATCTATTTGCTATTTAACTATTAAAAAAGCGGTTCTTAAGAAATTAGAAAAAAGTTGATGTTTTTAAATAAATAATTCTGCCATCATACATCGGGCACTTCCACCTCCATAATTCTCTATCGTAGAAAGATCTGAAAATAATAATTCACCATATTTCTCTAATTCTTTAATTTGATTCGATTCTAAAGATTGAAAAGCAGACTGCGACATTACTATTAGTGGCTGATTATCTTTACCTAAAACTTGTAACATATTCCCAGCAAAACAATCGATTTGAACTGGTGAGATCTCAATAATTTGCTTGTTGGTATTTTCGAAAGATTCTTTAAGTTTTTTCTGTTCACTTAGACTTTCAATACTTTCCAAACAAATTAATGAAAATGCATCTCCCAAACACATCATTACATTAGTATGGTAAATAGCTGCATTTTTATGAATTGAACTGAATGAAATTATTTCGTAATTCATTTGACGTCCAAAATCTATTAGGATTTTTTCAGATGTTCTCTCAGAAATAGCAGCATAAGAAATCTTATTTACTCTATCTAAAATCATACTTCCTGTTCCTTCTAAAAAAAGATTTTGATCTTCGTAAAAAGTTAGATCAACGGTACTTTTAAATTTAATTGATAGTTTATTTTCTAAGTCGTTAAAAATATCTAAAACTCTTTCGCTTCTTCTATTTTTAGCAAACATGGGGTACAATACTTTTTTTCCATCGGCATGAACAGAAAACCAGTTATTTGGAAAAACTGCATCAGGATTATTGATGTTACCCTTTGGATCTGCTACTATTAAATTGACTCCTTTTTTGTCTAGCTGGTTAACTAATTGGTCAAATTCTCTTAGGGCTTTTTCAGCTATTTGGTGGGACGAAATATCGTTATTGGAATTTTGAAAATGATTATTTGTTGCTGTTTCATGATTGTAAGTAAAACCAATTGGTTTTACCATCAAAATATGATTGGTAATTTGTTTCATTAAGCTCTTATTAAAGGTAAAGTAGAGCACCTAAACAAACCTCCCATTTTGGATACTTCTTTATAATTAACAGTTTCTACTTTTATGCCAAAACTGGTCATCCAATTATTCAGTCTTTCAAATCGAACATCTGAAACGACAATTTCGGTTGAAATTGAAAAAACATTAGAATTCATCATATTTTTTTCTTCCTGTGTTAGATAGAATAAATGATCTTTTCCATACAAGTTCTCAATGTAGTCAACATCCGATTTATGTTTAAAAGAATCAGTAGCAACAATTGCCTTATTTAATCCTATTGGCTGAAAACAACAATCTAAATGTAAAGTATTTTCATCCTTATCTTCATCCGATTTATAAAGCTCAAGTCCTACCACCTTTTTATTGGGAAACTTGTTTGCTAAGTAAGCAACGGCCTCTAAATTAGTTCTTGCAACTTTAAATTTTTTCATGTCTAAGTTGTTAGAACATCCAATAAATATATGATCATTAGTAACAGTTACATCTCCTCCTTCAATTTTCAAATCATTAGGTAATTTCAAGACTTGATTCATGGGTATTTTCGATACAACATCACTAATTGCAGGCAACTCACCTGCTCTATCTTCAATTACATTTGATATAAACAAATGGTCTTCGATTACAAAACCTAAATCTCTTGCAAAAACCTGATTTAAGCCCACTACATTTTTTGGTCTAAGTATTTCAACATCATATTTATTTAAAATATTGAAAAACTCTTCTATTTCTGAAGTAATATCTTCTTGCTTTGGGTAAATGTTATTTTTAACATAATACTTTGAAGAAGGGTCGTAACAATCTTCAATTTTTGGAACAGAACCAAAATCATTAGCAATACCTAAAACGACAGTTTTTAAGAGAGCTGTTTCATTTTCAATATTTAGAGCTATTTTATTTTTAGAATGCAATTGCACAACAATTTAGAAGTTGAAATTAAAAATACAATAATTGATGTAAATAATAAGATTATTAATTATCAACTATGATTTTTCTAAGTATTTTTTGAAAAGAAGTTGTAATAGCTAAATAGTATATTCCATTTTGAAATTTAGAAGAATCAATAACGAATATTTTTTCACCAACGTTTACATTTCCTTTGTAAACAGTTTCTAATATAGACTCATCTGACAATAAAATATTAAACTCCAAATTTTGTTGAATACTGGACTGCACTCCTACTTGTGTTTGTCCTTTAAATTTGGAAGGTAATTTTAAAAGATTTATATAATTTTTGGCATTCACTTTATGGTTCTTTTTTAGCTTTATAATAAAGGCTAGTAATTTTAATATTAACCAAGAGCCAACGACTAAAGAGATAAGACCAACAGTATTTAATAAAAAACTCCAAATAGTGTCCGATTCTAAAAATTCTTGCATGCTTTAAAAATAATTATAAGTAGTTTTTAATAAATAATCTGAATATAGTATTTAAGTTTAACAATCTATGAAAGTGAATATTTTAATTAAAGAAATTACTGAAAAATTTAAACAACCATTACCAGGTATAACTGCCCATTTAGAATTGGCGCCTTACAGAAAAGCATACAGCAAAAATATAAAATACAACAACCCTACTATGGCCAGTACGTTGTTATTACTTTACCCCTATTCCAATTCTATAAACTTTTGTCTGACTCAAAGAAACAAATACAATGGACCTCATAGTAATCAAATTTCTTTTCCAGGAGGCAAAAAGGAAGGCAATGAATCCTTAGAGACTACTGCTTTAAGAGAAACTGAAGAAGAAATTGGAATAAAACAATACAAAATTGAAATTTTAGGAAAATTAACCAATGTATATGTTCCCCCAAGTAATATGCTAATTCATCCCTATGTAGGATATCTTAATGAACTTCCAAAATTCAAAATAAATCAAAGAGAGGTTAAAAAGTTAATCAACATAAATTTTACGGAATTATTAAAGAAAGATATAATTCAAAAAAAACAAATGAAATTGGGAGATAAAAAACAAGAAGTTGAGGTCCCTTATCTTGCTATTAAAAATCAAATTGTTTGGGGGGCAACAAGCGTCATTCTTAATGAATTTAGAAGAATGTTATAACTTTAGTTTATAACCAACTCCTTTTACTGTTTTAATATATTGATTACCAATTTTTTCTCTTAATTTTCTAATGTGGACATCAATAGTTCTATCACCAACAACAATATCATCCCCCCAAACTTTTGCAAGTATGACTTCTCTGTTAAATACATTACCAGCCTTAGAAAAAAGCAATGCTAGTAATTCAAATTCTTTTTTAGGTAATGTGAATTCATTACCATCACATATTACAATATATTTTTCTCTGTTTATTTCAAGTGAAATCTTATCATTTTTCAATACCTGATTAACATTAGATCTTCTTAACAAAGAGTTTACTTTACTAATTAATAACCTGGGCTTAATAGGTTTCGTTATAAAATCATCTGCTCCAGAATCAAGACCAGCAACTTTAGTAAAATCTTCAGATCTTGCACTTAAAAAAGCAATAATTACTCCTTGATGTAACTTATTTTTCCTTAACTCTACACAAGCCTCAATACCATCCATTTCTGGCATCATGACGTCTAGTAAAATTAAGTCAGGTAAGAAGGAGTCTGCAATCTGGAGACATTCTATACCATTTGAAGCTGTCGCAACTAAATAGCCTTCTTTTTCTAGGTTGTATTGAATCAAGTCTATGATATCAGATTCATCATCAACAAGTAGGATTTTAGGCATTATTTTTTCAGCTTTTATTTCTTTCATCTAATTTATAGAGTTGTTCCGATTCTTAAGTTATGCAAATATTAAATAAATATTAATTAATAATTCTCAAAAAAAATTCTTAATTAAAATGGTTTCTTAACGTTGAATTAACATATAAATAAAGTACAAATAACTTTTTAAAAAACTCATTCTAATTATCATTTAATTCCTTTGTCGAAGATAAAAACTAAAAAATAGTTTATTAATTCTCTATTAAATATAAAAAAATGAAAATAATCAAATATTCTCTTCTCCTTACTACTCTTACAACCTTAATGTGCTGTAATAAAAAAGGTTGTACAGACCCTAATGCTGCCAACTATGATATTCAAGCGACTAAAAACGATGGTTCTTGCGAAAACACAGTAAACTATGAGTACGTTTTAAAAGGTAATATTACAGAAAATACAACATTAGATGCTGATCATATTTGGACATTAGATGGTAGAGTTGCAGTTGTTGATGGAGTAACTTTAACAATAGAATCTGGAACTATCATAAAAGCCAAATCAGGTTCTGGAAGCAATGCTTCTTCATTAATAATAGCTAGAGGCGCAATGTTACTTGCAAATGGAACAGAAGAACATCCCATTATTATGACATCTGAGTATGACGACATTGAAACTGATCAAAAACAAGGGACTTCATTAAATGAAAATGTAAGAGGTCTTTGGGGAGGTTTAATAATTTTAGGGAATGCACCTGGTTCATTCACCGGAGATGTTGAGGAATTCCAAATTGAAGGAATACCTGCATCAGATATGAACGGTCTCTATGGAGGTTTGAACTCAGACGATAATTCTGGAATTATAAAATATGTTTCTATAAGACATGGAGGAGCTGAAATTGGAGAAGGAAACGAAATTAACGGATTAACATTAGCTGGAGTAGGGTCAAACACCACAATACATCATATTGAAGTTGTTGGAAATGTAGATGATGGTATTGAATTTTTTGGAGGAAATGTAAATGCTTCTGAACTTCTAGTTTGGGGTCAAGGTGACGATGGAATTGATATAGATCAGGGATATTCAGGAACTATTTCCAACTCCATGGTAATATTAAATGAGGCTTCTGATCACGCATTTGAAATTGACGGCCCTGAGGGTTCCCTAAATGGCTCATTCACAATTGAAAATTCCACAATTGTTGGTGCCTATTATGGGTGTTCTGCAACAGGAGTTGATGGTGAAATGGCAGATTTTCGAAAGGGTGCAATGGGAATCACCAACAATATATTATCCATTAATTTTGCAGATGGTAAAGATGTAGAGTTAGATTCTCCTGCTGATGCCAATTCTTACCTTAATGGTGATCTTATATTTAATAACTGGGAAATTGTATGGATTAACGGTTGTCTAGGAGGAAGTATTAGTGATATTTTCAATGATAAAACAGGATTAACTTCGTTTAGTAACGATGCAAACAGCTTTGCGAATATTGTTACACATCCAACAGTCGGTGCAAATCCAAGTTCATTTTTGTGGACTTATGCTAATTTAAATAATGCATTCTAATTATAAATAAAAATTCACTAATAAACTGCAGTTCTTTCTATTTAAGAAATGAAAAAATCATATTCCCTTATTGTTATAATTATACTATTAATTAGTAATAATTTGACATTTTCTCAGTCAAAAATTATTGGAAAAGTTCTTGACGAAGAATTTAATGAAACCATGCCTTTTGCTAATGTTCTTGTAAAAGGTACTAACATTGGTGTTACAACTGATTTTGATGGTAATTATTCTATTAATGTTCAACCAGGTACTTATACATTAGTATTTTCATTTGTAGGTTACAGAACAAAAGAACTAACTGATATTAAAGTTGGAGAAAATGATGTTAATGAAATCAATGTAAATCTATCCTCTTCATCCTTAGGATTGGAAGAAGTAATTATTTCTGTTTCTATTAAAAAAAATACTGATCAAGCGTTATTAATGATGCAAAAAAAATCTGCCAACCTAATGGATGGTCTTTCGGCTCAGACATTTAAAAAAGTTGGTTCAAGTAATTTAGCTAATGCACTAAAAAGAGCTCCGGGGGTGTCGTTAGTTGGAGGGAAATATATTTACGTAAGAGGTCTAGGAGATAGGTATACCAAATCTATATTAAATGGCATTAATATTCCTGGTCTAGATCCAGATAGAAATACTATTCAAATGAACTTATTTCCGACCAATCTTTTAGATAATGTTCAAATAATAAAATCATTTACTGCAGATTTACCAGCAGATTTCACGGGTGGTCTAGTCAATATTATTACTAAAGAATTTCCATCAAAAAAAAGTACAAGTATCAATTTTAATTTAGGCTATAATCCTTACATGCATTTCAACAAAAACTACAGATCTTATAATGGAAGTAGTACCGATATATTTGGTTTTGACGACGGTAAAAGAGCTTTACCAAGTGTAATTCATTCCAGTCAGATTCCCGATCCTAGATTTAATCTTTCAACTAATGATTCCAAAATTGTTAGCAATATTGTTAAAGAATTTGATCCACAGATGAGTGCACTTAAATCCACAAGTGGAATGAATTACTCTTTTGGATACTCATCTAGTAAACAATTTGATGTAGGAGAAAAAGAAAATACATTAGGATTATTAGGCTCAATAACATACAATAATCAGACTCAACTTTATATTGATGCAGAAAATAATTTTTTTAATAAGAATACAAATATTACAGTTTTTGATTTAGACACTAATAGAACTCAAAAAGGAGACATTGGAATTAATAATGTAATAATAAGTGCTCTAGGTGGAATTTCATATAGGACCAACCATTCTAAATATAAAGCCACCTTAGTTCATATTCAAAATGGAGAAAAAAAAGCTGGATATTTTAGACAACAAACCCGATTTTCTGATTTTATAGATTTCAACAAAGATAATTTAGAATATACCCAAAGAAGTATTACAAATTTTATAATTGAAGGTACACATACTAATAAAGACGCTAACTTCAAAAGTGAATGGAAAATATCTCCTACCATTTCAAGAATTCATGATAAAGATATAAGAACCACCACTTTTCAAGATGAAGATGGCGTCTTTAGTTTTCAGGAAAATACAGAACCTAAAAGGATATGGAGATTCTTGAATGAGAATCACATAAACAGTAAAATTGATTTCACCAAAAGCTATAAACTAAACGATGAAAAAGGGAAATTGAAATTTGGAGCATTAAGTAATTACCAAATAAGGGATTTTGAAATTGGGCAATATTCAGTAAGTTCTACCTATTCCTCTGTTGAAGACTGGGACAACTATCAAGGATTATCAGATGCAATATTAGATGAAAATAATATATGGAATTCCGAAAATAATAGTGGCTCTTATATAAATGCAAACACAACAATTTTTGAAGAAGCAAGAAAATTTAATGCTGAAAAAACTAATATTTCATTGTACGTATCTAACGAAGTAAAAATGCTGGGGGTTTTACGTACAGTTATAGGGTTACGAGTAGAAAAATTTGATTTATACTATACTGGAAAAAATTCGCAGCAAGAAATTAATTATTTTAAAGAAAATGTAATTAACAAGCTTGACTTATTCCCTACTCTTAATCTTATTTTTACGGCTACCGAAAATAGTAACTTTAGAGCATCTGCAACAAGAACTACTGCAAGACCTTCATTTAGAGAAGCTTCAATTGCTGAAATTTATGACCCACTCTCTAATATGACTTTTATTGGGAATATTAATTTAAAACCATCTTACATACAGAACTATGATTTAAGATACGAATATTATGGTGAATTTTCTAACTTATTCGCTGTTAGTCTGTTTCATAAAAACTTTAGAGATCCTATAGAAATGACTTATTTTGAATCTGCACCATCAAATTTCACCCCTAAAAACCTTGGAACAGCGACTGTAACAGGAATTGAATTAGAAATTAGAAAAAATTTATACAGATTAACACCCATCTTAAGGGACATTAGTGTAAACATAAATACATCTATTATAAATTCTAGGTTGATATTTTCTGAAAGCGAATTTAATTTGAGGTATAATATGTTAAGAGTTGGAGAACAAATAGGTGATTCTAGAACCTTACAAGGTCAAGCTCCTTTTTTAATAAATATTGGTATTAATTATTCTAATGAAGACTTGGGTTTACAAACAGGTTTATTTTATAACGTTCAAGGAAAAACACTTGAAATAGTAGGAACTGGATTTTTACCGGATGTTTACACCATGCCATTTCACAGTCTTAATTTAAATTTTAATAAAACGATTGGAAGGAATAAAACATCAAATCTAAATATTAGAATTAATAATTTACTTAACGATTTAAAAGAAAGTAAATTTAACTCCTTTGGAGCTCAACCATTGAATTTCAGTATGAGAAATCCTGGTAGGGTTATCACTTTAGGATTCAAAAAACAATTCTAAGATTAAACTTTAGAGCATTTATCGAATTAAAAATTAAATTCTGTTTGCAATCTAAACATCATTTTATTTTTTTTTGAAGCTTCTTCGGTTAAGCTTATATCTCCTTGAACCTTCAGATTATGTCCGACAACATATCTGGAAAAACCCAAAGTATATTGTTTAATATCATTATTTAAGGTGATTCTTTCTGGGTTAACTTGGGTAAACCTACCAGCAATCTCCCAATTATTTTTTAATAAATATCCCATTTGTAAATTCAAAGAAGAACCTGTATAATAACTCTCATTAACAGCTATGATATCACCAGCAATATCATATGTAGCGTCAACAACTGCTGAACCATTTATAGTTTTTCTGTTGGCATATTCACCAAAAAACGAAATTCCATTATATTTTAAATGTGCATCTAGAAAAAGTGTCTCCAGATCACTCAAATCACCATTGATGTAACTTCCTTTTTGTCCTCTTGATCTCATGGCATTTTCGTTGTAATCATAAGTAGCACTTAACATTAACTTTACTGTCTTTTCACGTTTTAAATCAGCGGCAAAATAATCACCTTTTTTAGTAAATGATCCAAAAGGTAACAGTTCAATTCTTCCAGTATAATCACTTCCTGAAGATGATACAGTCTGATTCAGGCCTTCACCTTGAGAAATTGACAATATTTCTCTAACTAAAAAATTTTCTCCAAAAGTAAAATGATGTCTTATTTGGGCACCTGCATCTCTGTCAAGTGTAAACTTAGAGTTCAGTAAAGATCGATCTACTAATTGAAGTTTTTGTGATGAAAAAACTCTTTCAATGTTCCCGGGTAACTTGGTTTGTCCAAACCAAACAGTCCAATTACCAGCAAAATTCCATTTTATAACCGCGTCGAGAACAAATCCATTATGTACATCGTATTCAAATTTGTATTTTATTTTTGGACTGAAGGCATATCCACTACCTTTTATTCTAGCTCTTCTTACCAATGCTCTATCCGTGTAAGAACTATCACTGAAATCAAAATTTCCTTCATATCTGGTCTGAAATCTAAAAGCAACTTTTGTTTTCCATGAAGAATCTTTTGCAATGACGTTTATAAGACCTTTGCCAAAACTGTTGTTAGTTACATCTTGTGAAAAGATAATATTAAAAAAAAATATTGAAGTTATTATAAAGGAAAGTGACTTTTTCATTTTGATAATTTTAACCAAAGAGAATCATATTATTTAACAATAACATACGAATTGACAAAGCTTAACATTAAATTAATGTTGTATTAAAATTCACGATTTACAAGATGTTGAAAAATAATAACTTTTATTAACTTAATGAAAATCAATAAGTTATTATGATTCAATATTAAGCTAATGTTAAGGTTTTAATAGTTGAATAAAACCTATTGGATAGATATTTAGATTTGTTAAAAATTTTAAAACTGTAAAAATGACTTTTTTTGATTTTCTTATAATTATCGGAGCTCTTGGATTTTTCATATATGGGATGAAAGTAATGAGTGACGGCATCCAAAAAGTAGCTGGGAGTAAAATGCGTAATATTTTAAGTAGTATGACCTCCAACAGATTCCTTGGGATTACCACTGGTTTCCTAATTACTGCCCTCTTACAATCATCTTCAGCTACAACAGTTATGACAGTTAGTTTTGTAAACGCAGGTTTACTAAGCCTTGTTGAGTCTATTGGAGTTATAATGGGTGCCAATATTGGTACAACTATTACTGCTTGGTTAATTTCAATTTTGGGGTTTAAGGTGAAAATATCTACCATTGCTTTACCAATTATTGCCATTGGTTTTCCTTTAATGTTTTCTAAGAAAACAAATTTAAAAGCTTGGGCTGAAGTTTTGATTGGATTTGCACTTCTATTTATGGGTCTAGATGAACTTAAACACGCGGTTCCAGATTTAAAACAAAACCCTAGTTTCCTTAGTTTTTTAGCTAATTATGCAGATCAAGGATATATCTCTACAATTATATTTATTGGAGTCGGAACTATTTTAACACTTGTTGTTCAGTCTTCTAGTGCAGCCATGGCATTGACTTTAGTTATGTGCTTTGAAGGTTACATACCATTCGAACTAGCTGCTGCAATGGTTTTAGGCGAAAATATAGGGACTACAATAACAGCAAATCTAGCTGCATTAGTTGCAAATGTCCACGCAAAACGAGCTGCAAGAGCTCATTTTATATTTAATGTATTTGGAGTTGTATGGATGATAATAGCTTTTCCATTTTTCATAAACTTTATCGACCAGTATATGACTGAATACATGGGAATGTCTCCCTTAAATCCAGTAGACAAATCAGCAACTGTACCTTTAGGATTGTCTATATTTCACACTACTTTCAATATTTTCAATGTAGTTTTATTGGTAGGTTTTGTTCCATTTATGTCAAAAATAGCTACCAGTCTTGTAAAATCTAAAGGAGATGCAGATGAAGAATTCAAACTTGATTATATAAGTGCGGCAGGAATTGCAATTCCAGAAGTGGCTATTTTAGAAGCTAAGAAAGAAGTTGCTAAGTTCGGAGATGTAACTATGAGAATGAATGACTTCATGAAATCTTTAATAAACGATCAGAATAAAAAGACTAGGAATAAAATGTTTAATAAACTAAAAAAATACGAAGAAATTACAGATCGTGTCGAAGTAGAAATTGCAAGTTATTTAGACAACTTATCTACAAAGGAAGTTAGTCAAAACACCTCAAGTCAAATCAGAGCTATGTTAAGCATCACCAATGATTTAGAAAGAATTGGTGATATTTATTATCAAATGTCAAAAACTATTGAAAGAAAAGATGAAAGTAAATTGTATTTTCTTCCAGAACAAAGAGAAAACTTAAATAATATGTTGGATGTTTTGGATAAGGCTTTCACAGAAATGAATGGTAATCTGAGATCTGAATACGGTCACATTTCAATTGAAAATGCAAAAAAATATGAAAGAGAGATTAATCAAATTAGAAATAATTTAAGAAAATCTTATTTGGAACAAGCAGAGAAAGGCGAATATAAATTTCAACCTGGAATCATGTATAACGACCTTTTCTCTTCCTGTGAAAAAGTTGGTGACCATATTATAAACGTAAGTGAAGCAGTTGCTGGAGAAATTTAAATTGTATGAAATTATCAGAATTTAAAAATACTATTTCTAAAATTTCCAAAATTAGTTTCCAACTTGAAAACGGTGATTTAATACCTCCCCACTTTCATATTACTGAAATTGGGTTCATAAATAAAAGATTCATCGATTGTGGTGGAACCATTAGAAATGAAAAGCTAATAAACTTTCAGTTATGGCATGCTGAGGATTTGCAGCATGTTTTAAACCCAAAAAAAGTTATTGACATCATTACGATTGCTGAAAATTCCATATTTTCTGAAGACCTAGAAGTAGAAGTTGAATATCAAAACTCAACTATAGGAAAGTATGCTCTTGACTTCAACGGAAACTCTTTTTTACTTAAATCCAAAACTACCAATTGTCTCGCTGAAGACCAATGTGGAATAGAAATCTCTAAACCAAAGGTCTCTATTTCAGATATTAACAAGGTAGACTCCAATTGTAGTCCAGGTAGTGGGTGTTGCTAAATAGTATTCTTTTATTATAATGTTAGAAATCATCTTTGTTTTTTTCAAGTTAGGGTGTGTTGCTTTTGGTGGACCTGCCGCACATATTGCAATGATGGAAAAAGAAATAATTGAAAAGAGAAAGTGGATGACTCATGAAGACTTTCTTGATTTAATTGGTATTACTAATATTATACCTGGACCAAATTCAACCCAAATGACCATGCAATGTGGTTATTTTAGAGGAGGTAATATCGGGCTAATATTAGCAGGAACAGCATTTATTTTACCTGCTGTACTAATTACTTTATTGTTTGCAGTAGCTTTTGTTAGATATGGAAGTTTACCAACCATAGAACCATTTTTTTTAGGTATTAAACCTGCGGTTATTGGTATCATATTAATGGCTACAATAAAGTTATCTAAAAAGGGATTCAAAAATAAAATATTAATTGCAACAGGAATTACAGTTGCACTACTATCAATCTTTGGAGTTAATGAATTTATTTTAATAATTGGCACAGCTTTTTTGGGGTTTACTATTCATTCGATGAAAAATAAGTCTAAAAAATTACGCTCTTTAATTCCAGGCTTTTTACTATTTATTAAACCAACTACCGTAAGTATTAGTGGTATTTCCATATTCTGGTCTTTTATTAAAATAGCATTCATACTTTATGGAAGCGGATATGTTCTAATTGCCTACGTTGATTCTGAATTAGTTGAAAGGTTAGAATGGTTGACTAAAGAAGAATTATTAGATGCCATTGCAGTTGGTCAATTTACACCTGGACCTGTTTTAACAACTGCGACTTTTATAGGTTATCAATTGAATGGATTTATTGGAGCAATTACTGCAAGTTTGGGTATGTTCTTACCGTCCTTTATTTTAGTAGCACTTTTAGTTAAAATCATCCCTTTTATCAAAAAATCTAAAACACTGTCAACTACATTGGAATATATAAATGCTGCTGCAGTAGGTATCATGATTGCAGTAACGATGAAATTATCTTTTAGTTTTCTATTTAATTGGAGGTATTGCGCTATAATGATGGTAAGTATTACACTTACTTATTTTTTTAAAAAAATAAGTAGTGTTTGGATTGTTTTTGGTGGGGCTATATTGGGTTACTTATTGAACCTAATTGGATGAAAATTCACTTTTAAATAAATATTTATAAAATCCAGAAGTAATAAAGACAATTAGATTTTTTAATTACAATAAAAAAATTCATATTTGCACCCGAATTAATAAACTGAGTTTAGGACTCTTTTAAAAAAATTAATATGGCAACAAAAATAAGACTTGCAAGACATGGTAAAAAAGGAAAACCATTTTATCATGTTATTATAGCTGACTCTAGATCTAAAAGAGACGGCAGATATATTGAGAGAATTGGTTCTTACAATCCAAATGTAAATCCAGCAATTATAGATATTGATTTTGATAAAGCACTCCATTGGGTAAGTGTTGGTGCACAACCAACTGACACAGTTAGAGCTATGCTTTCTTACAAAGGGGTTCTTTATAAAAACCATCTTTTAAATGGAGTAAAGAAAGGTGCATTGACGGAAGGCCAAGCAGAAGATAAATTTAACACATGGTTAGCTGAAAAAGATAATAAAATAGAATCAAAAAAATCGTCTCTTGAAAAAGCTGAACAAAAAGCAATAGCTGACGCATTAGCTGCAGAAAAAGCTAAAAATGACGCAAGAGCTAAGTTAATCCAAGAAACTGAAGCTGCTGCAATAATTGAAGAAGCATCTGCTGCAACTGATGAAACCCCTGCTGCAACTGATAAAACCCCTGCTGCAACTGAAGAAACTCCTGCTGCAACTGAAGAAACCCCTGCTGCAACTGAAGAAACTCCTGCTGCAACTGAAGAAATCCCTGATGCAACTAAAGAAACTCCTGCTGTAACTGAAGAAACTCCTGCTGCAACTGAAGAAACTCCTGCTGCAACTGAAGAAACTCCTGCTGCAACTGAAGAAACTCCTGCTGCAACTGAAGAAACTC
>Ga0209374_1000330_pt1 | contig 54220 bp, 50 predicted proteins | sample SaaInlLV_DNA_10m_FD_184683 | JGI IMG/M metagenome (GOLD analysis project Ga0209374, IMG submission 184683) | Marine microbial communities from expanding oxygen minimum zones in the Saanich Inlet - SI075_LV_DNA_10m (SPAdes) (version 2) | ecosystem: Environmental > Aquatic > Marine > Unclassified ... | reverse complement strand
GAGCCGAGGCCATCCATCCATCGTGGTAGACCGACCGGCTCCCCATGATCTCGAAGTACTGGGTTCGCAGACGACCATCAGCGGCTGGATCATTGAATGTGTAGACCATGCTCACACCATCGATCGGGTCCTGTTCGACTCCGTTGACTTTCTGCGGTGGAGTGATACCGAGAATCTCATAGATCGTCGGTACCACATCGTTGCAGTGGTGGAATTGCGGACGCGGCGTTGCGTCAGCGGCAATCTTGGCGGGCCAGCGCACCGCCATTGGATTGCGAGTGCCACCGAAGTGCGAGGCCAGCAGTTTGGTCCCCTGGTAGGGAGCACTGCCCGCCCATGCCCAGCCACCGTGATACATGTTGTCGGTCAGCGGGCTGCCGAGCGCGTCCAGACCACCGAGGCCTTCCAACGCCTCCAGGTGCTGGTCGACGGTGCTGGGGATGCCGTTCTGGGCGAGCAGTTCGCTGATGGTGCCGTCTTGCCCTTCGGCTGAGGAACCGTTGTCGCCCCAGACGTAGACGATCAGGGTGTTGTCGGCTTTGCCAAGCCGCTCGATCTCATCGATCAACCGACCGACTTGCACATCAGTGTGGTCGGCGAAACCGGCGAGCACTTCCATCAACCGGCGCTGGAATGGCCGTTGGGTTTCGGGAATGCTGTCCCACGACGGCATCGTTGGATGCCGCGGCGTGAGCTGTGCGTCGGCCGGGATCCAGCCTTTGTCCTTGGCGTTCACAAAGGCCCGCTCGCGGTAGGCGTCCCAGCCGTCGTCGAACTTGCCCGCGTACTTGTCAGACCATTCCTTTGCGACTTGGTGCGGACCGTGGATTGCGCCGGTTGCCCAATACATATAGAAGGGTTTGTCAGGCTGAATCGCGTCCTGAGTCTGCAGCCAGCCGATTGCGTCATCAGCGAGATCTTCGGTGAGGTGATAGCCCTCCTCAGGCGTCCGGGGAGGCAGGACGCTGGTCGTGTTGCGCACCAGGTTCGGCTCGTACTGAGAGGCTTCGCCGCCAAGGAAACCGTAGAAGTACTCGAACCCCAGCCCCGTCGGCCAGTTCTCGAACGGCCCGGCGATTGTCGTCTCGTCCGCGGGCGTGTTGTGCCACTTGCCGAACGCGGCCGTGGCGTAGCCGTAATCTTTGAGCACCTCGGCCTGCAGGGCACTGCTCCGGGGAATCAGACCCGAATAGCCATCCCAGTCGTTGGTCAACTCAGCGATCTGGCCTGCTCCGACGCGGTGATGATTGCGGCCGGTCAGCAGTGACGCGCGCGTCGGCGAACACATCGCAGTGGTGTGGAAACGGTTGTACCCGACTCCTTCCTGAGTGAGCCGCTCCAGCGTCGGAGTGTGAATCTCTCCACCAAACACCTCGGGGAGCGCGGGCCCGGCGTCATCGATCAGCACGATCAGAATGTTCGGAGCGTCACCGGGCAAGCGCTGCACTCCCGGTTGCGGGCTGTAGATCGATTCCTGCATCGTGCGGCCGGCCACGCTGCCTAAGCCCGTTGGGGGAAAGGGAGGACCGTTCCGTCGACGTGTGGGCGATCAGTCGGGTCGGTCATTGTGGGTACCTTTGCGGTTGGCGACCGCTTCAGGGCGGCACAGGCAAACCATAGATGCGGATACTGCGATCTCACAATCGCAGGCAGCCTGTTGTGGCCGACGGAGCATGCACTCAGCACCGTCGCTCCGGACCAGTGCCAAGCAGCGAAGAGACGGCAGAACGGGAAGAGATTGGTTGGGCATCTCAGCAGGCACATCGGGGGTCTCGCTACTACGATGTGGTCTTCGCTCCGGTTTTCGGGCGCTGCCACCGACCTGACGGATGGGGCGCTGATCGTCGCCGAGCGCACCTCCGCATGACCCAGCATTCCTCGCACAGCGCCAACATCGACACGAGCTCGACCACCACGGTGGTCGTCCCCGGCGAACACGTCATGACGGCGCTCGTCGGGCCGCGCGACCAATTCCTGCGACGCGTCGAGCAGCAGTTCCCGGCCGTTCATATCCGAGTTCGCGGCAACGAGGTGCGTGTCGCCGGCGATGACACAGCGCAGGTCACCTCAGTGGCCCGGCTGTTCGAAGAGCTCGTCACGCTGATCCAGAACGGTCAGCAACTCGACGACAACACACTTGACCGGGTCTTCACCATGATCGAGGCCAACGAACGCCCGAGTGAGGTCCTCACCCACCAGGTACTGCGCGGCGCCAAGGGCCGCCAAGTCAAACCGAAGACCGCAGGACAGAAGCGCTACGTCGATGCGATCTCGAACAACGTCATCACGTTCGGCATCGGCCCGGCTGGTACAGGAAAATCATGGCTTGCTGTAGCGATGGCGGTACGAGCGTTGCAGGCAAAGCAGGTCGAGCGGATCATTCTCACACGCCCCGCAGTCGAAGCCGGCGAACGGCTCGGCTTCCTGCCCGGCGACCTCATGGCCAAGATCGACCCCTACCTCCGGCCCCTTTACGACGCGCTCTACGACATGATCGACGTCGAAGGTGTGCAGCGTCTTCTGGAGAAGCAGGTTGTCGAAGTCGCCCCGCTCGCGTTCATGCGCGGTCGGACACTGAACAACAGTTTCATCATTCTCGACGAGGCACAGAACACCTCTCCAGAACAGATGAAGATGTTCTTGACCCGCATCGGGTTTGGATCTCGCGTGGTGGTCACTGGCGACACGACGCAGGTTGACGTACCGAACGGCAAGAGTGGTCTGGCCTCCCTCGAGCACACGCTGACGGGCATCGACAGCCTGGCGTTCGTCAAGCTCGGCGGTGCGGATGTGGTTCGGCACAAGATCGTGGCGGACATTGTCGCCGCGTACGAACGTCGCGACGTCGAACGCGAGCAACAGCGCTCTGACGCGTCCGATGCCTGAGCCTGTCGTCGTGGTCGAAGACGTTCGATCCGCAGACGATTCTCCACAATCGGTCGTCGATGTCGACCGCTGGGAACGTCTCGCCGCGGCATCGCTGCGGACTGAGCAGGCCACAGGTGAGTTGACGTTGACCTTCATTGATCGAGACGAGATTGCGGCGTTGAATGCCGAACACATGGGCAAGACTGGACCGACCGATGTGCTGTCGTTCCCGCTCGATGACGAACCGATGCCCGATTCCGACATTCCTGTACTCCTCGGTGACATCGTCATTTCGCCGGCGGTCGCAGCTGGCCAATGCGCCGAGCATGCGGGCACGTTTGACGATGAGATCGCATTGCTCGTTGTGCACGGGGTCTTGCACATCATTGGTCACGATCACGCGGATCCCGAGGAACGCATGGTGATGCAGGAGCGCGAACTGGCACTCCTCTCCCAACATCACTGGGAAGGGCCGGCTCCGGTGGGCTTCCGGCAGGATCACCGTGATGATCTGGGCGGCACAGCGGAGTAGCTTCGCCATTCATGGAGATCTCCCTGGATGGAAAAGTTGCATTGGTCACCGGAGCATCGCGCGGCATCGGCAAGGCGATCGCCGCGTCAATGGCTGAAGCCGGCGCCAAAGTGATGCTGAACAGCCGTAAACAGGACGCCCTCGAGGCGGCCGCAGCTGAAATGACCGGCGAGGTCGACGTGTTCGCCGCCAACGCTGGCGACGATGATGCCGGTGAGCGGGCGGTGCAGGCCACCATCGAACGCTTTGGAGGCCTGGACATTCTCGTGAACAACGCGGCGACCAACCCGTACTACGGGCCCACTATGGGGGTCGACAAGTCCCGGTACGACAAGACCTTCCAAGTCAACCTCGATGCCCCCATCTTCTGGACGCAAGCCGCATACGAACACGCCATGAAGGACAAGCCGGGCGTCATCATCAATATTGCATCGGTCGGTGGTCTGCGGGCCGAAAGCGGGCTCGGCGTCTACAACCTCACCAAGGCGGCGATCATCCACCTGACCCGTCAATTGGCCGGCGAAATTGGGCCGAACCGTGTGGTCGGTATCGCTCCGGGTCTTGTGCAGACGGACTTTGCTGCCTACCTCGTCGACAATTTCGGAGAGAGTCTGGCCGCTCGGCTGCCGCTTGAACGGCTCGGAGATCCGCAGGACATTGCCAACCTGGCCGTCTTCCTCGCGAGCGATCAGGCCAGCTGGATCACCGGCGAGACCTACGTGATCGACGGGGGAGCGGGCGTCGCCGGATCGGGCGGCTGACCTCGCTGCAGCTTGCCGAGCGAGGTGCGCGGCAGCACCTCGACCAGATCGATGTGTTTGGGCGCCATGTAGGCGGGGTGCGTCGCCTTGACATGGTCGCGGAGTTTGTCGAGCGTCGGCGCGGTCCCGCTCACCGGAACGACAACGGCTGCGACAATTTCTCCCCATTGAGCGTCCGCCATGCCGCGAACGAGCACATCGGCCACATCAGGGTGCGTCGACAACGCCGCCTCGACTGCCTCAGGCCAGACGTTTTCTCCGCCGCTGATGATCAGGTCGGATCGTCGCCCAGCAACCTGGAGGCGACCGTTCTGCCAGGACCCAAGGTCACCCGTGGGGAGCCATCCGGACTCGTCGAGCGGGGAGGTGCCGTCGCGGTAGGAGCGAAGCAGCATCGGTCCACGGAGCCGGATCTCGCCGTCATCGGTGATGTCGACCTCCACATCAGCGAGCGGGAGACCGTCGTACACCACGCCCGAGCCGGTTTCGGTCAGCCCGTACGTGGTGATGGCATTTGGTGGGCGGTTCGCGGGTGGGCGTGAGCCGCCGAGCACGATGGCCCGATAGCCGGTCGGGTCAATCCGAGCCAGCGCGGTACCGACGAGCGAGATCAACGTCGCGGGCGACGCGTTCACCGCCGCCGTGTCGAACGCCGGAAGCACAGTGAGCGCAGTGTTGCTGTGCAATGCGCGCGTGACCACTGACAGTCCGCCGACGTGGGAGAGCGGTAGACACGCCAGCCAATGGTCGTCCATGCCGACACCGATGCGTGCCGTTGTGGCGGCCGCCGACGCGGCAACAGCATCGTGTGTGAGAACGACGCCTTTGGGTGTTCCGGTGGATCCACTGGTGGCGACCACCAGCGCATCGCCCTGCTCAACTGCAGCACCGACCCGCATCGCTCGACACACCTCGGCCTTGGCAGCCGCCGGCAGCCGCTGGTCGACCGGGAACGCAGCATTGCCGTCACGCCAGATGCGCTGCAGCTCCTCGACGAAACCAGGGCCCCCCGGCAGGTCGATCGCAACCAGGATCGCTGTCACGCAGTGATCGGATCGATGGGCGTGATGGTGCCGACCAGCGACTCGATCTCGGCGGCCACGGTGAGGCACCGCAGATCGGTCCACCGATCACCCATCACCTGCACGCCGACAGGAAGTCCGTCGACAATGCCGCCGGGAGTAATGACCGCCGGCGTGCCGAGAAGATTCGCGGGGACCACCGGGCGGATGGTGTCGGTGATCATCTCGAGATTGTCGAGGTCGAGATCGGCGCCATGAGCGAATGCCGGCTGAGCCCAGGTCGGGCCGATCAGAACCGGGTACTCAGCGAAGAACGCTGACCAGGTACGCATCGCCGCGAAACGCTCGGCGTGCAACGTCAGCATGAGCGGGAAATCGGTGTTCGGCAGGTGGGTGTCAAAGCTGGCCAGGACTTGCAGCGCCTCCTCACCCATCACCATCGACAGCAAATCCTTCTGGGCCCGGATATCGGCGATGAGGAGACGTCCCCAGAGATCAATGACCTCTTCGTAGGCCGGCGGCACGACTTCGACCACGTTGTGGCCGGCATCAGAGAGCCGGTCGCCAACGGACCTGATCGTCGCAGCGATTCCCACATCGGTGGCGCCGCCGGGCGGATCTGCCAGCACTGCAACCGTGAGCCGTTCGTCTGGAGCACTGTCGGTGAGGTTGGCAGGCAGCGAACGCGGATCGCGGATGTCAGGCCCAGCGAGCACGTTCAGCCCGGTGCGGACATCGGCCACGGTCCGAGCCATCGGCCCCTCCACCACCATCATTTGCGATGCCACCAGCATGTCCTCGGGCGGGACCACGGTCGCCATCGGGATGACCCCAACCGTGGGTTTGAGCGATGCGATACCGCAGCAATGTGCCGGGTTGCGGAGCGAACCACCGATGTCATTGCCCAGGCCGATCGGGCTCATTCCCGACGCAATGGCCGATGCCTCGCCGCCACTCGACCCGCCAGCGGTGACATTTGGGTTCCAGGGGTTCCGGGTCAGCCCGTGGAGCTGGGAGTCGGTGTGCACGCGCAGACCGAAGTCGGGCAGGTTCGTGCGCACGAACGGGATCGCTCCGGCGGCACGCATCCGGGCCGTCGTCGGTGCATCGATGGGTGCGATCGCCTCCGCGAAGGCAACGACACCCTGCGTTGTCGGGGTCCCAGCGACGTCGATGTTCTCTTTGATCGAGCACGGAACTCCATGGAGTGGGCCCAACTCGTCGCCAGCCGCCACTGCGGCGTCCGCAGCGTCGGCGGCAGCGAATGCTTCGTCGTCGAGTCGGCGGACCACCGCATTGAGATGTCCGTTGACGGCATCAACGCGCGCGAAATGGGCGTGGAGCACCTCGCGGCTCGAGGCCCCACCAGTCCGAATTGTCTCGGCCAGTTCACCTGCCGACAACTGCCACAGCTCACTCATCGCGACAGTCTCGCAAAGTTCTTAGGATGGCGAGGACATGAACACCTGGATCATTGGGGCACGGCCTCGCACGCTGCCCGCCGCCGTCGTCCCCGTGGCACTCGGCGCCGCCGCAGCCGTTGGAATCGGCACGATGACCTGGTGGCGCGTCGCAGCCTGTCTCATCGTCAGCCTCGCGCTGCAAGTCGGCGTGAACTACGCCAACGATTACTCCGACGGTGTGCGCGGTACCGACGACGTTCGGGTCGGCCCGACGCGGTTGGTTGCGAGCGGTCTCGCAACGCCAGCCGCAGTCAAACGCGCCGCATTCGTGTCGTTCGGCGTGGCAGCCGTCGCGGGGTTGGCCATTGCGCTCGACACGTCGCTCTTGCTCCTCGTTGTCGGCGCCGCCGCGATCGCCGCGGGCTGGTTCTACACGGGAGGGCCCAAGCCCTACGGGTACCTCGGGCTTGGCGAGGTCTTCGTCTTTGTCTTCTTCGGCCTGGTCGCCACCGTCGGTTCGACCTACGCCGCAGTCGGAAAGATCACTGCGCTGTCGGTCGTGGTCGGGTGCGTCGCAGGTTCGCTCGCATGTGCCTTACTCGTCATCAACAACCTGCGTGACATCCCGACCGATCGCGACGTCGGCAAGCGCACCCTCGCTGTGCGGCTCGGCGACTCCCGGACCCGATCGTTCTACGTGTTGTTGATCGTTGCGGCTTTCGTCCTGATCGGGGCGAGCGCCGCATGGCGGCCCCTCACGCTGCTGGGCCTGCTCGCTGCACCGCTCGCAGTGCCACCCATTCGCACGGTGCTCGGTGGCGCCTCCGGCGGTGCGCTGATCCCCGTACTCGGCGGCACGGGCAAACTGCAGCTTGCCGTTGGCCTCGCGACGACGATTGGTCTCGCGCTCGGCGGCTGATCAAGGCCGCTCGGCGAGCCAGTCGAGCAACGCCTGAACGGTGGCAGCCGGCTGCTCGAGGTGAGCGCTGTGGCCGGCGCCGTCAATCACTGCGACCGTGGCGTCGGGGAGCAACTCCGCCATGCTCTCTGCCACGGTTCGAAATTTGCGGTCTGTGGCGCCGACGATCAGTAGGACGGGGCACGCAATGTCAGCGAGCCGGTTCCACAATGGCTCCTGGGTGCCGGTGCCGGCGAGCCGAAGACTCGATGACAAGCCTGCTGCAGTGTTGCGAAGGCGATCTGCTCGCTGTGCCGTTTCATCGGTCAGTCCGGCAAAGAGCGGGTTCGTCAACCACTCGTCAATGAAGGCAGCAACGCCGACTCCATCGATGTGGTCGGCCAACGCATCGTCGGCAGCCCGGCGAGCACGTCGCTCGGCAGCATCGGCGATGCCGGGTGTCGCGCCGATCAACACCAGGCGCTCCACGGCGTCACGGTGTCTGAGCGCTGCGTGGAGAGCGACCCGTCCGCCCATCGAGTATCCGACAAGCGTGCCGGTGCTGCCGGCTGCAACGAGGCGTTCGGCCGAGCCCCACAGGTCGGCTCGAACCGCCGCCGAATCGCCATGCCCAGGAAGATCAACTGCAGTGATGCCCGCAGGGTCGAGCCCGTGACCGGTCAGGATCTCGACGACGTCAGCCCAGGATCGACTGGTCTGCGTGAATCCGTGCGCCAGCGTGATGTTCACGCGGTGCCGGCCGCCCCCAGCGCGTTGGCGGCCATTTTCCGCAGCACCTTTTCGAAGGTGTCGGCATCTTGTGCGCCGGGGACGGCCCATTCGCGATTGAAGACGTAGGTCGGAACTGCGGTGATCCCGTTGTGGTGCGCGTCCTCCAGTTCGGCCTGCACCTCGGCCACCCCGCGATCGGAGGACAGGAACTCCTCGATGTCGTCATGGTCGAATCCCAACTCAGCGGCACACGATGCCAGGACTTCCGGGGTGCCCACGTGTTCGCCGTCGGTGAAGTACGCCTGCATCAGCCGCTCCTTCATGGCCGCCTGAGCGACCGGCGAGCCGGGCTGGCCCGCAAGCCAGATCATCCGGTGGGCGAGCAGCGTGTTGGCGCGAAGCGCTTGATCCATGTGGAAGGTGATGCCGTCCTCGGCAGCGGCGTTCGTGACATGACTGAGGATCTCATCAGCGCGTTCAGGGCCGCCAAACTTCTTGGCATAGGCCTCGCGGACAGGCGTGGCGACCCCAGGTGCCGCAGTCGGGTCAAGTTGATAGGCGTGATACGTGATGTTGAAATCGACGCCGAGGTCGTCGTCGATCTGAGCGAGACCCGTTTCGAATCGGCGCTTGCCGATGTAACACCACGGGCACACAACATCAGAGAAGATGTCGACAGAGATCGATGGTCGGGTGAGAGTTCGGGTGCTCGTTTCCACGAAGGCCACGTTACGCCCCTAACGTCACTGGACAATGGTCGGCAAGAGCTCCGGTGATCCGCAACCCTGTGACGTGCAGGCGACGTTCTGCGCCACTCTTGTCGACGAATGGATCCGCTCTGGAGTGAGTCATGCGGTCATCTCGCCGGGCTCGCGGTCGACCCCGATGGCCATCGCCCTGGCGGAGCGAGATGACATCGATCTCCACATCGTGCACGACGAACGCGTGGCAGGGTTCCTGGCGTTGGGCCTAGGGCTCAGCGGTACCGCCGCGCTGTTGCTCTGCACGAGCGGAACTGCGGCAGCCAACTTCTTTCCTGCCGTCGTTGAAGCCGGGCTGTCTGACATCCCGATGGTGGTGCTGACTGCGGACCGTCCCCCAGAACTGCGCGGCGTCGGCGCCCCGCAGACCATCGACCAGACTGATCTCTACGGGGCCCACGTCCGATGGTTCCACGAGGCCGAAGTGGCCAACGTCGACACCCGGGATGACTGGCGTCCGCTTGCGCAGCAGGCCGTGACGCAGAGCGCACAGGGCCCAGTTCAGATGAACCTGGCCTTTCGTGAACCACTGTTGGGCACCTCGCAGGAGTTGCCGCAGGCGATCGAACCGTTGACCCACGTGCTCGAACAAGAAACCTGGCCCGTTCCTGAAGCACTGGCCCAAGCGCGGGGCGTGATTCTGGTCGGGGGGCGCAGTGGAGTCTCCGCCGACGACGTCCGTACTCTCAGGGCAGCGACGGGCTGGCCACTGGTCGCGGATCCGATCTCGGGCTTCCGCCATCTTGATGGTGTTGTCACCGCCGCGGAGTCAATGCTCAGGCACACACCGTTCGCCCAGGGGCATCTGCCCGACGCAGTCATCCGAATCGGTCGTCCGTCGACGTCCAAAACGTTGGCGCAATGGACGGACCGGGCGGTTGCACACGGAGCAACTCTGGTCCAGGTCGGCGGCCCAGGAGTGATCGACCCGGGCCGAAACGTCGCGGCACGTTGTTCGATTGCCGACGTCATCGACCGCTGCGATGGGGTCCGCCCCGACCCGGCGTGGACGCTGAGTTGGGAGTCAGCGGACCGTGCTGCTGACCAAGCGATCTTGGCGACGCTGGTCAAGCTCAACAGAACAGGCGAGCTGACCGAACCTGGAGTTGCTCGTCTGGTCGCCGATCATCTTCCCGACACCGTCGAGCTCGTCGTCAGTTCGTCGATGCCGGTGCGCGACCACGAATGGTTTGGCGGAGCCAACGCCCGAGCCCATGCCAATCGGGGCGCCAACGGCATCGACGGGGTCACCTCGACCGCATTGGGCTTGGCCTTGGGTCAGGGGAGCGCGGCTGTGCTCATCGGCGACCTCGCGTTCGTCCATGACAGCAACGCGCTCGTCGGTCTTGCCGGCCGCACGACCGACCTCCGCATCGTCGTCGTCGACAACGACGGCGGTGGGATCTTCTCGTTCCTCCCGCAGGCAGCAGCACTGCCAACGGAGCGTTTTGAGCAGCTCTTCGGCACTCCGCACGGTACAGATGTCCTTGCGCTCGCAGCAGCGCACGGACTCGCAGCGATCGATGTCAGCACGGCGGATCAGCTCGTCGATCAGCTCGCCCAGCCAGGGCCGTGGGTCGCACGGATTGCGTCGACGCGCAGCCGTAACGTGGAGGTCCACGCGGTGCTGCATGAAGCGGTCGCCGTGGCACTCGGCTGATCTTTGTCGTTTCTTTGCTACAGCGACATCGGACCTTGGTCCGCGGTCGTCACGGTGGAGCCATGTCACTGCACCAGACCCCCGACAGCCAGCCGTCAGGTATGGCGTCAATCGACGTCAATGTCGATGAGCCCACAGCCATATCGCCACCGTCGCGCCGGGCATTTCTCAGTCTGATCGGCGCAGGTCTCGGCGCGGCCGTGGCTGCGCCTTCGATTGCGACAGCACAACGTGCCGATGATGGTGGCCGACGCGAACGGCGGCGTCCTGATCGTGAAGGTCCTGACACCCGAGGCGACCGCAATCGTGACGGCGGTGGTACCGGCGGGGTGTCGGTCGACGGACCCGATCGATTCGGCCGGATATTCGACTTGCCGCCGTTCGCCGACCCAAGTAGCGAGCTGCGTGCAGCACTGATCGAAATGGGACGGCCGGGCGGAATGATGGACGCCAACGATCCGCTTGACGTCGGGCCGATTCGGCTGATCACCGAACCCGAACTGAGCCCGAACAATCGAGATAATCCTGCCAACACCGCTGGCGTGACGTTTCTGGGACAGTTCCTTGATCACGACATCACACGCGACGCAGGGTCGCGACTGGGCCGAGCGACGTCTGCCCGAGGCAGCACCAACTTACGGAGCGCGCGTTTCGATCTCGACAGCGTGTACGGCGGTGGCCCAGAACAATCGCCCGAGTTGTACGAGGGGTTCCGGCTCCGTATCGAGTCGGGCGGACAGTTCGAGGACCTCCCCAGGGACGACGACGGAACAGCAATCCTTGGAGACGACCGAAACGACGAGAACATGATGCTGGCAGGGCTCCAGTGCGCCTTCATCATGTTCCACAACGCGGTCCTCGCAAGTATCTCGGCCTCGACGGCAACTGCAGTCGACTTCGCTGATGCGCAACGCATTGTCCGACGGCACTATCAATGGATCATCGTCCACGAAGTCCTCCCGCAGTTCGTGGGCCAGGAGATGGTGGACAGCATCGTCAACAGCGGCCGGCAAGTGTTCACGCCGAACGTGGCGCGGATCCCGCTCGAATTCCAAACAGCGGCATACCGCTTCGGTCACTCGATGGTCAGGCCGTCCTACCGCGCCAACCTTGCCGGATATGAGGGCGAACCGTTCTTCGCCTTCGTGTTCGATCCAAAGACATTCGGCGACGATGACCCTGACGACCTCACCGGACGGTCGCGAGCGGCTCGCCGATTCATCGGGTGGCAGACCTTCTTCGATTTCGGTGACGGCGAGGTCAAGCCCAATAAGCGCATCGACGCGGTGATGTCCACGCCGCTGTTCCAACTGCCGATGTTCAGTATCCCGACCGCCCGTGGCGAGGACATTGGACCGACATCACTCGCCACCCGCAACCTCCTGCGCCACATCACCTGGCAGATTCCCTCTGGGCAGCGCATCGCCGCTGAGATGGGGGTCGACCTGCTCAGCGCAGCCGATCTCAGCCAAGTGGGCCAATTGGGTGCGAATCTCGACCAGTCGACGCCGCTCTTCTACTACTTGCTGCGCGAGGCCGACGTGGTTGCAGACGGCCTCCACCTCGGGCCGTGCGGGGGTCGCATCGTCGGCGAGGTCTTCATGGCGTTGATCGAGCAGGACCCGGACAGCTACCTCAACGCCACGGCGGCAAACGGAGGGGTCTGGAGCCCTTCACTTCCGCAGCGCAATGGTCAGGTCGGCGACGATTTCACCATGGCCGACCTGCTGACGATTGCCGGCGTCGACCCTGACTCACGAGGCCAGTGATCACGGGCGGACAATCGCGCTGAGCATGGCCTGAAACTTCGCTTGGGTCTCAGCGAGTTCGGCGAGCGGTTCGCTGTCGGCAACAATGCCGCCGCCCGCGACGAGGCGTGCGCTCATGCGATCGGCGCTGAACTCGGCACACCGGATGGCGACCGCCCAGGTGCCGTTGCCTGCCGCGTCAACCCACCCGACAGCGCCTCCGTAGCGTCCTCGTTCGAACCCTTCGACGTTGCTGATGAGGTCGAGGGCCGCAGCACGCGGATGTCCTCCCAGTGCTGGGGTGGGCGAGAGCGCCTGAACAAGCTCGATCACCGACGGTCCGGGCTGGCTGAGCATGCCTTCCATGCGAGTTCCGAGGTGCTGCACGTTCGCGACGCTGACGATCGATGGCTCGGGTTCCCAGTCGAGATAACTCGCCCAGGGGAGCAACGTGTCGTGGACGACGTCGATCACGATGCGGTGCTCGATTTGGTTCTTAGCACTCGCCTGGAGTTCCGCGGCGAGGGCTCGATCGTTGTCGACGTCACCGGTTCGCCGCGTCGTGCCAGCCAGCGGATGGGAGCGGACGGTCGCTCCGGCGACTTCGACCAGCAGCTCAGGTGACGCGCCGACGAATCCGTCGATCGAGTAGCGGTAGCTCGACCCAAATGATGCTTTGAGGCGCTGGAGTACGGCGTGGATGTCCATCGGGACGTCAGCCGTGACGGTGATGGGCCGGGCAATGACTGCTTTGGTCAGGGCGCCCGCCCGGACCGCGTCTCGAGCGGCGGTGACCGCATCGAGGTACACCTCGGTGCTGTGGGGAGCTGTGGACCTGGAGTTGCCGATCGTGTAGTTCGCTGCAACGGGGACGGGTTCCGATACCGGAGCCAGCGCAGCAGTCGGGTCGACGTCGTCGACCCAGGTGACCCAGGAAATGCCATCGTCGCGCTTGCCGACCGTGACCTGCGGGATGATCAGTTCACCCCGGAAGCCTGGTGCAAAGGGGACCGATCCGAGGGCCAGTGGTGTCACGCCCTCGACGGTGCTGTCATGCTCGATTGCTGCAAGAGCGGCAACGGCGTCGCTGGTCTCGACGCGTCGGGCGACCCCCCGGCCCGCGACGCCCACGCCATCGCGCACGAAGAGGTACCCATGGCCACACGCGACGTCGTTCAGATCAGGTGCATCGCCGACAACATCGGCGAGGGGACGGGTGACAGCGCGCATCTTTGGAGCTTCGTCGATTTCTGACGTTCAGCTCCGCGTTCCCACCATCAGCTGCGTCAAACCACCCGACAGCTGCTCGTGGGTCGCATCGTCGAATCCGGCAGCGGCGAGCGCCTCAAGCATCACGGCGGGCTCAGGGAGATAGGCAACACTCTTCGGAAGGTAGGCGTAGGCGGGCCCGTCCGAGAGCGCTGCGCCGATCTTGGGCACGATCTTTCCGAAGTAGATGCCGTTGCCCCAGCGAACGAGGCCATTCTTGGGAACGCTCACGTCAAGGAGTGCAATACGTCCGCCTGGCTTCACGACTCGCCCGAGTTCGGTGAAGAACGTCGGGAGATCGAGCAGGTTGCGCAGCGCGAACCCGCACATCACACCGTCAACAGATGCACTGGGGACCGGGAGGCGAAGAATGTCGGTTTGGACGCGAGGGCTCCCCGATCGGTCGGCCGACAGCATGCCGAAGCTCAGATCCATCGAGATTGGGCGCATTCCGGCCTTTGTCAGATCAATGCACAGATCACCGGTGCCGCTCGCTAAATCGAGCACTGTGCTTCCGCTGGGAAGCGCCAGGTCACGAACGGCCCGCTTCCGCCAACGGACATCGAGCCGAAAGGAGATGATCCGGTTGAGACGGTCGTATTTTGGTGCGATCGCATCGAACATGTCGCGGACGGCCGCGACCTTCTCTTCGCCCTCGGGCAGCTGGTCGGTGTCCCAGGATCGTGCGGTACTCACACCACCGAGGCTAGGGCCGGGCTCAACGCGTTGCAGTGCCCGGCTCGTCGTCACGGTCGGTGGTGATCTCGCCGGTCGCCTGCTGGTCGAGTTGTTCGACCTCGGCGCGGGCCTGGGCAAGCGCTTGCAGCTTGATGTCGGCGTCGGACACAGCTTGTTCGAGTAACGCTTTGGACTGGCTGATCGTCGTGCTCGTGATGAGAGCAGAGACGGCATCTTCGAGTTCGACGACGTGCGGCTCCAGCGCGTTGACAGCGTCGGCGCGGTGACTCATGGGAAGCCCCGCTGCAGCAACGAGTCGTTCATCGATGGCGAGGGCCTCGGATTCGATTTGCTTGGTCCGTTCGGACAGGCCCAGCTCAACCAGACGGGGATTGTTACGAGCGGAGCGAACTGCGGCGCCCAGTCGGCGATGCATTTTCGCTTCGGCACTGTGTGCACCGGCCCACGATGCAGGGGCCGCTGACTTCACGCCGGGCACCACTTCGTTGGCATCGTCAAAGTCCCTCTTGGACCGAACGGTCAGCGCGACGCCCAAGGCAACGATTGCTCCGACCGCAGCGAGCAGCAGCAACGAGACCAGCACTAGCCGCCACCGCTTGCAGAGACGGCAATCACAATGACCACGAGAATCAGTGCCGCAAGCATCACCGCGGTGAGAATCTTGACCTTGCTGTATGGGCGAGCGCCGTGCACTTCGCCGGTGACCCCATTGATGTAGACCTGGAATGGCTTCTGCTCGTAGATCACGGTGAGCAGCCAGATCGGCAGCAGCAGATGCTTGTAAGTCATCTTGAGCCAGTTGATGTTCATCGAGTTGATGTCCTGCTGGTCGCCGCCGATGTCTTGGCGCACGGTCTGCGTGATCGCTGCTTCCATCTGCGACGTCGCTTCAGGCAGACATTCTTCGACGTCGTGGTCGTAGGTGCGACGGAGGTGCCCGGCGGCATATTCCGCAGAGTACGGCTTTGCTGTCTCGGTCGGCCACGGCTCGAGCTTGGCGATGCGGTTGCGTTCGAACCCCTCGTTGGCGAAGACCGTGACGTCGTCGAAGCTGTTGGTGACCGTGCCGCTGGCCCGGCTCCAACTGGTGCGTGTCTCGGTGCGTCGATTCTCGCCCGAGCCGACTGTGACGGTGTAGTTGTCGCCGCGACGGCCCGTGTAGCGCGTCCGGGTGTCAGCGTCGTAGGTGAAGTACGCGGTGTAGACGCTTGAGAACGCTCCGGTGCGGCTGTAGGTCTTGAACTCGGTGGGCGCAAACCAGCGCTTACTGATCCACTTTTCGATCAGCTCCTTGGCCTGTTTGTCGTCGATGGAGAACGGCAGCACGCCATCGACCGGGAGGCGTTCGGGAGCGTCGTGGACGTCATCGCGCTGAATCGGTGTTGCGCAGTAGGGGCACTTCTCTGCGGTGAGTGACCCAGAGAACATCGTGTTGCCGCCGCAGTTCTGGCAGGTGACTTCCTTCTCGGTGCCGACAAAGTTCTGTTGATGGGATTGCTTGCTGGACTGCACGAGCCTGAGCGCCTCGCGCAGGTCTTTTTCGTTGACTTGTCCGTCGTTTTCCACCAACTCATGGGTGTTGCCGCAGTGCGCGCACTTGAGGAGTTGGCTGCGAATGTCGAAGTGCAACTCCCCGCCGCAGGCTTCGCACGGATAGGTCCGGCTGTCTTCGGTGGAGTGCTTCATCGCCATTGATTCCGCCGATGGGTCGGTCTCGTCGGGCGCCCCCTCGTCGCCGGCCGGAGGTGGCGGTGAAGGCGGAGGTGCCAAACCGTCGGGTTCGGGAAGCGGGGGTGGCTGTGAAGGTGGGGGTGGGGGTGACGACGGTGGAGGTGGCTGTTCGCTCATCGGTGGCCCGTCACCCGGCGGCGGGCGATGGCGGCATTGGCGGGGGCTCCGCGCTGCGCGGCGGCATCGGCGGGGGAGTGGCAAACAGGGCCTGCAACTGCGGCACCGTCTGGGCTGCTGCCCACCCAGCCATGCCGTGAGACCAGACCAGGGTTTGTCCGGTGACCTGGCCGTTCCCAATGCCGGCTTGCATCTGGGCCATGTTGTACGGACCGCCCGGCTGGCCTCCGTGATCGACGTGATACATGGTCTGGCCGGGCAGCGGCGGCGGCGCCGGCGCTGCGGTCGGCGCGGGCGCCGCTTGCTGTTGTTGCGGCGCGACCTGCTGATTTGCCCCCATGCCAGGCATCGACTGAGCCATCTGGCCGGCCATGACGGCGCCCATTCCCATCTGCATCATGTCGCCCATGACGGAGCCGCCTTCATTCTCGGCAGCGGCAAGCATTGCATTGGCGGCTTGGGCCTGCTGGTACTTGTTGAGGTCGACGTTCTCGACGAAGCCGGATGCTTCGACTCCCTTGGCGACACCACGGGTCATGGCCTGGGTGATCTCGTCGGGCAGCGAGATGTTCATTGTCATCTCGGGGATTTCGAGACCGAACTCGTCGTCGACGCGTTCCTGGACGAACTCGGCAAGTTTGCCCGACAGCGCTACCTGTTGCCCCTGGAGGTCGATCGCACCGAGACCGGTCTCGAGGACCATGTCCGAGAACGCCATCGAGATGACTCTGCGGAGCAGCTCTGCGATCTCGTCGGCCTCGACAGCGGAGTCGGTGCCGATGACTTCCTTCAGAAAGGTCTCAATATCGGCAATTTTGACAACGCAGAGGCCGTTGGCGCGGATCTGCACCATCTTGAAATCCGGGTCGCGAACCGTGACGGGCTGCGGAGTACCCCAGCGCAAGTCGGTGACCGGGCGGGTGTTGATGAAGTACACCTCGCTGCGGAATGGGCTGTCGAAACCGTGTTTCCAGCCCTGCAGCGTCGACATGATCGGCAGGTTCTCGCTCTTCAGTTCGTAGTGGCCGGGCTCGAATTGATCAGCCAACGCACCGCGGTAGACGAACACCGCCTTCTGGCCTTCGCGGACAATGAGTTGCGCGCCGTTCTTGATCTCATTCTGATAGCGGGGAAAGCGCCATGCCAATGTCGAGCGGGAATCATCGATCCACTCGATGATGTCAACGAGTTCGCCCTTGAGTTTGTCGAGAAGACCCATGTCAGGCCCGCCTTTCATCTGTCCGTGAGGTTCGCTGCTCACCATAGATGACCGATGCGAACCGTACCGCTGCCCATCGTCGGTCGAGTGGGCGGGGAGAGTGCGAAGCGGTCACTGCCGGACGCAGTTGTCGGGTTCGGACGCACCAGCGACAGAGAAGTCGTAACAGGTCAAGAACCGAGCGTGTTCGCGTCCAACGATGAAGCCGATGGCACCGAGGACAGCAACCAGGGCCACGAGCGATGCGGTGTTTCTCCGACTACCGGTCTGGGCGAGTTTGGGCATTGACATGTCGACGAAGAGACGCAGCGTCAGCGGCACCGAGATGAGCAGAATCAGGATCAGCGACACGACGAAGATGGGCTGATCCATCGCCTCTGATGTTGACCCTGTGAGAAAGGCTGCGGCGAGCAGCCAGAACAGAGGCGCCGCCAAGGCGATCCGGATGAGCCATTTCCACGGAGCGCCGTATCCGCCGTTGACTGTCGTGATCACGAAGAGGATCGACGCGGCCACGACTACCTGGAAGATGTTGACGTAGAAAATCTCGCCGCACGCACCAAGGTTGAACGCAATAGGCCAGGTGAGCAACCCGAGTGTCACCGCGGCGAGCGCCAACGGTCCGCTGACCGTCAGCCGTTCCCGGGCGGATTCCGTTGGGATGGGATCGGGCACGGCGGGTGATCTCCTGCGGGTCGACCGGGCAGGCTCAACTCACTGTCTCATGGCTGGCCTCACCCTCCAGCACCTGGCGGGTGATTGAGTCGGACGCTGAAACGAGGAACAGGTCGGCGCTTGCGGCCATGAACGCCGGGAGAGCGAACGACACAATCAATGCCAGGATCAACCCTGCCGAACGCCACGGGCGGACGACTCACCGCCACCATGCCGCAAGACGCATCCACACGGCGGCAGCCTCACACTTTGGATCGCCGTGCTCCTTTGGCTAGGCCTGCGCGATCGACTTCGCCCAGCGGTAGTCCGCTTTGCCGCTGGGGGATCGCACGATTTCATTCACGTGCACGATTGCCTTTGGCAGCTTGTATCGAGCGATGTGCCGGGCGGCCTCGGAGAGTAGATCGGTGTCGGCGACGTCATGACCCGAACGAATTCGGACGACAGCCACTACCTCGCTGCCCCAACGCTCGCTTGGCCGTCCGGCAACCACGCAGTCATATACGCCCGGGTGCGCCTTGATCGCAGCCTCGACCTCTTCGGCGAAGATTTTCTCGCCACCTGAGTTGATCGTGACCGAATCGCGGCCGTGCAGTTCGACCATGAAGTCGTCGGGATGGTCATCGACAAATCGGGCCCGGTCACCAGGCACCGCGTAGCGCTGACCGTCGATGGTCGGGTAGGTGCGAGCGGTCTTGTCCGCGTCGCCGAGGTAGCCAAGCGCAAGGCGGCCGGTCTTGGCCAACCACCCTGTGGTGGTGTCGGTTGGGGCCAACACGGCATCAAGCTCGGGCGACAGGATGACATTGCCACTCGTCAGCTCGAAGGTGCCCGTCGAGGCATTGCCGCCAGCGGACACATGGGACACCTGGCCGCCGGCCTCGGATGACCCGAGGCCGTCGACGATCATCACCGTGGGGAGGTGCTGCAGGAACTCCACCTTCAAATTGGCCGACAGGGCGGCACCGCCGGACAGCAGAACCGTCAGCGATTCGAGGTCGTACGGCCCGCGTCCGGTTGGGTGCTCAAGTTCGTCGAGCAGCGGACGAGCGAATGCGTCGCCGACGATCAATAAGAAATTGAGGCGTTCGCTTTCGACGAGCGTCCAGATGTCGACCGGGTCGAGCTGTTCGGGAACTGATTGCACGAAGATTGTGCCACCACCCAGCCAGGTGCGGAAGCTCATCCAGTGTCCCGCTCCGTGCATAAACGGAGGTGCCAGTAGTGCTTGGAGACCGGTATTCGCCTCGGCAACGAATTCTTCGACTGTTGTCGCTGTACGCGAACCCCCAAAACACTCGACCATGGCGTCGCCGTTGCGCCACATGACGCCTTTCGGCATCCCGGTGGTGCCACCGGTGTAGAGCATGTAGAGATCATCGGCGCCCCACTCGACGTTTGGACGGTCGGGTGATGCTGCGGCCAAGGCATCCTCGTACCAGACCGCGCCGGGAAGTAGATCATTCCCGGAATGGTCGGGGACCTGCAGGATCACGTCAAGGTGCGCGAGGTCGGGCAGGACCTCGGCGAGTACGGGGGCGAATTGACTGTGCACCACGATCGCCCGAGCGTGCGCATCGTCGAGCAGATATCGCAATTCTTCCGCGACGTATCGGTAGTTGATGTTGAACGATGCAACGCGCGCTTTCAGCGCACCCAACATCACCTCGAGGTATTCGTTTCCGTTGTGGAGGTAGACACCAATATGATCCTGCCCGCTGACGTGGCCGTCGAGATCGCCGCGTTCGGTGTGGCAGCCCAGGCCTCGATCGAGGAGCGCGTTGGCCAGCCGCCGAGTGCGCTCGGTCACCTCACCCCACGTGAAACGATGATTGCGAAAGACGAGGCACGCGTCGTCGGGCCGGGTCGCCGCAATTGCCTCGTGAACTTCGGCAAGGCCGATGGTGATCGGTTCGGCGGATGGAGCGTTCGGCATGGGCGTCTTGATCAGACGTAGTACCGGAAGATGACTTCCGCGACACACGAGGGTTTCTCGGAACCTTCGCATTCGAACACGAATTGCTGCGTTACCTGAGCGCCACCCGGGATGTCGTCGACAGCGACAAGCGTGATGCCGAGCCGAACCTTGGCGCCCACGGGAACGGGCGACGGGAATCGAATCTTGCCGGCCCCATAGTTGACGCCCATCGCAACGCCCGACACGCCGAAGACCTGTGGCGACAGCATGGGGCCAAGTGACAACGTCAGATAGCCGTGAGCGATCGGGCCGCCGAAGGGCCCGGCTTTGGCACGTTCAACGTCGATGTGTATCCACTGGTGGTCGCCGGTTGCCTCGGCGAACTGCTGGACTTGTTCCTGGGTGATCTCCGTGTACGGAGACCAGCCCAGGTGCTCGCCGACAAGGGTCTTCATCTCATCGATGCCGTTGATCATGCGCGTCATAGGTGAGAGGTTGGCAGACTGGTGGCGTGACCGACGAAACGACCAGCCCTGATGCGCCAGTGAATTCGGACGGCTACACGTCGGGCTTCGTCACGTTCGTCGGGCGACCCAACGTCGGGAAATCGTCGTTGGTGAATGCCATCTGCGGACGCAAGATCAGCATTGTCTCCGACAAGCCTCAGACCACACGGCATCGCATCATGGGCGTGCTCACGAGGCCGACCAGCCAGCTGGTGTTCGTCGATACGCCGGGGCTGCACAAGCCAGTCACAGCGCTCGGCGAGCGAGTGAATGCAACGGCGCTCGACAGCACGAAAGACGTTGATGCGACGTGTCTGGTGCTTGACGCCACAATGCAGTTCGGTAAGGGCGACAAATGGGTTGCCGATCATCTCGACATGTCAGCTTCGACCGTCATCGTCAACAAGACCGACATTGCCAAACCACAGCAGGTGCTTGCGATGCTCCAAGCGGCCAGCCAATTGGGTGCGAAAGAATATTTCCCGGTCTCGGCCAAGACGGGTGAGGGCATTGGCCCTCTCGTTGATCATCTTGCCCGCACACTTCCGGAAGGCCCGCAGTACTTCCCCAATGACGAGATCTCCGATCTGCCCGAGGAACGTTGGGTTGCAGAGCTCGTCCGTGAGCAACTGCTCGCGGTGACCCACGACGAACTGCCGTATTCGATCGCGACGGAAGTCGTGGAATGGGAATGGCCTCGGATCCGCGTCAACATTCTCGTCGAACGCGACAGCCAAAAGGGGATGGTCATCGGCAAGGGCGGAGCCATCTTGAAGCGTGCCGGCGAGCTTGCCCGTAAGCAGATGCCCGAAGGTGTCTACCTCGAACTGAGGGTGAAGGTCGACAAGGATTGGCAGCGCAAACCCGAACGAGTCGAGCGACTCGGGTACTGATCGGTGCGGCCTATTCCGGAATGCTGGTCGTGACATTCACCGGATCAACGAGCTCGCCGGGGATGCCGTTTGGCAATCGGGGCGCGCCCAGGAGTCGGTTGAAGTCGTCGACGGATGCAGCTTCCTGGGACCCGCTATCGGTGGGAATCAACACGATCTGGTCGTCGATGGTAAAAGAGACCTGGCCGACGGCTGGCGTATTTTGGAGCAGTGTCACGACGATCTGTGCGAGCGCCTCGCGCTGATTGCGCAGGGCGATTGCGTTGAATTCGTCGCCGTCCAGCTCGACTTGGATGATGCCACTTTCGCTGGTCGGTGTGCCGACGATGAGGCCGGGCTCGACGAACGATTGCAGCCGCTCGCCGACGCTGTCGTCGGGAGGTCCGTCTTCGAGGAGGACAACGAGTTCGTTGAGCCCGTACGACGGATCGACCTCGGATGTCGCAGGAGAAAGTAGCCCGCGACTGATGAAGTAGACGGTCACCATCGCCGCAGGCGGTGGCGGATCGGTGACAGGCACAGTTGTGGTGGTCTCCAACGCAGGGTCAGGGGCCTGCGGCGCGAGCGTGGTTGTGGTTGTGGTTGTGGTTGTGGTTGTGGTTGTGGTTGGATCGTTCAGCCCGCCGAGCACGTCACCATCGATGTCCTGAAACGTGGCATCGCCGGTCGGCACTCCGCACGAGACGGCGACGACTGCCAACGCTTGTGTCGCAAGCGCTGCAAGCAAGGTCCGCGTCGACGGCCTCACGCGTCGACCGCCATCGGGAGTTCAACCACAAAGCGAGCGCCACCGAACTTGCCGTCCTCAACCCAGGCGCGCCCGCCCATTGCAGAGCTGTGCTCGGCGACCAGGGCGAGTCCGAGTCCGGTGCCGATCCGGTGCCGAGCAGCGCTCCCGCGCGCGAAACGCTCGAAGATCCGCTCGCGCTCTCCTTGAGCGACACCGGGACCGTCGTCGATGACAGCTATGCGGATGCGTTTGTCCCGGGCGGGTTCGATCTGAATTTCGACAGCTCCACCTCCATGATTCTTGGCGTTTTCGATGAGGTTGCCGACGATTCGTTCGTAGCGCACCTTGTCGATCGACACCTCGCGTCGAGTTCGTGGTGCAACACTGATCGGCACGTCCGGAGCGCCGTACCGTCCGGCGATTCGACGGGTCAGGTCGACGATGTCGAGGCGCTCGACATTCATGTCGGTAGCGCCCGCGTCGAGCCGCGAGAGTTCGAGAAGGTCGATCACCATGCTGTCGAATCGTCGCACCTGACCGACCACGACGTCGAGCGCCTGGCGAGTTCGCTCCGGAACTTCTTCCCGGCGGCCGTCCATTACTTCAACGGCCGCAGTCAGAGCAGTGATCGGTGATCGCAGCTCATGGCTGACGTCGGAGGCAAAACGGGCCTCTCGTTCGATGCGTGTTTGGACGGCATCGGCCATGTCGTTGAATGAGCCCGCCAAACGGTCCAGGTCGGGGTCGGACTCTTCAACAAGACGGGTGTCCAGCCCGCCAGACGCGATGTCCTCCGCGGCGTCAGCAACGCGGCTGAGCGGGCGGAGCAATCGGCGGCTCGTCGAGAAACCGAAGAGGGAAGCCAGTATCAGGCCACCGAGGCCGCCGAGAGCCAGCGCGGTGAGGATCGAACGCAGCGTGCGCTCGGTGTCACTGAGTGGGAATGCCTCGAAATAGGCCGCGTCGTGTGCGCCAATGTACAACCCGACGACGACGTAGTCCTCCCCGTTGATGACGGCGTACTGGCGCCCGTTGCCGCCCCTGCGGACGGTGTCGACGAGGCTGGCCGGGTAGTCGTCGATCCGAACGCGAGTGTCCGAACCGGCAATCTGCGTTGAGGTGTCAGCGGCAAGCAAACTGGCGAACCCACCGTCCGCGGTGCGGAGATCGGCGTCAAAAAAGCTGCCGATCTGGCCCGGAGCTGCGGTGTATTCCTCGCGGACTTGACTCGCATTGACGATGGCTTGGTCGCGGGCCGACGAGTCCTCTCGGGCCAAGAGGTTGCTCCGCGCAAATCCGTAGGTGACTCCGATGAGGACCGATCCGGCGAACAGGGCAATCAGTGCGAAGAACAGCGTGACGCGGGTGCGGAGGCGGAGAGAGCGTTGCCGAGCCACGAAACGAAGTGTTGCAGGGTTGCCAGTCCGAAATGGTACGAGCGGCGGGATTCACGCGCTGCCGGTGAGACACCAGGGGGAGGACGGTGTCTCACCGGGGCAGCGTGAACAGATACAACAATGCGCCTCGCGTGTGACAGACCTATTCGGGATGTGTGCGATTTCTGTAACAAAGATCGAACCCCCGAAAACCTGGCCTCACCTCGGGGAACGCGGTGCGGTGTAGTGTCCGAACGTACATGGAATCGTTGCTGTTTATCGAAGACGACGACGCGATTCGGTTGGCGCTGTCTCTCGCGCTCGAAGACGAGGGCTATTCGGTTCGCCAAGCCGCCAATGGTCAGGACGGTCTGGCCGCATTCGACGTGGCATCCACTGACTTGGTGCTCCTCGACCTCCGCTTGCCCGACATGTCGGGCTTCGAGGTGTGTCGAGCACTGCGTCTGAAGAGCATTGTCCCGATCATCATCATCACGGCCCAAACCGACACCGTGGACATGGTGGCTGGGCTCGAAGCGGGCGCCGACGACTACGTGACCAAACCGGTGGTGCCGAAGGAACTGGCTGCGCGCATTCGCGCGCTCCTCCGCCGCGTGCACCTGCAAGGAGCGACAACGGCGTCGGCGGCGTCGGTCTTCGGTGACATCGAGTTGCTGCGGGAGCAGGGCATTGTGTTGAAGGGCGGCGCGGAGCTCAGCCTCACCAAGACTGAGTTCCGATTGCTGTGTGAGTTCGCCGACCATGCTGGCGCTGTGCTCTCGCGCGATCAACTGCTCGAGCGTGTGTGGGGGTACGAATACCTCGGCGACTCGCGGTTGGTCGACGCGCACGTTCGCCGACTGCGCGTCAAAGTCGAGGAACATCCCGACGATCCGAAGTTGATCGTCACCGCCCGTGGCGTTGGGTATCGGCTGATCAAGAACTGATTGCTATTTCGCGTACAGCGAGTCGATCTCTGCGGCGAACGCTGCGAGGACACCGCGCCGCTTGAGCTTTGAGGTCGGCGTCAGCAGGTCGGTGTCCGGCATCCATTCATCGCCCAGCACCTTGACCTTCTTGACGGCCTCGGCGTTGTTGAAGTCTGCCATCGCTTCGACGAGGCCGGCATTGACTTCGGCAATCACGTCGGGATTCTCCGCCAGTGCTGCCGTCGTGGCGGCATCGCCCTGCACACCGTGCTCAGTTGCCCACGCCGCCGATGCATCTGGATCGAGGACGACCAGCGCAGCGACAAATGGCTTCTGCTCGCCGATGGCACACGCTTGCCCCACCAGCGGGATCATCTTGAGTGCCGCTTCGAGGTTCGCCGGGCTGATGTTCTTGCCGCCCGCAGTGATGATCAGTTCCTTCTTGCGATCAACGATCTTGAGGTAGCCCTCGTCATCCATGATTCCGATGTCGCCCGTGTGGACCCAACCGTCGTCGTCGATCGACTCCGCTGTCTTGTCGGGAAGCCCGAGGTACCCCTCGAACATGTTGCCGCCCCGTGCGAGAACCTCACCGTCGTCGGCAATCTTCATCTCGACGCCGACTGCGGCCTGGCCGACGTAGCCAGGCTTCGCTGCAGCCGACCAGGAGAGCACCGCAGTGGTTTCGCTCATGCCGTAGCCCTCGCTCAGCGGCACACCAATGGTGCGGAACCACTCGAGGATCTCGGCGGGGATGGGTGCAGCGCCGGAGATGCCGATCTCGACCTCGTCGAGGCCAATCAGACCGCGGACGGCTTTGAAGCCGACCTCATCCAGGAAGTTCCAGGTGGCGACTTCTTCCTCGGTTGCCTCTCCCTGAGTCATTTTCTCCATGATCGGTGTCGCAGCAGCGATTGCGTCGTTGAATTGCTGCTCCTTTTCAGGATCGGCCGAAATCGCGGCCGTGACGCCGGCGTACATCTTTTCCCAGACGCGGGGAACGCCGATGAAGACGTTCGGCTTGCTCTCACGGACCATCGCCGGCATCTGCGAGGTTTCCGGGCAGCAGTAAACCTTCGTGGCGAAGTCAAGCATGTAGTAGTGACCGAGGAGACGCTCCATCACGTGGGCCATGGGCAGATACGAAACGTGACGCTTGCCTGCGAAGTCTTCGATGTCGGTCTGGTCGCGCATCGACTGGCCAACGGACTCAAGTGTCCACGCCACGTTGCTGTGGCTGAGCATGACGCCCTTTGGTGGGCCGGTCGTGCCGGAGGTGTAGATGATGGTGGCGACGTCATCGAGCGTGGCGGTTTGTGCCTCCACCGCGAGGTCGACCGGCTCGAACGCAATCAAGTCGCTATAGCGCAACACGTCGTCGGGTGTCTCGTCCGTGGTTTCGATCAGGGCGATGTGCTTGATCGTTGGAATCTTTTCGCGCACCGACTCGAAGCGCTCCAGAAAGCCGCTGTCTTCGAGAATCGCGACCGAGGCGCCGCAGTCGTTGATCAGGTACTGGATTTGATCGGGAGCCGAGGAGTTGTAGATCGACACCGGGGTGGCGCCGCAGAAGAGCACGGCGGTGTCGAGGGCGTGGAACTCTTGGCGGTTGCGAATCATCATGACGACCTTGTCGCCGCGAGCCACGCCGAGGTCTTTGAGCGCAGCGGTCAGACGAGCGACGTCAGCAGCCATCTCGTTCAGGGTCTTGGATGCCCACGAGCCGTCCGCGGCCTTCCAGTTGAGGACTTCGATGTCGCCATTGCGCTCGACGTTCTGCAGAAACCGCTTCGGGAGGTTCTGTCCGGCAATGCGGTCGTGGAGATCCTGGCTGGTGACAGTGGTCATGAGACCATTCTCGCACGACGGTTCTGCATTGCGAAACTCGGCTGTCACCCGTCGATGAACTCGGCTGTCACCCGTCGAGGAACTCGGCTGTCACCCGTCGAGGAACTCGACAACGGCGTCAGTGAACACGTCGTTCTTGTCGCCGGCGATCATGTGAGCGGCATCTTTGACGTCGACATAACGCGCGTGCGGGACCATCTTGAGGAACTCGTCAACCTCGTCTTGCGTCACCAGGTCCGAGAGTCGTCCACGGACCAACATCGTCGGCATCGTGATTCTTCGAGCGATCATCTCAAGTTCGTCATGATGACGGTCGCGGGCGTGTTCTGAGTTGGTGCCTGATCGGACGTCAAGGAAAGCCGGATCCCAGTGCCATCGCCAGCGTCCGTCATCGCCGAGTCGGAGGTTCTTGGCGAGGCCCGACAGATCCTTGGGTCGCGGTCGATGTGGCTGGTACTCGGCGATCGCATCAGCGGCTTCCTCGAGGTCTACAAAACCCTCGTCCGCCTTGGCGGCCATGAACTCGAGGATGCGGCTGACGCCCTTCGCGGCGGGCCGAGGGGTGATGTCGACCAGCGTCAGCGACGAGAACCACGCAGGAGCAGCGTCGATGACGTGGAGTCCGGTCATCCCGCCGAGCGATGCCCCGACCCAGGCGATGCGCGTCGTCGGGTTGTCGTGGCGAATCCACTCGGCAATGCGCAGTGCATCACCGCAGTACGCGCCCATCGAATAGTCGCCGTCAGGTGCCCAGGTTGAATCGCCGTGCCCGCGCAGGTCAATCGACGCCACGCGATGTCCCTTGGCCGCGAGGGTTGCGGCTGTGCCACCCCACGAGTGCCGGGTTTGGCCGCCGCCGTGGGCGAGGATCACGGGCGTGGCGTCTCCCGGCCAGTGGTCCGCGACAATGAACTGGTTGTCACCGGTAGCGACACGGATGGTCTCGGGCGCCGAATGCGTCACGTTTGGTCAGATTCGCTCAGGACCCAGGTGGGTCGTCGCTTCTCGCGGAACGCCTGCATGCCGATCTTCGCGTCGGGTCCTTGGAACAGCTCGTTCGACAGACCCTCCATTGCGGCGAACGCCGTGTCGCGGTCCATCGTCGGAACTGAGTGGAGCAGCGCCTTGGTCTCGCGAACGGCCCGGGGTGCGCCGGCCTTGATGCCGTCCACCAACGCAGCAACGGATGTCGCAACATTGTCAGTGACATGAGTGACCAAGCCAATCGTTCGGGCTTCATCCGCACCGAACTGCTCACCGGTCAACATCGCTGCCGCGATCTTGCCGGGCGGCACGCGCCGCAGAATGGGGACCGAGATGATGGCTGCGGCGACGCCGATGCGCACCTCGGTCAGCGCAAACGTCGTGGTGCTGTGCACGACGACGAGATCGCAGGATGCCATCAGCCCGATCCCGCCGGCCCGCACGGCACCATCGACCGCAGCAATCGTCGGCCGCTCTGTGTCCATCAAGCGTTTGAGGGCTCGTACCATCGGTCCGGAGTCCGGCGGGCCGTCGGATCGTTCCTTCAGGTCGGCGCCGGCGCAGAACGCCGGCCCTTCGTGACGGAGCACGATGGCTCGGGCTTGGGCTTCCTCCGCGGCGTCGATCCCAGCGTGTAGCTGGTCGAGCAAGGGCTTCGAGAGTGCATTGCGGTTGTGCTGTGAGTCGAGCGTGATCGTGGCGACATCATCGACGATCACCGCGTGAACCAATTCAGACATGCGCCGAACGTAGCCCCCGTCGCAGATCCAACCTCGGTTGGGCTGACCAACGTGAAGGGTTTCGCGTACGCTCAGAGCTGTGACTGAACTTCGCAACGACTTCCCCGCAGGCGTGCTCACCGGCGAGGCGGTGAACCAGGTTTTTGCATTGGCGAAAGACCAGCAGTTTGCGCTTCCCGCAGCAAACTGCATTGGCACCAACTCGATGAATGCCGTCATGGAGACTGCCGGAAAACTCAACAGCCCGGTCATCATTCAATACTCGACCAGCGGGTCGGCATTCGTCGGGGGGAAGAACGTCCCGGTCGACTCCAGCCGAGCGTCGATACTCGGTTCGGTCGCAGGAGCCAAGCACGTGCAGACGTTGGCGGAGGCCTATGACGCTCGGGTGATCCTTCACACTGATCACTGCCCGAAGGCGAAGCTTCCATGGATTTCAGGGCTCCTCGACGTCGGCGAAGAGCACTTTGCCGCAACCGGAGCGCCACTGTTCAGTTCGCACATGCTCGACCTCTCTGAAGAGCCGATGGAGGAGAACCTCGACATCTGCGTCGATTACCTGAAACGAATGGCGCCGATGGGCATGACCCTCGAGATCGAACTCGGTATCACCGGAGGCGAGGAAGATGGCGTCGATAATTCCGATGCCAATCCCGAGGACCTGTACTCGAAGCCCGAAGAAGTCGCGTATGCCTACGAGCGGCTGATGGAAGTCAGCCCGAACTTCACGATCGCCGCAGCGTTCGGCAATGTGCACGGTGTCTACAAGCCGGGGAATGTCAAGCTCACGCCGACGATCCTCCGTGATGCGCAAGCGCATATCGCCGAGAAGTATTCGACTGAATCAGACAAGCCCGTCAACTTCGTGTTCCATGGAGGCTCGGGCTCGACGGCTGCTGAGATTGAAGAGGCGCTGGGCTATGGCGTCATCAAGATGAACATCGACACCGACCTCCAATGGGCGTTCTGGGACGGGATCCGCGGGTACGAGTCCGACAAGCACGATTATCTCCAGGGCCAGCTCGGCAACCCCGATGGCGCCGACGCGCCGAACAAGAAGTACTACGACCCGCGTGTCTGGCTGCGGTCTGGTGAAGTGAGCTTCGTCGACCGCCTTGAGCAAGCCTTCCGCGAGCTCAACAACGTCGACACCCTCGCCTGAGTGGCAGATGCCCGCTCGCATCCCGACGATCGATTTGGGTCCGCTGCGCGGGACCGACGGCGAACGACGGGCGCTCGCCGATGAGCTGACCGCGGTCTACCACGACATCGGTTTTGCCGTGCTGGTCAACCACGGCCTGCCGGCGGGCTACCTCGACAACGTGTTCGCGATGATGGCCGAGTTCTTTGCGCTGTCCGACGAGCAAAAACTGTTCATCGACAAGCGTGAGTCGCGGCACTTCCGCGGCTGGGAAGCGGTCGGCACCGAATTCACCAACAATCGGCCCGACGTCCGCGAACAAATCGACGTGTGGTCTGAACGGCCGGCCCTCGCTGCCGATGTCGTGCCTGCGTACCTTCGGTTGCTCGGGCCAAACCAGTGGATGCCCGACGACGTCATCGCAGGACAGCAAGCATTGACGCTCGACTGGTTCAATCGGCTTGGAACCCTTGCAGACGAGATTCTCAGCCTGTTCGCACTCGGGCTCGGACTCGACGCTGACCACTTCTGCACCGCGTTTGACAAGAACTCGATGTCGCTCACGAAGTTCATCAACTATCCGCCGACTCCCGAGGGATCGGCCGGGGTGAACGCACACCACGACACGGGATTCATCACGTTGCTGGCAGCAGGACCGACGCCGGGTCTCCAGGTGCTTGATCCGGCCGGAGACTGGATCGACGTGCCGGTCGTGCCCGATTCGTTCGTGCTGAACATCGGAGAAATGCTGCAGGCGATGACGGGGAACTATCTCGTTGCCACGGCGCATCGGGTCATCACGAGCGAACCGCGCATGTCGTCCGCGTACTTCCACGGCCCGTCGCTTGACACGGCGTTGGATCCCATCCGGCTCGACCAGCGATTCGTCGATGCGGTGGAAGCGAGCGAACGACACAGGGCGGCTGGATTCATGGCGACCAAGGAGCAAACCGATGCCGGAGTGGGCGACATGGGGAGCGCGAGTCACACCGATACCTACGGCGATCAGCTCTGGAACTACTTCGCCAGGAGTTACCCGGACATGATGCAACGCCACTACGGCTAGGTGTCGCGGATGGTCTCCAGAAACTCCACGACATCGCTTCGGTGCCGCGTACGTTTCATCGGGGGAAGCGCCGACACGATGTCCCAGCGATAACGCGCCTTGCCCAGCCGCGGATCCATGACGGCAACGACACCCTTGTCGGTCGAGGTACGGATCAGACGCCCGCAGGCCTGTGCCAACATCATTGACGCACGCGGGATATCGATCTGGCTGAACGCTGCGGGGCCAAGGAGGTCGCGCCGAGCGGACAACAACGGATCGTCAGGCCGTGGGAAGGGAATGCGATCGATGACCACGAGCGAGAGGGTCTTACCCGGGACATCGACACCCTGAAAGAGCCCGGCCGTGGCGAACAGGCACGTCTCTTCGGAATCGGTGAATGCCTGGACCAGGGCAGGTTTGGGCAGGTCGCGCTGCGTCAGAATCGGCATGTCGAGTCGGCTCTTCATCTCTTCAGCTGCTTCGTCCATGGCTCGATAGCTCGTGAACAAGGCCAGGGTCCGACCCCCTGCGGCATTGATCAACGCCTCAAGTTCGTCATTGGCCTTCGCGCGGAAGCCGCCATCGTTCGGGTTGGGCAGATGGATCGCGTTGTACAGCAGCGAGTTCGCTGCGTAGTCGAACGGGCTGCCGACGTCGGCGACCTCCACTTCGCTCGTCTGCATGCCGACTCGTTCTGCAAGCGACGACGGGATCGTTGCGCTCGTGAGAATTGCGGTTCGCTTCGACCAGACCCCTTCGGTCATGGTCGGTCCGACATCAAGCGGCGCAATTTCAAGCCGCGGCGATTCGCGTGAACCGGAGACAAAAGCGACGTGACCTTCGCGGCCTTCGATGGCGATATCGAGCTGGCTGATCGAGCGGCCGGTCATGGTTTGCGCCCGCAGCTTGCGCTGCTTGGCATCCTCGTTCTTCGTGTCGATGGCGATCAGCGTGTCGTTGACATCACCGAGCCGCAGGCGAGCATCGGTCAACACTTCTTGAATCTCGTCGGGGAGTGGGGCGGTCAGCCGTTTCCCGACCTCGTCGCCGAGCACGTCGCGCAGACCTGCGCCGATCTCGGCGATACCGCCGGTGAGGCTGGGGTCGGTGATGATCTTGCCGACGACGCCTGACAGTGCTGTAAATCGCCCGGGCGAAACCTCGACACCAACCGTGTCGCTCATCGTGTCTTCAAGGACGTGGGCCTCGTCGAACACAACGACGTCGTGGTCGGGAAGGATGGCACCGTCACTCGCCACGTTGAGGCCGTACAGATAGGTATTGACCACGATGACGTCGGCAGCAGCAGCCCTGCGTCGAGCCTGCTCGGCGAAGCAGGGATCGCCCAGCGGGCATTTGTCCGCTCCAGGGCATTCGTCGCTGCCTACGCTCACGGAGCGCCACGCATTGTCGGACGGCGACCAGTCGAGTTCGGCTTGATCGCCGGTCGCCGAAGTGCCGGCCCACTCCGCGATCTTCTTGATCTCGGCCTGGGTGACCACGGCCAAGGTGTCGAGTTCGAGCTGCCCCTGTTCGCCGCCGCTCATCTCTTTTAGCCGCTGCAGACAGACGTAGTTGCTGCGGCCCTTCAGTACGGCGAAGTCGAAGTCGGCGTCGAGATGTTCCGCGAGAAACGGCAGGTCCTTATTTGCGAGCTGATCCTGCAGGGCCTTGGTCGCGGTGGCGATCACCACACGTTTCTCACCGGTGATTGCAGGGACGAGGTAGGCAAGGGTCTTGCCGGTTCCGGTGCCGGCTTGAACCACGAGGTGCTTGCCGGATGCGATCGATTGCTCGACAAGGCGAGCCATCTCGAACTGGCCGGGACGGTCCTCCGCGTTGTCGAGTGCTGCGGTGGCCTGGGCAAGCGCCGCGAGTGCCTCGCCGGGTTCGGACGAGGCTGGGGGCGCGGCTGAGTCGTCGGTCATGCGTCGAGCAGTGCGAGTGCTTCGTCGAGTTCGGTTTCGCCGAAGTCGGGCCACGCGGTGTCGGTGAAGTGGATCGCCGCGCCTGCTGCCTGCCAGAGCAGGAAATTTGACACCCGGCGCTCGCCACTGGTCCGAATGACGACGTCGACCGGCGGGAGGTCGGGCAAATACATGTGCTGGCTGATCGTCTCGGGCGTCACGCCGGCATCGGTGGACCGCGCCCCTTCGACTGCTTTCACCAATTCGGCACGGCCGCCGTAATCGAAGGCGACCGTGAGCGTCATGCCAGTGTTCTCGGCGGTGTCCACAATCGCCTTACGGATTGCCCGCTGCACGTACTTTGGGGTTCGGGCCTCGCGCGAATCGAAGGGCCGGCCGATCCACTGGATTCGGACGTTGAGCTCATTTAACTCCGCAACACGTCCGAACAGCTTCTCGTGGAGGCCCAGAATGTGGCGCACTTCGGGACGAGGCCGCCGCCAATTCTCTGTCGAGAAGCCGAACACGGTCAACCAGCCGATGTCGCGCTGCACCGCGACTCGGACGAGACGGGCAAGGTTCTCCTCGCCTTCGGTGTGGCCGTCTGTGCGAGGCAACCCACGACGGCCCGCCCAGCGACCATTGCCATCCATGATGCATGCGACGTGGAGCGGATGGTGAGCATCGGGCGGCACGCCGAGCACCGTACTTGGCCCGATGGTCTGCGAGCCGCCACATATGGCGACGGACGTGGAAGAATGAGCTAGTGGTTGTCAACGTTGCCTCCACGCCTGTGCCTGAGGCAGGGGCGGCTGACACATCTGACTCAACGCGCCAGTTCCTCCGCCATGTGATGGTGGTGGGCGGCACGCTGCGCGAGTGGAACGATCTCGGCGAGCAGCGATGGGCCCACCGGGTCGAGACGCTCGGGGCGATTGTCGGCCAGGCCGGTGCGTCGTACCTCACGTTGCGGGCATTCGAGCCGGGCGATGACGCTGTTGAGCAAGACTGGTGGGAGCGTCAGATCGGCAACTGTCACGTCATGATCGATCCATGCGGCGACGGGCGCGATCGGTTTGCCGCAGCGATGCGGCGGCTTGACCCGGCGGACCCAGTCAACGAAGCAACGGTTGCTGAGGCGCTCTACGCCCCCGCTGATTGTGAACCCGACCTGATCCTTGTACTCGGTGAGCCCAATCGTCTCCCGCCGTCATTGGTGTGGGAGCTGGCATATGGCGAGCTGGTCTTCGTTCCGCTGAGCTGGGATGAACTTGCTGCAGATCACGTCGTCGACGCCATTGCCGACTTCGCGAAGCGTGAACGGCGATTCGGGGGTCTCGACGAGACCGACGAATCGATCGGATGAGCGAGCTCTATCGCGACACCGGTGTGGTTCTGCGGACCTACAAGCTGCGGGAGGCTGACCGCATCATTGTGATGCACACCCGTGACAACGGCAAGGTTCGGGCCGTCGCAAAGGGCGTGCGGAAGACGAAGTCGAAATTCGGTGCCCGGCTGGAGCCGATGAGCCATGTCAACGTCCAGCTCTACCGCGGGCGCGAGTTGGACATCGTGACCCAGGCTGAGTCGGTCGAACCGCTTGCGCCGATGCTGTCGTCGTTGGATCGCGCCTCGCAGGGCCTGGCCGTGCTCGAGGCCGTTGATCAGCTGTCGCTCGAACGAGAACCAAACCAACAGCTGTACCGAATGGTTGTCGGAGTGTTGCGCACCATTGCATCCAACCCGTCGCCGATCAACGTGCCGGCGTTTTACTGGAAGTTGCTGGCGAATGAAGGCATGCGTCCGCAACTCGACGTGTGTGTCCGGTGCGGCGAGTCCGGGCCGGGAACGCAACTCGTTGCCTTCGATCTGAACGAAGGCGGGGTGCTGTGTCGCGCCTGTCGTTCTGGCCAATCAATCAGCGCCGGAGCGCTGTCGCTGCTGCGCGACATCCTGGGCGGCCGCCTTGCTCATGCATTGGCTCAGCCCGAGTCGCCCGTCACGCACGAGGTTTCGGCATTGGCGACTCGTGCCTTGGAGTTCCACATCGAACGACGACTCAAAGCCGTCGCGATGTTCGAAGCGCACTGACCCATCGCGGCCCTGCCCACGCAAACGGCAACGGGTGGGTCAGCCGTGGTGCTCGTAGACTCGCACGCCTATGCCGGCAACCGACCTGGATCAGATCGTCTCCCTCTGCAAACGACGCGGCTTCGTCTACCAGTCCGCAGAGATCTACGGTGGTTTCCGGTCGACGTACGACTACGGCCCGCTCGGATCATTGTTGCTCCGCAACGTCAAAGAGGCATGGGTCCGATCGATGGTCCAGCAACGCGACGACGTCGTGCTGATCGACGCAGCGATCCTTGGCCCACCCCAGGTCTGGGAGGCCTCCGGCCACCTTGGCAACTTCTCAGATCCACTGGTCGACTGCACGAACTGCAAGAACCGGTTCCGTCTCGACAAGCTCGACGACCCTGAGACCTGTCCGGAATGCGGTGAGAAGAACAGCTTCACCGAAGCACGCGAGTTCAACCTGATGTTCAAGACGCAGGCGGGTCCGGTCGAGGGTGCTGGTGCCGATGCCTACCTCCGTCCTGAGACGGCGCAGGGCATGTTCACCAACTTTGGCCAGGTGCTGCAGACCAGCCGCAAGAAGCCACCCTTTGGCATTGCGCAGGTCGGCAAGAGCTTCCGCAACGAAATCACTCCTCAAAACTGGATCTTCCGCACCCGCGAGTTCGAGCAGATGGAGATGGAGTTCTTCGTGCCGCCCGACGAGAGCGACCAGTGGTACGAATATTGGTGCAACGAGCGGCTGAACTGGTACATCGAGCACGGCATCCCGGCAGAGATGGTGATGCTTCGACCGCACGACGCCGACGAGTTGTCGCACTATTCGACTGGCACCTCCGACGTCGAGTTCAAATTCCCGTGGGGTTTTGACGAGTTGGAAGGCATCGCGAAGCGGACCGATTTCGATCTCAAGGCCCACGCCGCAGCGTCGGGGGAGAAGCTCGACTACTTCGATCCGCAATCGAACGAGCGGTACGTGCCGTACGTGATCGAACCGGCCGCAGGCGCAACTCGCGCAATGGCGGCGTTTCTGCTCGCAGCGTACGACGAGGACGAGGTCAACGGCGAGAGCCGAACCGTGCTGCGGCTGCACCCGCGGTTAGCTCCGTACAAGGTCGCCGTGCTTCCCTTGAGCAAGAAGGACACTCTCACGCCGCTCGCGCACGAGGTGCGCAAGCTGCTCGCCGATCGCTACATGGTCGACTATGACGAGACGCAAAACATTGGCAAGCGTTACCGCCGCCAGGACGAGATCGGCACGCCGCTCGCGGTCACTGTGGACTTCGAATCGCTTGACGACAATGCGGTCACCGTCCGCGACCGCGACACCATGGAGCAAGTGCGAGTGCCGATCGAGGAGCTGTTGGCCACTGTGTCGGGCAAGCTCGGCTTCTAGGACCGGCCTCCGGTGACTGTCACCTACCTTGACAAGATTCTCGAGCGCCATCGCGAGATGGCAGCAGCCGACACGCGATCAGTCGGGCAGCTCATCGACGAGGCACGGGCGATGCCGCCAGCGCGGGGGTTTCGGGCGGCGCTCGTCGCCAACACGAAGCTGGGAGTCATCGCTGAGATCAAACGGCGATCGCCGTCGAAGGGCGACCTCAACATGAGGCTTGACCCAGCGGACTTGGCGAGGGTCTACGAAACTGGCGGAGCCTCATGCCTCTCGGTGCTCACCGATGTCGATGGCTTTGGTGGTTCGGTCGACGATCTGCAAGCGGCACGTCGGGCTTGCTCGCTGCCGGTGCTCCGTAAGGACTTCACGGTCAGCGAACTCGATGTGCTTGACGCCCGTCTGATGGGTGCCGACTGTGTGCTGCTCATCGCTGCGGCGCTGGACACTGTTCAGCTCGCTGAATTTCACGCGCTGGCGATCGACATCGGTCTTGACGTTCTTGTCGAAATTCATGACGAGGCGGAACTCGAACACGCACTCGAAGCTGACGCAACACTGGTCGGTGTCAACCAACGCGACTTGGTCACGTTCCAGGTCGATCACGAGCGTGCGGTGCGGATGGGTGGCGTCATACCGGACAGCGCAGTCAAGGTCGCCGAGTCGGGAGTCCGGGGTGCCGACGATGCACGCATGCTCGAAGCGGCCGGTTACGGCGCAGTCCTCGTCGGGGAATCGCTCGTCACCAGCGACGACCCAAAGCGCGCACTCGTCGAGCTGATCGGCTGACCGCTACGGTCGCCGCATGCTGACCGACACCCTCGAGCTCACCGCAGAACAGTTCGCCGCTGGAACCGGTTGGGAAATCAAGCCGCAGGGTGCTTGTAAGGCCGAGGTCTGTGTCCCGCTCGACGGCAGCGCAGCAGACTTCAACGTTCGCGCAGTGGCCGAGCGTCTCGGCATGGCCATCGTCACCGACGCCACGACGGCGATGTCCGCGATCGGTCCAGAATCGCTCGGGGACCGGGCCCTTGCCACAGCGCAGGCGCCGGAGTTGGTGCTCAAGGATCTCGACGGCAACGAATTTCGGCTCTCCTCGCTGCACGGACAGAAGGTCGTGATCGTCTCCTGGGCACCGTATTGAGGTTGTTCCTTCGATCTGCCAGGTTGGCAGGCACTCCGCGACGAACTTCACCCAGCAGGCCTCGAAGTGGTCACCGCCTCGCTCGAATTGAGTGGGCCAGAGGCCTCGCGTCGCTACATCGAGGCTGCACACCCGTCGGGACGGCCGACGCATCCGTCACTGCTCGACCCGACGCATCAGCTCGATGCACTCTTCGGTGTCGTCAATATTCCGAATGTGATCTGGATCGATGAACAGGGCATCATCGTCCGACCGCCCGAACCCGGTTGGCCAGGCGGACGGCAAGAGTTTCCCAAGGAGATGCTTGCCGACATGCCTGACCTGGGCCGTGCCCCAGGCGCTCCTGCCGAGCCGGTTGATGGGCCCGGTATGTGGGCCGTGCTTGGCTCAGGCCAGGACCGGCTGTCATATCCCGACGCGATTCGCGACTGGGTCAACAATGGTGCCGACAGCCCGTTCGTGATGTCGCCGGGCGAGGTCATCGCTGCCTCGCAACCGCGCGATGCTGCGATGTCGCAAGGCGCGGCGCACTTCGAACTTGCCAACCATCTCTGGCGGGCCGGCAACCGAGACGCGGCGATCGAACACTTCAACGCATGCCACCGTCTGCAGCCAGACAACTGGACCTATCGGCGCCAGGCTTGGTCGCTTGTTGGCAACGATCGAGTGGGTGGCGACTACGGGCGGTTCGTGCAAGGTCCTGTCCTCGGCGAAGAGGAAGATTGGCCGTTCGAATCTGACTTCCGCTCTGAAGTGTCGTCGCGCGCCGTTGGGTCGTACTACCCGAGCACGCTCTGAACGATCAGCGGCTGAGCTCGCGCCGCGCGCTGGAGATGAAGAACCGTTGGTAGAGGCCAGCGGGTAGCCGCGACGCAATGTCGAACAACTTTGCGTCGGGCCCGATCAGGGCCCGGCGACGGTTGCGCTCAACGGCCTTCAGGATCTGACGTGCCGCCTTCTCGGGACTGCTCATGGCGAACTTGTCGAACTCGTTTTGCATGTCGTCAGGGTCTTGCCCGATGGCGCGCACAGTGTCGTCGCGTCGTCCGCTGTTGACGATGTTGGTCTTGATGCCGCCCGGATGGATCGTCGTGACCGAGACGTTTGCTTTTTCGATCTCGAGTTCCATGCGGAGCGCGTCACTGAACCCGCGTACCGCAAATTTGGCGGAGTTGTAGGCGGACTGCCCGGGAATACTGACCAGACCAAAGACACTCGAGATGTTGACCACATGGCCTTCGTCAGCCCGGTGAAGATGTGGGAGGAAGGCTTGTGTGCCATGCACGACGCCCCAGAAGTCGATGTCCATCACCCATTCGAAGTCGCTGATCGACTGCTTGGCGGCAGTGGCGGCGAGATTGACGCCGGCATTGTTGACGATCATGTTGACCGAGCCGTGCAGGTCGGCGACCGTGTCGGCCCAGGCGAACATTTCGGCACGATCAGCAACGTCAACCGTGGCGGAAGTGACCTTGACCCCGTGGCCCTCGCACATGCCAACGGTTTCGGCAAGTCCAATCGCATCGAGGTCGGCAAGCGCGAGATGAGCGCCGCGCGACGCCAGATCGGTGGCCAGCGCCCGGCCGATGCCCGATGCTGCACCGGTGATAGCGACCACACGTCCGCTGAATTGTTTCATTGGGTCAGCCTGCCAGACAGCGGCCGGACTGCCGTGACTGAGTGACGGTTGGGCCCGACCCCGACGTCACTCGGCCAGGCTGCGTGCTGAGTGAGCGCGAGATCGCGAGGCGTGATCAGAAAGCTCCGCGGGCTGCCCGCGATTCACTCGCAGCACACCGCGAACGGCGGTTCGGACCTCGTCGGCGAGGTGCGAACGATCTCATTGGGAAACTTCGACCGCGTACTCGGACAGATCCGAGCCGTTGACGGCGTGGTGAACAGCGAGACCAGCCTGCTCTTGACGTCAGTACTGCGCTGACGGTTGAATCACGCACGAGATTGCACGCCCATGGCGGGATCAGTCCGATCGCTCGTTCCAGAGCCGGATGCCCTCTTCGACTCGGCTGATTGTCGTTTCGAGGACGGCAATTCGCGCCCACCTCTTCTGGTCGCCGGCAATCAGATTCCACGGCGCATCCTCGTGATCAGTCCGCTCGAGCATGTCCTCGGCGGCTTCGTCGTACTTTTCACGCTTCTTCCGGTTGCGCCAGTCCTCGTCGGTCAATTTCCATTGTCGCAGCGGGTCGTCTGCACGGCTCTCGAATCGGTTGAGTTGCTCCTTCGGGCTGACTTGCATCCAGAACTTGATGACGATGACGCCTTCGACGACCAGGCCGCGTTCGAAGTCGACAATCTTGTCGTATGCCCGATTCCATTCGGTCGGTGTTGCGAAGCCTTCGACGCGTTCGACGAGCACCCGGCCGTACCAGCTGCGGTCGAAAACGCACATCCCGCCGCGCCCAGGGACCTTCGACCAGAAGCGCCAGAGAAAGTGGTGACGCAATTCGCGTGAGCTTGGAGCCGCGTAGCTGTAGACGCTGTAGTGCCGAGGGTCGAGGAGCTGGACCAACCGTTTGATCGCTCCACCCTTTCCGCCGGCGTCGGAACCCTCCATCACGACCAGAAGCCCTGGGCCGATCTTGCCGTTGGTGGTCTGGCCGCCCAATTGGAGCCGGAGTTCGAGAAATCGTTGCTGCGCTGCAGCAAGGCGCTCGTTGTATTCGCGCTTGCCGAGGGAGGCATCGAGGTCGATCTTGTCGAGGCGCGTCATGTGATCACAGTACTGATCCCGCGCCGACGGTTCGGCGACGGGTACGTTGAGCCATCTCATGTTCGTCAAGATCTGTGGCATCACCAACGAAGACGACGCATTGCTGTCGGTTGCCATGGGCGCCGATGCCGTCGGGTTTATCTTTGCGCCGTCGACTCGCCAGGTCGCGCCGCAGAAGGTGTACGACATCACCCGTCGGCTCCCGCCCGAGATTCTCACGGTCGGTGTCTTCCGAGACGAACTCCCGTCGCGAGTGGTCGAGCTGGCGCACAAGGCCGGGGTCAAAGCTGTGCAGCTTCATGGTCGCGAGACCCCGGCGCAGACGCGTGAGATTGCGGGTCATTTCCGCTGGGTGATCAAGGCATTCGGCTCGGACGACGAGAACCTCCCCAAAGCCGATACCTACGGCACTGACATGATCTTGCTCGACGCGCCCAGTCCTGGCAGCGGGAAGGTCTTCGATTGGTCGATCGCCGGGGACGCGCCTGACTCGATGAAGCTGATCCTTGCCGGAGGCCTCACGCCCGAGAACGTGGATGCAGCGGTCCAAGAGGTGCAACCGTGGGGTGTCGATGTGGCGAGCGGCGTCGAGAAGTCGCCAGGCAAAAAGGACGCGATGGCTGTCAAGCGTTTCATCGAGAACGCGAAGGCGCACGCATCGGAGCAGTACCGAGGCGATGACAACCTGCCCTACGACTGGGATGTTGAATAGCTGAGATCGACTGGGGTCGCTGCCGGACCAGTCAGTACCCTGCGGTCCCAATGAGTACGAATCCGGACACATTGTCGGCGCCCCCGGACAACACAGGTCGTTTCGGCGACTTCGGTGGCCGCTTCGTTCCCGAAACGCTGGTGCCTGCATGTCAGGAGCTCGAAGCGGCCTTTAACGAGGCGTGGGCAGATCCATCGTTTCGCTCCGAACTCGACGAGGTGCACCGTCTCTACTCCGGACGCCCGTCGATCATGACCGAATGCAAGAACCTCAGCGCTCAGCTTGGCATCCGACTGATCCTGAAACGTGAGGACCTCAACCACACGGGCTCGCACAAGATCAACAACGTGATCGGCCAGACGTTGCTTGCGAAGCGCATGGGTAAGAAGCGCATTGTGGCCGATACCGGTGCTGGTCAGCACGGTGTCGCCAGCGCTACTGCTGCGGCGCTCATGGGGCTCGAATGCAAGGTGTACATGGGTGCCGTTGATGTGGAACGTCAGGCACTCAACGTGTTTCGCATGAAGCTGCTCGGCTCCGAAGTCGAATCCGTCCACAGCGGCAGCCGCACGCTGAAAGATGCCGTCAACGAGGCAATGCGGCACTGGGTTGCCAACGTTGGCGACACCCACTTCTGCCTGGGTTCAGTCGTTGGGCCGCACCCGTACCCCTACATGGTGCGCCAATTCCAGTCGATCATTGGCGACGAAGCGCACACCCAGATCAGCGATCTCACGGGCGCACTGCCCGATGTTGTCGTGGCCTGTGTCGGTGGCGGCTCGAATGCGATGGGAATCTTCAGCGGGTTCGTCGACGAGCCGGGTGTCCGCTTGGTTGGCGTCGAGCCGGCTGGTGGAGCGGCAATCGGCAAGGGTGTGCCCGGCGTTGTGCACGGCATGCGCAGCAACTTGATGCAGGACGAATACGGCCAGGTGGAAGAGGCGCTCTCGATCTCAGCGGGCCTCGACTATCCCGGCGTCGGCCCTGAGCACTCCTATCTCGCCTCCATTGGGCGGGCCGAGTACCCGAGTGTCACTGACGATGAGGTCATTGCCGGATTCCGGTTGCTGTCAGAAACCGAAGGCATCATCCCGGCGCTCGAATGTGCGCACGCCGTTGCGTGGATTTCGCGTGAGGCGCCCCGCATGCAAGGCCAGACCGTGTTGATGAACTTGTCGGGACGCGGCGACAAGGACGTCGCGCAGATGATGGATATTCTCGCCGATGCGGACGGCAACGTCTGATGCCTGGGCGTCTCGAAACTGAGTTCCGGGCCAAGCGCGAAGCCGGTCGCAAGCTGCTCGTGCCGTACATCACCGGTGGATATCCCGGTTGGCAAGATGCAATTCGGGCGTGCGCTGCGAACGGTGCCGATGCTGTCGAGATAGGTATCCCGTTCTCCGATCCGGTGATGGATGGCCCGGTCATCCAGCAGGCGTCACAGGCTGCTCTCGAAGCTGGGGTGACACCGCAGTCAGTGCTCGATGAGGTGCCAGGTCTCGACGTGGAGATCCCGCTCGCGGTGATGACCTACTACAACCTGGTGCATCACCCCGGACCTGAACGGTTCGCGGCAAACCTCCAGCGTGCGGGTGTCGCTGCGGCCATCCTGCCCGACCTGCCGCTTGAAGAATCCGACCCGTGGTGCACGGCAGCCGAGGCTCACGGCATCGAGGCGATCATGCTCGCAGCTCCAACGGCCCCGGATGATCGACTGCCGCGGGTCGCTGAGCGAGCCCGCGGATTCATCTACTCAGTGGGATTGCTCGGCGTCACGGGCGAACGGTCATCGCTCGCCGAAACAGCAACCGACTTGGCCGCGCGGCTCAAGGCAATCACCGACAAGCCGGTGCTGGTTGGTGTCGGCGTGTCGAACGCCGAGCAGGCATACCAGGCCACCCGAGTTGCCGACGGAGTGATCCAGGGGGCGTCAGTGGTGCGCCGGCTCATGGAGACAGGGCCAGACAGCGTCGGCGAGTACGTCGCCGAAGTACGCGCCGCCATCGACGCTGACTGAACGGAGACGGCGTGTGGACCGTGCGAACATTTTGCGCACGATGCTCATGCGAACCACGGAGGACCCGGAGCGACGACGCATTTTGTGAGGCTCTGCGCAGACTCGACTGATCAACACCCGCGCACTGGCAGACTGGGCCGGTGTACGACTACATCATTGTTGGTGGCGGATCCGCTGGGTGCGCGCTCGCGAACCGACTGAGTGCCGATCCGTCCAACGAGGTGCTGGTCATCGAGGCAGGCCGACGCGACTGGAAATGGGATGTCTTCATCCACATGCCCGCCGCGCTTGCCTTCCCAATTGGCAGCCGATTTTACGACTGGAAGTACGAGTCCGAGCCGGAGCCCTTCATGGACGGACGCCGTGTCTACCACGCGAGGGGCAAGGTGCTCGGCGGATCGAGCAGCATCAACGGGATGATCTTCCAGCGGGGCAACCCGATGGACTACGACAAGTGGGGTTCCATTCCCGGCTTGGAACAATGGGACTGGGCGCACTGCCTGCCGTACTTCAAACGGATGGAGACCTGTCTTGCTGGCGAAGAGCCCGAGCACCCCGGGCTCCGCAACGATGACGGTCCGCTCGTGCTCGAACGTGGGCCCGCGAACAACGCGCTCTTTGACGCATGGCTCGCGGCCGGCGTCGAAGCGGGCTTTCACCGCACCGACGACGTCAATGGCTATCGGCAGGAGGGATTCGGCCCGTTTGACAAGAACGTCCTGCGCGGCCGCCGTCTCAGCGCAGCGCGCGCCTACCTCCATCCGGTGCTTGACCGCCCGAATTTGACTCTGATGACGCGGGCTCAGGTCAACAAGGTGGTGTTCGGGGACCCGGAGCAGCCAGAACGGGCCACAGGTGTCGAGGTCCGCAAGCTTGGCGTCGGTGGTTTCTTCGGACGCGGCGTGTCGAGGATCGAGGGACGCGAAGTGGTGCTGTGCGGGGGCGCGTTCAACAGTCCGCAGTTGCTTCAACTGTCTGGCGTCGGTGATCGTCAGCACCTGGAGTCGCTCGGTATCCCCGTCGTTGCGGACGTGCCGGGCGTCGGTGAGAACCTGCAGGACCACCTCGAGGTCTACATCCAATACGAGTCCAAGGAGCCGGTGTCGATTCAACCGCACCTCGCGCACTGGAAGAAGCCGTGGATCGGTCTGCAGTGGTTGTTCCGGCGGGGACCGGGCTCGTCAAATCACTTCGAAGCCGGCGCGTTCGTCAAGAGCAATCCGAACGAGTCGTACCCGAACTTGATGTTTCACTTCTTGCCGATCGCGATTCGTTACGACGGATCGTCGCCAAGCAGGCCCGACGGTAGTCGTGCGAAAATCGAGCACGGCTATCAAGTGCATGTCGGCCCGATGTACTCCGACGCTCGGGGCACGGTGAAGATTACGTCGCGCGATGCATCGAAACATCCGGCGGTGCAGTTCAACTACCTCAGCACTGAGCAAGATCGTCGGGAGTGGATCGAAGCGGTGCGAACGGCGCGGAAGATCCTGACGCAACCGGCGTTCGAACCGCTCAACGCTGGTGAGATCTCGCCGGGACCTGCCGTCGAGACCGATGAGGAGATCATGGCCTGGGTGGCCAAAGACTCCGAGACGGCACTGCACCCCTCCTGTACGACCAAGATCGGACCGCAGAGCGACCCGATGGCCGTGCTCGACCCGTCCACGATGCAGGTGTGGGGCACGCAAGGACTTCGCGTGGTCGACGCGGGGTGCATGCCGAACGTGAGCAACGGAAACACGTACGCCCCGACAATGATGATCGCCGAGAAGGCAGCCGACCTGATCCTTGGCAACGATCCGCTGCCGCCTGACCACACCGAGGTCTACCGCAGCGACGTTGTCGAGGGTGGACGTCGGTGAAGGATCAGCCGAACATTCTGCTGATTATGGCCGACCAACTGTCGGCACCATTCCTCTCGTTCCACGGTGGCCCAGCCAAGACGCCGAACATCGACCGGCTCGCAGCGTCGGGCGTCAACTTCACCAGCACGTACAGCAATAGTCCGCTCTGTGCTCCCGCTCGCTTCGCGATGATGAGTGGGCAACTCAACAGCAAGATTGGCGCCTACGACAACGCGTCCGAATTCCCATCGAGCATTCCGACCTTTGCGCATCACCTCCGCGCCGCTGGCTACCAGACGTCGCTCGTTGGCAAGATGCACTTCGTCGGCCCGGACCAACTGCACGGATTCGAAGAGCGGTTGACGACAGACATCTACCCGGCCGACTTCGGTTGGACCCCAAACTGGGGCGACCCAGACGGTCGGTTCGACTGGTGGTTTCACAACATGGATTCGGTCGTGCAAGCCGGCGTGGTCGACGTGTCGAACCAACTCGACTATGACGACGACGTCGCCCATCACGCGGTTCGTCAGTTGCGTGACCTCGCAAGGACTGCAGATCCTCGACCATGGATGATGACCGCGTCGTTCACGCACCCGCACGATCCGTACGTTGCTCGGCAGCAGTTCTGGGATCTCTACACCGACGACGAGATCCCGATGCCGACGGTCAGCGACCTGCCCGACGCTCAGGTTGATCCACACAGTCGTCGTCTCCGCAACGTCATCGGTGCCGACACGGCCCAGCTTTCCGACGATCAGGTTCGCGACGCTCGGCATGCATATCTGGCCAACATCAGCTACGTCGATGATCATGTCGGCAACATGATCGAGGTACTCGACCGCCACAACATGCGCGAGAACACTGTCGTGGTCTTCACCGCCGATCACGGCGACATGCTCGGCGAGCGCGGCCTCTGGTACAAGATGAACTTCTTCGAGCACAGCGCTCGGATCCCGCTCATTGTCAATTGCCCGGGGGTGCGGCCGTCCGTCAACGCGTCACACGCCGGTCTCCTCGACCTGGCACCCACGTTGCTCGAGTTAGCTGACGTCGAGATCCCCGATGAGATGGACGGGGCGAGTCTCGTTCCGCTCTTCAATCGCCCCGGGATTGAGCACAGAACCGTGGTGGGGGAGTACCTCGGTGAAGGCGCGATCGCTCCGATCTTCATGATCCGTCGCGGACCGTGGAAGTACATTTGGTCGCAACCAGACCCGGCCCAGTTGTACGACCTGGATGTCGACCCGAGTGAGCTACGTAACCTTGCGCTGAGTCCGGAGCATGCAACGATGGTGGCGGCTTTCGAGGCCGAGATCTTCGAGCGATGGGACCCGGGCACCATCAACGCTGCGGTGCGCTCGAACCAACAGTCGCGCGCCACCGTCGACCGGGCGCTGCGGCAGGGTCGTTTCGAGGCGTGGGACTTCGTGCCACAGAGTGATGCGACCAATCAATACATGCGCAACCACCTCGATCTGAACGATGTCGAAGCCGGTCGCCGCGCCTGAATCGAGGTCAACGCAGGTCGACGATGGAGCGTCTGAACGTCAGCGCCATGGTGACGACCATGGTCGCTGCACCAACGACGCGCATCGTCATCTGAGGCCCGAGTTGCGGTGCGAGCACACTCGAGGTCACCGCGCCGATCGGTAGTGATCCCGAGAACCCGAGCATCATCAGGCCCATGACCCGGCCCATCATCTCGGGTGGGGTGTTGGTCTGCATCAGCGTTCGGTGGCTCGCCATGGCGATGCCAGCGTTCAGGCCCCACGCCAGCATCACCAACATCGCGACCCACTCGTTGGCGGCGAAACTCAGCGCGAACTGCCCCAGGCCAAGGCCGATGCCAATGAACAGCGTGATATTCCAGCCGTGTCGCATCGCACGACGGCGCGAAACAGCCACCGAACTGATCAGCATCCCAATACCGAAAGCGCCGAGCACGACGCCCGCGACCCCGGCGTCGCGACCGTAGACGTCTTCGACGACACGTGGCATCGAGATCTGCATCACGCTGAACGAACCACCGAGCATGACCGAGAGGAGCAGCAAGGTCCGCAACGGATCGCGGCCGAGACCGAACTTGGCTCCCGCGACGATCGAGCTGATCATGCCAGCCCGTATTTCGGTGTCGATGGCGGCGTCATTGGGAATGATCACGCGGGCGATGATGAACACCGACGCGGCGGTCAGCACTGTGAGGAGCGCGAACCCGCCGGCATCGCCGAGCAGTTCGATTGCCAACCCGCCCAACACAAGGCCACCGAAGCCGGCAGCTTGACCGGCGCCATTCTGCAACGCGACAGCGTTCATGAGGTGCTTCTTGGGGACGAGCAACGGAACGATCGCCTGGACGTTTGGCGAGTTGACGCTGATTGACGTTCCGATCACCACAGCAGCGAGGCCCGTGATGATTGGTGTCGCGTTGCCGGTCGCGATCACTGCGGTAAAGAGCGCCATCGCCCCTGCTGTGACTGACGTCCAGGTGATGTACAGGGCTTTGCGGTCGACGCGATCTGACCAAGCGCCTGCTGGCAGCGACAGCAGCATCGCGGGGAGTCCGAGGGCGATTGCCACAAGTCCTTCGGCTGACTCCCAGTCGGTCAGGGTGACGATGAGCCAGATGAAAGCGAACCGCAGTGTGCCGTTGACCCCGGTGTACAGGATGTTCGCCACCAAGAAGTTGCGGTAGTCGCGGTCGCGCATCAGCTGCCGCACCGGGGATGCCGACAGATCCGTCACTCGTGAAGTTTGGTGATCAGCTGCGAACTCTGACGGGTCGGAGATCGGCGGCGCTCATCGTTTGAAGAAGCGGCGCAGCGCGGATTGGTGGTATGCGGTGAGCCAGGCGAGCGAGCTGCCGAGGAAAAGCAGTGCCATCGCCCATCGGTACACCATGCTCGCGGTCGTGTTGCCGACGACTTGGATGAGTCCGGCGATCATCGCCGCGACGAAGACAGCGACGACCGCCAGCCAGACGACGCCAATCACTTGGTCGTGTCGTGTCGTCATGGCTGGGGGCGTCGATCCAATCTGTCGGCCGTGATCAGCCCTGCGACTTCCGGCGAATGATGTTGAGTGCGGAGCCAGCCTCGAACCACTCGACCTGTTCGGGGCTGAACGTGTGGTTGCACTCGAAGGGAACGACGGTGCCGTCGGACTTGACGATCTCGCACCGCACGGTCTCGCCTGGAACTGGCGGCAACGACACCACGTTGATGCGGTCGTCTTCGCCGATCTTGTCGTAGTCGGCCGGGTCGGCAAACGTGAGCGGAACCATGCCCTGCTTCTTCAAGTTGGTCTCGTGGATACGGGCAAAGCTGCGTGCGATCGCCACGAGCCCCATCCGGAAGCGAGGCTCCATGGCCGCGTGCTCGCGGCTCGAACCTTCACCCATGTTCTCGTCGCCGATGACGATCCATGCTTGGTCCGCCTCGTGGTATTCCTTGGCGATCTCGGGGAAACGCTGCGTCTCGCCGGTGAGTTGGTTCTTGCCGAAGCCGACTTCGTAGCCCTCGTACGCGTTCACCGCGCCGAGGTAGAGGTTGCCCGAGATGTTCTCGAGGTGGCCCCGATACTTCAGCCAGGGACCGGCCATCGAAATGTGGTCGGTGGTGAACTTGCCCTGTGCCTTGACGAGCACCGGCAGGCCGCTGTAGCGATCGAGCGACACTGGTTCGAACGGCTCAAGCAACTGCAGGCGGTCGGAGGTGGGGCTCACGGCAATTGGCACGTCGTGGCCATCGGCTGGCGGAGCGGTGAACGTGTCTTCGCCAGGGTCATAGCCGGCGTCGGGAAGAATCTGGCCAACCGGTGCATCGAGACTGACCTCGGTGCCGTCGGGTGCAGTGATCGTGTCGACCGTCGGATCGAAATCGAGGCGCCCCGACAGCGCAATCGCCATCACCGTGTCCGGTGAGGTGACGAATGCAAGGGTGTTGGGCGAGCCGTCGTTGCGCTTGGGGAAGTTGCGGTTGAAGGACGTGACGATCGTGTTGGACGCGCTCGTGATCGACTCGGGGCGGCTCCACTGCCCGATGCAAGGGCCGCACGCGTTGGCAAGCACCGTGGCGCCGATGGCTTCGAGGTCGGCAAGTAAGCCATCGCGTTCGATGGTCGCGCGGGTTTGCTCGGACCCGGGTGTGATCATCAAGTCAATTTTTGCGGTGAGACCCTTGGCAGCGGCCTGGCGTGCGATCGAAGCGGCGCGGGTGATGTCCTCGTAGGAGGAGTTGGTGCACGAACCGATGAGTGCGGCTGAAGGAACGAGTGGCCAGTCGTTGGCCCGTGCTGCTTCGCCGACACCGGCGCCCACCTTGTGGGCCAGATCGGGCGTATGCGGTCCGTTGATCAGTGGCTTGAGATCATCGAGGTTGATTTCGAGGAGCTGGTCGTAGTCGGCGCCATGATCGGCACGGAGGTGATCGGACACCTTGTCAGCGGCGTCCGCGATGGCCTCGCGGCCGGTGGCCTTGAGGTACTGGCTCATGTTCTGGTCGTAGCCGAACACCGACGTCGTGGCGCCGATCTCAGCGCCCATGTTGCAGATGGTGGCCTTGCCGGTTGCAGAGATCGAATCGGCGCCGGCGCCGAAGTACTCAACGATCGCCCCAGTGCCGCCTTTGACTGTGAGTTGGCGGGCGACTTCGAGGATGACATCCTTCGGGCTACTCCAATCGGAGAGCGTGCCGGTGAGCTTCACGCCGATGACCTTTGGCCACTTGACGTTCCAGGCGAAACCGGTCATCACGTCAACGGCGTCAGCGCCGCCGACTCCAATGGCGACCATGCCGAGCCCGCCAGCGTTGGGGGTATGGCTGTCAGTGCCGATCATCATGCCGCCGGGGAAGGCGTAGTTCTCGAGGACGACCTGATGGATGATCCCTGAGCCGGGGCCCCAGAATCCGATGCCATAATTGGCGCTGACGGACTTGAGGAAGTCGTACACCTCGGCGTTGGTGTCGACCGCGACGCCGAGGTCGATCTTCGCGCCGACCTTGGCCTGAATCAGGTGATCGCAGTGGACCGTCGAGGGCACGGCCACTTCGGGAAGACCGGCGGTCATGAATTGGAGGAGTGCCATTTGCGCTGTTGCGTCCTGCATCGCGACGCGGTCCGGGTGGAAGTCGGCGTAGCTGTCACCACGTTCGAGTTCCTGGTTTTGAGGGTCGGCGAGGTGGTTGACGAGGATCTTTTCCGTCAGTGTCAGCGGCCGATTCAGGCGGTCGCGGGCGATTTCGACGTTGCCTGGAAGGGCGGCGTAGACACGCTCGACGAGTTCGATGGGGGTAGTTGCACTCACAGAAGCCATGTAGACAACTATAATACAAGTTCATGAGTTCGGCAAAGCACCCCACGAACGCTTCGAGCGACCCGCAGGGGCGAGTCGCACCGGAATGGGTTGGCATCGATCACGTTCAACTCGCCATCCCAAACGGAGCCGAAGACGACGCCAGAGCGTTCTATGTCGGCGTGTTGGGTTTGTCCGAGGTGCCGAAGCCGCCCCGACTCGCAGCGCGCGGTGGCGCGTGGTTTGAAGCCGGAGATGTGCGGGTGCACGTCGGCGCGGAGGAATCGTTTGTCGCTGCGAACAAGGCACACCCGGCGCTGACGATGGACAATCTCACGAGCTTCATCGAGAGCAGCAGCCTTGATGCGACATGGAACAACGAGATTGTGGGCCTCACTCGGTGCCATGTCTTCGACCCGTTCGGCAACCGAATCGAGTTGGTGCAGACGTGAGGCGGATTCGGTACCAAGAGATCGCAGACGAACTGCGCGAGCGGGCACGTAGCTCGCCCCCAGGGACCGTGCTGCAATCCGAGGCAGAGATGTCCGCGGAGTTCGCTGCATCCCGGGTCACGGTGCGCAGAGCTCTCGAACTCGTCCGAGATGATGGGTTGATCGCGGCACGTCAAGGATTCGGGTGGTTCGTTGCAACCGAACCAGTGCGTCAGAGCCTCACATCGCTTGGCACGATCGAGTCACAGGTCGAAGGTGTGGGCAAGATCAGCGAGCGCAAGGTCAGCGAGTTTGCATTCGAACAACCGCCGGCGCGAGTTCGTAAGTTGCTCCGGACCGATCAGGTGCTGCGAGTCAAGCGAGTCAATCTCGCTGACGGCGAGCCATTTGCCGTCGTGACCGTCTGGTGTCCCGCTGACCTCGGCGCGAGCCTGTCACGCACCGACGTCGAGCAACGCCCCTTCTATGAGTTGCTTGACATCGAACTGCGCGGAGCCACGCAGACCATTGGCGCCGATTCAGCGGAGCCCGCAGATGCGAAGCTGCTCGGGATCCAAGTCGGCTCACCGCTGCTGCGTTGTCAACGCGTCACCACGGATCGCAAAGGTGAGCCGGTGCTGGTCAGTGAGCACCTGTTTCCGGCGCACCGCACCGAGTTCGTCGTCGATTTGCCGCAGGCGGAGCCGAGCATGACTCCTTCAGGCTTGCGCCTGGTCGACTGACATCGTTGTCTGCGCTGCCCGGGTTGTGTCCCACCTGCCTGCGGTTCGGAGTGCCGGAGCGTCGTAGCCTGCCGTTGATGGGAATGCTGAAGACGTTTCGTTCGGTCGTGCAGTTTGATTCGATCACGCGTGATCCGGTCGAACGGCGTCTCAAGAAGGCGGCGTGTATCGACGACTACCGTCGGATAGCCAAGCGGCGACTTCCGTTCGGGGTGTTCGACTACATCGATGGGGGAGCGGAGGACGAGCGGACACTTGCCCGCAACGTCACCACGTTCGCTGACATCGAATTCAAGCCGCGCGTGCTCCGAGACGTGAGCAACATCGATACGTCGACCACGATCTTTGGCCGACCGGCAGCGATGCCACTGATCTTGGCGCCGACCGGGTTCACCCGCATCGCTCACTCCCAGGGAGAGTTGGCCGTGGCGCGCGCCGCAGCCCAGGCTGGGCTGCCGTGGTCGCTCTCCACCATGGGGACTCGCTCGATCGAGGAAGTGGCTGCGGTCAGCGACGGCGAGAAATGGTTCCAGGTGTACACCTGGAAGGACCGCGGGCTCGTCAAAGACCTGATCGAGCGAGCCAAGGCGTCGGGCTTCACAGCAATCTGGTTGACCGTCGACACGGCCGTCCTGGGGCGACGCGAACGCGATGTGCGGCGAGGAATGACGCTGCCGCCCAAGATCGGTGTCGGCACGCTCGTCGACGGTGCGATCCACCCGTCGTGGACCATCGACTTCCTGCGCAACGAGCCCATCACCTTCGCCAACGTTGTCGGCAAGAACGACGAGGACGGCAGTACCGCGGTGTCGCTCGCAGAACATGTTGCACGCCAGTTCGACCAGGCGTTGTCGTGGGACGACATCGACTGGCTTCGATCGATCTGGGACGGGCCGATCGTGCTCAAGGGGATCCAGACCGTCGCTGACGCAAAGCAGGCCGTCGCGATGGGCGTCGAGGGCATCGGCCTCTCGAACCACGGAGGGCGTCAACTCGACGACGCTCCCGCACCGATCTCGCTCGTCGAACCGGTGCGACAAGAAATTGGTGACAACGGCACGATTATCTGTGACGGCGGCGTGCGGCGGGGGAGCGACATCGTCAAAGCGATCGCGCTGGGCGCTGACGCGGTCTCGATCGGTCGTCCGTACTTCTATGCACTTGGAGCAGGCGGCGAACGCGGCGTCGCCCACATGCTCGACTTCATGCGTGAGGGCCTCGAGCGAACGATGGCGCTGAGCGGCGTCCGGTCTCTCGCTGAGATCGATCGCGAGCTCGTCCGCTGGAAGTAGTGGTTTGCCTCACTCCGTGATGGAGGCGGGGATCCCAATGGTGACCGGCTCTGTTGCGCCTGCTTCGAGTCGGTACGAAACGGACTCACCGATTCCGGGAGCATCGATGGTCAATGAGGTGACGACGCCGTCGTCGTCGCTCACGATCGACACGAGGATCATGCCGGGGAGTGCCGTATCGGGCACGCCATCGATGAAGCCCTCGGTCGCGGTGGGTTCGATGGTGGCATCGAAACCCCACGAAGTGAGCCAGGCGGCTCGGGCATCGCCTGCTGCCATCGCCAGTTCGCTGTCGATGAAGAGATAGCGGCCGGTGCCGTTCTCATCCTGCACCGCCGAGACAGCCACAGCTTCGAGGAGCCCGGCGGGCAGGGCATGTTCGAGATTGACCATCGCAGTGAGGCTGGCTAATGGCTCTGACGGTGCAGCAACGGGGTCGACGATCCATGAAGCGTCGGGATCGGTAGTTGAGTACACAACACCATCGACGATGCGGACGTAGGTGGAGCCGTCGAACACCTCGCGGTTACCCGATGATGCGTCGACCACGATCGCCTGCTCAATCGCCGTACCGCGTTGCACGCGGTACATGAAGGTCGGCGTACTCACCACGGCGACCCCGTCGTCTTCGACCACATCTGCCTCGGGGCCCGGAGCTTCAGCAACCGGCACATCGCCGAGCGGCCCGAGATCGAGCTCCTCGAGCACCTCTTCTTCAACACGGTTGTCATTGATCTGATCGACGACGGCCTCAGCATCATTGATCGGAGCGACGAGTGGGGAGGTTGGGGCCGGGGCGACCGGTTCCGGTTCCGACGTTCCTTCCGGGTTGTCGTCCGCCATGCCGGTGAAGCCGACGAATGCGATCGCGCCGGCACCGACGAGCAGCAACACGGCGAGGAACTTGCCAGCCCGAGAACGTCGTGCCTTTGCGTGGGAATTCGGCGAATCTTCGTTGGCGTTTGTTTGTGGATCAGGCTCACCGTGAGGGGTGGGGGGAGGTGGGGACGATGTGACGTCGCCGGCAAGCGGCAGTGCTGGCACCGCAACGTCGGGAAGGCTTGGAGCTGTCAGCGGTTGTGCCGCGGATGGCGCCGGCAGGTTCACCGGAGCGTCGGTTGGCATGGCGAATGGGGTCGGGCTCGGCGCCACTGAGGCAGGCGCGACGGGCCTGATGCTGGGGGCAGGGAGCGTGGGTGCCGGAAACCCGGGTGCTTTGTTCATTCTTGGTCATCGGCACGTGTGGGCGGTTGCTTGATCCCGTCACTTCGTTGTGGATGCTGAGCTGGCGCGAGACTGTGTCCATGTCTGATCGAGTCACCATCACCATCGAGGCGGGAATCGCCGACGTCAAAATGAACCGCCCCGACAAGCGCAACGCGCTCGACCCGGCGATGTTCACTGCCCTGGCCGAGGCTGGCGAGCAGCTGAAGACCGAACCCGGTGTGCGGGTCGTCGTGCTGTCAGGCGAGGGTAAGTCGTTCTGTGCGGGCCTCGATATGGCGTCGATGCAGGCAATCGCAGGCAACGACGACTCGGAGGGCCGGTCGACCGGCAATGCCGGAGACATGACCGAAGGCCGAATCACTCACCTCGCGCAGCAGGTCTGCTGGGTGTGGCAAGAAGTGCCTGTCCCGGTCATCGCTGCGGTGCACGGGCACGCATTGGGTGGTGGGATCCAGATCGCGCTCGGTGCCGACATTCGCATCGTCCACCCCGATACGAAGATGTCGGTGCGCGAGATCTACTGGGGTTTGGTGCCGGACATGACGGGAACCTTCCAGCTCGGCAAGCTCGTCCGTCCTGATATTGCCAAGGAACTCACGTTCACCGCCCGGGTGTTCCCCGGCTCGGAGGCGTTTGACCTCGGCCTGGCCACTCGGCTCAGCGATGATCCCTACGCCGACGCGATGACGATGGCGCGTGAGATCGCTGGGGTGAGTCCGGGCGCAGTGCGCGGAGCGAAGGAACTGATCAACAACATGGCTGCTGAGGGCGCAGCGGAACAGTTCGCGGCAGAGCGCCGCTTGATCCGCGCCCAGGTCGGTACGCAGAACCAGGTCGAGGCGGTCACAGCCAGCTTCGAGAACCGCGCACCCGTCTTCACGGACTGACAGTTTTCGAAACGGCGCAGCCACCGTTCATTGGGCTGGCATCCTGTCGACCGTGCGTTTGTCGTTCCAGCGGTTCTTGGTCGTCGCGTTGTATGCAGGCGTGGCGAGTGCCTTTTACGTTGCGATCGACTGGGGTCGAAATCTCCAGCGGACTGCTCCGGAGATTTTTCTCGGCGCGGCGCCGTTGGTGGGGCGGAATTTTCATGACGCCTGGGATTGGCGCTTTGGTTGGGGGTTGATCGGGGCCCCAGTCGCCCAGTCCCGACACCAGCTGAGCCCACATCAGTGACCTGACTTCGGGCTGTCGCA
>Ga0209374_1000322_pt1 | contig 55195 bp, 49 predicted proteins | sample SaaInlLV_DNA_10m_FD_184683 | JGI IMG/M metagenome (GOLD analysis project Ga0209374, IMG submission 184683) | Marine microbial communities from expanding oxygen minimum zones in the Saanich Inlet - SI075_LV_DNA_10m (SPAdes) (version 2) | ecosystem: Environmental > Aquatic > Marine > Unclassified ... | reverse complement strand
GTTATCATTAGAGATTGCTCCAATTTATGTCCGTCAGAATTTAATTAACTTAAATTATACCATGACAACTTTTGCTAATCCTCAGTCTCCAAGAGATTTTTTTTCCGAACCTTGGAATCAATATCTACTTGCTATTGGCGGAAAATATAAACTCACTAAGGGGCTTTTTGTAAATGTAGATTATGCCTACAATTTCAGCAAAAAACAAAATTCTTTATACAAAAATCCGCTAACAATTGGCGCTAGCATTGAAACATTTGGACATGCTTTTCAGCTCTTTTTCTCCAATGCAAGAGGAAGTAATGACAGTTCTTTTCTTACTGAGACACGTGGTGATTGGTCTAAAGGGGATATATCCTTTGGGTTTAATGTGGTAAGGGTGTTTTGATAAAAAACAATAGTCAAAAAGGACCTTTAAAAACAAACTATTAAATACTTAAAAAATGAAACCAATTTATTTACTAATACTTATTTGTGGAATTTTCTCCATTTTTATTATTATTGAATCGTGCACCAAACCTGCTCATGATATTACCCTAGAGCCTATTGATACATCAAGAACAGCGCTCGACTATGCTTATGAGTGTGAAGAGGTTTTTGGTCCACTTCCCAAATTTAGCTGTGCGGATGCAATAGAAGTTCCTGCAACAAAAAATGGTATCCCAGTAACTTTTCCTTCGACTGAAGAAGGCAATGGCAGCACAAACCCAAATGATTGTGACTGCCCGTGGGCTTTTGGTATGGCTTGTCAAACAGGCAATAAAGTTGGTCGGTACCAAGGTATTAATGCGGATGGTTCTGAAAATCCAGATGTTGTATTTATAACATTTTGCCGTGATGGTGGTTTAGGCGTAATTGGGCATAAACTTTCCACAGGTGAAACTTGCTTTTTTTCAATCGTTGACAATGGTGACCCAGATAATTCTCCCAAACCTGGTGAGAGTGGTTATAATGATGCTTGGATGACGCCAAGTGTTGTAGCGGCTGATAAATGCATTAATTGTCATATGGCAAGCCCATTTTTGCATACACCAGCTATCGATCAACTTAGAAATCCTGCTGACAACTCTGAATTACTAGTTCCATTTACAGGTAATAATCCTTATTCAGTAATTGGGCAAGAATTCCACCAACCATACACAACAAATATTCAAAATTCCTGCACCTCTTGTCATCGACCTCAATGCACTCAACATTTTGAAAATTACCCTTTGGATGAATTAACAATGCCTCCACCCTTTGAAAATGCCACTGATTTTGACCACAGTTCGATAAGCGATGCTGATAGGCAAGCAATAAGAAATTGGTGTAATTCGCTAAATCTTTAATAGATTTGTGCCTAACAATGTGTATAGTGCATAGCATCCTGCGGGATGCTACGTCACTATACACGGAACGTTGATCAAACATCTATCATAGTATGTCAAACATTTGACTATTATTACTAATAAATTTTAAAACTAAAAGCCCTGCTCTACTTGTAAAATATAGTTGTTTTCTTCGAGAGAATTACTAAGTGGAGCCGGAGGGTTTCGAACCCTCGTCCAAACAAGGAACAACTAAGATTTCTACATGTTTATTTTGTGATTGGTTGTCGAAATAAATCTGAGCACAAACACCCTAACCTACTCTTAGTCTCTTAAATTTTAGTTGATGCACCAAGACTTTACACCACTTAGTTCAGACCAACGGTACCCGGTTACTATGACCGCTGAACAGGTAGCCATAGCTGGGTAGCTTGTCTTACAAATCTAATCTGCAAGATTAAGTTTAATCACTCAGTGATTAAGCTGCAAGCCTGTAGTTGTTGTTGTCGTTTATAGACTTGAGAATTCATTTTTACGAGAGCATCCACAACACTCGACATGCTTACTTAACCATTTCTCTTGCTGTCAAATCCAAAATCGGCCCCATATAATTAAGTCTTGCAAAATTACGCAAATTATCCTCGATTCAAATGTTATATTTGTCAAAAATTTATTCTATTGAAAATAGGCATTATTAAAGAAGGTAAAACACCGCCAGATAAAAGAGTTCCTCTTTCTCCAAAACAGTGTAAGTGGATTATGGAAAATTATCCTACCATTGATCTGGTTGTTCAAAAAAGTCCTATTCGCAAGTATAAAGATCAAGATTATTTAAATGAAGGAATAAAACTTGTAGATAATATTGAAGATTGTGATGTACTTATAGGGGTTAAAGAAGTACCTATAGATCAACTTATTTCTGACAAAAAGTATTTATTTTTCTCTCATACATTCAAAAAACAACCTTACAACCGAAAACTTTTACAAGCTGTTATTGAAAAAAATATACAGTTAATAGATTGGGAAACCATCACCAATTCTAAAAGACAAAGATTAATTGCATTTGGACGTTTCGCAGGCATTGTAGGCTGTTTTAATGGATTATTAGGTTACGGGCTAAAAAACAAAAGTTACACTCTTAAAAGAGCTCATTTGTGTGAAGATCGTCTAGAGATGGAGAATGAATTAATTAAACTAGAACTACCTGAAAATTTTAAATTAGTGATTACTGGCGGCGGACGTGTAGCAGCAGGAGCTATTGAAGTTCTAGAAAAAACCAATATTAAAAAAGTTTCTTCTAAAGATTTTTTAAATAAAACTTTTAATTACCCTGTTTACACACAGCTAGAAGTTAACGATTATGTAAAAAGAGACGACGGACAACCATTTATAAAAAGTGAATTCTACAAAGACCCTACTAATCATTCTTCATCATTTATGGCCTATGCAGAAAAGGCTTGTTTGTATGTGGCCTGTCACTACTGGGACAATCGTTCTCCATTTATTTTTTCTAGACAAGACATTAGAAATTCCAAATGGAATATTGAAATGGTGGCTGATGTTAGCTGCGATATTGATGGTCCTGTAGCCTCTACCTTAAGACCTTCTACCATACAATTCCCCTTTTACGGTTATGATCCTGATTCAGAAAAAGAGGTTGACTTTTATAATGAAAATACTGTGGGTGTTATGGCAGTGGACAATCTACCTTGCGAACTTCCCAAGGATGCATCTGAAGAATTTGGAAATATGTTTATTAGCCATGTACTAGAACCGCTAACTGGAAACGACCCTGAAGACATTATTTACAGAGCCTCTGAAACATTAAATGGAAAACTAACTCCCCATTTTAAATATCTAGAGGATTATTTAAAGGGAAAGGATTAAATATTTTTAAGATCTGCTATGGTCTTAATAGGGTTTTCAGCTTTAAAAACAAAGCTTCCTGCAACTAAAACATCCGCTCCACAATCTATCAGTTTTCTAGCATTGGCAGAAGTTACCCCACCATCAATTTCAATTTTGGTATCCAAACCAGCTTTTACAATCATAGATTTTAGCTTTTCTACTTTACGATAAGTACCTTCAATAAAAGCTTGTCCACCGAAGCCTGGGTTAACCGACATTAAACAAACTAAGTCTGTTTCCTCCAAAGTTGGTTCTAACTGTTCAACTGTCGTATGTGGGTTAACTGCAACACCGGCTTTCATACCTTCTTGCTTTATAGCTTGAAGTGTTCTGTGAAGGTGTTTTGAAGCCTCTATATGAATAGTTAATATGTTGGCTCCCACATCTTTAAAGTCTTTTATGTAACGCTCTGGTTCAACTATCATTAAATGAACATCTAGCGGCTTTAGAGTATGTTTATTAATATATTTTATGACGGGTATTCCAAAAGATATATTTGGGACAAACACACCGTCCATCACATCTAAATGATACCAATCAGCATCACTAGAGTTAAGCATTTCGCATTCTTTTTGTAAGTTGGCAAAGTCAGATGCCAATAATGAAGGAGCTATTAAATGACTCATTTAAATGGGTATTGATTTATACCACAAAGAAAATAAAAGTTAGCTAGGATAAAGAAATTATCCTAAGTAAGATTTCAACAACTTAGATCTTGATGTATGTTTCAGTCTTCTAATTGACTTCTCTTTAATCTGACGGACTCTTTCTCTTGTCAAATCAAACTTCTCACCAATCTCTTCTAATGTCATAGGATGCTTTCCACTTAATCCAAAATACAATCGAATCACATCTGCTTCTCTAGGAGTTAAAGTTGATAAAGAACGTTCTATTTCTCTCCTTAGAGACTCATTCATCAATTGCTTATCGGGCTTTGGTGAAGAGTCTGAGGACATCACCTCATACATGTTATTACTGTCTTCAGAATCTTTTAAAGGAGCATCCATTGACAAATGACGACCGTTGTTTTTAATAGATTGTTTCACCTCTTCAATAGTAATATCTAAAGATTCTGCAATTTCTTCTGGAGTAGGTGGCCTTCCGTATTTTTGCTCTAAATCTGAAAATGCTCTGTTGATTTTATTGATTGATCCAATTTTATTCAAAGGAAGTCTTACAATTCTTGATTGTTCTGCAAGAGCCTGTAATATAGACTGTCTAATCCACCAAACAGCGTAGGAAATAAACTTAAAACCTCTAGTTTCATCAAATCTTTGTGCAGCTTTTATTAAACCCAAGTTACCTTCATTAATTAAATCAGGTAACGTTAGTCCTTGATTTTGATACTGTTTAGAAACTGAAACAACAAAACGTAAGTTGGCCTTTACCAATCTCTCTAGAGCCGGATGATCACCTTCTTTGATCCTTTTGGCTAACTCTACTTCCTCCTCAGCAGTAATTAAATCAACTCTTCCTATTTCTTGAAGGTATTTATCTAATGAAGCCGTTTCTCGATTGGTAACCTGTTTTGTTATTTTTAATTGTCTCATTTATATTTAAAGTTTCTTGAAGTTTATAGAACCAGAATCTTGTTTACGCAAGGTTATTGTTAAAGTTACATTATAATAAATATAATCATAAAACCCACATTTCGTGGGCTTTATGAAAAAAATTAATCATTTGACGGAGCTGGCTTTTCAATTAAAGCTTTCCTAGAAATTTTTAATTTTCCATTTTTAGGATCTTTGCCAATTACTTTTACTTCCATTACATCACCTGGCTTCATATACTCATCCACCTTTTCTACTCTTTTATGATCAATTTCTGAAATATGTAACAAAGCATCGACACCAGGTAAAATTTCCAAGAACGCACCAAAAGCAACTATATTTTTAACCTTACCCTCATAGGTTTCACCAACTTCAGCTGTTGGAGGATATGCAATTAGATTAATTCTTCTCATGGCCTCATCCATTCCCTCTTTTTCTTCTGCGAATACTTCTACGTTAGCCATCCCATCTACAGCATCACCAATACCAATTGATGTATTCGTCTCAGCCTGAATTGCCTGTATAGTTTCTCCACCTTTTCCAATAATTCCTCCAATTGCATCTTCGGGAACAGAGATATTTTCTATTCTTGGAACATGCGCCTTGAAATCTTCTCTTGGCTCAGATAATGTTTTCATCATTTCACCAAGTATATGCATTCTACCATCTTTAGCTTGGCTTAAAGCTTCTTCAAGAACCTTATAGTCTAATCCATCTACCTTGATGTCCATTTGGCAAGCAGTAATTCCATTTTCAGTACCAGTTACCTTAAAGTCCATATCGCCTAAGTGATCTTCATCACCAAGAATATCGGAAAGAACTGCATATTTACCTTCTTCGTCCTGAATTAAGCCCATAGCAATACCTGAAACAGGTCTTTTCATTTTAATTCCACCATCCATCAGAGCAAGAGTTCCTGCACAAACAGTAGCCATTGAAGAAGATCCGTTAGATTCTAAAATTTCAGATACCAATCTTATCGTGTATGGGTTTTCTGGCTTCCCAGGGATCATAGGTTTCAGAGCTCTTAAAGCTAAATTTCCATGACCAATCTCTCTTCTACTAACACTAAACTTCATTCTAGCTTCACCAGTAGAAAATGGTGGGAAATTGTAATGTAACAAGAAATCTAAATCATCGTTTGCCAATGCTCCATCTTTTCTTTGAACATCCAAAGTGCTTCCTAAAGTTAAGGTGGTTAAAGATTGTGTTTCACCTCTAGTAAATAACGCAGAGCCGTGTACAAAACCTGGTAAATAACCTGCTTCAGAGGAAATTGGTCTTATCTCAGTTGTTTTTCTACCATCTAATCTAATTTTTTCATCTAAAACCACTCTTCTGACAGCTTCTTTCTGCGCAGCTTTAAAATATGGACCTACCAAAAAACCTAATTCTGACATATCTTCTTCTGACATAGTGGCTTTAAAATCTTCTTTAATAGCTCCAAAAAGTTCTGCTCTTTTGTGTTTATCTGCTAATCCTTGCTTTGCTACATCATAACATCTTTGATAAGAAAAATCATAAATTGTTTTTCTTAATTCGTCATTATGTGTTTCATGAGAATATTCTCTTTTTGGACTGGCACCACTAACTTCAGCGGCGATATCTAATTGCAACTGACATTGCTCTTTAATCACTACATGAGCAGTTTTTATAGCCTCTAACATTTCAGCCTCTGAAACCTCATCCATTTCACCCTCTACCATGACAATGCTTTCTAAAGTACCAGCTATCATCATATCCATATCTGCACTTTTCATTTCTTCAAAAGTTGGATTTATGGAAAAATCACCATCAATTCTTGCAATCCTAACCTCGGAAACTGGTCCGTTGAAAGGAATATCTGAAACAGCTAAACATGCAGAAGCAGCCAAGCACGCAAGAGCATCAGGCATATTTTCTTTGTCAGAAGACATTAATTGCATCATAACTTGTGTTTCCGCGTGATAGTCACCAGGAAATAACGGTCTCAAAGCCCTATCCACAAGTCTCATTGTAAGAATTTCTTCATCAGAAGGTCTTGCTTCTCTTTTAAGAAACCCTCCAGGAAACTTTCCAGTTGATGCAAATTTCTCTCTGTAATCTACTGTTAGCGGCATGAAATCTACACCATCTCTAACATCTACATTAGCTACTGCAGTTGCTAATATCATAGTATCTCCCATTCTTACAACTACAGACCCATCTGCCTGCTTCGCTAGCTTTCCAGTCTCAATTGAGATTTCTTTTCCATTTGGAAGGCTTATTTTTTTACTTATTACGTTCATAATTTATGTTTAAATTTTACAAAAAAAGGACCATTACGCACACGCAATAGTCCCCCCAAATACATTTTATTAAACTGTTATCTTCTTATATTTAACTTTTTGATAATAGCTCTATATCTTTCTATATCCTTGTTTTTTAGATAATCTAGTTGATCTCTTCTTTTACCAACTAATCTTATCAAAGATCTTTGTGTGTTAAAATCTTTCTTATTGGATTTTAAATGATCAGTTAGGTGTTTAATTCTGTGTGAAAATAAGGCTATTTGCCCTTCTGCAGATCCGGTGTCAGACTCCCCTTTACCGAAATTTTTGAAAATATCTTTCTTTTTACTTGAATCTAAATACATTACAACACTTTTTTAGTTATTGGTATGCTAATTTGCTGCAAATATAAAATTAATATTTACATAAATTGTAAAAATTAAACTTATTTAAATACGAAACCTATCCTAATAGATCCAAGACCTGAATAAAACATTCCCGAACTTGAAGTTTTAGGAATTTCAACTGTTTCATCAGAAGAGGTTAATGAGCTATCATCGATTACATTATATTCTCCTACTCTATAGGTGGTTTTAAGCAACATAATTCCAAATTCAGTACCTATGTAGATATTGGGTTTTATATAATATTCTCCACCGAAAAACATTCTAAGACCAAGATTTTGAACTGGTTTTTTAAAATTATAATTTAAATCGGACACGTAATTAATGGAATCTGTCCTGGATCCGTACTCGTTATTTCTTCCAAATCCAAGAACTCCTTCTAATCCTGAATAAATCAAAGAGTTTTCAAATCTTTTTTGAGATTCATATCCAATTGAAAATAAAAACATTGAATTAATTTTTTTAACACTACCTACTCCAGGCCCATTTACTTCTGACAATTCTTGGTATTGCTCTGATCTCGTAAAATCTGTATTAAATCTTAAAACTGATTTTTTATTGAAATTAACTCTAATTTTTAATTTTGGTTGGTACGCATCGTTGTTAACTGAAGGGTAAATTTGACCTTCAAAAGAAATCCAATTATTTTTTTTAGTTAAAGTATCTTGACTGTAAGCAAAAGTGAAAAAACTAAATGATATTAAAATTAACGACAGATGATGAATATTCTTTTTCATATAAACTTAAGATTTAGTTGATTATTTTTAAAATGCTGAATATTAGTTGTTTAAATTTTTTAACATGGGAACAAACTTGAAGTCTCCATAGCTAGTTTCTTCATATTCTTTATTATTTAAACGGGTAATTAACTTCATTTGTTGCACATCTCCTTCTCCTACCGGAATTACCAATCTTCCACCAATTTTTAATTGTGATTTTAGTGCTTCTGGAATGTAAGGAGCTCCACAAGTAACAATAACACCATCGAAGGGAGCAAATACTTTTTTTCCTAAAAAACCGTCTCCAAAAAAGAGTTGTGCACGATAATTATTTTGGCTTAAAAACAGCTTGGCACTTTGAAAAAGGGACTTATGTCTTTCTATAGAAAAAACTTTAGCTCCCATATTACACAACACAGCTGTTTGATAGCCCGAACCCGTTCCAATTTCTAAAACTTTACTTGCTCTGTTTATTTTCAAGAGTTCTGTTTGAAAAGCCACCGTGTATGGCTGGCTTATCGTTTGATTTTCTCCTATTGGAAAAGCAATATCTTGGTAAGCAAACTTGTCTCTAAAAACTGGATCGAATAACAAGTGTCTAGGAGTATTACTAATGGCTTCTAATACTTTTGAATCTTGAATACCTTTAGACTTTAATTCCGTAATTAATTTTGTGCAAAGACCTCTATATTTTACTTCTTTCATAAGAGTAATTAAAAAAAAAATTGGTTTTACAAATCTACATTTAGTTAAAACATTGACAACAATATATTTAAATAAAGTTCGTTTAAATAGTACATTATTAGTTATCATAATCTTTTTTAATAAATTCGCGATATGTTTAAAATAGGAGTTGTAGGAGCAGGTCATCTTGGTAAAATTCATTTAAAAATACTCAAAAATGCTCCTTTTGTAAACCTGGTTGGTTTTTTCGATAGCGACCCAGAAGTTAGAAAAAGTGTTAAGTCTAGCTTAAACATTAAGTCTTTTAGCAGTTACAAAGAACTCATTGAAAACTCCGATGTAGTTGACATTGTAACTCCTACTCTTTCTCATTATAAATGCGCAAAAGAAGCTTTACTAGCAAATAAACATGTTTTTATAGAAAAACCTGTAACACACACAGTAGAGGAAGTGAAAAAACTAATCACTATTGCTCAGATAACCAACAGAAAAGTCCAAGTGGGGCACGTTGAAAGGTTTAATCCTGCCTTTACAGAAGCCAAGAAGTTAATTCATCATCCAAAATTTATCGAAGTTCATAGATTGGCACAATTCAACTCTAGAGGAACTGACGTCTCAGTTATTCACGATTTAATGATTCATGATTTAGATATTGTACTTCACATTGTAAAGTCACCAATCAAATCTATCAATGCTAGCGGCGTGAGTGTACTCAGTAACACACCAGACATTGCGAACGCAAGAATTGAATTTATTAATGGATGTGTAGCCAACATAACTTCTAGCAGAATGTCCTTGAACAACGTAAGAAAATCTAGATTTTTCCAGAAAAACGCCTACGTTTCTGTTGATTTTTTAAATAGATCCCATGAATTTATAAGATTAGATTCCAATAAAATCCCCAAAAATAACCTTACAGGCCTTAATAATCAACCTAAAGAAAGTGTATTGGTTCAAACTGAAAGCAACAGTAAATTAAATCCTATTGAAGAAGAACTCAAATCATTTATCAGCTCTATTGAGTCAAATATAAATCCAATTGTAGACCTAAAATCGGCTCAAATGGCACTACAATTAACTACAGACATTGTAGAACAAATTACTATGGGCCAAAATTGATTAGTTAACTTATAATAATTAATCCTATTTTCGCGTTTTATTAATGATGAAACGTTTTTTCTTTTTTTTAATACTATTCCATTCAAGCTGCCAGCTTTTTGACCAGCCTGAAAAAGTTCCATCTTTTATTCATATTGACAGTTTCTCTTTAAACATTGACAACAATAATCAAGGTACAAGTAGCGAAAAAATAACAGATGCATGGATTTATATTAATGGTAACCTAGAAGGCGTTTACGAGCTGCCCTCGACCATTCCTCTTCACTACGAGGGATATAAAAATTTATTAATTTATCCAGGGATAAAAAGAAATGGAATAGCTGGAGATAGAAAAAAATATCCTTTTTATTTACCTTATGATGCTTCCACAAGCTTAATTCCGGATAGTATTATCGAAATTAATCCAACAACTCAATATGAAGAGGATCTTTACTTTTGGATAGAAGATTTTGAAGACCCACAACATAAATTTGAATCTCACAGCACCTCTCAAGCAGGTATTACTATAATATCTTCTCCCGAAAATCATCTTTTTGAAGGAGACGCAGGATTGATAACTATGGATAGTAGTCAATATTATTGCGAAATCAGAACCAATGAATTAGATTTTAATCAATTTCCAAAAAATTTAAATATTCCAGCATATATTGAATTAAATTACGCGAATAACTTCCCTTTTACTTTAGGAATCTTACATAAAGACGCTTCTTTACCAGCTTACCAAAAACAATCTTTAATTACCATGGTACCAACCTATGAGGATAGTGTAATTTGGAATAAAACCTATTTATATCTTCCTGATGCCACTAACTTTTTTACAAGTGCTACAGAGTTTGATTTATATATTTCAATAACCAATGAAAATCTAGACAATGAGATAAAGGTTTTATTTGATAATTTCAAAGTGATTTTTAGACAATGAAAAAGAAATACTTTTGGATAATATATTTCTTATTTGATTATTTAACGGCTATTTTAAGCTGGGTTTTATTTAATTATTTTAGAAAAGCATATATTGAAAAATATGAATTTGAAATAAATTACAAGCTAATTATTAGTAGTTTACTAATAGCCTCTCTATGGATCGTTCTCTACACTTTATTTGGGAATTATAAAAACATTTATAAAAAGTATCGATTAAAGGAAATATACCAAACAGTTTCTCAAGCTTTTAGTGGTATAATATTGATCTTTTTCTTTTTATTACTTGATGATGAAATTAATTCCTATCAGGACTATTATAAACTTTTCATTGCTCTTTTAACTCTTCATACTTCTCTAACCTTTTTACCCAGAATCATTTTAACTTCTAATATTGTAAGTAAAATTCACAATAAAAAAATAGGTTTTAATACGTTAATTATAGGAAACAGTCAAAAAGCAAAAGACACACATTATGAAATAACCAATTTAAAAAAAGGAACCGGCCATTTTTTTAGAGGTTACATATCCACTGTTAACAAGAACGATGAATTGATTAAATCAGGTCTTAAAAAACTAGGGAATTATAAAGACTTATCTAAGATTTTAATTAACGAGAAGATAGAACAAGTAATTATAGCTACAGAACCTAACGAACATCAAAAGATCAACAACATTATAAATGATTTAGCGAATTACAAAGTAGAGATAAAGGTAATTGCAGATATGTACAGCATCCTAACTGGATCTGTTAAAATGAATTCAATTTTTGGCGCACTTTTAATAACGGTTAATCCAGAAATGATGCCCTCTTGGCAAAAATCATTAAAAAGAGCAATGGACTTAATTATTTCCTTGCTTGCTCTAATACTTTTATCTCCGATTTTTTTACTTCTCAGTTTATTAGTAAAGCTAGGGTCTAAAGGCGATATTATATTTCAACAAGAAAGAATTGGGATACACAACAAGCCATTTTATATTTATAAGTTTAGATCTATGTATACCGATTCTGAAAAAAACGGTCCTCAGCTATCTAGCCAAAAAGATACGCGAATTACTAAAATCGGGAAATTTATGCGTAAAACAAGGCTTGATGAAACACCCCAATTTTACAATGTAATTAAAGGAGATATGTCTTTAGTTGGCCCTAGACCTGAAAGACAATTTTACATCGACCAAATAATTTCGAAAGCACCCCACTACAAACACATAAGCAAAGTTAAACCTGGTATTACAAGCTGGGGGCAAGTAAAATATGGCTATGCAGAGAATGTAGATGAAATGGTTGCTAGATTAAAATTTGATTTATTATATGTTGAAAATATGTCTTTAACCCTCGATGTTAAAATTTTATTTTATACCATTTTGATAATGCTTAAAGGATCTGGGAAATAAATTATTAGTAGTCTTATATTTGTAAAAAAATTATATGAAAAATATTGCTGTTATTGGAGCTGGTACCATGGGAAATGGAATCGCTCATGTATTTGCTCAAAACAATTACAATGTCAACCTAATTGATATTTCTAACGAGGCTTTAGACAAAGCTCTATTAACCATTTCTAAAAACTTAGATCGTATGGTTAAAAAAGAAAAAATAACTGCCAAAGAAAAAGAGAATACACTTCAGAACTTAAATAAAGTTACCAATCTAGAAAAAGGTATGCAAGATGCAGATTTGGTAATTGAAGCAGCTACAGAAAATCTAGATACCAAACTATCTTTATTTCAACAGATCGATAAATATGTAAATGAGAAATGCATCTTAGCAACCAACACCTCCTCAATTTCTATCACTAAAATTGCTGCTCATACTTCAAGACCTGACAAAGTAATTGGCATGCATTTCATGAATCCAGTACCAATTATGAAATTAATAGAAGTTATCAAAGGTTATTCAACATCTAATGATACTTTAGAAACCATTATGTCTTTATCTAGAAAAATTGGCAAATCTCCTGTAGAAGTAAATGACTATCCCGGATTTGTAGCAAATAAAATATTAATTCCTATGATTAACGAAGCCATCATCACACTACATGAAGGAGTCGCAGGAGTTGAAGAAATTGACACGGTTATGAAATTAGGAATGGCTCACCCAATGGGGCCATTGCAATTAGCCGATTTTATTGGACTTGATGTCTGCTTGGCAATTCTTCGTGTTCTTCAAGATGGTTTTGGCACAGATAAATATGCTCCATGCCCACTACTTGTCAATATGGTTACTGCCGGTAAATTGGGTATAAAATCTTCCGAAGGTTTTTACTCTTGGGGGCACCAAACTAAAGACCTTATAGTCTCAGATTATTTTAAAAACTAATTATCTACCCAACATATATTATCACCAACACATTTTGAATACTTAGTTTGATAAGTTCTTGCAAACGACTTTAAAGAAAAAATAATTTCTTCAGAAGGTAATTTACTCTTTTCAAGAATAACTTTAGTAATTTTAACCATAGGCATTTTTATACAAATTATAAAAACCTAACGACCAATATATATATATATTGCTTAAGAATTAGAAAGAATTAAGTTATTATCTGAAACCAGCTTTCTAAGATTAATTAGAGCATATCTCATTCTTCCTAAGGATGTATTTATACTAACTCCCGTATTATCTGCTATATCTTTAAAACTCATTTGCCGAAAATACCGCATCTTAACAACTTCCATTTGCTCATCTGGTAATTCCTCTATAAGTAAGCGAATATCTTTAGTAATTTGACTATCAATCATATGATCTTCAGCAGATTTTTCTTCTAGATTTAGATGATCAAAAATATTATAGTCTTCGTCATAATTAGAAGATCTACCCGCAATAGGCATTTTAGAATTTTTCCTGAAATAATCTATAACTTGGTTATGAGAAATTCTTAAAATCCATGACAATAATTTCCCTTCATGGTTGTAACTGTCTTTTTTAAGACTTCTAATTACTTTTATAAAGACCTCTTGAAAAATGTCATTAGAAGTATCTTGATCTCTCACCATTTGATAAATATAAGAGAAGACTCTTTGTTGGTACCTTTCTAACAAGACGTCGAAACATCTACTATTTCCAGCTCGAAATTTTTTGATTAGGGAATCATCACATTCATTTGCATACATAACTCTACGTTTAGTTGTTTTAAATAAAAATTTACTTTAGTAGAATTAATTTATAGGCGTGATGTTTAATAATTTGTTTAACAAATATAGGAAACAAATCTATTATCTGAAAACTATTCTATTATTTTAGCAAAATCTTAGAAAATTATGGAGGTTAAAGAGTATAAAAATATTGAAATAATTGGGGCTAGAGTTCACAATTTAAAAAATGTTTCTGTATCTATTCCAAGAAATCAACTAACTGTTCTAACAGGTGTTTCTGGTTCTGGGAAATCTTCGTTAGCTTTTGATACTTTATACGCAGAAGGACATAGAAGGTATATTGAAAGTCTGAGCTCATATGCTCGATTATTTCTTGGTAGAATTGAAAAACCTGACATTGACGATATAAAAGGAATATCTCCAGCAATAGCAATCGAACAAAAGGTAAACTCTTCCAACCCCAGAAGTACCGTAGGAACTACAACGGAAATTTACGACTACCTAAAACTCTTATTCGCAAGAATTGGAAAAACTTACTCACCTGTAAGTAACGAAATCGTTACCAAAGACAACCCTGAAAGTATTCTTGACTACCTACTAGGACTACCTAAAGAATCTAAACTCATGATTTCTTGTCCTGTTTCTATTCCAAATGGCAGAAGTATTGAAGACCAAATACAAGTATACCTTCAACAAGGTTATTCTAAAGTTTGGGAGAATGAAAATGTAGTTGAATTAAATAAAAATCTTCAATCTGAAAATTTTGAAATAATTATCGACCGAATAAAAAACGATAACAACCCGGAAAATCAGTCAAGGATTTTAGACTCTTTAGAACTAGCATTTCACGAAGGGAAAGGGTTATGTAATATAATTCAATTCTTCAACGACCAAATAACAGTAAAGAAATTCAATAATTTATTCGCTAAAGACGAAATATTATTTGAAGAACCCAGCTTAGATTTCTTTTCCTTTAACAGCCCTTTTGGAGCTTGTAAAAAATGTGAAGGTTTTGGAAAAATAATGGGTATAGATTCTGATTTAGTAATTCCCAACCCCAACCTAAGTATTTATGATAATGCCATAGCATGCTGGAAAGGAGAAAAAATGAGTGTTTGGAAAGAAGAGTTAATTTTAAGCTCTCATAAATTTAATTTCCCTATCCACGATCCCATAAGAACGCTTTCTAAGAAAAATATAGAATTGTTATGGAATGGAAACGATTATTTTAAAGGACTTCATGACTTTTTTAAATATTTAGAAAGTAATTCTTATAAAATTCAATACCGTGTAATGCTTTCAAGGTACAGAGGTAAAACTACTTGTACTTCATGTCTAGGGACTCGTTTAAGAAGCGACTCCGAATACGTTAAAATTGGTGATCAATCTATAACCGACATTAATTCCATGACTATTAATAATGCCATTGACTTTTTTAATAAACTAAAATTAAAAAATGATGATGCACAAATTTCGAAAAGAATCATCCATGAAATCACATCAAGACTCCACTATTTATCTGATGTAGGTCTCGGTTATTTATCGCTTATGAGAGCATCCAACACTCTTTCTGGTGGAGAATCTCAAAGAATAAATTTAGCTACTTCCATTGGAAGCTCCTTAGTTGGTTCTATGTATATCCTTGACGAACCCTCCATTGGTTTACACACACGAGATAGTCAAAGGCTTATTAAAGTATTAAAAAAATTAAGGGACATTGGTAATACAGTAATCGTAGTTGAACATGACGAAGAGATGATGAGAGCTGCTGACCATATTATTGATATTGGACCTGAAGCTGGGAGATATGGCGGTGAAGTTGTCTTTAAAGGAAACCACAGTCAGTTGATAAATTCTAAAAAAAGTTTAACATCCAAATATTTGACAGGAAAACTTAAAATAGAAATTCCAAGCGTCAGAAGAAAATCCAAAGATTACATTTTCATAAAAGAGGCCTATTTACATAACTTAAAAAATATTTCAGTTAAAATTCCTTTGAATCAAATTTGTGTAATTACTGGAGTTAGCGGAAGTGGTAAATCAACACTTATAAACGGTGTTTTACATACCTACCTAGAAAGATTTTTTATAACTGGTTTAGAAAAAGCCAGTTATTGTAGTGAAATTAAAGCTGACCTAAATCTAATTTCAGGAGTTGAATTAATTAATCAAAATCCTATTGGAAAAAGTTCAAGATCGAATCCTATTACTTACACGAAAGGATATGATGAAATAAGACAATTATTTGCAAATCAAAAGCATGCTAAAGTAAATGGCTTCAAGCCAGGTTATTTCAGTTTTAATGTAGATGGTGGAAGATGTGAAAAATGTCAAGGAGAAGGTCAAATCACCATCTCTATGCAATTTATGGCAGATGTACACCTTAACTGTGACGAATGTAACGGCAAAAGATTCAAAGAAGATGTTTTAGAAGTAAAATACAAAGGGAAAAATATAGCACAAGTATTAGAAATGACCGTTGAGGAAGGATTGACTTTTTTCAACGAAGATTCTACTGTTTGCAAAAAAATACATTCTAAAATACAAGCACTTTATGAAGTTGGTTTAGAATATGTTCAATTAGGCCAACCTTCCAATACTTTAAGTGGTGGTGAAGCTCAAAGAATAAAATTAGCTTCTTTTCTTTCTCAAAGCAAGTCAAAAAAACAAAAGCTATTTATATTTGATGAGCCTACTACTGGGCTGCATTTCCATGACGTTAAAAAACTTATTAAAGCATTACAGGACTTAGTAGAAATGGGGCACCATATAATTGTAATTGAACATCATATGGATATTATTAAATCTTCTGATTACATAATTGACCTTGGTCCTGAAGGTGGATCTGAAGGAGGTAATTTATTATTTGAAGGTAGTCCAGAAGAATTCTTAAGCGATAACAAAATTAAATCATACACTAAAGAGGCTTTAAAAAATTACTTTTGATTGGATCAACTTTCCTCATTAGAAATAAATTGATTTTGATACAAATCGTAATAATGAGCTTTTTTCTTTAGTAATTCAATATGAGTTCCTTGTTCAATAATTACACCTTGATTCATTACTAGAATAGCATCTGCATTTTGAATTGTAGACAACCTGTGTGCTATTACAATAGATGTTCTAGATTTTGTTAACTCATAAGTAGCATTTTGGATATACTCTTCTGACAATGAGTCAATTGAAGAGGTTGCTTCGTCTAAAATAAGTAATTGAGGTTGATAAACATATGCTCTTAAAAAAGCAATAATTTGTCTTTGTCCAGATGATAATAACCCTCCCCTTTCTTTGACTTCAAAATCATAACCTCCTGGTAATTCATTAATAAATTGGTGTACCCCCACTTTCTTAGCAGCAGTTATGACATCATCTCTTGATATATTAGCAGCTCCAATGGTAATATTTTCTAGAATAGTAGTATTAAACAGAAATACTTCTTGTAAAACAACTGCGATTTTTGATCTGAGTATATTTAAATCAATATCTCTTAAATCTGTATTGTCTAAAGTTATTTGACCATTTTGAAATTCGTAATACCTAGAAATCAAATTAATTAAAGATGTTTTACCAGATCCTGTTGGACCAACTATTGCTACTGTTTGTCCTGCTTTAACCTCAAAAGATAATCCATTAAAGACTGAAGCTTTTTCATCGTAAGAAAAATATACATCATTAAACTTTATATTGCCTTTAAATTCAGCAAGATTTAAATTATCGTTCTGGATAATATATTCATTACTATCTAAAAGCTCAAAAACTCTTGCTGAACCAACCATACCCATTTGTAGTGTATTAAATCTATCAGCCAACATTCTTATAGGTCTAAACAGCATACTGATGTAAAGAATAAAAGACATCATCTCAGTTGTTACAGTTCCGTAATCTACTCCTCCAAAGGATATGGACCAAACACTAAATAATACCAAAAGAGCAATGGATAGTGCGCTTAAGGTTTCAACCACCGGAAAAAATATTGAATAGGCCATAATCCCTTTAATATGTGCTTTTTTATGAGCTTCATTAATTTTATTAAACTTATTAGATTCTACTTCTTCTCTACTAAAAATTTGGACAATATTCATTCCAGTAATATGTTCTTGAATAAAGGAGTTTAAAAAAGATATTTGTTTTCTAACATCTTGAAAAGAACTCTTTATAGCCTTTTTAAAAATATTCGTACTAATTAATAAAACTGGGATGGGTATTAATACTATTAGAGTCAATTTCCAATTAATGTAAAACATGAAAGTAAGTACTCCAGCTAATTTTAGTAAATCACCCAATATTACTAAAAGACCTTGAGAAAAAATATCTGCAATAGTTTCCATGTCGCTAACAGATCTTGTAACTAGCATTCCGATTGGGTTTTGGTCAAAGTATCTTAATTTCAATTTGGTGATGTGATGGAATAATTGATCTCTTAAGTCTTTTACAACTCTTTGACCCAAATCACTAGAAATATAAGAAACTGCTATTAACATTACTGATTCTATAATTAAAATTCCAATCACCAATAAAGAACCTAAGAGTAACGACCTCTCATCGGATAACCTAACATAATCTCCGACTAACTTACCTATTATGTAAGGTCGTAATGGAGATAAAAAAGCTAAAAAAACTGTTATTAAAACACCGTAAATTAATAATTTAATATGTGGATTTGAGATCTTTAAAATTCTTTTAAAAAGTTTAGAATCCCAATTTTTAACAGTGCTCTTATTCTTCATTTTTATAATCTACATTTACTAAGAATAAGCCTTTTGCCTTTACTGAAGACCCAGCCGAAGAACGGTCTTTGGATTCAATAATCTTACAAAAATCTAAAATAGAAAGCTTTTTTTGACCAACTAAAAGCATCGTCCCTACAACTGCTCTAACCATATTTCTTAAGAATCTATTAGCAGTTATTCTAAAGATAATATGATGATTTTTCTGTATCCAAAAAGCTTTGGTGACATTACAATTAAAATTATTTACATCCGTATGTACTTTACTAAAAGAAGTGAAATCTTTATAGGACATTAGTTTTTCACAGCTTTTATTCATCAGTTCAATATCTAAATCATTTTTTTCAAAAGTGAAAAAGTCATTTTGAAAGGGTTCTTTTAGTTGGGTAATTTTATATTCATAAGTCCTACTAACAGCACTAAATCTAGCATGAAAATCATCAGAAGTATAATAAGAATTTATTATGAGAATATCGTTGGGTAAAATTTGATTTACTTTATAATTAAAACTATCCAGTTTAATCGTTTCAGGAAGATCAGTATGAAAAAAAAACTGGCTAGCATGTACCCCTTTATCAGTTCTTCCACAACCAACAATATTTATTTTTTCATTTAAATTTAATAATAAGTTAAAGCTTTTTTCAATAGTGTCTTGGACGGTAACAGCATTGTTCTGAATTTGCCAGCCATGATAATTGCTGCCATTAAAAGCTATATGAAACAAAACCCTTTTCAAACTAATTTTCAAGATGTCTTTTAATTACAATTAATGCGTTTTCAAGGGTTTCAGCTGCATTTAAACTAGTATTGTTAATCTCGATTGAGTTTAAGGGTCTTACTAACGGGCTTTCTGCTCTATTCTCATCATTTTTATCTCTAAAAGTTAAATTTTCAATTACTTTTTTCAATAAAATACTTTCTCCTTTATTTTGATATTCGAGCCATCTTCTATAAGCTCTTTTTTCTACTGAAGCTGTTACCCATAATTTTATAGTTGCATTTGGAAAAACTACAGAACCAATATCTCTACCATCCATTATAACATTTGATTTTAAAGCATAGGATTGCTGAATAGCTACCATCTTTTTACGAACCAATGAATTTTTACTAACATGACTAACTAAATTAGAAATCTCAATATTTCTAATTTCATCTTCAACAATTTCTTTATTTAAAGTGACCAAATTTTTGCCATCGATATTCGCATCAGAAAAGTCTATAGATAGATTATTTAAAGCTTTTTGATATCCATTTTTAAGTTCGTAATTTCTGGAAATAAGATCAGATCTTTTGAAGAATAAAGAAACTGCTCTATACATAGCACCTGAATCTATATATAAATAATTTAATTTGCTCGCTAAAGATTTTGCAAGTGTGCTTTTTCCACATGCAGAATGGCCATCAATTGTAATTATGATATTTTTCATTTTTTTCAAAAAAAAAGGCTGTCAATGACAGCCTCAGTTTTATTATCTATAATGTAGGGCTATATTTCCTCGACTTCTATCATCTCAAATGGAAGATCTATGATAGCTTCATAATCTTCACCGGCTTCTAGCATGTCTTCATCATCTTCTTCGTAGTACCACTTAACTGACACTTCACTACCTGAAACAGATTCTAACTTTTTAAAAACATCCAAAATACATTTTGAAGAACTTGTGTTAAAATACTCTAGTTGAACATTTAAAACAGTAGCACTATTAGGAGACTGCGAATACGACTCAATCCATTCGATAAGCGGTTTATAAAATTCAATAGAATTTTCTGGAATTGATCTTCCTTTAAGTAATAATTCTCCACTAGTACTAAATTCAACTACTGGTGTTTTTGCAGAACCTTCTTGTTTTAAATCTTCCATAATTTTTATTTTAATATTTTAACTGTTAATGTAAAGAAAGAATAGTCTTCATCAATTTCTCTGAAACTATACTGTAATTTATTTCTTGATTTCTTTGCTATATCAATTAACCCTAAACCACCACCACCTTTTTCACTTAATTCACCGTTATTCAATACTTCTTTATAGTATGCTTTTAGTTCATCTCTATTTAGAGAATTAATATAATCAATTTTACTGGTTACATCTTCCACATTTTTAGGATAAATAAAATTACCAGTTACTATATTGTAAGCATCTTCATTTCTGATGATGCTAAATATAGCAGATTTTTTATCTCCAGCAGAGTTTACAACAACATTTTCATTATCAAAGTCATCTATATGATGGTATAAGTTTTGTAGACACTCCACCAAAACATTAAAAACTTTTTTCTTAGTCGCTGGTGAATCATTCAAATCATCCATCTTGGATTCCATAATTTGAAAAACAGATTCTAATAATTCGGATGTTACCGTTCCTTTAAATGCTAAAAGAACATTGTTACGTTCCATTAAATTGTATAAATCAAATGTAGAAGTAGCCATATAACTATAACAAATATAATAAATACTTCTCATTATAAACAAAAAAATAAAACCTTTCACAAATAAATTAAGTGTTAGATTTGTGAAATATTTTTTTATTGAATGAACAAGACAAATGAATGGTTTATAAATTGGTTTGATTCCAAATATTATCACATCCTGTATAAAGACAGAAGTCAATCAGAGGCCAATAATTTTATAGAACAATTGGTAAGTAACTTAATTTTAGATCCAGAAAAAAACGTATTAGATCTTGGTTGTGGTAAAGGAAGACATGCCAACACTTTAAGTAAGTTTTTCAAAACTTTAGAAGGGATCGATATTTCTAAAGAAAGTATTGATTTTGCCAATAAAAATAAATCTTCGAATCAAAACTTTCACATTTCAGATATGCGTGATTTTGAGATGGGTAAATCTTATGGTTATATTTTTAACTTATTTACAAGTTTTGGATATTTTGAAAATTTATCCGATAATTTAAAAGTTCTAAATCAATGCAATAAACACCTTCTAAAAGGCGGTTTATTAATCATAGATTTTCTAAATTCTAAAAAAATCTTAAAATCAATAGATAATTCAAACGAAACCAAAACAATAGACAATGTTAATTTCGAATTAGATAAAAGTATAATTGATAATTATGTTGTAAAAAAAATAAAAATAACTGATGGGGAGAAAACTTTTAATTACCAGGAAAAAGTACAATTATTTGACTTAAATAATTTTATTGAAATGTTTAAAAAAACTGGGTTTGAACTCATATCTTCGTTTGGTGACTACAACATGAACTCATATAATAACAGCAGTAGCAGGTTAATTTTAGTAGCAAAAAAATTCTAACATATGACAGCAATTTTATTTTTCGGGGTATTATTTACTGGACTATTAACAGAGCTGGTTTCTACAAAGTTAGAAAAGTACAAACAATCTATTATTTCTTTTAGCGTAGCAATCGTTTTAACACTGATTTGCAGCCATATATTACCTGAAATTTTTTCCATGCACAACCATCGTCTTGGATATTTTTTATTAATTGGATTTATTCTTCAAATACTTTTGGAGTTACTATCAAAAGGAATAGAACATGGACATGTTCATATTCATGGTAAGATTTCTAATAAAGAGCTTTTTGTAATATTCATTGGTCTATCCATCCACTCATTTATCGAAGGAATACCTGTAAATACTTTACAAGATTTAAATCATAATCACGTATCAAGTTTTGATTCTTTTTCTTGGGTTTATCTAACAGCAATTTTGATACATAAATTACCAATTGCTGCTGTACTAATCATTTTCTTAAACAGTATCAATTCTAGTTTTAAAAGAAAAATAATTTTTCTGCTATTATTCGCTATTTCTAGTCCCTCTGGAGCTTTTTTTGGAGAATACATAGTTGAAAGTAGTTTTTTCAGCCAATGGTCAAATAATTTTTTGGCAATATCAACAGGTATGTTATTACATATAACAACTTTATTAATATTTGAAGATCATCATGGTTCTTCTGGGAAATTTAAAAATTTATTAACCATTTTTGGAGGAATTATTACCGGCATTTTAATTTTTAGTTTTTAATATCGAATACCAGAAAAATACATATTATAATTTTATTTTTATTTCCATTCTAATTGTAAATAGTTTAAAAATTACAGCTCAGAAAGATGAAAGCTATATACAATTTAGTGGAGTAATAGTATCTCAAGACAGTTTATTACCAGTCCCCTATTGCAGTGTTATAAATAAGGAATCAAATCGAGGGACTATTTCTGATTATTTTGGATATTTCTCTTTTGTAGCTGAAAAAGGAGATACAATCGTGTTTAGTAGTGTTGGATATAAAAAATCCTATTTTACCATTCCAGACACCCTTACAACAAATAAATACTCCTTAATTCAAATAATGTATGAAGATACTATTATGTTAAAAGCTGCCGTTATATATCCTTGGCCATCTAGGGAGCAGTTTGCAAAAGCATTTGTAGAAACACCAATTCCTAATGACGATTACAAAAGAGCTATGAATAATTTAGAAAGAGATAAATTAAATGAAAGGATGCAATTTACCCCAATGGATGGTGCTCTGAACTTTAAATGGCAACAACAACAAATTCAAAGTAAATTGTATTATGCTGGACAATATGCACCAATTAGCTTGTTAAATCCAGTTGCTTGGTCCCAATTTATTAAAGCTTGGAAAAGAGGAGATTTCAAAAATAATAAATGATACCGTTCAAAAAATACCATTTCTTTTTTTTAATTTTTTTGATTTCCTTAACTCATCAAGGACAAGAAAGTACTAAAATAAGTGGTACAATAACTTCTTCTAACGGTTCAGCGATTGACAATGCCAATATTAGATTATTAGGGAAATCAAATGGAACATCCTCAAATAAAAAAGGAGAGTTTCATTTGAATACTATGGAAAATGGTAGAATCAAAATTATAATATCTCATGTAAATTTTAAAGAAATATCTAAAACAATAAATATTAATAAGGACACTCTCATTAATATTAAAATGCGAAATAAAGTATTAAAAACACTGGATGTTGAGTATGTGGATCCGGGTAGCTCCCCCACCGAAATATTACCAACTATAAATGCAGCAAATATTGCTTTACCTAGTGGTAACATAGAAGGTTTACTTTCATCTGTTGGATTTGGAGTACGTCAAAATAATGAATTATCAAGCGGATTTAGTGTTAGAGGAGGTAATTTTGATGAAAATTTAATTTATGTAAACGGCATCGAAGTTTACAGACCATTTTTAGCCAGGTCAGGTCAACAAGAAGGTCTTAGTTTTATAAACCCTGCCATGATTGATAATATTTTATTTTCTGCAGGCGGATTTGACGCTAAGTATGGAGATAAACTATCTAGTGTTCTAGATATTTCTTACAGAGAACCCGAAACTTTTGAAGCCCATATTTCTACCAGTCTTTTAGGTGCACAATTACAGTTTGGAGATAGACCAAGCTCATTATTTAATTACAATGTTGGATTTAGACATCGGACCAATGCTTACTTGCTTGGAGCCTTAGATACCAAAGGAGAGTACAAACCTAGTTTTACCGATATTCAAGGTATTATGAATTTCAATTTAACAGAAAAATTAAAATTTACTGTTTTTGGAACAGCAGCCAATAATTTATTTTCCGTTAAACCAGAAAATAGAGAAACAAATTTTGGAAGCATTAACGAAGCTTTAAGATTTACAGTTTACTACGAAGGTCAGGAAAATACACAATACAAAACTTACATGGGTGCATTGTCGCTTCAACACCAAACAACAGAAAAACTATCGTTAAATTATTTTATTTCAACTTTCAACACCAATGAAACTGAGTATTTTGATTTACTAGGAGAGTATAGATTGGATGAATTAGAACGAGATTTAAGTAGTAGCCAGTACGGAGATGTTGCTTATAACAGAGGTGTTGGAGCATTTTTAAATCATGCAAGAAATGAGTTGCGGGCAAATGTTATTAATCTTTATCATAAGGGGAGTTTTAATACTGGAAAAAATAAAACTAACTGGGGACTAAAATTACAATCTGAGAGTGTCAATAATAATATTAAAGAATGGAACTATTTAGATTCTGCAAGATTCAATACTCCACGTGTTTTGGACAGCGTTGGATATCAAAATTCGAACAATATTCCGTATCAAGAATTGCATTTAAGTAAATTTATTAAAGCTAATAACAACATCAACTCTTCTCGTGTAACGGCCTTTATTCAACACCGATTCAAATTTAATAGTGAGAAAATTATAAATTTAAAATTTGCACTTGACAGTATAACAACTTTTGACACAACATTTTCATCAATGAATTATTTCACTGCAACAATTGGTGTTAGATCTCATTATTGGACTTACAACAATCAAAACGTGCTTTCTCCAAGAATTAATATCAAATGGAGGCCTGCATTCTATAAGTTAGAAAACAATCAATTAATAAGAAAAAACATTACTCTAAGACTCGCAAGTGGATATTATTATCAACCTCCTTTTTACCGTGCTGCAAGGTTTTTAAACGGAGAATTAAATCCAATGATTAGAGCACAAAAATCCATTCACATTGTAGCAGGTGGAGATTTTATTTTCAATATGTGGGATAGAAAATTTAAATTGGGAAGTGAGATTTATTATAAATTTTTAGAAGACATCATTCCATATGAGATTGAAAATGTAAGAGTTAATTACTATGGTGACAATTTAGCCACTGGGTATGCAAGAGGAGTAGATTTAAAAATAAATGGTGAATTTGTTAAAGGGATACAATCTTACGCTTCATTGAGCTGGCTTCAAACAAAAGAAGATATTTCAAATGACTTTTACTACGAATATTTTAATCAAGGTGGCGAAAAAATTATACCTGGATTTACAATCGATCAGAACAGAAGCGATAGCGTTCTTTACGAACCTGGATTTATACCTAGACCAACAGACCAAAGATTGTCTTTTTCTATGTTTTTTCAAGATCAAATGCCAGATGAATGGGATACTAAAAAGATAAAATGGAGCAATATGAAGGTTAATATTAACATACTAATTGGATCTAGACTTCCCTATGGGCCACCAGGAAATCAAAGATACTCTGATACTCTGAGATCTAGTTTTTACAAAAGAGTGGACATTGGGTTTTCAAAAGACCTTATTAACAACGAAACCAATAAATCAGAATTTAACGAAAAATCTGTATTAAAAAAGATAAAATCCCTATGGATAGCTTTTGAAGTTTTTAATTTACTTGACATTTCAAATACAACCAATTACACATGGATTAGAGACGTTAGTGGTAGACAATATTCTATACCAAGTTTTTTAACTACAAGAAGATTAAATCTTAAATTGGTAGCAAGATTTTAAGCAAAACACATGGAGAAATTAAGAACTACAATACTAAATAATGACGATGTTGAAAAGAAAATTGCAAGAATAGCTTTTCAAATTATTGAAGAATATTTCGAGGATAAGGAATTATTAATTGTCGGTATTAGTAAAAATGGTTTTTTGTTAGCTGGAAAAATTGCAAAACTTGTCCAAAGAGATTTACCAAAATCTACTATCAATTTAATAGAACTTTCAATAAATAAACGAAATCCGCTTAAAGAAAATGTTACCATATCACCAAATCTAATTTTTGAAAATAAAAAAGTGATTTTAGTGGATGATGTATTAAATTCTGGTAAAACATTAATGCATGCTGCCTCTTATATAGTTTCTAAAGACATTAAAAAAATGAATACAGTCGTACTAGTCGATAGACGTCACCGAAATTTCCCTATTAAAGCGGACTGGGTTGGATTAACTCTCTCAACAACTATTCAAGAACACATTAATGTAGAAATTTTGGAAAATGATATATCTGTTTACCTCGAGTAGATATTAAAAGTCTACTTTCCCAGACCCTAAATTGTAATATCCAGATTCTATTACCAACCCTGAATTATTTACAGCATTTTTTAAAATTTCACTCTTTTCTACCATTGATTTTGCATTATTGGCAGCATTAATTTTAATGACATCACTCAATTCTTTTCCTTCACCCATTTTAACAGCTTCTGAAATATGACCGCACAAATGATTAAGGTTGGGGCCATTGTCACCACCTTTAACAGCAGCTGTAACTGCTCCACAACTTTCGTGACCTAAAACTAAAATCATTTTACAATTGAGGTGTGCAACTGCGTATTCTATACTCGCAATTGAACTACTGTTAGCAATATTACCTGCGACTCTAACGACAAATAATTCTCCGATATTACAGTCAAAAATCATTTCTGGAACTACTCTTGAATCTGCACAACTAAGTACAATGGCAAAAGGAGATTGACCACCGGTTAATTCATTTCTCAAACTAGCATTACTTGACAAATTTTCTTTATCTCCAATATAATTATTGTTTCCGCTAATTAATCTTTTTTTGATTTCTTGAACATTCATAAATTTAATTTTTAATAATAAAATTAAGTGTATCTACACCATCTGCATAATCCCAAAGATTAGGATTTTGTGCGCTACCAAAAGGCAATCCACCAACACCTATTCTACATTGTATATCTTTAGACAAATTCTTTATTTTTTTGTCTAGGGTATTAATATCTGAATAAAATTCAAAATTCACAACACTTACAGGAGAAAATAATTCTTCATCCTCTTTTAATATTAAGAATCCATTATCAAAAAAGATCTTTTGTTCCAACAAATATACAGATCTATTGTAATCATAGTTATTCATGTATTTATTATGATTAACAAGATCTTTATATTTATAAAAGTTTTTGTAAAGTCTGTCTAAATTGAATTTTTCTGGCAAATATAGTTTGGTAACAGACCTACAACCTAGGCCGTAATATTGCAACACATCGTGAGATAAATTTATCAAATCATTGTCATCTATATTATCCTTTAAAACTGCTATTGAAGTTCGATTCTTTCTAAAAATATGCGGTTTTTTTCCAAAATAATATTCAAAATACCTATTACTATTATCACTTCCAGTTGCTATTACGTAGTCAAAGGCTAGTGGTTTATCTTTAATAATTTTTATTTTGCTCTTAAATTCTTCATTAAAAAAAGATAAAATGTCAACTATTGCTGGAATTAAAATATCATCATTTTTAGAAAGTTTAATCTGAATATCTAGTCCCAAAATTAAAGAGCATAAAATATCGTGAAAACCAACTAAAGGTAAATTTCCAGCGCATATTATAAACATATTTTTATTCGGCTTATCAAGGAGATCATAATTAGATAACCATTTCTTTAAATTACTTTCTGAGAGATTAAATGACCAATTTTTAAGAGCTAAGTAAATCATTTCTTCGGTAAACCATTGATTCACTTGTGAAGCTTTTTTAATTGCCGATTTGAATTCTAAATACTCATTTTCACTTACTCCACAATCAAAACCTGGCCAAGCACTAGCACTATCTACATATGATAAAAATTTTCCTAACTGTAATATTGCCTCTTTTCGATAAACGTTTGTTATTTTTCTCATTAACACTATTATATTTGTTCAAAATTAACAACCATATTTGAATGGCAATAAAAATAACAGACGAATGTATAAATTGTGGGGCTTGTGAACCTGAGTGTCCCAATACAGCAATTTACGAAGGTGGAGCAGAATGGAAATTTTCTCAAGGAACTTCTTTAAAAGGTTCTTACACTGGAATAAATTCTGGACTACAAGTAGATGCTGATACTAATAATGAGCCTGTTGATATGGATGTTTATTTTATTGTAACTGATAAATGTACCGAATGTAAAGGGTTTCATGATGAACCTCAGTGTGCTGCAGTTTGTCCTGTTGACTGTTGTGTCCCTGATGAAGAGTGGGAAGAAGAAGAAAGTTCTTTATTAGAAAAAAAAGACAGTCTACACAATTCCTAAGATTCATTTTTACTAGATTTATAGTAAATGAAAATTACAACAGCTTTATTTTTAATTTTCTCTTTTTTCATCTGCTTCTCTCAATCTATTGAAGAGCTTGAACTTGTTCTTATAGAAAAATTAGAAAAAGTTCATTTTGAAAAAAAAATGTCCAAAAGTCTGGATCTAAACGAAGATTTTAAAATAATCTTAGAAAAAGCACTTCAAAACAAAGATGCCTTTACCTTTTCTTTTGACAGTCTGTCAAATTTTATGAGCACCAAAAAATCCCCGGACGATGCATTTAGAATTTTTAATTGGAATATTCAATTTGCAGACCAAAAACAACATTATGAATGTTGGATTCTTCTAAAGAATCTTCAAATAATAAAACTTAACGATTACAAGAGCCGGATACCAGAAATCGAATACGTTTCTTTAGATGCTAAAACTTGGTTTGGTGCACTCTATTATCAAATTATTCCAAATCAAAGAAAAAATAAAATTATTTACACCTTATTAGGATGGGATGGAAATGATATGTTCTCTAATAAAAAAATTGTAGAATCTATGTACATTAATAAAAAAAATAACGTAGAATTTGGATTCCCAATATTCAGTTTTCCAGATGGAAAAACTAAAAAAAGAGTTATTTTTCAGTATAACAAAAAGTCCTACATGTCTTTGAAACATAATCAAATAAGAAAGAGTGATTACATTGTATTTGATCATTTGATTCCCTCATCTCCTCACTTAAAAGACTTTCCAGACTGGTACGTGACTGATCTTAGTTTTGACGCCTTTAAGTGGGAAGAAACTAAATGGAATTACAAGAGAGATTTTGATGCTAAATCTTTAAAAGTTTTAAGAAGACCATTTAACGATCCCAATAAATAAATTTCATTGTTAATAATGAGGTTTTAAAAGTTGATAAAATAAAACCTCAACATTGTAAAACAGTCAAATTTATTTCACACTTTTACTAAAATTTTATAAAAATGACAAAAGTTCATAATTTCAGCGCTGGCCCCTGTATCCTGCCTCAGGAAGTTTTTCAAAAATCCTCTGAAAGCATTATAGATTTTAATAATTCTGGTCTTTCACTAATAGAAATTTCACATCGAAGTAAAGATTTTGTTGATGTAATGGAAAAAGCTAGAAGTTTAGTTAAAGACATTTTAAATATTCCTAGTACGCATGATGTTCTTTTTCTACAAGGGGGAGCAAGTTTAGGTTTTCTAATGTCTGCATATAATTTGATGGCTGAAAATAAAACTGGTGGTTACTTAGTTACTGGAGCATGGGCAAAAAAAGCTGCCAAAGAAGCTTCTTTCATGGGTAATTCAGTAATTGTTGGTTCTTCGGAAGATAAAAACTTTAATTATATCCCTAAAAATTTAAGTTTAGATAGCAATTTAGACTACCTCCATGTTACTTCAAACAATACTATTTTTGGCACACAAATAAAGGAATTTTATAAAGGAAACATTCCCTTGGCTTGCGACATGTCATCAGATATTTTTTCCAGAAAAATTGATGTAAGTGATTTTGATCTTATTTATGCTGGTGCACAAAAAAACATGGGACCTGCGGGAACAACCTTATACATATTCAATAAAAAAATCTTGGGAAATAGTTCTGTCCCTATTCCAACCATGCTTGATCTCAAAACACATTTTGATAAAGATTCCATGTTTAATACACCTCCAGTATTTGCAGTATATGCTTCAATGCTAACCCTCGAATGGCTTAAAAATAATGGTGGTTTAGATTTAATAGAAAAACAAAACTCAAAAAAAGCTAATTTACTTTACAATGAAATTGATAGAAGTTCACTTTTTAAAGGAACTGCCAATTTAGAAGATAGAAGTACGATGAATGTAACGTTTACTCTTGAAAATGAAGACTTGAATGAGCACTTTAACAACATGTTAGCAAATGCCAATATTAATGGCTTAAAAGGACACCGTTCTGTCGGTGGATTTAGAGCTTCTATGTACAATGCACTGCCGATAGAAAGTGTTGAAGTGCTTGTTGAGATTATGAAAAATTTAGAAATAAAAAAAGGTTAATAATGAAAGTTTTAGCAAATGACGGAATTTCAAAGTCTGGAATTACCCAATTAGAAAAGTCTGGTTTTAAAGTTATAACAGATAAAGTAAATCAAGAAGATTTAATCACCTATATTAATGATAATTTAATTGAAGTTATTCTGGTAAGAAGTGCAACTCAGGTGAGAAAAGATATCGTAGATAATTGTCCCTCAATCAAAATTATTGGAAGAGGTGGTGTTGGAATGGATAATATAGATGTTGAATACGCTAAGGAAAAAGGTTTACTGGTAATTAATACACCTGCAGCCTCTTCCCAATCTGTTGCTGAACTGGTAATGGCCCACCTTTTTAGTATTTCAAGAAATGTTTTTGATTCCAATAGAAATATGCCAAATTCTGGAGCAACGAATTTTAAAGTTTTAAAAAAGAAATATGCTAAAGGTGTGGAACTTAGAGGAAAGACTTTAGGCATAATAGGTTTTGGAAGAATTGGTCAATTTACTGCAAAATACGGATTAGGATCTGGGATGAAAATATTAGCTTACGATCCATTTACAGATAATGCAACAATTAACTTAGAAATAGCAAATCAAGAACTTGAAGTTTCTATTTCAACTGTAAAATTAGATAATTTATTAGAAAATTCTGATTTTATTTCTTTACATGTTCCAATGCCAAAAGATGGAAAAGCAGTAATTGGATCTGATGAATTCAACTCTATGAAAGAAGGTGTTAGAATTGTAAATGCTTCAAGAGGAGGTGTAATTGATGAGAACGCTTTAACTGAAGCACTTAAAAGCGGAAAAGTAAGCTTTGCAGCGCTTGATGTTTTTGTAGGTGAGCCAAGTCCATCCAGTGAAATACTAAATAACGATAAAATATCTTTAACTCCTCATATTGGTGCAGCAACAACTGAAGCCCAAGATAGAATTGGAACTGAACTAGCAGAAAAAATTATAAATTTTTACAACCAATAATTTTTGGTAAATTGCCACAATGGCAAAAGTTATTCCGTTTAAAGCAGTTAGACCTTCGAGGAACAAAGTTCATCTAATATGTTCACGTCCTTTTTACACTTATAAAAAAAGTCATTTAAAGGCAAAATTAGAAAGCAATCCCTATTCTTTTTTACATGTCATAAACCCAGAATTTAATCAACCTAAGCCAACACATCCTAATAGTCCTGGAAGGTTTAAAAAAGTCAAAAACAAGTATGAGGAATTTAAAAAAAATAATTACCTCTCTAAAGACGATAACGCACACTTTTATATATACAGACAAACCACTGAATACGGAGTTTTTAAAGGCATTATTGCTGGAGGAAGTATAGATGATTACCAAAGTAATGTCATTAAAAAACATGAAAATACAATTACCGCAAGAGAAATTGTTTTTAAAGACTATTTAGATATAACTAATTTTCATGCCGAACCAGTTTTACTTACTTATAAGCCCAACCAAAAGATAAAAAATATTATTAACCAAAATATATCCAAAAGACCTGAATACGAATTTACAACTACCGATAAAAAAGTTCATGAATTGTGGATAGTTGATCAAGCTTTAGATATCTCTGGAATTATGGATGAAATGGAAGCTATAAATAAAGTTTATATTGCTGATGGTCACCATAGAATAGCCTCGTCCCAACTTTACAATCAAAACAAGAAAGACAATTTTCTTTCCAATTATTTTCTTTCTTTTTTTATCGATCAGCAAGAATTGAAAATATTCGAGTTCAACAGAGTTGTAAAAAATATTTCACCACTAGTAGAAGAAGAGTTTCTTAATAAGCTTGGACTAAATTTTAAAATTACTCCTCTAAAAGTTCATCAAGCTCCGTCCTCTAAATTGGAATTAAGTATTTATTTAAATAATAGCTGGTACTTAATTAAAGTAAAATCAGAAAAAATTAAGAATGACTTTAAAAGCCAATTAAATAGTCAAATGGTCTCCGATTTAATTTTCAATGAAATTTTTAATATTAAAAATATAAGTAACAACAATAATATTGAATATATAAAAGGAAATCAGCCAATTGATTTACTTGTTCGAAAAGTGAATAATTATAAAAACAGTCTAGGAATAGAACTTTTTCCACATGAAATAGGTGAAATAACATCGATAGCAGATATGGGTGAGACAATGCCACCAAAAAGTACTTGGATTGAACCTAAACTAAGAAGTGGACTTACTATATATGAATATTAATTCACCAACTCTTTAACTTTATCAGCTGCATCTTTTAGAGTTACTGCCGAATGGACATTTAATCCTGAATTATCAATAATACTTTTAGCTTCTTCAGCATTAGTTCCTTGTAGTCTTACAATGATTGGCACAGGAATATTTCCTATGCTTTTGTAAGCTTGAACAATTCCTTTAGCAACTCTATCACATCTGACAATTCCACCAAATATATTAACTAGAATCCCTTTAACGTTAGAGTCCTTTAGAATGATATTGAAAGCTTTTTCTACTCGGTCAGCATCGGCTGTTCCACCAACATCAAGGAAATTGGCTGGGTCTCCTCCACTCTGTTTGATGATATCCATAGTAGCCATTGCTAATCCAGCTCCATTTACCATACATCCAATATTTCCATCAAGATTTACAAAATTCAAACCAGCCTGATCCGCTTCAACATCCATAGGATCTTCTTCAGAAAAGTCTCTTAAATCTGCATAATCTTTATGTCTAAATAGAGCATTAGCATCAAGACTTACCTTAGAATCTACTGCTAATATCCTGTCGTCACATGTTCTTAACACAGGATTAATTTCAAACAAAGAAGCATCACAACCTACATAAGCAGCATACAGTGAATGAACAAATTTTGTCATTTCTTTAAAAGATTTACCACTTAGTCCTAAATTAAAAGCTATTTTCCTACATTGAAAACCTGTGATTCCTACCTTTGGATCAATTTCTTCCTTAAAAATTAAGTGAGGAGTTTTTTCTGCTACATCTTCAATGTTCATTCCACCCTCGGTAGAATACATAATAATGTTTCTTCCTGTTTCCCTGTTTAGTAATACAGACATATAAAACTCTGATGTTTTATCAAAATCTGGTGCATAAGCATCCTCAGCAATCAGAACTTTATTCACTTTTTTACCAGAAGATGATGTCTGAGCTGTAACCAGGTGTCCACCAAGAATACCGTTAACTTTTTCTTCAAGCTCTCCCACTCCTTTAGCAATTAAAACTCCGTGAGAGCCAGTCTCAATTACTGTACCTTTACCTCTTCCACCAGCATGTATTTGTGCTTTTACAACAAACCATTCAGTACCTGTTTCCGCATTTAACTCTTTAGCTGCTGCTAAAGCTTCAGATGCCGAATGCACAACTTTGCCCTCCTGTATCGCTACACCGTAACTTTTTAAAATTTCTTTTCCCTGGTATTCGTGTAAGTTCATATGATCAATTATATTTTAAGTAAATGTAAAAATTTGTTGGAATGAATAGTTTACATTATTAAAATATTTACATAAGCTTAGTGTTTTTATTTAAAAATAGATTTAATCTAATTACATTTATAAGATGATTCAAGGGGTTCAAATACATAAAAAATTCAATTCTCTAAATGTTTTAAACGGAATTAATATTTCAATAAACCAAAAAGAAATCGTTTCTATAGTAGGCAAAAGTGGGGCAGGGAAAACTACACTACTTCAAATACTGGGCACTTTAGAAAAACCAAGTAGTGGTGAAGTTCTAATCAATGGTCAAAATATTTCAAAACTTAATGAGAATGAACTCGCCAGTTTTAGAAATAAAAATATTGGTTTTATATTTCAATTTCATCATCTTTTACCTGAATTTACTGCTTTAGAGAATGTTTGCATACCTGCTTATATTTCTAAAACCTCTAAAAAAAATGCCACTGAAAGAGCAAAATACTTGCTCAACCTCATGGGAGTTGGCGAAAGAATAAATCATAAACCCAATGAATTATCTGGAGGTGAACAACAAAGAGTTAGTGTTGCAAGAGCACTTATGAACGAACCAAGTGTAATTTTAGCCGACGAACCAAGTGGTAATTTAGACTCTAAATCTGCTGATCAACTGCACGAACTATTTTTTAAATTAAGAGATCTAAACAACCAAACATTTATTATCGTTACACACAATAATAAACTTGCAGATTTAGCAGACAAAAAAGTAACTTTAAGTGACGGATTAGTACTAAAATGAAGGGCAAGACATGGTTCTAAAGGTCTTCTTCTTTGGAGCACAATATATTTTTAAAGCAACTGATATTTCATGAGACCCTCCAGAATAAGTTCCTAATTGTGAAGATGTTAAATCGTAGCTGTAACCTATTCTAAGTAATTGTGTTTCCATTCCTAGAGTTACTATAAAAGAATCACCTTCCCTATACCAAGCACCTACGACATAATTACCTTTAGAATAATATAATCCTACATTTAATTGTTGGAAATCACCTTGCTTTACAAATAGAATACTTGGGGAAATAGATTCATTCTCTTCACTGAAAATTGATTTTGAACCTAGTGTAATTTCAGTACCCATATGTGCTGTATATCGAGTATCTAAAACAGAGCTGTTGTTGCTCCCTGACAGTAAAGAAATTTCAGGTTCGGTTAAATGGTGAGCTGCGATACCAATATAAAATTTGTCAGTATAACCTAAAAGACCTGTTGAAAAGTCAAATAGGTTTACAGGAGCTGCAGTAATAACATCATTAGTAGAAAAGACAAAACCTCTTCTTGGATGTATCATATCACCAAATGTTAGGTTAGATCTATTTACAGACTTTTGAATGTAAGTTCCTTGCAAACCAAAGTTCAACGTGAATTTTCTTGATAAATGTTGATGGTAAGAATAAACTAGACTAGCCTCATTAGACTGTAAGGTTTTAGCTATTTGATCGCTTAATAACATAACTCCCAATCCACCTTTAATTGCGTCAATATACTGGTCATAGGAAACAGAAGTGGTAATAAAATCTCCTGAAAATCCAGGCCATTGATTTCTATAATTTGAAACAATCCTTGGACATTTGTTACTGCCTGAAAAAGCAGGGTTCAAATAAATCGGATTGGAATAAAATTGGGTAAACATAGGGTCTTGAGCAAAATATTTACCTGAAAATAATAAGCAAATAACCACAAGAAGTGGCACAACTTTTAAAAACTTATTTGAAAATACTTGGCTTATCATTTTGTTATTTATACTCCAAATAGAGAATTTAGTTCTGAAAAACCCACTAAAATAACAACATTATCAAAATACGATACTAAAATTTATTCTTTTTTAGAAAAATTTGAAATTTAAGAGATAACTCCTATATTTATTTAAATGATAATTTATTTGAAATAATCGTTAACTTATTAAAATAACATAACCTTAACAGAATGAAAAATTTCCCTTGGCTTAAAAGCTATCCAGACTTTGTTGGACACTCAACTGAAATAAATTATCAAAATATTGTTGAAATATATGATCAATCTATAAGAAACTTTGGTAGTAAAGTTGCATACAAGAATATGGATGTAGAATTAACTTATAATGAGATAGACGACCACGTGAATTCTTTAATATGGTACCTGCAAAATAAAACGAATTTAAAAAAAGGTGATAAAGTGGCGCTCCAAATGCCTAATCTTTTACAATATCCAATAGCTATTTTTGCGTGTCTTAAAGCTGGATTTGTAATTGTAAACACCAACCCTCTTTATACAGCCGATGAGATGTTACATCAATACAACGACTCTGGAGCAAAAGCAGTTATAATAGTTGAAAATTTCGCATTTAACTTAGAAAAAATTATTTCAAAGACTAAAATTGAAACCGTGATAACTACGACTATTGGTGATCTTTTAGGTGGAGTTAAAGGAAGTATTGTCAATTTTGTGATAAGAAAAGTAAAAAAAATGGTTCCTGATTTTTCTTTAGCTGAAAGTGTTTCTCTAAAAAAAATATTAAAAGAAAACCGTGGTAAAAAAGGAAGCCCAGTGGAAATAAAAGCAAACGACTCTGCATTTTTACAATATACTGGTGGAACAACTGGTGTTTCAAAGGGTGCGGAATTAACACATGGTAATATATGTGCCAATGTTTCTCAAGTCGAAGAATGGATTGGTGAAAATATTGATCACGGTGAAGAAGTGGTTATTACTGCCCTTCCACTCTATCATATATTTGCACTAACTGCAAACTGTCTTACTTTCTTTAGATATGGATCTAAAAATATTTTAATTACGAACCCAAGAGACATGCCAAAATTTTGTGCAGACCTTAAGAAAAATCCATTTTCAGTTATTACTGGAGTTAATACACTTTTTATTGGGTTAATGAATCAAGAGGTTTTTAAAAATTTAGACTTTTCAAAAATGAAACTTGCTTTAGGTGGAGGAATGGCTGTTCAAGATATTGTTGCTGAACAATGGGAAAAATTAACTGGGAGCGCACTTCTTGAAGCATATGGTCTTTCGGAAACCAGCCCTGCTGCCACCATTAATCCTTGGAACGGTAAACATAAAATTGGATCTATTGGACTTCCACTTCCAAATACGGATATTAAAATCTTCGATGATAACTTAAAAGAAGTAGAAGTTGGTAAAGCTGGAGAAATAGGAATAAAAGGACCACAAGTTATGAAGGGTTATTGGAATAGGGCTGATGAAACTAAAAAATGTATGCATAAAGACTATTTTTTGACAGGTGATATTGGAACCATGGATCAGAACGGATACTTTAAAATTGTAGATAGAAAAAAAGAAATGATTTTAATTTCAGGATTCAATGTATATCCTAATGATGTTGAAAAAGCTATTTCTGAAAATCCTAAAGTATTAGAAGTTGGTGTAAGAGGTGAGAAAAAAGAAGATGGAACTGAATTTGTGAGAGCCTTCATAGTTAAAAAAGATACTTCATTAACTGAACAAGAAATAATAGAATTTTGTAGAGAAAAATTAACTAATTATAAAGTTCCTAAAACCATTAGCTTTAGAGACGAATTACCTAAATCTAACGTTGGTAAGATTTTAAGAAGATTATTGGAATAATTAGAAAACGTTCTAGTTATTCAAGTTTGAATGACTCCAGTTTTGTATTCTTTTTTCTCTGGATTGTTATCAGCAGCTTCTATTCCCATTGAAATCCAATTCCTTGTTTCGGCAGGGTCTATAATAGCATCTAACCACAACCTTGAAGCTGCATAATATGGTTTTGTCTGAGCTTCATATTTCTTATGTATTTTACTGTAAATCTCTTGTTCTTTTGACTTAGAAATCTTTTCTCCTTTTGCCTTTAAAGACGCTAATTCAATCTGAAGTAATACTTTTGCAGCTTGTTGTCCACCCATAACTGCTACTTCAGCTGTAGGCCAACCAACAATTAACCTAGGGTCATATGCCTTGCCACACATGGCGTAATTTCCAGCTCCGTACGAATTCCCCATGATAATGGTAAACTTTGGAACTATAGAATTCGCCATTGCATTGACCATTTTAGCTCCATCTTTAATAATACCTCCATGTTCTGATCTACTTCCTACCATAAAACCACTTACATCTTGGAAAAACACAAGTGGGATTCGTTTTTGATTACAATTCATAATAAATCGTGAAGCCTTTGAAGCACTGTCGCTGTAAATTACTCCACCAAATTGCATTTCAGAATCATTTGTTTTAACAACTTTTCTCTGATTAGCAACTATTCCGACAGACCATCCGTTAATTCTTGCATAACCGCAGACAATGGTTTTACCATAGGTTTTTTTGTATTCCGTAAATTCACCATTATCAATAAAAAAATTTAATATTTCTTTGACGTCGTAGTTTGTAGATCTCAAAGCAGGGAAAACACCGTAAAAATCTTTAATATTAAAAATAGGTTCTTTACTTTCAATTTTATTAAAATTTTGCTTTTCGTTAGCTGCTATTTTATCCACAATATCTCTTATAGTTTTAAGGCAGGTCTTTTCGTCTGGAGAATGATAGTCAGTTACTCCACTTATTTCACAATGGGTAGTTGCACCACCAAGTGTTTCATTATCGATAATTTCCCCAACGGCCGCCTTAACTAAGTAAGAACCTGCTAAAAATATAGTGCCTGTCTTATCAACAATTAAAGACTCATCGCTCATTATTGGTAAATAGGCTCCTCCTGCAACACAACTTCCCATAACAGCAGCAATTTGAGTAATACCCATAGCACTCATTTTTGCATTGTTTCTAAAAATCCTACCAAAGTGTTCTTTATCAGGAAAAATTTCGTCTTGTAGTGGTAGAAAAACACCTGCACTATCTACCAAATAGATAATAGGCAATTTATTCTCCATTGCTATTTCTTGAGCTCTTAAATTTTTCTTGCCCGTAATTGGAAACCAAGCACCTGCCTTAACCGTTGGATCATTGGCAACTACAATACACATTTTGTTATTTACATAACCAATTACCACCACTACTCCTCCAGCTGGACATCCTCCATATTCTGAATACATATCATGTCCAGCAAAAGCACCAATTTCTATTAAAGAACTGTTTTTGTCCAATAACAGATGAACTCTCTCCCTAGCTGAAAATTTACCTTTATCGTGTTGTTTCTTAATTTTAGACTTACCACCTCCTTGATAAATTACATTTAATTTTTGTTTCAATTTAGAAATCATCAATTTTAATTGATCCTCGTTTTTATTAAATGTCACATCTTTTTTAAAACTTTTCATGTAGTGGAAGATTTATGTCAACTAATAGCTAATATAACTAATTCAAAATTTCCTAATAGAGCAATTAAACTATATTTGAAATAAAAATATTTAATGAAAATAGGAATTGTATTGTATCCAACTTTTGGCGGTAGTGGAATTGTGGCAACAGAGCTAGGTAAAGAATTAGCTAAAAAGAATCACGAAATACATTTTATAACCTATACAGAACCTGTAAGACTTGGAGAATTAAGAAAAAATATATTTTATCACGAAGTAAATACTTCAGACTATCCTCTTTTTAAATACACTCCCTACGAACAAGTTCTCACTAGTAAACTTGTGGACGTTGTCAAATTTGAAAAATTAGACTTGCTTCACGTTCATTATGCGATTCCACACGCCTCAGCGGCGTATATGGCTCAACAAATTTTACTAGATCAAAACATTAGGATCCCATTTATAACAACCCTACACGGAACTGATATTACACTCGTAGGAAAAGACCCTTCTTTTGAACCAGTTATAAATTTTTCAATCAATCAATCCAATTCTGTGACAGCTGTTTCTGACAATCTAAAAATGGAAACAAATAAACTATTTCACATAAAAAATGATATTAAAGTTATACCAAATTTTATTTGTATTAAGGATTATGAACTTACCAATAACAATTTTTATAAAAAAAGATTTGCTCCAAATGATGAAAAAATAATTTGCCATATTTCAAATTTTAGAAAAGTTAAAAGGATACAAGATTTATTAAAGGCATTTGAAATTATTTCAAAAAAAATAAAAGTTAAGTTACTTTTAGTTGGAGATGGTCCCGAAAGGTCTTGCCTAGAAAAAATTTCTAGAGAATCAAATTTTAAAAATAACATTCACTTTTTGGGAAGTCTAAAGTCCACAAAAGAAGTGCTAAATATATCTGATTTATTTTTTCTTCCATCTTCAACAGAGAGTTTTGGTCTTTCCGCTTTAGAAGCTATGGCTTGTAACGTTCCTGTTATTGCTACAAATACAGGAGGTATTCCAGAAGTAGTAATTCATGGAAAAAGCGGGATGCTCAGTAACGTTGGAGATTTTAAAAATATGGCAGAAAATGCTATTGAAATTTTATCCGATGAAAAAAAACTTATTAAGTTTAAAAAAGGAGCATTTAACCAAGCCTCAAAGTTTGATGTTAAAAATATACTTCCTCTGTATGAAAAATTATACGAAGATTGTGTTAAAAATCATTTTAATAAATGAACCCAAAATTCGTCTCTAACAAAATTCGAGCTTCTGTTTCCGTCTTCGTCGTAAGTACTTCCAAATGTACCATCCATAATTATCAAATAGGCTCCTTCACCGCATTCTTTTCCACTTTCAGTAGTTCCATTCCATTCAAAATTTGGATCATCTGAAGTATAAATTAATTGTCCCCATCTATTGTAGATTTTAATTTCCATGACATCATAACAAGGATCATCTTGACCAGCAAGGCTGTAAACATCATTTTCTCCGTCACCGTTTGGAGTGAAAATGTTAGGTATTTCTTTAACATCACCCGTAGGAGGTTCTACTGTAACATGTGACGAGGCCAGAATTGTATCTGATCCGCAGACTGTTGAAAAGGCTTTATAATTTAAATCAAACTCTTTTTGAAAAACATAATCACAGTCAGTTACCCAACAAAATCTTAAAGCTACTCTTTGTATTGCCGAAGAAATATCGCCAGTATGTGAATACCCAAACATGGTAACAGTATTACCAATACTATCATTAAAGTCTTCATAATAATATTCACCTGTGATATTGTTCAGAGTTGGCGGAACAAAACTAGATCCAAAATCAAAATTACCAGAATAGGGTTCAATAGCCAATGTATCATCTAAATTAAAAGTGTCCTCAGCAAAGAGATCAATGCACATAGTATCATCTAATGTCACACTAATGTTCGATGGTATATCAAGAAAAGTTGGAGAGGGTTTTTTATTTACATGCACACTCAATTCTTTTATGACCGGATTAAAACCACTACAGTCAACCGAATAAGAATCCATATTAATAAAGAAAGTGGAATCAATTCCTTCACACGGAGCTTCCCAACAATATCGCATGTATAAATCTCCAGTAGTACCTAAATAGCCATTACCATTTAAATTGAATGGATTAAAAAATACAGTATCTCCTATGACATTATTCCAATCAAAGTAAGCAAGTGTAGTGTTACCAGAAGGATAAGGAGATGGTTGCATATAAGTTCCTAAAAGATTGAAATTGTTAGAGGTTAATTTAAGATATAAAGAATCAAGAGGGTCGTTCGTCCCTACATCAATATCGAAACAAATACTATCGCTAACATAGACTTCTATTGAAAATGTATCTAATGTAGTACTTGTAGGATCATTTACTGAAATTAAAGGAGGATTTGCCAATACACAAGCTTCAGACTTGTATTGAGCATCTCTTCTTACTTCCCCTATTTTAACACCATTTCTAAATTCCTCAACTCGAACTGCGTAGGCAAAATATCCAAATATTGCTGGACAGGCAGTGATCTCTCCAGTTACTGGATTTATAGACATTTGTGGAGTACCTCCAATAGCGTTGAATTGATTGTAACCCGCTGCGTAGGCACAGGTAGGATAAAATGGATAAGCTCCACCACCTGGTGCTGAATTCCCATTATTTGGATTAGTTCCATCATTTAAAGGAGGAACTAAAGAAAAAACAAGAGAATCGCCATCGGGATCAGTAACCGGCCAAGTAAAAAATTTAGTATTATTCACACAGAAATAGGCATCATTTGGATAATTCCCAAAATCCGGAGTAGAATTTTGGCCAATTCCTGGATCAGGAATTATTGCAAAAATAGAAATCCCATCTGCTGTTGGTGAAAGTAAATTATCAACCAATCCATTTCTACAGCAGGTTTCGTAGTGTAAATAATAACCCATAGAAAAATTAGGTAGCGTTACAGGTGTTAAAGAATTATAAACACCTTCTTCAATTCTAAAAATAGCTGGATTTGGTGTAAAACAAGGATCGCCTAAAGGAACAATAGTACCATTACCATTATTTAAATATAATGTTTTTACAGTTTGTAAATTATTTGTTCCAATTTGATAAATTCCTATAGTAACAGACGCCGGCATATTTACTGCCCCATTGACATCATCTCTGTATAGCCTAAGTTGAACATCGTAAATACTAGAGTTAGTACCGTTGTTAGTCATGGTTACTTTAAAATCACCTCCAATAATATGAGTTGCATGAACTGGCAGCTGAAATAGAAAAAATAATACTATTAAAAAGTGAATTTTTTTAATTAAAAAGTTTATCATTTTGATGTAAATATGAGTGTAAAACTAAATTATTTAATTAAATAATCAAATTAAGATTTATTAGTATTACTTATTAACGAAGAGCCATTGATTTAAGTTGGGTATTTATCTATAAAAAATTAAAATTACTTCATCTATTTATTATTAGAATTTTAAATTACTTTTATTCCTGATGAAAAAAGAATTAATTTCTCAAATGCTCCAAGCGCTTTGGTTGCCAAGGTTGATAGAAGAAAAAATGCTAATTCTTCTCAGACAAGGGAAAATTTCCAAATGGTTTTCTGGAATTGGTCAAGAAGCAATTTCTGTTGGGGCTACTTTAGCAATGGAAAAAGACGAATTTATCCTACCCATGCACAGGAATTTAGGAGTTTTTACAACAAGAAATATTGATTTATTTCAATTGTTTTGTCAGTTTCAAGGTAAAAAAGAAGGTTTTACAAAAGGACGAGATCGATCTTTTCATTTCGGAACTATGAAACATCATATTGTTGGAATGATTTCACATTTAGGACCTCAACTAGGTATAGCATGTGGAATTGCATTAGCTGAAAAAATTGAAAAATCTCAAAAATCTGTCTTAGTTTTTAGTGGAGATGGTGGAGCGAGCGAAGGAGATTTTCATGAAGCCTTAAATGTTGCTTCTGTGTGGAAACTTCCTGTAATTTTTGTCATTGAAAATAATCAATGGGGACTGTCTACACCTTCAAAAGAACAATTTAATTGCAAGCAATTTATTGATAAAGGTTTAGGTTATGGAATGAGAACCGCTCAAGTCGATGGAAATGACATCTTAAAGGTTTATGAATGTATAGAATCAGTGAAATTAGAACAAAAGAAAAATCCAGAACCTTTTTTAGTTGAAGCATTAACATTTAGAATGAGAGGTCATGAGGAGGCGTCTGGAACAAAATATTACCCTGATGGATTGCAAGAAAAATGGGGGATTAAAGATCCTATTTTAAAACTTGAAAAGTTGACTTTAGAAAAAAAAATTATTTCTAAAAGCAACATGGAGAAACAAAAAGAAGAGATCAAAAACAAAATTAACAATGCTTGGAAAAAGGCTTTTTCAGCTCCAAAGTTAGTTGCAGATTTAAAAACTGAATTAACAGATGTTTACAAAGAATTCCTTGCTGAAGAAAATTCTATTTCTGGAAATAAAAAAGAATTAAGATTTATAGATGCCATTTCCCAAGGCTTGTACCAAGCTATGGAAAAATATAGCGATTCTATTGTTATGGGACAAGATATTGCTGAATATGGTGGAGTATTCAAAGTAACAGATGGTTTTCTTGAAAAATTTGGAAAAGATCGTGTAAGGAATACACCGCTTTGTGAATCGGCTATTGTTGGTGCCGCTTTAGGTCTTTCTCTTAAAAACAGAAAAGCCATAATGGAAATGCAGTTTGCGGACTTTGCAACAGTTGGTTTTAATCAAATCGTGAATAACCTGGCAAAATTACATTACAGATGGGGACAAAATGCAGACGTAGTTATTAGAATGCCAACTGGAGCTGGAGTTGGAGCTGGACCTTTTCATTCTCAAAGTAATGAAGCATGGTTTTTCCATACCCCTGGACTAAAAATTGTATATCCATCCAATCCTGAAGATGCAAAAGGGCTAATGACTGCCGCTATTGAAGATCCAAATCCAGTGATGATTTTTGAACATAAAGCTCTTTACAGAAGTTTAACTGCAGATGTTGCAGAAGATTACTTCACAACACCTATTGGCAAAGCTAAGCTGGTTCAAGAAGGAAAAGAGCTCAGTATTATAACCTATGGAATGGGTGTTCATTGGTCAAAAAAAATAGCTGAAGAAATGAAAATTTCAGTTGACATTTTAGATCTGAGGACCCTACTCCCATTAGACGAAAAAGCTATTTTTAAAAGTGTAATAAAAACTAATAAAGTTTTGATAGTACACGAAGATTCTTTAACTGGAGGAATTGGTGGAGAGCTATCTTCATTAATTAACGAAAAATGTTTTGAATATTTAGATGCTCCTATAATAAGATGTGCAAGCTTAGATACTCCTGTACCCTTTGCTGATGAGTTAGAAAAACAATTTTTAGCTAATAATACCATCAAAGAAAAAATTGAATTTTTAATCAACTATTAAAATGCGTTCTTTAGTAGCTATATTATTTTTTCCACTTATAATAAATGGTCAATTTTTCAATAAAGAATCTAATTTTGTTTACGGAATAAATTTCGGAACCCATTTAGCTGATGATAGCGCTTCGTCCTTATATAATGGTTACTACAACTCGTCCTACAACATTAACAACATATTATTCCCTACGATTCCAACTCCACTTTCAAACTATCTTGACGATGAACTTGGACCAAGCAACTGGGGTCCTGAAAATGTCCCTCCTATTATGAAATACAGACCAGGTTTAGAATTAGGTCTTCACTTGGGTCTTCAAAAGCAAAAAATTAAAATTTATTTGGATTATAATTTTATAGAAATTAAAGCTATTGGAGAATTCAATATTGTTCAAAACTTCAACAGTAATAACAATTTAATTAAGGAAAATATATTGGCAAGCCTAATTGGTGAAGAGAGGAGAAGCATCATTAATTTAGGAATTATTTCAAACCTAATAAGTGAAAATGAATATCATATTGGATTCCCAATTTTTGTACAGGTAAATCAATCAAAAGTTAAAAGTAATTATATGGTAATTGATAATCAAGTATACAACATACCCAACCCTGCTTTACAATTAATAAATAATCAAAATAATAGCTCACTATCTGGTTTTGGGTTAGGTACTGGGCTCGTAGGTAGTATGTCAATTTCACAAGACATTATAATATCATTAGCCTATAATCTTCAATATTCAAAAATAAAACTCACTCAGTTGGATGAATTTAAAGCAATACAAAATTCAATAATTTTAAGAATTATTTGGAATAAAAAATAAATTGAAAAAGGGATTCTCAAACAAAAAATTAGGATATGTATTTACTGCATGTTTAATTACATTCTTATCTTTTTTCAAGTCGAAAGCAACTCAAAGTTTTAATAATTATAAATTTATTTTTCAAACAAATAATTTAATAGATTCAACTAATAGAGAAAGTAAAATTATTAATTCGGTTGTTTTTGCAGCAACAACTTCAAGTTACTTTGGACTTTACCAATTGTGGTATAAAAAATACCCGCAGTCATCGTTTCATTTTTTTAATGATTTAGAAGAATGGAACTATATGGATAAAGTTGGTCATGTTTATTCATCTTATCAAATTGCCCGAAAAAGTCATCTTTTTTTAAAAAATAAAGGCATTAATAAACCTTTAGAAAAAGGTGTTATTTACAGCTTAACTTATATGATTGGAATAGAATTTTTAGATGGATTTTCTGAGCAGTGGGGATTTTCAAATTATGACCTATTGTCTAATTTTCTAGGAACTGGAATTTACTTTTTTCAAGAAAAAAAATATAGAAAACAGTTTATAAAATTTAAATTCTCATCTCATCAGTCAAACTATGCTGAAATGAGACCCAGCTTGCTTGGAAGCAATAAGTTGCAAAGTATATTCAAAGATTACAATGGACAAACTTATTGGATAACTTTTGATTTTAACAATAAATTACAGAACAACAATAAAGTTCTGAAATACTTGGATTTATCAGTTGGATATTCCATAGATGGTTTTTTGGGAGCTAGAAATAATAATATTTCTAATTGTGGAAAGTGTAACGAAATTAAAAGGCAATCCCAACTATTATTGAGTGTAGATTTAGATTTATCCACAATAAAAACCAAAAATCGGTTTTTGAAATTAATTTTAAATTCTTTTTCTATTATTAAATTTCCAGCTCCAACCTTAATACTGCAAAAACAAAGCCAATTTAAATGGTTATATTTTTAACTAAAAATTTTACATTTAATCAAAAAACAAATCTAAAAATGAATCTATTTAAATAAGTCAACAAATCTTTTTTAAATACTGTTGAATTTTAATTTTTTATTAATATTGTAAATATGGAACATTTTGAACTTTTTGGCACCTTAATAATGTTAGTTATTCTTCAGGTTGTTTTAGGTTTTGACAACTTATTATATATAGCATTAGAATCTAAAAAAGCACCCGAAAAGAAACAAGAATTTGTAAGAAAAGTAGGCATTTCTATCGCCATAATTCTTAGACTAATTTTACTTTTTTGTTTAGTTAACTTAATTGAAAACTTTAAAAACCCTTTTTTTAAGATAGATTCTAATATTCTTTCTTTAGAAATAAACCTTCATTCAGTTATTGTTTTGATAGGTGGAGGATTTATTCTTTACACATCTATAAAAGAAATATGGCATATGATTATCTTTGAAGAAAAAGATGAAGTTGTAGAGAAAAAATCTGCAAAAAAAGTCATTTTAATGATTATTCTAATGAATCTTATTTTTTCTTTTGATTCAATTTTAAGTGCTATGGCGCTGACTAGTAATTATAGCATTATGGCTATTTCCATTGTTATAGGTGGTTTATTAATGATTTTGGCGGCAAACAAAGTTTCTAGTTTTTTACAAAAAAACAGAAAGTATGAAGTACTAGGTCTATTTATTTTATTTCTTGTTGGAGTAATGCTCTTAAGTGAGGGGGGTGAAAAAGCACATCTTGTGATTTTAGAAAATCCTGTTCATTCGATGAATAAAACAACTTTCTATTTTATTATAGCAATTTTAGTTTTTGTTGACATGGTTCAAAGCAAGTATCAAAAGAATCTTACCAAAAATAAATAACCTTTACTTTATAAACTATTAAACAAAGTAGCTCTAAAATTAATTTGTAATTATTTTTAGTAAAAAATTATTCATGTTTCCTACCACAGACATTAAAGAAGAATTAATAAGTCACCGTGCCAAATCTAAAGAACCAGTTTTAGAATTATTTAATAATCTACTGTCAAAAGATTTTGAACAAGAAAATTCCATTATTAACAATATTTCTCTTTCTGACTCTAAAAAATATTTTGCAGATTTAAATATTGAAAATGATATAAATATTTTTAGCCATAATATTATCGAAGATATCGCTGTTAAATATAGACTTAGATTTTTACCAACTAAATACTTTAAGAATAATATTCCTCAAGAGGCAATTTTTAAAATTAAGGAAATTGAAAAGTCAAACTCTATAAAAATAAAACAATTTTATATTTTAGCTCCTTCAGAAGCTTTTGATTTAGAAGATTGTAATAAAGATCCTTTGTTATTTATCCCCCTCAAAAACAATAAATTTTATTTGGTCCATAAATGGGGAAGTGATTTAAGTTGGCTGAAGAAAATTACAGCCCTACCCTTTAGGAGTTTAGAATCCATGGTTTCAACAGTTGCAATAACTGCATTTATTATCACTTTATTTACTCCTACTTGGTTAATTCTTAATGGTGCTGAAATCGATATGGGATATTTTGGTTACCATAGATTAGCATGGTTTTTTTATTCTTTTATAATGTTATGTTCGCTCACAACCTTTATATGCTTTTCACAAGGAATTTACCCAAGTGAATACCAATGGAATAAAAAGACTTACAATTAATTAAAATTTTTACCAATACATATTTTAATTCTGATAATTTTTTTTACAGAATTATAAATTTGTTCTTTAAACATATCATTTAAAGTAGTTTCATTAAGAATACTAAACAACACTTTTTGTTCGTCTATTGGCATTAAAAGTTGGTCACACCCTGCTAAAGCTGCCATTAAACCGTTATTTTCAATGTTGGCAACAGCACCCATATTTAAAGCATCAGTAACTATCAATCCTTCAAATCCTAAAGAATCTTTTAATAAATCGCTAACAATTCTTTTAGAGCACGTAGCTGGTAAACCATTGGTATTGTAATTACTATTATTCTTAACCGCTAAATGAGCAACCATTATAGATATTAAACCATCGGATATTAATGGGATGTAATTTTCAACTTCTTTCATTTCACCGTCAATAAAGATTAATTGTTTATGCGTATCTCCATTTACATAACCGTGACCTGGGAAATGTTTTGCTGTAGCTACAATATTTCTTGACTGGGTTGTAGTTATAAAAGATTGGGAAAACCTAATAACCGTATCCATATTTAATCCAAAGCTCCGATTACTCACTACTTTATTTGGTGATGCGTCTATTACCGGAGCATAATTTTGATTTATTCCAATTTTTATTAAATCGTCCGAAATAATATTAGTTACAATGGCAACACTGTCAAATTCTTCTATGGTATTGGTGTAAGGAACTTTTTTTGACCCTAAAATTTTTCTATTTACTAACGTTGGCTCTGCATCAGCACTAAACATTAGTGGAAGATGATTATTGTTATGGGATATACTATCAAAAACTCTAACATCATTAATAAATTCGTCCATGGTTCCATTAAGAAGTAGAATTCCACCAATCCACCCTTTATTTGCTAAATTATAAACATGTTCTCTTTTTTTTCCCAGTCTCCCAATCGCAGGAACAATCATTTGTCCAATTCTCGTTGTGTCATTTAAAGATTTGAAAATTGAGTCTACTTTTCTAGATAATTCAGTATTTTCACTATAAAAATCGTCCAAAGAAAATTTTTGTGTAAAACTCGATAGAGAATTGAATAAGAGAGAAAAAATTATAATTTGTTTCATATTTATCATGTATCAAAAATAACACCACGTTTTTTTAAAATAATAGATTTAATGATATGTTCTCCATAACTTGATGTTGATAGGAAATAATTACATTTGCAATCTTACTTATAACCTTAATTATGAAATATATTCATATAGTTTTATTTACACTCACCTCATTGATTATAAATGGGCAGTCAGTTTTATTAAATCAAGATTTTAATTCAGGAAGTTTTTCATCTTGGACATTAATAGATGCAGATTCTGCTGTTCCCTACAACGACCCTTCTGTTATGGGACTCAATAATTCATTCCATTTAGTGGAAGATATAGATTCAACAAATATTGGTGATTCTGTACTAGTTGCTAACTCTTGGTTTAACGATACTTTAGAAGCAAATAACCTACTTATTACACCAGCAATTACTTTTAATCAAGAAGGAAACTATTTGTATTTTGATGCTAAATCTTTTGATGGATCCTATCCAGAGGCTCTTAAAATTTATTATTCACCATATTTAAATTTAGATAGTATATTAAGTAGCAATTTAATTTTTGACACTGTAGCTGTACCTAATATTTGGACAAGATTTAAAGTTAAATTGAATAGTATTGCACAGAATACTCCGATATATTTTGCATTTAGACATTACTCTAATGATCAATATATATTAGGATTAGATAATATTAGAATTGAATCAAACGATCTTACAAGCAATAAAGAAAACATTAAATCAAAAATTATAATTTTCCCCAACCCATCAAACGGAACTGTTAATTTTAATAATGTTTCTGAAGATGAATTTATTAAAATTTATAATTCCAAAGGTCAAGAAATTTGGAACGGAATTCTTTTAGAGAAGATGAATTTAAATTTTAACTCAGGTAATTATTTTATTAAAACTCTTAACGAAGTAATCCCATTTATTGTCAAGTGATTAGCCAATTTCTTCTATAAAAAATACTTAAAAATTGTTAATTTTAAGTTCGTTAATATTTAATTTTTAATTTTATTAGAATAAGAGTACAACATGAAAAAAAATATACTTATACTATTTTTAATAATTTCATATTCTTTTGTTGGGCAACAAAATCTTGAATTTAAAATTCAAGGCCTTAGCGATACAACTGTTTTTCTTGCAAGGTATTTTGGAGATAAATTATATTACGCAGATACAACCGTCTCAAAAAATGAAAAAGTAATTTTCAATAAAAAAAAATTAGTAGGTGGCATTTATGCCCTTGTTTGTCCTAATTCTAAATACTTTGAATTCATTGTTGCAGACGAAGATCTAGAGATGGAAACAGCTCTTGATGATTTCAATGGGAAAATGAAGGTAATAAAGTCCGAAAACAATAAGCTTTTTTATGACTACATCCGCTTTTTGGGATCTATGAAACAGAAAGCTTCAGCATTAAATCCTGACAATGAACTACAAAGACAAGAATTAGATAGTTTGGTAAAGAGTTATCAAAAAAACAATATCCTTAACAAGGAATTGCTAAGTGCTAAAGTTCTAGCTATGTCCGTAGAACCAACTATCCCCAATGAAATAAGTTCTAATGATTCACTTAGATATCGCTTTTTTCTAGAACATTATTGGGATAATATTGATGTAACTGATAACAGAATCGTTCACACGCCAGTTTATCATAAAAAGTTAGACTTCTTTTTCAAAAAAATGATTCCTCAAATTCCAGATACCATTTGCAAGTATGCGTATGAACTTATTAACCAGATGGATGAAACTAGTGATCTTTTTAAATACACGGTTCATCACTTAACTTACAAGTACGAAACATCAAATATTATGGGAATGGATGCAGTGTTTGTCTGTATGGCAAAACAATACTATTGTCCCGCTGACAATTCTAAAGCATTCTGGTTGGACTCCACAAAATTAGTAGACTTGTGTGAAAAAGCTAATAAAACATTTCCGCTGCTAATTGGCAAAAAAGCGCCAAGATTAATCCTAGCTGATACCTCTGAAAAAAAATGGATAGATTTTTATAGTTTACCCAATAAATACAACTTATTAATGTTTTGGGATCCAGATTGCGGACATTGTAAAAAAGAAATTCCAAAATTGACTAAACTCTATAAAGATTTTCAAAACATGGATATTGATATTGAATTCATTGCAATAGGCACCAACTTAGAAAATGAAAAATGGAGGAAATTTATTAAAGAGAAAAAATTGGAATGGGTTAATATTTCTGATTTTCCAGAGGCCAATGAAAATGCAAAAAAATATATTTATGAAAAAAGACTAACTACTTTAGAAAGTTTAAATTTTAGGCTTACTTATGATATATTTAGTACACCCCAAATTTATCTAGTCGATAGAGAAAAGAAAATAATAGGTAAAAAATTAAATGCTCTTTCATTGGGTAGAATGATTGAACATTTAGAAGTTGTTAAAATAGATTACTTAGATGAATTAGAAACAGAAAACAAAAAAGAAAAAGAACGTATAGAAGAGTCTAAAAAAAATAATCATTAATAATGGTCTAATTTTTGTTTACCTTAATTGAGACACATTTTATATATTTGAAATAACTAATACAAAATCATAACAATGAAAAAAACAATATCACACTTAACGCTTTTTATAGCTTCATTTTTTATCATTCAATCATTTACAGCTCAACAACCAGTAGCAGTAATATCTCAAGGTGCAGAAATATCATTTGATAAATCTACGCATGACTACGGTGAAATTCAACAAAGTGCAAACGGTGAATGTGTTTTTGTATTTACAAATACTGGAAATAAGCCGTTAAAAATCACAAATGCAAAAGGTTCTTGTGGTTGTACAGTTCCTCAGTGGCCAAGAGAAGAAATTGCACCAGGTGCTACTGGAGAAATAAAAGTTAGATACGACACCAAGAGAATTGGAGTAATTAACAAATCTGTAACTATCCAATCAAACGCAATGAATACAGATAACATTACTAGATCAAAAAAAGATAGTGAAGGTAATGTAACTGGAGGAACGTCAGTAATAAGAATTAAAGGTGAAGTAAAAAAACCAAAAACAAATGCTAATGCTGTAAAACCTACTCAAGGACCAGTAAGCAATCCTTCGGAATAAATAATATAATATTTAGATAAAAAAAAAGCTACCTAATGGTAGCTTTTTTTTTGTAATATATTGATTAAGATAATAATTCCTTTATTTTCACACCTAAATCTGCAGGGGAATCAACAACATGAACACCACATTCTCTTAAAATTTCCTTTTTAGCAGATGCAGTGTCGCTATGACCACCTACAATTGCACCAGCGTGTCCCATAGTTCGGCCTTTTGGAGCTGTATCACCAGCAATAAATGCAACTACCGGTTTAGTACCGTTTTCTTTAATCCATTTGCCAGCTTCAGCTTCTAAATTTCCACCTATTTCGCCTATCATAATAATACCATGAGTTTCTGGATCGTTCATCAAAAGTTCCACAGCGTCTTTAATCGTTGTACCAATAATTGGATCTCCACCAACACCAATAGCTGTAGTTTGACCTAAACCGACTTTAGAAACTTGATCTACCGCTTCATAGGTTAAAGTTCCAGATTTACTAACAATACCAACGTTACCTTTCTTAAAAATAAATCCAGGCATAATACCAACTTTGGCTTCATCTGCAGAAATAACCCCAGGACAATTGGGGCCAACCATTCGACAATCTTTATCCTTTAGATATTCTTTTACTTTAATCATATCTGAAACAGGAATTCCTTCGGTAATACAAATTACCACCTTAATACCAGCTTGAGCTGCTTCCATTACAGCATCTGCAGCAAAGGCCGGAGGTACAAATATTATGGAAACATTTGCTTGAGTTTTTTCAACAGCGTCTTGAACAGTATTAAAAACCGGTTTGCCTAAATGCTTTTGACCGCCTTTTCCCGGTGTAACTCCCCCAACAATATTGGTTCCATAAGAAACCATCTGTTCAGAATGGAAAGTTCCTTCACTTCCTGTGAAACCTTGTACAATTACTTTTGAATTTTTATCTACTAGTACACTCATTATTTATTTATTATTAAGTTAAATGTAATAAAAAAAAAACCGCTCTTGGAGCGGTTTTGTAATTTTAAATTGTAAAGTTTTATTTGCCTTTATCCATTTTATCTTTAAGTGCTGATAACGCTTCTAAATCACCTAATGTAGTTTTTTCTCTAGAATCGTTAATACTTCTTACAGCTCTGCTAGTTTTAGAAGCATTAGATTTCACTCTTTTTGCTTCTACTTCTCCCCAGACCTTGGTATGAGAAACTAAAATCTTCTTAGCTTCTTTATTAAATTCTAAAACAACAAATTGACATTTTTCTTCAGCTGCAACATAAGAGCCATCCTCTTTTTTCATATGCTTTGCCGGACAATATGCTTCGACACCGTATTCCATTGATACAATACCTGCTTTATCTTTTAGTTTAATAACCGTACCATCATGAGTAGAATTCATAGTGAAAACTGTTTCATATACCTCCCATGGATTTTCTTGTAATTGTTTGTGACCTAAACTTAATCTTCTATTTTCTACATCAAGTTCTAATACGACAACATCTAACTCGTCTCCGACATTACAAAATTCTGAAGGGTGCTTGAACTTCTTATCCCATGACAAATCAGAGATATGAATTAATCCATCAATACCTTCTTCCAATTCTACAAAAACACCAAAATTGGTAAAGTTTCTAACTTTAGATGTATGTTTGGACTCAACAGGATATTTCTTGTCAATATCCTCCCATGGATCTGGAATTAGTTGTTTGATACCTAAAGACATTTTTCTTTCTTCTTTATCTAAAGTTAAAATAACAGATTCAACTTCATCTCCAACTTTAAGAAAGTCGTTAGCAGTTCTTAAATGCTGACTCCAACTCATTTCAGAAACATGAACAAGACCTTCAACACCAGGTGCTATTTCTATGAAGGCACCATAATCAGCTATTACTACAACATTACCTTTAACTTTATCACCAATTTTTAAATCCTTGTTTAAAGATTCCCAAGGGTGTTCAGATAATTGTTTTAATCCAAGAGCAATTCTTTTCTTATTATCATCAAAATCAAGTATTACGACTTTAATTTTTTCATCTAGTGTCACCAGTTCTTCAGGATGATTAACTCTTCCCCAAGAAAGGTCGGTTATATGGATGAGACCATCAACTCCACCTAGATCGATAAACACTCCGTAAGAAGTGATGTTCTTTACAATACCTTCTAATACTTGACCTTTTTCCAAGCCAGACATTATTTGTTTCTTTTGTTCTTCGATTTCTGCTTCAATAAGAGCTTTGTGAGATACCACAACGTTTTTGAATTCTTTGTTGATTTTAACAACTTTGAATTCCATGTTTTTGTTAACAAACTGATCGTAATCTCTTATTGGTTTTACATCAATTTGTGATCCTGGTAAAAATGCTTCAATTCCAAAAACATCTACAATAAGACCTCCTTTAGTTCTGCATTTAACATAACCCGTTATAATTTCACCTGAAGCTAATACGTCATTAACTCTTATCCAAGCTAAATGTGTTCTAGCTGTTTTATGGGAAACTACTAACTGTCCTGTCTTGTCTTCCATATTTTCTATGAATAGATCTACAGTATCTCCAATGGCTAAATCAGAATTATATCTGAATTCATTTTTAGGAACAACACCTTCACTTTTATAATTTATGTTAATGACAACTTCTTTTTTTGTAATTGCAATTACAGAACCTTGAATTAAAGATTTCTCTTCAATTTGTGTAAGAGTTCCATCATACATGTCATTTAATTCTGCTCTTTCAGATTTGCTGTAAGAATCTGTCTCTTCGGCTTCAAAAGTAGCCCAGTCAAATACTGCAGGAGTTTTAATTTCTTCGTTAGTTTCTACTTCCTTATTTACTATTGGAGTAGTTATTTCTTTAACTGCTGCCTTCGGTGCAGCTTTCTTAGCTTCTGCCTTCGGTGCAGCTTTCTTAGCTTCTACCTTCGGTGCAGCTTTCTTAGCTTCTGCCTTCGGTGCAGCTTTCT
>Ga0209374_1000318_pt1 | contig 55435 bp, 48 predicted proteins | sample SaaInlLV_DNA_10m_FD_184683 | JGI IMG/M metagenome (GOLD analysis project Ga0209374, IMG submission 184683) | Marine microbial communities from expanding oxygen minimum zones in the Saanich Inlet - SI075_LV_DNA_10m (SPAdes) (version 2) | ecosystem: Environmental > Aquatic > Marine > Unclassified ... | reverse complement strand
TCCGTAAATGGTTTTATACCCTCTGCTTGTTCTGCATTGGCCATAAAGCCAATACATAAACTTCCCAATATGAGTAGTACACTTCCGTTGGTGAAGGCATGTTTAAAAACTACTCTTTTTTTTATAGCGATCGCTTGGCTGTCTACCTCTTTGCTGAGCGTTAACAACAGCAATCCTACAATAATGGCTGGAGATTCCATGAGTGCCATAATGGCTACCATATGGCCTTGTAATTGTAAATGTTGAATTTCTAGAAAGGATACTGCAGTTACGAATGTTACTGCACTAACAGATCCGTAAGCCGCAGCAATGGCAGATGAATTATAAGGGTTGAGTTGTTTTTTTAATAAAAAAAAGGTGTAAATAGGAATGGCCATGGAGATACCAATTCCAAATAGCATAGAAGCTGCAATCTCAGTATTAAAAGTTTCATGAGACAATTCTTGTCCTCCTTTAAAGCCAATGGCGAAGAGTAGGTAAAGAGAAATGAATTTGGATGAATTTGGTGGAATCTCTAGATCGCTTTTAACTAAAACGGCTATTATTCCTAAAATAAAAAAAAAGTAATGCTGGGTTGGTTAGATTGTCTATGAGTAAGTGATAATTCAAAATTCTATTTTTTAGCGGCCCTTTCTAATCGGTCATTAATGGATTTTCCTAATCCATGATTAGGTGATTTTTGAATAATAATTAAGTCTAATTTCATAACATCTAAGCGGTGTAGGGTAGCATAAAGATTTTTTGCTGCTTCTTCCAGGCTTCCATTTTTGGACAATATTTCAATAGTATAGGCAGTATTATTGTAAGTGGTATTCTCATAAAAAAGCAAGCCTATTTTTTTTCCTTTGTAGGTATCCAAAATGTGCGCGCCTATTTTTTCTGTTAGAATAACAGGTGTTTTTGGGGCGTAATGTTTGGCCAACATACCAGGAGCAACAGGGGTTTTTGAAATTGTTTTAACGCGGCCAAGAGGGCCGCAGATTTTTTCAATAGTTTCCTCTGAAATTGATCCAAGCCTGTAAAGCAATGGTGTGCTATTCTCAAAACCTATAATTGTAGATTCAATCCCTTTTTCACAAGGACCGCCCTCAAGAATCATAGGTAGTTTATGGCCAAAATAATCTTCAACATGTACTGCAGTGGTAGGACTGATAGACATAAAAGGATTGGCACTTGGTGCAGCTAGTGGAAAATTCAATTGTTTAAGAAGTGAAAGTGTGACTGGATGGTTGGGCATTCGAATTCCTACCGTATTTTTTCCAGCAGTAATTATATTAGGGACTATAGCTTTTTTTTCTAATACCAAGGTGAGCGGTCCGGGCCAAAAGGTTTTGGCCAATAGATAGGCTTTTTCTGGAATATTTTTGGCCCATTTATCTAAATCTTCAATGGCACCAATATGTATAATTAATGGATTGTAGGCGGGTCTTTTTTTAAGTGTAAATATTTTTAATACAGCCTTTTCATTTAGGGCATTTGCGGCTAAACCATATACTGTTTCCGTTGGAATGGCCACCAAATCATTATTATTTAAAATTTGGCAGGCTGCTTGGATGTTTGTACTAATCAAAAGAACAAAATTATGTTATTCTTCAATAATTGCGATTTGAACACTCGCGTTTATGAGCAGTCTTTTGTTACTTAATTTTGCTTGCTGAACAATCTTAAGAACCTCCTCACTGGCCTCTTTTAATTCAGGTATTCTTTTTACCGCAATAGGATCTTTATGACCAAAACGCTCTTCAGAACTAAAGTTTCTCATTTCGTGAAAATGAATTTTTGATTCAAAGAAATTTTTTAAAACATCTTTAGCTTCCTCGTCAGAAAAAGACCCTTCAATTAGTTTGTGATTTTTCATTGTTTAATTTTTTTAACGGGACAAAGTTGTGATTTTTAAATCATTAATTTATATTTATGTTTTAAATACAAAACATTATATATACTTATGAATTATACCCTAAACCAATTGCAGGTTTTTTTAAAAGTGGTGCAGTGTGAGAGCGTAACCAAAGCAGCGGAAGAATTACACCTTACCCAGCCAGCGGTTTCCATACAACTCAGGAATTTCCAGGACCAATTTGATGTTGCATTGACAGAAGTCATAAGCAGAAAGATTTATATTACCGCTTTTGGAAGAGAAATAGCAGCGGCAGCAGAAAAAATTATTCAAGAAGTTCAGGCTATTAACTATATGACCCTTGAGTATAAAGGAAGACTTACTGGGAGGTTAAAAATTTCTTCTGTTTCGACAGGGAAATACGTTATGCCCTTTTTTCTGACAGATTTCATAAAAGACCACTCTGGCATAGAGCTTTCTATAGATGTAACAAACAAAAAAAAGGTTATTGAAAGTCTAGAGAAAAATGAAATTGATTTTGCATTGGTTTCAGTGCTTCCCAGTCAAATGAATATTGAGAAATTAGACCTACTTCAGAACAAACTTTTTTTGGTAGGAAATTCAAAAGCTGCTATAGAATCTGGGGTAAAGAGTCAAGACGCTTTTCAAGAATTGCCCCTCATATTTAGAGAAAAGGGTTCTGCAACAAGGCAAACAATGGAAGGATTTTTAAAGAACAACAATGTAGCTGTTCAGAAAAAAATGGAGCTCACGTCTAATGAGGCCGTAAAACAAGCAATTATGGCCGGTTTAGGCTATTCCATAATGCCGCTTATTGGGATTAAAAACGAACTCTCCAACAATGAACTTCGTATTATTCCAATGAAAGGATTGCCTATTACTACAAATTGGAGTCTTATTTGGTTAAAAGGTAAAAAGCACTCCCCTGTGTCATTGGCTTTTCTAGATCACCTTAAAAGGACCAAAAATCAAATTATAAGCCAACGATTTAGTTGGTATGAAAAGTACTGAACTTTATAAACTGAATAGATTGGCAAATTAATTTTTCATCTATTGAAGGCCATTTATTGTCATGGAGCAGAGAAGAATCCACGGATAAAAAAGTTAAATTTACCGCCATATATACCAAAAAACTTCCTTTATGAGCGTTTTGAATCGCCTGTTTTTTATTGCCTTTTTGTTTTTAATAAGCTGTGCTAAAGACAACGGAGACAGCCCTGAATCTGAAAAACCGGTAGTATTTGCCGTTGAGACCAATGGAAGTCAGTTGCCTTATATGATGGTAGAAACACCTGAAACCATTCAAAACGAACCAAAGATTGCTGCAAATTTAAGGGTGTTTTTGAATAAGTCTTTGGCGCATGAAACGCCCATAGGAATAGAGTACAGAGGCTCTACCTCTTATAGGATGTCTGACAAAAAATCCTACGGAATAGAAACATGGGATGCAGGGGGCTTAGACAGTCCCTACAGTTTTTTAAATTTCCCAGAAGAGGAAGATTATATTTTTATGGGCCATGTGTTCAGGGCATCGCAAAATACGGTGTTTGATCCCTCTTTAATGCACCATTATATTGGCCATGAAATGTACCGATCTATGGGCCGTTATGCCAGTAGGACACAATGGGTAGATTTGGAAATTAACGGGGTGTATATGGGGGTGTACCAATTCATGGAAAAACTCAAAAGGGATAAGAATAGGATAGATATTGAGAAATTAACCCCCTTAGACACGGACGCAGCAGCTATTACAGGAGGTTATATTATAAAAATTGACAAAACGGCTGGTGAAAATGGCCTTGGGCAACCCTTGGCATATTTTGACAACAATTGGGGAGACGACGCCCTTTATACCGCCAACAACTCATGGCGTTCTCAATACGACATTTTTAAGCAGCCCATCACTATTGCTCCTTATGGCGCTCCATACCACCCAGACCAGTATTTAGAGACTTATTTTTTGTATGAATATCCCAAGGCAGCAGACATTACCAATGCCCAAAAAGAGTATATACAAGGCTATATTCACGATTTTGAAACGGCGCTCATCAATGACAATTTCGCTACAGAAACCCGTACTTACACGAATTATATAGACCTGGACAGTTTTGTAGATTTTTTCATTATCAATGAGATTACGGGCAACATAGACGGCTATAGACTCAGTACTTATATGCACAAACAAAGGGGCGGAAAACTTAAGATGGGGCCTATTTGGGACCTCAATATTGGGTACGCCAAGCAGGGTAGGGTACCGGTAACGGATTGGATTGCCAATTACAATGTTCACATATCACAAGACGCTTGGATGGTGCCGTTCTGGTGGCCAAGACTTTTAGAGGATCCTATTTTTAAACAGGCTTTAAAAAGCCGATGGACCACCCTTAGGGCCAATACATTTAGTAACACCTCTGTATTGGGTAGGGTAACACAAACCGCTAATTACCTTAAGGACAACGGTGCCATAGATCGCAATTATAACAAATGGACTGGGATAGCTGTAGATTATGACGGAGAGATTTCTATTTTGAAAAACTATCTAGAAAATAGGCTTCAATGGATGGATCAAACCATTAATAACTATTAGACTGCACTTCGTTTTCGCTGTAAAAGAGCTTTGATTTTAGAAGTGAAGGATTATTTTTTGCATCTAAAATTCTTATTTTAATGTGGGCACTCTTCATACTTTTAAACCTCAAAAGACGCTTGTTTCCTATAGTGGTTCCCTTAGAAATAATTTTCCATCCCTGAGCCGTATTTGCCATGACTTCAAATGAACTTACTTTTTGCCCCAGGCTAATGTCTTCTTGAAGCGAAATAATATTAATGTATTTTGGTGTAGGTAATAAGATTTCTTGTGTGTAAGGGTCTTGGTTTATAAAGGTTGCATTGGCCGCTATATTTTCTTTAAAATCTGCCTTTATCAGTTTTGAAAGACCGACGAGTGCTAGAGAATCATTTTGATGAATTTTGCCTCTTCTGTCTACTGGAATATTAAGCAGCAGAGAAGAATTTCTTCCAATAGATTCAAAATAAATTTCCCTAAGTTTCTTTGGAGATTTCACCAAGCTATCTTGGTCTTCATGATAATACCACCCTGGCCTTATGGATACATCTGTTTCTGTTGGAATCCAATGGGTGCCATTTTCTTGACCCGAAGAAAATTTATTGAAATCTACCATTCCGGGGTATAAACTATCTTTAAAGATAGGTGCCCAAGAAGTTAATTTTGCTTGTCCTGTTTCATTTCCAACCCATCTAATATCTGGTCCCGCATCTGAAAAAATAACTGCCTTAGGTTGGAGTGTTCTTACTATTGAAGTAGTTTTATCCCATTCATAATAGGTTTTTTTATCTACTTTTCTAATGTCTTTTGCGCCGCCATAATATCCGTCTCCACCGTTTGCTCCGTCAAACCAAACTTCGAATATAGGACCGTAATTGGTCAATAATTCACCAAGCTGATTCCTGAAGTACTCTAAATATTCTTCTTGACCGTAACTTAAATGGTTCCTGTCCCAAGGAGAAAGATAGATACCGAGTTTTAAGCCGTATTTCTCGCAGGAGTCTGCCAATTCTTTAATGAGGTCTCCTTTTCCATTTTTCCAAGGGCTATTTTTTACAGAGTACTCAGTGTATTTACTTGGCCACAAACAAAACCCATCATGGTGTTTGGCAGTAATTATTACTCCCTTCATTCCAACAGATTTAATGGTTTTAACCCATTGGTCCGTGTCCAATTCTTTAGGGTTGAATACTGAAGTAGCTGTGTCCCCATAGCCCCACTCTTGGTCTGTAAAAGTGTTCATATTAAAATGGATAAACGCATAGAATTCCATTTTTTGCCAGTCCATTTGTCTTTTTGAAGGAAGGGGAGGTGTTTTTACCAAGTCTTTTTCTAAAAGCCATGTTTCATTAAAATGGGCAAAGTATATACCATTTTCATCTCTTTCATATAATAATCCAATTTGGTTATTATCTAAAATGGTTAAGTCTGAGTATGCAGATGCTCCTGGATACACTTCTTTTACTACAGGCCAAGTCTTGCCATTGTCTCTAGACAAAAAAATACTCATTTTCTGTCTTTTTTCAGTGCTGTTTGGCCCAGAAAAAAGCAATGCTGTTTCTTTGTTATTGCTGTAGCTAATAATACTTGACTGGCATACAGGACTGACTAAAGCACTGTCTATATATACTTCATTCCAAATTTCACCTCCTTGGTCACTTAAGGCCACTATTCTTCTTCTTGATTGGCCGTTTTGTTCTCTGATATTAAGCATTAGCTTCCCGTTGGGTAATTCAGTAGCTATGGCTTCATTGGAAGAAGGCCAATTAATGTCCGGACTTACCTCCCATGTTTCTCCGTGATTGTCTGAATAGAAACCATAAGTTTGATAATCAGAGGCATCGCTTTTAAATTCACCCGTAGAATGATTGGCTGCAATATACAAGCGACCTTTATATTTTCCTTTTGTTAATTGAATACCATGACCAGGGGTGTTAGCGTGTGCCCTCCAATCTTTGTTTAGGATGGCGTTTTGTTTACTAAAGTGTACTTGAGAGGAAATTTCTATAGGTGTATTCCAATCCAAACCCATATTAGGAGATGTTGTATACCAAACTTTTCTTTCTCCTATACCACTTCTTATATCATATTCATTAGCATTACCAGTATTAAAAAAAAGGAATAGCCTTCCTTCTGGATATCTAGGGTCTGTAAAATCAAATACAGGAGCAGAATTTCCTGCTTGAAACTGGTCTTTGTCAATAATTTTTTGTGCTGGACTCCAATGACTCCCATTATCTGTAGAAATTCTCAACAGTATATCTACATTTCCATAGTCTCCACAATTATTCACCCTTCCCTCTGCAAAAGCAAATAGCACTCCTTTTTTATTGCTTACAATAGCAGGTATTCTATAACATGCATAACCTCCAACACCGTTAGTGAATAAAGCTTCTTCAGTGAAAATAGCTGCTATATTTGATTTGTTTTCACAAGAAGCAAAAAAAAATACAGTAAAAAAAAGAGAAAAATATAGGTGTTTCATATGCCTAAATATTTTAATGTTCAGGCAATTTATAAATAAAAATTTAAGAAAATTCTTAATTTAGACGAACGCTTGTTAATGCTATACGAAAGGTTTAATACTTAAACCAATTTGCCCATAGCCACATGTCAAGTGCCTGTGATTCAGCACTTCATTGCCCTGCGACTAGTCTTTTACCTCAATGAGTTTAATGTCAAATATAAGTACTGAGCCCCCTGGAATACTACCATAGCCGTAATCTCCATAGCCAAGATTTGATGGAATAAATAGTTTCCCTTCCCCACCTTCTTTGAAGTAAGTGAGGCCCTCTGTCCAACCTGGAATGACCTGATTTAAAGAAAAAGAAATTCCTGATGAACTGCTTTGATCAAAAACTTTTCCACTGGTAAAATATCCTTTATAAGCCACTCTTACAGCACTATTGGTATTTGGTTTAATGCCGTTTCCCGCTTTAGACATAAAATAATATAAACCTGTTCCTGTTTTTGTGGCACTAATATTATTGGCTTCTAAATAAGCTTGAATTTCCAGATCGTTTGAAGCGTAGAGACTGTTGGAAGATTCTTTGTCTTTTGAACAGCCTATTAATAATACGCTCAGTACGCATAGGTAAAAGTATTTCATCTTTAAATGTATTTTTCTTGCAAGATACAAATAGGGCAATATTTTTGTAAGTTTATTTAAAAAAACATGAAACCTTTATTTAAACGAATCCTTCTCCTCCTTTTCCTGACTCAAACGGTAGCTTTAATGGCACAGCAATACGAGCAAAGCTTTAAAGACAGGACCACTTTAATACAATTTATAAACAACTACTATACAGAAGTAGTGTATGAGGAAAATCCACCAAGATTTATTAGTGCCAGAGGTGGTTTTGTCTCTAATACTACTAGCGGTTCAGTAGTGAATTTAGAGTATAATAGTTTGTTCAAAAATGATTCTCTGCGTGTTATTTCAATACCAGTTTTAGATAATTTTGTTGCTGTTGCAAATAAGCCTCAAGCCCTTGATGGTCAGTGGTTAATGGGGGGTAGGATGCGTAATGGTGAAATTTCTTACCGGGACACTTCTGGCCCTAGAAAAACATTAAAAGTATTGTTCAATGGACGCTTTCAGTGGATAGCCTTTAATACAGATACTTTTGCTTTTATGGGAACAGGTGGAGGAAACTATTCCTCAGTTGATGGGATTTACAAAGAAGAAATCAAATTTTTTTCAAGAGATGATTCAAGAGTCGGGGCTATATTGCCTTTTGATTACGAGTTAATTAGCGGAGAATGGCACCATAAAGGGAAAAGTTCTAAAGGGGTGCCAATACACGAAATATGGGTTCAAAGAGAATATTAAATTGTTTTCTTGAAGCAAAGGCTGTTTTTCACGCCTACATATGGGCCGTAATTTAAAATTATTTTGTACCCGCACTTATGGTACAATGCTATGGCTGCTTTTTGTCTCGTTCCAGTTTCTAAAATACATGATTTAAAACCCTCCTCTGCGCCCCATTTTTCAAGTTCACTAAGTATCATGACTGCATGTCCTTTTCCCCTGTAATGCGTCACTGTATACATTCTTTTAATCTCAATTTCTTGGGTATTGATTATTTTGAATGCCCCACAGCTCACTGCTTTGTCTCCTAGATAACCTAACAACACGTGCTTTATTTGATCTGTGCCATTAAATTGGTTGTAAAAACTGTGTTCCTCTCCGTCAGTCACGGCCAAATCCTGATCTAGTTGCTTTATAAGTGACCTAAAATGCGGGTCTGAAGGATTGGTTTTAATTATTTTTAAGGGAAACATGGTTTTTTCACTTGAAATTTATTTATTATTGCTTTAATGTAATTTTTTTAAGTATCAATTTTATAAAACGTTTTTTAATTTATGAAATATATAAAAACTTTATTATTGTTTTTTGTTCTTCTCATGAGTTGCTCTAAAGAATTCGAAACCGAAAAAGAGCTCATACCTGAAGAAGCTATTTTATCTAGTTGCGTTGATTATTCTCTGGCAGATGAGGATAATCTTTTAACCTATTGGAATTTGTTTGTAGCAGACGTTAAATGCTCAAGAGGTGGTCCAGATTATGGAGCGTTAAATACCATTGTAAATATTAGTTTTATTACACCTTCTGCTGAAGAGTTTGCTTCTGGTATTACACCAGATCATGCAGGATATTCTACTTTTTATGGATACTGTAATTCTGATGTTGTAAATATTGGCGTTATAAAAGATTATTGGGAGGATTATACAGAAATTCAAAAACTATGGCTAATGTATCATGAGTTTGGGCATGATGTTTATAAATATGAACATTCAAGTCTTCCAACTGACATTATGTATCCTTCAGTTAGTAGAAGCGACATTACAATGAATGATTTTATCAAGGCAAAAGAGAAATTACTTAAAAGAGATTTCGAAGGAATAAAGTATATTTACTGTCCAGAATAACCCCGATTCATGTCCATACGCTTAAGTTTTTTGTATTTCTTTCTTGGAACAGTTGTATTTGCTCAAAAGCCAATGTCTCAAGATAAAGCCTATATGGGTAATGACAGTATTGTTATACTGGGAGATGATTATATTTTAAAAAGTTCGGTAGAAACGCCCAATGACTTTAAGGCCTATTATCCTCATGTGCCAGATTCAATATCAATCAAATCTCTTTCATTGCTGTTTAAAGGCAAGGATTATATTTTTGTGAATTCTAGGGACAATGCTGTGTATGGTTTAAAAAATGATTCCCTGATTTTATGGATTTCTCCTGAGGCTACGCCCTCAATTGGAGCCACATATTTAGTGAGAAATGACACTATTTTTAGGTATGGCGGTAAAAGAGGATTGATGAATATTGATTATTGGTCTTTTTTAAATGAAGCCCAAAAATCTTGGGGTCCATATCCTACTTTTAAAAGTGATTATACACCCAACGGTACATTTAACAACTGCTATGTGAGTGCTGGAGAACAAATAATATTTGCAAGAGGTGCAAGGGTCAATAGAAGAAATCTCTCCGATGAATATTTAGACGACCATATTGTACGCTATGATTGGAATCTTAAAGAGTGGAGAGAGCTGGGGCATGTAAGGGCAGATTATAAAAATTTCTCAAAGAGTATAGCCATGGGAGATGAGTTGTTGTTTTACAACGACAAAAGCATGTTTCATGTCAATCCCTTTACCAATAAAAACACTTTATACTACCGCAATTTAACCCATCAACACCTCCATAAAAACGATCAGTTAGACGCTTTATACTCAAAAGGAATATTCTATGTATTTATAGATAATCCAGATGGAATTATTATTAGAAAAATTCCTAAAAATGATTTTTTAAAGGGGGTAGAATCTGTAGATGCTTTTTACGACCCTCCTGCTAACCCTTATCCTTACGAATACGTACTTATCATAATACTGTTTATAGCGGCTGTGTATAGACCAATTAGAAGCCTTCTGATTAAAGATAAAATTCAATTAGATAAAAGAGGATTTAAATACGCAGGAGTGTTACATCCTATGGCTTCTAATGAAGTTGAGGTGATTAAACTTCTGCTCTCTCGTGATTTTTTAACGACCCAAGACCTCATGTTACTTTTGGAAAATCCAAATATCTCGTATTCTCAAAATATGAAGATTAAAAATCAGCTCATTGAAAATTTAAATGTGGTGCTTAAAACCATCTTAAATATTTCTACTCCAGTCATTAAAGAAGTAAAAGACAAAAATGATCATAGGGTGACTTTATACACCATTGACCCTACTTTTTTTAAGCATTAATTAAAGTGTTTTAGGTACGCTCAAAAAATCTTCTTTCAATACTCTTCTAAGCCCATGTAATAATCTATCTGCCTGGCTAAAAGAGAATACCATTGGAGGTTTTATTTTTAGCACATTGTGGTCGGGACCGTCCGTACTCATTAAAATACCCAAATCTTTCATTCGGTTGGCCAAGTAGCTTGTTTCTAACGCTAAAGGGTTTTGTTGGTCGGATAGCAGTTCTATGCCAATAAAAAGTCCGTGACCCCGTACATCTTTTAAGATGGGAAAGTCTTTTTGGAGCGCTTTAAGTGCTTGGATTAAATAGCTTCCCACCTGGTTTGCATTTTCCTGCAACTTTTCTTTCTTAACTACATTTAAGGTTTCTGAAGCAATAGCGCAAGAGACCGGATTTCCTCCAAAGGTGTTAAAGAATTCCATTCCATTGGCAAATTTTTGGGCCACTTCTTGGGTACAAACTACTGCAGCTACTGGGTGACCATTGCCTAATGGTTTTCCTATAGTCACTATATCTGGAGACACTCCATATAATTCAAAGCCCCAAAAATGCGTACCCATTCTCCCACATCCTGTTTGTACTTCATCTGAAATACAGAGACCTCCTGCCGCCCGAACTGCTTTATAGGCTAAAGCTAAAAAGTTGTTAGGTAAGGGTACTTGACCACCACAACTAATAATAGGTTCTATAATAAAGCCCGCCAAAGTTTTTTGCTGCTCTTGAATAGATGCTATGGTTTTGTGTACTTCCTGAGCATACAGGCTGCCAGTATTTTCTCCTCGGTATTTGCCTCTAAATGCGTCAGGCATAGGAATTAAATGGGTGTCTTTTGGCTTTCCTTGCCCTCCTTTGCCATTGAATTTATAAGATGAAACGCCTATGGTTCCATTGGTGTTTCCATGATAGCCGTGTTCACTGGCTATAACCTCCTTACCACCAGTGACGGTATAAGCCATTCTTAGAGCCAATTCATTGGCTTCTGAGCCTGAATTTACAAAATGCACTACCTCTAATCCCTTAGGTAAGGTGTCTATTATAGCTTTAGCAGCCTTGTTGAGGTTTGGATGCAAATACCTTGTATTTGTATTGAGCACCGCCATTTGCTGTTGGCCGGCTTTCACTACACTGGGGTGTTCGTGCCCTACATGGGCTACATTATTGACTGTATCTAAGTATTTTTGACCGTTTTGATCAATGAGGTAAGCACCATACCCCCTGACCACCTGAAGGGGCTCTTGGTATTGAATACTTAAACTTTTGCCCAAATGTTTTTTACGAAAGGGCATAATATCTTCGGTAGTGGGTTTTAATTTAGGCTTTAATTCCTCGGATTTAAACAATAGATTTGGGTCTGGGCAAAGGTCAGCCCAGAGGTCTTGCTCTTGATAGGTTTGTACTCCTGGAAAATCTTCAGTGTAGTCCAGCAGGTCTAACAAAATTTGAAAGTGTAGGTGTGGGGCCCAATTTCCGTTGTTTTCTTTGTTGCCAAGAAGTCCTATGAGGCTATCTTTTTTTAGGGCATCGCCCACTTTGTGGGCAGCGATAGATTCTGGGTCCAAGTGGCCATATAAAGTATAAAAGTGCATGGCGTCTATTTGGTGTTCCAAAACAACAAAACCTCCGTATTCCTTTTCTCCTTTTCGGTCTAGCGCCATCACTACCCTGCCATCTAATAGCGCATGCACAGGGGTTTTTGAGGGCAGCCAAAAGTCTACCCCTAAATGAACACACCTGCTAATGGGACCCTCGTTGCTTTGTATGTCGTAATCTTCAGACGTGTATAGTGGCCTAGGTTCAAGGTATCCGCCTGCAATAATTTTATGGGGATTTGCCTCTTGTAGGCGTTCAATCTTATATTGAAAATAAGTCAGGTCGTTAAAAGCGGCTTCATTTTCTATCCAAAGGCTACTGACACTTAAATCCAAGTGCAAAGTATCTTGCTTTTTTTGGGATGGAAAAAGTGTTTTTAGGCTAAAAGTATTTGCCTTTCCCCACTGTTCAAATTTTGCTAAATTTGGGTGTGCTTTGAAACCACAAGCCTTTCTAAAAGAATAATAGGCTCGTTTGGAATTGATTTCCCACCATTTGTGTAAAAGTGCCCATGCGGGCTTTTCACTGACGAGTAAATACTTATTTTCCGGATGGGATTTTTTATTTATGGCTGCTTTAGTCAATGAAATGACCAATCGCATGCCTATCAGGTGGTATAAATGACTGATTGCTGTTTCAGACAGCTCATTGGCTTGGTGGTAGCCTTTTACAATAGGCAAACTGGCTGCTAAGGGATCTTCTGTATCCATAATACCATAGGTGCACGCAACAGCTAAGTCATTAATGGTTTGGCTATAACAGGCGTCTCCGTAATCTATAATTCCTATTATTTTTGGTTGAATAAGCGCTTGACTCACTACAATATTATGGTCGTTGGCGTCGTTGTGAATAATAGATTTGGGTAGTTGGTTGTAAGTTTCTTGGTGGGTTTTAAAGGCGGTTATGAATGGTGTTACTAATTCAAGTTCAGTGGCTGTAAACAGCCCCAGGTGTTGCTCTACCCACAAACACTCACTTAAGTTCCATTCAAAACTTCTTTGCGCAAAAGGGTGCTTAAAATCTTGTAGATTTTGAGCAATATTCCCCAAATGATTTCCCAGTCCATATCTTAGATCTGAAAGAATTGGATTGGTTTGAGACCAAAGCCTTCCTTCCACCCATTGTAACACCCTAAGGATTGCTTTTTTTTCATTTAGGAAGACTTCTTTTTGGTAGGTTCCGCTTAAGTTTGGAATGAGCTGTGGTACTTCTCCTTCAATTTCTTTTTCTTTTAAATGACGCAAAAGGGCTTCTTGAAAAGCTATGGATGAGATTGTTTCTGGGTCTCTTGAAATTTTGACAATAAAGGCGGTCTCATTGTCAATGGTTAATTTGTAGTTGAGGTCTAACTCACCAGCAAGCGGTATTAAACTTCCTTTCAGTTTATAATGCTCCGCTAAAAGACTTAAAATTTCATTTGATTCCATTTATAAAAATTCAAATTGTATCCAAATGGCAAAGATCACTCCAATAGAAATGGTGAGTACAAAACCATACATTAAAAAGATGCCAATGCTTTTGCTAAGCGTTCTTAGCCAACTCCTTTCAAACAGTTGTTTGAATCCTAAGAATGTGTGGATGGGAAGTAATAGGAGTAGGAAAAACTCTGGGTCGGATGTTTTATTGGGTAAAAAGTATTGTATGCTGAAATACAAAGAGAGTATTAAAAACCAAAAGCTGTGTTGGTTTACGGCTAATATTAAGTGGCTGTAATAATAAGGAGCTGTTTTTCTGTTGAATATCCAAAGAATACCGGCGTAAACAGGCATGAGTAGGAATAGCGCCCAGGACAGAAACTTCAAAAAACTATTCATATAGATTTTGGGATTTTCCATGACTTTTACAACACCATCTTTAACTTTGGATAATTTCTCATCCTTTTCTTCCTCAGAGAGTTCGGATGTGTCGTTTCCGAATTCGAAATTAAAAGTGATTTCTGTGGTTTTTATCGTGTCTAATTCAGTTGCGTCTCTGGTAACTGTACTTTTTTTTGCTTCATCTAGTACCTTGTACACATCTTGTTTGTTTTCATCTGAAACACTTACTTCGTGGCCTAAAAAACTTGAAAAAATAAAGAAAAATAGGAAACTCACAAAGATATAAAACCGGAAAGGCGGCATATATCGCGCCCTTTTTCCTTGGATAAAATCTTTGGTAAGGCGTCCTGGTTTTATAGTTAAGGCTTTTAAAGATTTCCAAAACCTGGTGTCAAATGCAAAGAGATTCCCAGTAAAATCTGCTAATAAAAAGCGAAACGGCCTTTGGTATTCAAATACAGATTGACCGCAGTTTGGACAAAATTTACCCTCAAATGTGGTCTTACAATTTTTGCAATCTACACGATTTTCTTCAGTTGCTTCCATACTTGTTCCCTTTAACATATAGCACAAAACTATATTCCTCTAATGTAATATTTTTAACTAAAACACTTTAGTTAGGGGGCTTTAAAATCATTTTTTCTTGTCATATTTTGACTATTTGTGCAGGATGTACTATGGGGTGGAAAAATATTTTTACCCCACTAAATTGTTTTATTTTTGTAGCATGTTTACATCCCTATTGATTAAAAATTTGCGCTTTCGCTGCTTTATTTTTTGCTGTTTTTTTTCTTTTCAAGCCTTTTTAGTGGCCCAAGAAGCCACCATTAGTGGTGTGGTTTCAGAAGCCAGTAGTAATGAGACTCTCATAGGAGTGACCATAGCTGTGCCGTCTTTAGGCAGGGGAGTCATAACCAATGAATATGGTTTCTATTCTCTATCACTTCCCTTAGGTACTTATGAAATACAGTTAAGTTACTTGGGATTTGAAACCTTTTCTAGACAGATTACTCTTTCTGAAAACCTGCGATTAGACGTGCAGTTAGAAGAAATAGCGGCTGCTTTAGAAGAAGTTATTTTAGTAGAAAGCATAGAACGCAATAGCATTAGAAAACCTCAGATGAGCGTCAATGGTCTTACCGCTGCGAGCATAAAAAAAATTCCTGTAATCTTAGGCGAAGCAGACGTTTTAAAATCGCTGTTATTACTTCCCGGTGTTACAAGTGCTGGAGAGGGGGCTTCTGGTTTTAATGTTCGGGGTGGTGCTGCAGACCAAAATTTGATTCTTTTAGATGAGGCTATTGTCTTTAATTCCTCGCATTTATTTGGCTTCTTTTCCGTGTTTAATCCAGACGCTATTAAGGATGTAAAGCTATACAAAGGGGGAATTCCTGCCAAATACGGTGGAAGAATTTCTTCTGTTCTAGACATCTATCAGAAAGAGGGGAATAGCAAAGATTTTAAAGCGAGTGGTGGTATTGGACTGGTTTCTAGCAGGCTTTTATTAGAGGGCCCATTGGAAAAGGATAGGGGGGCTTTTTTAGTTGGCGGAAGGGCTTCTTATGCCCATTTGTTTCTCGCGCTAACAGGCAATGAGAACAAAGCATATTTCTATGATTTAAATACCAAGCTAAACTATAAAATCAATGAAAATAACAGCATTTATTTGTCTGGTTACTTTGGTAGAGACCTCTTTGGTATTTCGGATAGTTTTATAAATGTCTACGGCAATTCGGTCGCTAATTTTCGATGGAACCACCTTTTTTCGGATAAATTATTCTCAAATTTATCTGTCATATACTCTGATTACTACTACGGATTAGAATTAGATTTAGTTGGGTTTCAGTGGGATTCAGGCATTCAAAATTTTAATTTGAAATATGACTTTAAACATTATTTGTCTGCCAACACAAAACTCAATTATGGAGTAAACAATATTTATTACCGTTTTAATCCAGGCGAAATTAAGCCCAATAGGGAAGATTCTGGTATTGTAAAAGATAAATTAACAGATAAGTATGCCAATGAATTTGCTGCTTATATAGATGTTGAACAAAATGTGTCTACTGCGTTTTCTATTCAATACGGCATGAGATGGAGTAGGTTTGACCGCTTGGGGCAAGAGGTGTTTTACAGCTATGAAAATAACAATCCTGTGGCCTATGATCCTGCATTTGATTTGTATTCAGAGGGAACGCCTAATGGACAAGTACAACAAAGTAGGAATAGCTCCATAGCTACATTCTCAAATTTTGAACCCAGATTGGGATTGTCTTATGTACTAAATGACAGAACAAGTATTAAGGCGAGTTACAATCATATGGCCCAATACCTTCATTTGTTGTCTAATACAAGTTCTCCAACGCCTCTAGATGTATGGACGCCCAGTGGCCCTTTTGTAAAGCCCCAATTACTAGATCAATTTGCGCTAGGTTATTTTAAAAACTTAGACAATTACAGCATAGAAACCGAAGTGTTTTACAAAGAAATTGCCAACCGAATAGATTATATAGATGGCGCGAACCTCATTGCCAATGACGCTATTGAACGCGTCATACTCAATGGAGAAGCCCGTGCTTATGGCTTAGAATTTTTACTTAGAAAAAACACGGGTGCTTTTACAGGTTGGTTGGCCTATACTTGGTCTAGATCTGAGCAGAGAACTCCTGGAAGAAATTCGTTGGAGACCGGTATTAATAACGGGAATTGGTATTTTACTCCCTTTGACAAGACCCATGATCTTTCTATAAACAGTAGTTATGAGCTCAATAGTAAGTGGCAACTCAATGCCAATTTTTTGTTTCAAACAGGACAACCCACTAACTATCCAGTGGGACAGTATGAACTCAGGGGTCTTAACGTTCCCATTTTTGGATTGAGAAATCAAGAGCGACTACCCACCTACCACAGATTGGATATTTCTGCGACTTTAATTCCAGACAAAAACAAAGGCAGGAAGTTTCAGTCTGAATGGTCTTTCGGAATATACAACCTGTACAATAGAAGAAATGCAGCTTCAATTAATTTCCGTCAAAATACAGACAGTGGTAATAATGAGGCTTTGAGAACATCAATTTTTGGGATCGTACCCTCAGTAACGTATAACTTTAAATTCTAGGTAAATGAAATACTTTAGCGCCCTACTTTTATTTGCACTTACCATTAGTCTGTTCTCTTGCGAGGATGTCATTGAGGTAGAAGTTCAAAATACCACCCCAAGACTTGTGATAGACGCACAGTTTAATATTTTCACTGCCTTAGAGGCGCCGCGTTTGGAGGGGGGTGTGAAACTCAGTATGTCTGCCAATTATTTTGATCTGAATGTGCCTATTATTAAAGATGCTTTAGTAACTATTACCCATTTAAATTCAGGACTTGAATACCCTTTGCTTTTTGACGAATCAATTGGCATGTTTCTTCCTAACAAAATAGATTTCTTAACTGATTTTATTTCCAAGTATGAATTAAAAGTAGTGTACAAGGGCCAGGTTTATAGGGGGAACACGAACTTTGTTCCAGTACCACCAATTTTGAAAGCAGTGCAAGGGACTAAAACCCTATTCAGTGGGGACGAAACAGAAATTATTTTGTCTTTCCAGGATTTTTCAGAGCGAGACGATTTTTATTTATACGACTTTGGACAAGATATATACCGGCCCATAGAAGACCGTTTTTTTCAAGGAGAGGAGTTTGTCTTTTCGCACTTTTACAGCTCAGACGAGGTGAAAGTAGGGGACCTTATTACTATTAAAGCACATGGTGTAGAAGAACAGTATTACAACTATTTTAACTTGATCCTTACACTTACAGATTCTAATGGAGGCCCTTTTCAAAGCCTTCCTGCAAGTTCCAGAGGTAATATTTTAAATGTGACGCAACCTGACAATTATCCCTTGGGATATTTCTTGATATCTGAATCTGACCAGAAACAATTGTTAATTGAAGAATTGAAATAGGTCAATTGTGATAGTTTGTCACTAATAAATTCTGATAGTTTGTCACTAATGAATTAGCTATTTTCCTTTAAATGAGCCCCCCTTGGTGCATTGGTTTCATGCAACACATGCTCGCTATGAAGAAATTGGGCTGCCGCTGCAGAATCTTTTACCTTAACAGCACTTCTTTCTAGCATTGCTGCTTCAAAGTGGTTCAAGACATTTTTTCTAATACCATTTTCTCTCCACTCAGTGCCTGGCATACATCCTTTTGTGATGCTTCTAGCTAGAGATAAAGCGTCTAATAAGGCCTGATTAGCCCCTTGCCCTTTGAAAGGACTCATTGGATGGGCCGCATCTCCTATCAGGGTCACACTTTGGTGTTTTTGGAGCATTTCAGCTTTGAGTAATGCCCTGTCATATACTGGGTATCCAGAAATACATTCTTTTTGTGTTGCAGCAATGATTTCAGGGATGGGACTGTGCCATTGGGCGCGTTTACAGGCGGTTTCCTTTAGTTTTTCGGGGCCTAAATCTCGGAGTATTTTTGCGGCGTCTTCATGGATAGGAAAACTCAATTGCCACATGATGGAGGTTTTGTCATATGGCATGACATAAATTCTTTCTTTTCCATTTGCTGTCTGAAAAACTGTTTCACCATCTAATAAATCTGGTGTCACCCCCTGGATGTGATCTAAGGAACATATTCCAAGAATCACCATACAGTCTAAATAATTCAAGGGTGTTTTTTGTGCTCCAAGACTCCAATTTCTTACGGCACTTCTTATTCCGTCTGCACCAACAATAAGGTCTGTATGGTATTTTTTAATTTTCCCTTGAACCATAAAATGGATGGCCATTTTTTGTGCTTCATCTTCTTTTATATCAATAAGTTCATGGTCCCAGAGCAGCCTGTTTTCTCCATGGAGCTCCTCTAACAGAGCCTTGCGTAGCGATTGTCTGGATATGTGAATATTGGTTTGTCTCAATGTCTTTTTTAAGCGCTCTTCCTGCCACTTCCTCATTCCCCACTCTGCTATGACTTTTCCAACGGTATTATGTACAAGGTGTCTTGTAGAGACCACACTTTCTTCTAAACTAAGGATCCCAAAGGATTTTAATGCCTTACTCGCTTGTTGTAAGGTGAGACCATAGCCCTGAGAACGGGAGCTGAAATGGAGGTCTTTTTCATAAATAGTAAAAGGAATTCCCCTGTGAAGACAAGCTACACCTAATGCTACGCCCCCAATACCTGCACCAATAATGGAAATATGAGGATAATTTTCTGTGTCTGCTACAGGAGCGGTTTGTGTTTTTATTAAACCAGATCCCTCACATGGCTTACATTTTTCAAAAATCGATTTTGGTTTTATAGGTTCAATACCTATTTGGGGATTTTTTAAGTATGCAGCTAAGGCATTTTTATAAGCAAGCCGAATTTTTTTACGAAGTCTTTTATTGAGCTGCCCCATTCCCTTGCATTTTTCACAAATACACCAATAATCTCTGTTAATGGGTTCTTTTTTCACTCCTGATTAATTTAATACAGCCTGAGGAACAAATATAAAAAGTAATATCAGAACGAAAAGGATCTATTTACTTCCTTAGTCCAGAATAAACATGTAATTTTGCCGATTGTTAAAATCTGAAAATGAAACGAATAAATCAGTATAAGAAGTTATTTGGTGTAGCAGGGGAATTAGAGCTTAAAACCCTTAAAACTGCCTACCGAAATTTAGTCAAAGAATGGCATCCTGACAAGTTTCAAGAAGGAGACCCCAAGAGAGAAGAAGCAGAATTACAGAGTAGGCTCATTATAGATGGCTACCATTTCTTAGTGAGTATTGCCCCTGAGACCATAGCGGCCAATTTAGACGCTTATACAGAAACCATCACAAATTCAGGTATTGCGGATTATTACCACAAAGGGATGCTTTTAGAAATCACTTTTTTAGACGGCACTACCTATGAATATTTTGGGGTGAGTAAAGCCGTTTACCATAAAATGATACAGTCTGATAAGTTAAATAGATTCGCCAAGCGAAATATTTACCCCAATCGCCTTTATAGAAAATCTAAGCGCACTTTAAAAGAGGCGTAAACCCTATAGTCATTGATTTTATTCGTATAAATTGAATTTATAGTTCAATTTTTACACTTCTCGTAAGCAGTAGGCTTATCTTTATTCAAAACCATTTTATGTCAAAACTGTTTTCTGATTTAGGAATTTCCCTTGCTTTGCAACAAGGGCTTTCAGATTTAAATATTACTGAGCCTACATACATTCAACAAAAGGCTATACCAATATTACTTAAACAGTCTGAAGATGTGGTGGCTTTGGCAAAAACAGGGACAGGTAAAACAGCTGCTTTTGGCCTGCCTTTGTTGGACTTAATTGATGTTGAAAGCAAGCATATTCAAGTAGTTATTTTAGCGCCTACTCGTGAGCTGGGGCAGCAAATTCACAATAACTTGGAGGGGTATGCCAAGCACCTTCCATTAGTTTCTATAGCTTCAGTATGTGGGGGAATACCTATTAAACCTCAAATAGAACGTTTAAAAACACCTACTCAAATTGTAGTGGCTACCCCGGGTAGATTATTAGACTTAGTAGGTCGTGAGGCCATACAATTAAACAAACTCTCTTATTTGGTTTTAGATGAGGCAGATGAGATGGTCAATAATTTCCAGCAAGAGTTGGAAAGTATTATCAAAGAGATTCCAAAAAAACGCAGAACACTTTTGTTTACTGCAACACTTTCTGGTGCCGTAAAACAGTTGGTTCAAAATTATATGTCTAAGCACGTAGTTCAGATAGAAGACCATACAAATGGATCAGTGAACCTTGGTATAGACCACCATTATACAGTGGTGACCCCTATAGAAAAACTAGATGTTTTAATGCATTTTTTGAGTGCTAGGACTGGTCAGCGCGGTTTAATTTTTTGCAAAACTAAAGCAGCTGTCAATAAACTTGGGAAAAATTTAGCGATCAATAAATTTTCTTCCGGTTTAATTCATGGGAGTTTAACCCAAGGGATTCGAGATAGAATTATGGGGCAGTTTAGAGAGGGGCATATAGATATTTTGGTGGCCACTGATTTGGCGGCAAGAGGTATAGATGTTCAGGAAATCTCTTATGTAGTGCATTATCATTTGCCAGATACTTATGATACTTATGTGCACAGGAGTGGGAGAACGGCTAGGGCAGGAGCCAAAGGATTTTCACTGTCTATACTGCAAGAAGAAGAGCTTAAAGATATTCCTGAATTTGAAAAAGAATTGGGTATTAAATTCAATGAATTCAAAAAAGGAGATGCCCAAAGTATTGAAGAAAATAATGGTTTGTTGTGGGCTAAAAAAATATTTAAAACCAAACCGAATCACGAAATATCTCCCTCTTTTAGAGAACAAATTGGGACTGTCTTTCATCATCTGACCAAGGAAGAACTCATAGACAAATTGCTAGCAGACTATGTAAATACTACAAAGACTTTACGCACTAAAGAGGCGCCCGTAAAAAGGCTCAAGAAGCGATAGTTATTATGGCAAATAGTATAAAAGCGCAGGATGATATTCTAGCTAAATTAAATATCTACAAATTAAATCCAATGCAAGAGGAGGCCCTTGCAGTGATAGAATCTACAGCGAACACTATATTGTTGTCTCCAACCGGTACTGGAAAAACATTGGCTTTTTTATTATCTCTACTCAAAACATTAGACGCAGATTCTAAAGAAGTACAAGCTTTAATTATTGTGCCTACTCGGGAATTGGCTATTCAAATAGAACAAGTGTTTCGAAGCATGGGATCCGGTTTTAAAGTGAATGCCGTTTATGGTGGCCGTCCTATGTCAAAGGACAAGATTGAAATTAAGCATGTTCCAGCAATTTTAATTGGAACTCCAGGACGTATTTTAGATCATTTTAATTCAAATCGATTTTCTAAAGACAGAATTAAAACCCTTGTTTTAGACGAGTTTGATAAATCGCTCGAAGACGGTTTTGAATTGGAGATGCAAGACATTATTGGTGGGTTGCCTCATATTAATAAGCGAATTTTAACCTCTGCTACTCAGGCTGTTAAAATTCCAGACTTTGTTGGTTTAGATAAACCCAAAACAGTAAATTATTTACAAGAAAAGACCAGTACCAAACTAGTAGTTAAAACAGTCCTTTCTCACAATGAGCAAAAACTGCCAGCACTTTTAAATCTAATTCAATATCTAGGCAATGAAAACGGAATAATTTTCTGTAACCTAAGAGAAAGTATTGATCAAATAAGTCGTTTTCTCAATGAAAATAATTTAAGCCACAGTTGTTTTTCTGGAGGAATGGAACAAAAAGACAGAGAACGCGCTTTAATAAAATTTAGGAACGGTACTAATCCCATTTTAATTGCCACAGATTTAGCTTCTAGAGGGCTGGATATTCCAGAATTAAAGTTTATTGTTCATTATGAAATGCCGCGGGATGAAGCAGCCTTTACCCACCGAAACGGTCGTACTGCTAGGGTAGACGCCAAGGGAACAGCCTATGTTATAAAAGGAGAAAAAGAAGACTTACCCGATTACTATAAAAATGACCAAATAGCAAACATTTCAAAAAAAGGACTGAGTAAACCTCAGTTTTGGGAAACCTTATTTATTTCTGGAGGGAGAAAAGATAAAATATCCAAAGGCGATATTGCTGGACTCTTTTTTAAACAAGGTAAAATTAATAAAGACCAATTGGGGGTAATTGAGTTAAAACAAGACTGTGCCTTTGTTGCAGTGCCTAAATCTATTGCAGATGCTTTGGTTGTAAAATTGAATAATGCTAAGCTCAAAAAGAAAAAAGTGAGGGTTACGCTGGTATAAAACCTATTCAAACCACCACAGTACTATTCTACTCACTTTATGGCCTATTTCCATAGGAAGAACAGTAAATATTGCCTTTGCTTTTTTAAGTTGTTTTTCAATGGATGGAAGACTTTCTTCTTTTGAGACAAGAGAAGAGAACAACTTCACTTGAGATTTATACCCTACACTTTCTTTGATCAATCGCTTAATAAATAGGGCCTCTCCGCCCTTACACCAAAGTTCATTGGCTTGCCCTTCAAAGTTTAACAATGTGGTGTTGTGGTCTGTTCTATTGCCCAGATTTCGCTGCTTTCTATACGAGCCTTTCAGTGCCTCTGCTTGAGAACTGTGAAAAGGAGGGTTACAGATAGAAAAATCAAAGGGTTCATTTGGTTGCACAATGTTCTTGAAAAGAAACTGCTTGTTCTCCTGCAAACGAATTTCAATGGTGTTTTTTAATGCTGGGGTTCGCGCAATATTTTCTTTGGCTATTTCAACCGCTTTTACATCGCTCTCTGCACCCACCATGGACCAACCAAAATGTTCTGAGCCAAGTATGCAATAGATGCTATTTGCTCCTGAGCCAATATCTAGTCCTTTTAATGGCTTGTCTGTATTTAAATTAAATCTTTCTGAAAGAAAATCTTTTAAGTAAAGTAGGTAATTTAAGCGACCAGGTACCGGAGGAATTAAGTATCCTTTGGGTAAAATATAATCTTGGAGCTTATAATCTGCCAGTAATATGGCTTTATTTAGTGCATAAACTGCATTTGAATCACTAAAATCGATGGTTTCTTGGCCAGAGATATTTAATACTATATAATTTTTAAGAGGTGCATATACCTCTGTGTATTTGGTGAAATTATATGGTGCTTGGTACGGATTTTCTGCATGCATGGCCGTAAAGGTATTATAAAACAGTAGTTAAAAGAGGTATTTTTTGGAACCAATTGGTAACTAAAAGGAATTTGCCATATATCTTTTATACATTGCATACATCAAAAATGTGAAAGAATAATGCGCAAGAAAAAGACCCTAATAATCAGAATCATTTTGTTCATTGGAACGGCAATTTCAATGTTTTTCGTGCCATGGATTTTGGTAAAAGCTTGGATTTTACCGCTACCGGATACTGTTCAAGAACAAGTAGATGAAGCTATTGGTCACGGTTTTGACGGTATGATTGTTTATGTGGACCAAGCAGGAAAACCTCCAGAATTTTACACAGCTGGTTGGAAAGATAGAGAGAATAAATTACCAGCCCACCACAAATCATTGTTCAAAATTGGCAGTATTAGCAAGTTATATACCGCTGTAGCAGCTACTAAATTGGTCAAAGAAAAGCGTTTGTCTTTTAATAAAACACTCGCTGATTATCTTCCAGAACTTAGAAATAGAATTGAAAATGCTGAAGAAATTACCTTGAGGATGATGATTCAGCACCGTTCTGGTATTCCGAATTTCACAGATAATCCAGCGTACTGGGAAAACGAACAGGAAAATGGTAAAAATGCCTTAGATTTTGCTCTCGACCTGCCAGCTACTTTTAAACCTAATGGAGGATATAAATATTCCAACACAAATTATTTATTGCTTCGAAGGATAATGGATAATATTCTAGGTTATAGCCACAATCTGTATATCAAAGAGAAAATATTGATTCCCCTGGAGCTAAAAAACACCTTTTTTTCGATTACTGAAGTTGATCTAGACAATGTCATGAGTGGGTATTATGTGGGATACGAGGAAGATTTTAAAGCTCGTGAATATGGTATGATGGCTACAGCAGAAGATGTGGGTCTATTTTTGCGAGCCTTAAATGATGGTTCGGTATTTGGCGCCGGAGAAAAGGAAATCTATCCATATGAGTATAACCATGGGGGTTTGGTTGTTGGTTATCAAAGTCTCTCAGAATACAATAAAGATATTGATGCGGTAGTTGTTCAATTTATTAACACTACGGACTTTGAAGGTTATGAATGGAATTTATCGGAAATTACAATTAACCGTATTGTGAAAATTATTAGAAAGCTTAAATAAAGTTCAGTGAACTAAGGATCAGTTAGGTTTTGCTTTGTACACGCTATGGCGCTGTTTTCGAACTATTCAATCCAACTATAAATTTTGTTACTCTAAACGATTGCGGTAATCACTCGGAGTAGAACCCAATACTTTTTTCACATATTGAGTGAAGAACGATCGACTTGAAAAGCCCATTTCGTCAGAAATTTCAGAAATATTGAGGTTTTTATTCTGCAAGAGAAGGACAATACGCTCTTTAGTGAATCGTTGAATAAACTCAGATGCAGTGGCACCAGAATTTTGCTTGGAAATTACATTTAAATACTTATCGGAAATATTTAATTGATTGGCATAAAACTTAACTTCCCGTTCTTTCATACAGCGATCTTGAACCAATTGTCTAAACCTTTCGTATAAAGTTCCTGTCTGTAAACTTCTTTTTCTGCGTTCGTACTCATTGACGAATGTATGCCACATTTCCAGAATAAAAAGCCTCATTTGAAGTTTTAAAGCCTCTTCATAAAAATGATGACCTACGTCAAGGAATTTAGCATTCATTAATCGGAAATTAGATAAAACACGTCTCTGATCTTCTCTATTTTTTAATTGTTTAACGGGATATCGTCTAGAATGCAGTTCCGCATCAATACCCCAACTTTGATCTGGAATATTATTAATTAGAAATTTATTTTCTACGAGTAGAACTGTTGCACTAAAGCCTTTGGAAAACGATAAGCTTTTCAAATTACTTTTAGCAAACCAAAACAAAAATTCATTGCTTTTACAACTCATTTTTATATCATTAAATGTAAAATCAATTTTGCCTCTATGACAAATTAAATGTGTGTGATAATTAGCTATAAAGTCTCCGGGGAAATCTTTTTTTTCAGAAACCTTTAGCATTACAATACGAGCTATATTATCCATTTTTTGACTTTTTTCAGTCATAATTTAACATAAGAGATATTTAACATTATTAAGGTGATAAGTGTAACAAATGTAATGAATCTCTTTATTTCTTTGTAAGGTTAAATAAAAGGATAAGAAATGGCTAAGAATACCATTTTTAAAAGATTAGTAAAAGGAGAAGTGATTTCATCAGAAGATCCTGAAAACTTCAAACTAAAGGAAACATCTTACTAATACGAAAAAACTATAAAATGAGAGTGCTAATTGTAACGCCTATGTTGAAAATATACCATTTTATCATTTTTATAATTTTATGCTGTATTGGAATCTCTGATGCTGATGCTCAATACGCTAATGCTGAAATAAGCTCAGGTGGATTTTCTTTTGTACCTGCTTTTACAGATATAAATCCCAACTTGATTATCCGCGCAGGCACTAGTAATAAGGGTTTAATGTCTGCTCACATGATCGGGAATATTCGTTTAAATTCTATGAATCCAAGAGGATTTATTTTTATTACAAGAGCAAAAATAATAGACAAGCAATTTAAACTTACTGCAGGAATACATTTGCCAGCGATTCAAATTGACGAGGAATTTCATGTAGATACATTTTTTGCACAAGAACTTATAGCCTCTTATAAACTCTCTGACCATTGGAGCTTAAGTTCCATGTACCTTCACGGAAAAGGAAGAAACAATGATTTAGAAATAAATTTAATGACTTTTAATGCCCAATTCTCTTTCAAACGTTTTTTGTTTTTAACCCAGTTATACCTTTTAGATCTGGATGACACATATGGACTAGCTGAAAATATAACCTATAAACTCACCAAAAAAATAGATATTAGGGGGTTTGCCAATAGCACTATTTCCAATGGAGATTTTAAATGGACTATTGGATTATTAAGGCATTTTTAAAAAATTAAATTAAAAATACCATAGTGATCAATTTTTTTGCCTTTAATCAATGGCTTTAAAAGCTCAAAATTCAGGACGAATGAACATTTCTATTGTACACGCTATGGCGCTGTTTTCCAAACAAGTTGAAAAATTCACAAGCTTTCTCTCTTAATTAAAATGAACCCATATCTGTGAAAAATTAAAAAGCTGGCTTTATTTTAATAATCTTGAACTAAAACTTCAGTTGGAATATGTAGATTGGAAAAGTATAAAAAGGGCTTTAAAAAGATGGAAAGCATTGATAACCAATTTTTTAAATCCGAAATAGAGTTACAAAGAAGCCTTTTGGGTTCGATATTTTCAAAAAATTTCCAATTTGAAAATAATCGAGTTCGAACCACAGATATAAACCCACTGCTTTTCAAACTTTCCAAGTATAACAAGGGCTACCGAAGGGCAAAAAAAAAGGGACAAGTCAAAAAAAATGACTTGTCCCAGATGGTACTCGAGGCGGGACTTGAACCCGCACGGACTAATGTCCATTGGATTTTAAGTCCAACGTGTCTACCAATTCCACCACTCGAGCCTAATTGCTTGCGCAATATGGACGGTTATGGAGCGAAAAAAGGGATTCGAACCCTCGACCTCCACCTTGGCAAGGTGATGCTCTACCCCTGAGCTACTTTCGCATTTTATGTTATTAAAGATCGTGCATTACTACTAATGCGAGGGCAAATTTAAGACTTTTATCTAAAACCCAAAGTAAAAATGCATAAAATTAAAGAAAATAAAGGGCTCTTTTTTTAAGGCAGACATAAAGGGTCTGAACCTTAGTGAGATGCATCTTTTCCGCCAATTAATTTTTTTATCTCTTCCAGTTTTAGCAGTGCTGCAACAGGGGTTAAGCTATTGATGTCTAGATCTAAGATTTCTTCTTTGATTTGCTCTAAAATAGGGTCGTCTAATTTGAAAATACTGAGTTGCATGTCAGAGGGAATCTCTTGAAGCTTACCGGTGAGTTGCTCGCTGCTGTGACTTTTCTCTAGCTTCTTTAATATGCTATTGGCTTTTTGCAGTACTTCATTAGGCATCCCGGCCATTTTAGCCACATGAATTCCAAAACTATGTGCACTACCTCCAGGACTTAATGTCCTAATAAAAAGCACCGTGTCTTTTAGTTCTTTCACGGCCACATTAAAGTTTTTTATTCGCTCAAAACTCGCACTCATCTCGTTGAGCTCGTGATAGTGGGTGGCAAAAAGGGTTTTGGCTTTAGAGCTGTGCTGGTGTAAATACTCTGTTATGGCCCAAGCAATAGAGATACCGTCATAAGTACTAGTCCCACGACCAATTTCATCTAATAATACCAGGCTTCTTTCAGAAAGGTTGTTCAGAATACTTGCGGTCTCGTTCATTTCTACCATAAAAGTAGAAGCACCTTGACTAATATTGTCAGAGGCACCTACTCGGGTAAAAATTTTGTCTACCATGCCAATTTTCGCAGAACTGGCTGGAACAAAAGAGCCCATTTGCGCCATAAGCACCACCAAAGCGGTTTGTCTTAATAAAGCAGATTTACCACTCATATTAGGCCCAGTGATCATAATGATTTGTTGGCTTTCTCTGTCTAGGAAAAGATCGTTAGCTACATATTTTTCATCGACAGCTAATTGCTGTTCTATAACAGGGTGTCTAGCGCCTTTAAGGTCTAAAGAGAATCCTTGGTCTAAGTGTGGGAGGCAATAATTTTGTTCACGAGCCAAAATACTGAAACCACACAGGCAATCTAGGGTAGCCACCTGATGCGCATTTTTTTGAACGGGCACAATAAACGCCTGTGCTTTAGAGACCAATTCTTCAAATAGGGCTTGTTCAATACTTAAAATTTCTTCTTGGGCACCGAGTATTTTAGTTTCGTATGTTTTGAGTTCTTCTGTAATATAACGCTCCGCATTGACCAAAGTTTGTTTTCTGATCCAGTCCTCAGGCACCTTGTCTTTATGGGTATTTCTCACTTCTATATAATACCCAAACACATTGTTAGACGCAATTTTTAAGCTGCTAATTCCTGTGCGTTCCATTTCTCTTGCGAGCATGGCGTCTAAATGTTTTTTTCCTGCGCTGGATAGGTCTCTTAATTCATCTAAAGCGTCGTGGTATCCTGTGGCAATGGTGGTTCCTTTTCCAATAACAACAGGTGCCTCCTCAGCAAGGCAAGCCATAATAGATTGGGTAAACGGTTCCAAAGGATCTATACCTTCTGCCAAATGCGCCAAAGCTTTTTGGCCTGAAGCAGCAGCGAGAGATTTAATAGGCCCAAGGGCCAGAAGAGTATTCTTTAACTGCACCATCTCTCTAGGGCTTATTTTGGTGGTGGCTACCTTAGAAATAAGCCTTTCTAGGTCTCCAATACTTTTTAAAGCCTGTTCAAATCGCTGTTCTAATGCTGTATTTTCTTGAAGGTGAGACACAATTTGGTGTCTGGTCTCAATAGCTTTTTGGTCTTTTAAAGGTAGGGCCAACCATCTTTTTAGCAGCCTACCACCCATTGGGGTAGTGGTCTTATCGATCACTTCTAATAAACTAATCCCATCGGGAGCGTTGGACTGAAAAAGTTCTAAATTTTTAATGGTAAAACGATCCATCCATACATAGGCGTCTGCTGCAATTCTGTTGAGACGGCTTATATGACTCAATTTGTCATGCCTGGTTTCTGACAAATAATGCAAAGCAACTCCAGCGGCAATGACACCTAAGGGTAAATTTTCTACACCAAAGCCAGCCAGCGTTTTTGTGTTGAATTGTTTGTTGAGACTTTCTTTGGCGTAATGTTCTTGAAAAACCCAGTCTTCCACAAAAAAATAATGCCAATGCCCGCCAAAAGAGGCTTGTATGTTTTTTCGTTCTGGTTTGGAAACCAATACTTCAGAAGGAGAAAAATTTTGTAATAGTTTGTCAATATACTCTTCAGTGCCTTGTGCACATAGAAACTCTCCAGTACTAATGTCTAAAAAAGCCACCCCAAATCCCTTATTGGTTTTATGAAGCGCTGCAAGGAAATTATTGGATTTGGCAGAGAGAATGTCGTCATTGAAAGCTACTCCGGGTGTAATGAGTTCGGTAACCCCTCTTTTGACAATAGTTTTGGTTTGCTTGGGATCTTCTAATTGGTCGCAAATGGCCACCCTTTGTCCCGCTTTCACCAATTTTGGCAAATAAGTGTTTAAAGAGTGGTGCGGGAAGCCAGCCAATTCCGTTTTGTCTCCACCATTGTTTCTATGGGTGAGTACAATCCCCAAAATCCTCGCTGCTTTAATAGCGTCTTCTCCGAAAGTCTCATAGAAATCACCTACCCTGAAAAGCAGCAAAGCGTCAGGGTATTTGGTTTTAATTCCATTGTATTGTTTCATCAATGGACTAATTTTTTTTGGTGTTTCTGTTGGTTTCAAAAGCGGTTTAATTAGTGTATTTTTGGTCCTTAAATAAAGAAGCAATGTACTATTTTCCCCTGCTTTACAAAACATTTGTTAATATCTATAGGGGTTTATAGGATAAAAAAACTCAAAATGCAGAAAACAACTAACGAGGCTTTGGAAAGGTTAGATGTGGCTGGTTTTAAAGCAGCACAGAAAACGCCATTGATATTAATCTTAGACAACATTAGAAGCCTCAATAATATTGGATCTGTCTTTAGAACAGCAGACGCATTTTTAGTCACTAAAATTTACCTCTGCGGCATAACAGCGCAGCCACCACATAAAGACATTAATAAAACTGCTTTGGGCGCCACGGAAACGGTTGCCTGGGAATACAGAGAAAACACCTTGGAATTGGTCAAAGAATTGCAGGCACAGTCCATAGCGGTGTGGTCTGTTGAACAAGCTCAAGGGGCTACTTTTCTAGATAAAATGTCGCTTCAGCCAGAAACAACCTATGCACTTATTTTTGGGAATGAGGTCAAAGGGGTACAGCAAGCGGTGGTTAATGAGAGTGATGGTGTGGTAGAAATACCTCAATTTGGTACCAAACACTCATTGAATATCTCTGTAAGTGCAGGTGTAGTGGTTTGGGACTTTTGGAAAAAGTTATCGGCTTTTTAAAAAGCCAAACAGGGCTATTTTTTTAATAATCCATTGGTAATCTTCTGGATTTGACACAAAGTCCCGATCGGAAACATCTATGATGAGTTGGTGGTTTTGGTGGTGTGTTTTAATAAAGTCCAAATAGCCCTGATTAATCTTTTCTAGGTATTCAGCATCAATTGTTTTTTCATAATCACGGCCTCTTTTCGCTATATTTTCTAACAAGCGCTCCGTATTTTGATACAAGTAAATATAAGCGTCTGGAACCTTAGCGTCTTGGTACATGAACCCAAATAATTTTCGGTACAAAGCGAATTCCTCCTTTCCAAGGGTGATTTGGGCAAAAATGAGTGATTTGTAAATGTCGTAATCACTGACCATGAAATTTTTAAAGAGATCTAGTTGAGAGGTGCTCTCTGTGAATTGTTGGTATCTTTCTGCTAGGAAAGACATTTCTAAAGGAAAGGCATACCGGGCCTGATCTTCATAGAATTTAGGCAGAAACGGATTGTCTGCAAAGCCCTCTAGAATTAATTTGGCATTAAAATCTTCAGATATCATGGAAGAAAGGGTGGTTTTGCCAGCCCCTATATTCCCTTCAATAGCTATAAAGGTAAGCCCGCTATCTTGTAAGCTTAGGGTTTTTTTAAGTACAATATCAGTAAGTTCCAACGCACTTGAATCTTCAGATTCGTTCAAGAGTGACTGCACAGATTTATCAAAAATAGGGTGTATGGCCTTAGCGGCAATTTGGGCCAAAGGCAGGAGCACAAAAGCCCTTTTTTCCATCTGCGGGTGTGGCAACTGTAAACGCTCGTCCAGGTGAATTTCTGTGCCGTAGAGCAGTAGGTCAATATCTATGGTTCTTGGGGCATAACCCTCTTGCTCAAAGCGTTTTCTTCCCAAGTTGTTTTCTATCTCTAAGATAGTGTCTAACACCTTTAAAGGAGTCATAGTGACTGCTATAGATACGCAACAATTTAGAAAGTCCTCAGAATCAAAACCCCAAGCGGCTGTTTTATACACAGGGGAGATGGCGATAATACTTCCGAGCCTATCTTCTAAAAGATAAATGGCTTTTTGGAGCATTAATGCTTTATTTCCTCGGTTGCTGCCCAATGAAAAATGGGCGATATGGGTATTTTTTTTCATGAGAAAACAAAGTAACAAAAGAATTTAAGAATCGGTATCTTTGTTCTTATAAAAGATTGTGCTATGGCTTTTTTAAGAAATTTTTTTGCCTCATGTTTGGGGACCTTAGTCGCCTTTGGAGTGGCTTTTTTTATGTTCTTCTCTATCATAACGGCTTTATCAGATATGGAACCTCAGACCGTGATTGGCAACAAAGTCGTGTTGGAATTGGATTTTCAAGGATCCGTAAAGGATAGGATAGTAGACCAAAGCCAAGATCCTTTTGGTGCATTTGGCAACCCACAAATGGGGCTTGATCAGATTCTATTGGCCATTGAAGTGGCTAAAGAAGACAGCAGGGTTCAGGGGATTAGTATTAGAAATGCATATTTCATGGCAGGTTGGTCTCAGGTGAAAGCGATTAGAGATGCCTTGTCGGATTTTAAAACCTCTGGAAAGAAGGTTTTTTCCTATGCGGAGTTTTACGATCAGAAAGATTATTATTTGGCCTCAGTGGCAGATTCAATTTTTCTTACACCAACTGGAATTGTAGACTTAAAAGGCCTTAGCTCAGAAGTGTTGTTCCTCAAAGATTTTCAAGATAAATCTGGATTAAAAATGGAGGTTATTAGGCATGGTAAATACAAGAGCGCTGTAGCGCCTTATTTAGATAATGAAATGGGTGTGGCTCAAAAAACCCAGCTTACAGCACTGTTAGACGGGCTTTGGCAAGTGATGGCTCAAGATATGGCTCAGGATAGAAGCATGACTTTAGCGCAACTCAATGGATTTGTAACGGCCATGGGCGCCGGAACCCCTTTAAAGGCCCTAGAAAACGGATTTATAGATGGATTGTTATACGAAGATGAGTACGATTTGGCCCTAAAAAAAGCGTTTGATTTACCCCTTCCCAATAAGCCAAAAACAGTTGCTTTAAGTGACTATATTCGTCATTCAGCGACCAAACGTCCTTACAGCTCAAAAGAAAATATTGCTGTGGTTTACGCCCAAGGAGAAATTTTGTACGGCCAGGGTAATGCAGATTATATTGGGCAGGAACTCACTATAGAAGGTATTGAGGCCGCAGTTGAAAACAGCAGTGTTAAGGCCATTGTGCTCAGGGTGAATTCTCCAGGAGGGAGTGCATTGGTTTCAGACCTTATCTGGCACGCTATTGAAAAGGCAAAAGCTGTGAAACCTGTAGTGGTTTCTATGGGAGATGTAGCCGCCTCTGGCGGATACTACATTGCAGCTGGGGCAAACAAAATATTTGCTTCTCCTGCTACAATCACAGGTTCTATAGGTGTTTTTGGAGTATTGCCCAATATGTCTCAATTGGCAAAAGAGTGGGGGGTGAACGCCCAAGAAGTTGCCACCCACGACAACGGCGCTACTTACTCTGTGTTTAGGCCTATGTCTGAAAAGTTCAGGGCACTGACGGTTCAAAGTATAGAAGACACCTACCAGACTTTTTTAAGTAGGGTCAGTTCAGGTAGGGGTATGACTGTAGACCAGGTAGACGCCCTTGCGCAAGGAAGGGTTTGGACTGCAGAGGCTGCCTTAGCAGGGGGGCTTATAGATGGCATTGGAGACTTAGACGTGGCTATAGCAGAAGCGGCTTTATTGGGTGGCGCATCTGATTATGGCATTAGAAACTATCCCAAGTACAAGTCTCCGTTTGAGCAATTAATAGAAGACTTGTCTGGCGTGAGCACATCTATTAAATCACTGGCTTCCTTGTCTCAGAATCATCTAGATGCAGCTGGCTTCTTAAATACAGTGCGTCTGCGCATAAAGCAAGAAGGCATTCAGGCAAGAATGCCCTTTGCGTTAGAGATTAAGTAGGTTTTAATTCCTATTGGACTTATATTGAGAATTAATAAGGGTTTTTATTTTAGATGAAACAAGAAGGGGTATTTGTATTAGAAGGGAAACAAAAAGAGCATGCGCAAAAGATTTACCTTTTATTAGGGGCGTTATTTATTACTTCTTTGGTGGTGTCTAATTTAATTTTTCAGAAATTTTTCTCTTGGCAACCCTTTGGAGATATTAGCCTTTTTGGCGTGCCTTTGTTTCAGGTTTCCGTAGGTATTTTGCCTTATCCCATCACTTTTTTAATCACAGACCTGATCTCTGAAATTTACGGTGCCAAAAAAGCCAATGCTATAGTGGGTGCAGGTATATTTGCCTCGGTATTTTCTATGGGTATTATCTTGCTGGCTAATGCAGTGCCTGCCATGGACGCTTCTCCTGTAGATAATGTTGTTTTTGAACAAGTTTTTGCCCTTTCACCGGTAGCTGTTTTAGCCTCTATGTTGGCATATTTGGCGGCACAATACATAGATATCAGTCTCTATCACTTTTGGAAAAAATTAACTGCAGGCAAACATTTGTGGTTGCGCAATAATTTCTCTACATTTTTATCTCAATTCGCAGACACATTTTTAGTGGTGTTATTGTTGTGTGTATTTGGTATTTTACCTTGGAATTTATTTATGGGATTGGTCGCTAGTGGCTTTATTTTTAAAGTGATTGTAGCGGCTTTGGACACCCCTTTTTTATATCTCTTTGTGGGTATATTCAGAAAGAAATTTAATTTACCGCAGGGAGCTGAGATCACTTGGTAAAAAGTTTTTAGGTAAATTTTTAAGCCTTCTTTAAATTAATTAAAGGGGTCTTTTTAAAATGAAAGCTTCACAATATAGCCTTCATGGCTTCTCACATTAAAAACCCGCTGGTCTTCAAAAATTAAATACTGGCCCTTTATACCGCTGAGCGTACCACTAAAAGAGGGGGTTTTACCTAGGTTTGTAGACTGCACTTTTTCAGGGTATTGGCTCACAGGAAAGTCCATGTGTTGTTCTTTGCTTTGATCTAAAAAATAAGGCAGGGCTTCCTGAGGAATGTATTGTTTCAGTTGGTCTCTTACAGTGGCGAGATCTTCATCCTGGGTCTGACCAGTAAGCATTTTTCTCCAGTTGGTTTTGTCTGCTACATGATCTTTGAGGGCTACTTCTGTAATTCCCGCGAGGTACCTGTTGGGTGCTTCCAAAATTTCTATGGCTTCATGTGCCCCTTGGTCAATCCATCTTGTGGGTATTTGAGACCCTCTAGTTACCCCAACTTTTAAGTGGCTGGAGTTCGCTAAATACACAATATGGGGTTGTAACTGAACCTTCTGCTCATAGGCCAAATCTCGGTCTTCTATGCCCAAATGTGCCTTGCTCAATTCTGGTCGCATGATCCAGTCTCCAGCTTGGGGGGTGTCAAAAAAACAATTTTTACAAAATCCTTGCCTAAAGATGGGTTTGTCTTCATGACAATTCAAACATTCATAGCCATGAAAGTCTATATTTATAACCCTTCCTAGAAGGGTGTTGAGGTGCACAAAATCTTCTTTAAAAACCAAATAATACTGGATTGGTGCGCCCAATTCTGTTTGCATTTTTTTTAAAACACCCTGATATGTCATCTTTGTTTAAAACTGCTTTGCGGTTGGTGAAAACCAAATTAAAACCTATTTTTAAGCAAGCTACAAAATATACCGTAAATGCCCATACCAATCATTAATACTGTAGCCTCTTGGCTGCTTAAAAAGAGGCTCCACCAGATTGAATTTTTTTTAAAGTACCCTATTGAGGTGCAGGAAGAGTTGCTCATGGGACTGGTAGACTTTGCTAAAGACACAGAAATAGGTAAAAGTTTTGATTTTCGATCTATTAAAAACTATTCAGATTTTGCTTCTCGTGTGCCCATAACCAACTATGAAGGCATGGAGCATTTAATAGATCAAGCCAGGAGAGGTACGGCTAATTTATTCTGGCCTACCCCTATAAAATGGTTTGCCAAAAGTAGTGGAACCACAAATGCCAAAAGTAAATTTATTCCTGTGAGTCAGGAATCTTTAGAAGACTGTCACTATAAGTCCAGCAAAGATCTTTTGTCTATTTATCTCAATAACAACGAGAATTCTCAATTGTTTACGGGGAAAAGTTTGCGGCTGGGGGGGTCAAAGGAATTGTACGAATCTCATGGCAGTGTTTTTGGAGACCTTTCTGCCATTCTTATTGACAATATGCCCTTTTGGGCAGAGTTTAGTTCTACGCCTTCTAATAAGGTGTCCTTAATGCCTGATTGGAACACCAAACTCGCTGCGGTTATTGCGGAGACTACTAAGGAAAACGTGACCAGTATGGCCGGTGTACCTTCTTGGATGTTGGTGCTTTTAAATGAACTCTTAGATACAACTGGGAATGAGCATTTGTTTCAAGTTTGGGACCAGTTAGAGGTGTATTTTCACGGTGGCGTAAGTTTCAGTCCATATAAGGATCAATTTAAAAAGCTACTACCCAGAAAATCGTTTAATTATTACGAGATATATAATGCTTCGGAAGGTTTTTTTGCCATTCAAGACCGCAACAAAGCCTCTGACTTAATGCTTATGTTGGACTATGGTATTTTTTATGAATTTATCCCAATGAATGCCTACGGTAAAGAAGCGGAATACGCCATTCCCTTGTCAGAAGTGACCCTTCATACAAATTATGCTATTGTGATTACCACCAATGCTGGATTGTGGCGCTATAAGGTTGGAGATACCGTGCGCTTTACTTCATTGAGTCCGCACAGGATAAAAGTTACAGGAAGAACCAGACACCACATCAATGTATTTGGAGAAGAGCTTATCATAGAAAATGCAGAGGAAGCTTTGAAGATTGTCTGTAAAAAAACCAAGACAGAAATTATAGAGTATACGGCTGCCCCCATTTTTATGGAGGGAAAGAATAAGGGCGGCCACGAATGGCTCATAGAATTTAGGACCCCTCCTCAGGATTTGGGTCATTTTACGGCCCTTTTAGATAATGCTTTAAAATCCCTCAACTCAGATTATGAAGCAAAACGGTATAATAATATGACTTTAAATGAGCCCTTAGTGCACAAGGCTAGAGCAGGACAGTTTCATGATTGGTTGGCGGGAAAAGACAAATTAGGTGGGCAGCATAAAATACCTAGGCTTTCCAACTCCAGGCAATACCTGGAGGAGTTAATGGCTTTGTAGGTCGTTTTCTTGGCTAATTATATACAGGAATTTATTTCTTAAGGGTGTATTGCCTTATGAAACCGCTTTTAAAGATTTGGCTGTTTCAAAGCGCAATTTTTTTTCTGCATAAGCCCTGTCTACCTTAAATTCTTTTTCCTCTGAACTCGGCAGGCTAAACATGGCGTCTGTAAAGACAGATTCACACAAAGACCTCAGTCCTCTAGCGCCTAATTTGTATTCTAGCGCTTTTTCTACCAAGAAGTCTAAAGCTTCCTCATTGATTTCTAGGGCAATATGATCCATTTCAAAAAGCTTTTCATACTGCTTTATGATGGCGTTCTTTGGTTGGGTTAAAATAGCCCTGAGTGTTTTCTTATCTAAAGGATTCATGTGGGTGAGCACAGGAAGTCTTCCAATAATCTCTGGAATTAAACCAAAATCTTTAAGGTCTTTTGGGGTAATGTATTGAAGGATGTTTTCATTGTCCAATCCTTCGTCTGCTTTAGAGGCACTGTAACCTACGGCTTGTAAGTTCAGTCTCTTACTAATTTTTTTCTCAATACCGTCAAAAGCACCTCCGGCAATAAAAAGAATATTTTCTGTGTTTACTTCAATGAATTTTTGGTCTGGATGCTTCCTACCTCCTTTTGGTGGTACGTTAACAACGGTACCCTCTAAGAGTTTAAGCAATCCCTGTTGTACGCCTTCTCCAGAGACATCTCTGGTGATAGAAGGGTTGTCACTTTTTCTAGCAATTTTATCTATCTCGTCAATAAATACAATACCTCTTTCTGCTTTTTCTAGGTCGTAATCTGCCGCTTGTAAGAGCCTGGTTAGAATACTCTCCACGTCTTCTCCAACATAGCCTGCTTCTGTTAGTACAGTGGCGTCTACAATAGCGAGTGGAACATTTAACATCTTGGCGATGGTTTTTGCCATGAGTGTTTTTCCAGTACCTGTTTGTCCTACCATGATGATATTGGATTTTTGAATTTCCACGTCGTCTTTGGTATTCTGTTGTAAGAGTCTTTTGTAGTGGTTGTAGACCGCTACAGACAGCACCTTTTTGGTGCGGTCTTGACCAATGATAAATTGGTCTAAAAAGTCTTTAATTTCTATGGGCTTTTTTAAGGTAAGTTCCTCTGATAAGTCATTTACTTGGTCTTGTTTTGTCTCTTCAGCAACAATACCATTTGCCTGGGCAATACACCTGTCACATATGTGGGCGTCTATCCCTGCAATAAGTAAGTTGGTTTCTGGTTTTTTTCTACCACAAAAAGAACATTCAAGATTGTCTTTAGCCATGTTGTTTATTTTTTATCTCTCGATAATATTTCATCTATCATTCCGTAAGATTTGGCTTGTTCTGCTTTCATCCAGTAATCACGGTCTGAATCCTGGTATACCTTATCAAAAGTTTGTCCAGAGTGATTGGAAATAATCGTATATAATTCGTCTTTGATTTTCAATACCTCTTTGGCGGCAATTTCAATATCACTTGCCTGTCCCTGAGCACCAGATAATGGTTGGTGTATCATGACCCTTGAATGGGTAAGGCCAGATCTTTTTCCTTTTTCCCCAGCACATAATAATACTGCGGCCATAGAGGCTGCAATACCAGTACATATGGTGGCTACATCTGGTTTAATGAACTGCATGGTGTCGTAAATTCCCAAACCAGCATACACACTTCCCCCTGGGGAGTTAATATATATTTGAATGTCCTTAGCCGCGTCTGCACTTTCTAAAAACAGCAATTGTGCCTGAACAATATTAGCTACTTGGTCGTTAATACCTGTGCCTAAAAAAATAATGCGATCCATCATTAACCTAGAAAAAACATCCATAGCAATGGCGTTTAGCTGTCTTTCTTCAATAATATTAGGGGTCATTCCCACCGGATACATGCTGGTCATAATAGCGTCGTAATAGTTGCCATTAATACCCTGGTCTTTGATCGCAAAATGCTTAAACTCTTGTGCGTAATTCATATGAGGTGCTTAATTGATAAATAAATACGGTGCTAATAGCATGAGCTTTTAGCACCGTAAAGATAGGTAATTTATACGATTGCAGATAGAGCGCCGGGCTAATTATGCGCCGTAAACTTCTTTTACAAAATCTTCATAAGAAAGCGTTTTTTCTTTAAGGTTGGCTTTCTCTTTGTATAGTGTGATTAATTTTTGGCTCATCATCTGTTCTGAAAGTCGTTTTACTTCTTCCTGGTTAGACAATACCCTAGCAGCAATGCCGTCTAGTTCCTCATCCTTAGGATCTAACTGACCGTATTGTGCCATCTGTTCTTTGATCAAATCTTTGGCAAAACTTTTAAGGTCTTCAAAACTCACTTGAAGCGCATTGGCCTCTATGATTTTCGCTTCGATAAGTTGGTATCTAAGTCCTTGTTCAGATCTTTCGTACTCTGCTTTGGCTTCTTGGTCTGTAAGGGGCTTTTCTCCGCTTGTTTGGATCCATCTGGTTAAGAATTCACCAGGTAAGTCAAATTTAGTTTGGGCAATTAAGGCTTCAGTAACATCATTCAAAAGCTTTTGGTCTGCTTGTTGTACGAATTGCTTTTCAGCGTCTTCTTTTATTTTTTGCCCCAATTCCTTTTCAGACTTCACTACATCTTTACCAAAAAGTTTGTCAAATAATTCCTGGTCTAATGCAGCAGGAGTTCGTTCGTTAATTTCTTCAATGGTAAAAACAACAGTTGTTTTAAGGTCTTTGGCTTCAGCAGCTTCTAATCCAAAAGCGCCAGCAACAGCAGCGTCTTCTTTGAAAAGTCCTTTTGTGTCTAAGCTAATTGAAGCACCTACTTCTGCTCCTTGAAGAGATGTGATTGCTTTTTTTGCTTTTAACTGGTCTAAAGTAATGGTCGTTTTTTTATCTATACCTGCTTCTTCAGAGAAGAATAAACCTGTTATTTCACTGCTAGCGGTAACGGCTTTTTCAGGACTGATTTTTCCGTATTGTTTGCGGATAGATAATACCTGATCTGCAACCATTTTTTTATCTGCTTCTACCTTGTAGCTAGTCACTGATTTTTTAGTCTTTAGAGACACTTCAAATTCAGGAGAGAGTCCTAGTTCAAAGTCAAATGAAAGTGTGTCTGCATTCCAGTCAAAAGTTTCAGATAAAACTTTAGGCAATGGATTTCCAAGAATAGATAATTTCTCTTCAGTGAGGTAGCTATTTAATTTTTCTTGTAAAAGTTTGTTTACTTCTTCAACTAAAACTGATTTACCATACTGTTTTTTGATCATTCCCATAGGCACCTGACCTTTTCTGAAACCTGGGATGTTGGCTTTCTTTTTGTAGTCCAATAAGATAGTGTCTACCTTAGGTTGGAAATCTGCTTGGTCAAGTGTAATGTTAATCTCTGCGTTTAACGTATCTAACTGTTTCTTGGTGATCTTCATGCGCTTACTGCTTTTTTAAAGGCTTTTAATGGGGGGCAAAAGTAGTGCTTTTTAATAAGTACAACAATTTTTGAGTTCTCTTTTTAAATGGGTGTTATATTTTTTTAAGCTGGGGAGAACTAGACCCTAAGAAAGGCCAATGTGTCTGCAAAGAAATCCTTTGGGTTTTCTGCATGTAGCCAATGTCCTGCATTTGAAATGGACTTGAATTGGGCTTGTGGAAATTGTCTTAAGATACTCAGATGGTCTTCTGGGAGAATGTAATCAGATTGCGCACCAGATAAAAACATGCTGGGCTTCTCGAAAATAAATTCAGAAGGGAGTGCTTCACCAATAGCATCCATAGCGCCAGAAAGTACAGGAATGTTAGCCCTGAATCCAAAAGTTTCAGGGGTTTTTCTGTAAAGATTTTTAAGAAGGAATTGCCTTATCCCAGCTGATTTAATGTGGACAGACAAGATTTCTTCTGCCTGCGACCGACTGTTTAGCGGGTTGTTGTATAAGATGCTCAAGGCGTCTAATATGGTTTTGTGGTGCGGTGGGTAAGCCTTTGGCCCTATGTCTGCAACGAGTAGTTTTTGTACTTTTTCTGGAGCTATGCCTGCAAGGTACATGGCGGTTTTACCTCCCATGGAATGCCCTAGAACCTTTGCTTTTTCAATGCCATGCTCAAGGAGGTAGTCCAAGACGTCTTCTGCCATAAGGGTGTAAGAAAATTGTGAGCTGTGAAAACTTCTACCGTGGTTTCTTTGGTCTAAAAGGTGGAGGCGAAAACCAGCATCGGCGTAAGCCTTACCTAAGCTCTTCCAGTTGTCACTGGTCCCTAAAAAACCATGGAGAATAACAAGGTCTTCTCCACTTCCAAAACTATTGGCGTGTAGTAAAGGCATTAGGAAAGTGCTTTTAAGTACATGGGAATGACATTTTCTAGGCCCAAATAAAGGGATTCGCAAATGAGCGCGTGGCCTATAGAAACCTCGTCCAGTTCTTTAATTTCTGCCTTAAAAAAGCCAATGTTGTCTAGAGACAGGTCATGGCCTGCATTTACGCCTAAGCCTAAAGACCTGGCCTTGGTTGCAGCTGCCTTATAGGGCGCAATAGCGGCTTCTTTATTCCCTTGGTCAAACCCCTTTGCATAGGCTTCTGTGTACAACTCTACTCGGTCTGTACCTGTAGCTGCCGCTGCTTCTATTTGTGTTATTACAGGGTCTATAAAAATAGAGGTTCTTATACCTGCTGCTTTAAACCGTGCTATGGTATTTTTTAAAAAGTCTGCATGGGTAATAGCATCCCAACCTGCATTAGAGGTTATGGCGTCTACTGCATCTGGAACTAAAGTAACCTGGGTAGGTTTTACGTCTAATACCAGAGCAATAAATTTTTCGTTTGGATTGCCTTCTATATTGTATTCTGTGGTCACCACATTTTTAAGTTCTCTGGCGTCTTTGTAACGAATATGGCGTTCGTCTGGTCTTGGGTGAATGGTAATGCCCTCAGCACCAAATCGTTCTATGTCAGATGCAGACACGAGAAGGTCTGGCACATTTCCGCCACGTGCATTTCTGAGTGTGGCTAATTTGTTTATGTTTACGCTTAATTTTGTCATGAATTCATTGCAATTGTTCGGGAACAAAAATACAAATAAGCGAGGGCTATTCCATTTTTTAATTAGTAATTTGCAAAAAAAACAAGCGCATATTTATTTATTTAAATAATAAGGCCATTTTGAACCAATTTAAGTAGTTGTCACAGTTGTTGTTTGAGGTCTTATTTTAAGAAGTATCCACCCATTTTAGCTCAGTATATGGAGTCATTGATAGTATATAACCTGCCTTTTTTGAATCTTCAAGATTCTAAAGAGATTGTTTTAGGCCGCTTTGAGCAGGCCCAATGCGATTGGTTGGCTGTTATTGATCAAGAACGGTTTTTAGGAATGGTTTCTTTGAAAGTTTTATGTGAACTTGATTTTAATGCCTTAGATGAATTGTCTTATACTTTTATGCCAGACAGTATCTCATCAGAAACCCATTGGTTTAATTATGGGTTGGGCTTTAAAAAATTACAAGTATCCGTGGCTGCTGTGGTCACTAAAGAGGGACGCTTTGTGGGTTATGTTTTTGAAAAAGATTTTATAACAGCCACGGCTTCTCTGTCGCTTTTCGAACAGGATGGCATTGTGATTGAAGTAAAAATGGCACAGTTGGATTTTTCTTTAACGCGTTTGATCACTATTTTTGAGCAAACACAACAGCAAATTTTGGGCTTAGTTACTTGGGAATGGGACAGGGAGATGAATGTATTGATAAAAATAGCGCCAAACCCTATTCAAGATACTTTGGCAGGTTTAAGGCGTTTTGGTTTTGAGATAACCTTTATTGAAGGGGAAGATCTTTTTGCCAGTATACTCAAAGATAATGCCGCTTACTTAGATACTTATTTAAATATATAATATGGTGCAATTAAACGTAGCACTTTTTGGCTATTTACCCTCTGAAATTACCGTTAAAGCTTTGGTGGGTATATTAGAGGCTATTGAAGCTGTAGGGGGAAAAGCCTCTATTGAAAATAATTTCAAGGAAGCCATAGCTTCGTTCAATGAAACATCGCTACATGCATTATTGTCCCCTTTAGGCACTTTTTCTAGTCAAGAAGAAGTGCCAAAGGAGACCTCTTTGTTTGTGAGTTTTGGTGGGGATGGGACTATGCTAAAGGCCATCACTTATATTAAAGATTCTGGCATTCCATTGGTTGGAGTCAATACTGGGAGATTGGGTTTTTTGTCTACCATAGATGTGGGTGCTGTTCAGAAAGTGATTACTGATTTTGTAGCAGGCGCTTACACCATTGAAGAAAGAAGCATGGTAGGCTTGTACACAAACCATCCTATTGACGCATTTAGAGAGGTAAATGTAGCGCTCAATGAAATTACTGTCAGCAGGAAAGATACCACAGCCATGATTACGGTAGCTACTTATTTAGATGGAGAATACCTTACTTCTTATTGGGCAGACGGTTTAATTATTGCTACGCCTACAGGTTCAACAGGCTACTCTTTGTCTTGTGGAGGTCCTGTAATGGCACCAGGGACTAATTCACTTATCTTAACACCCATTGCACCACATAATCTGAATGCAAGGCCACTGATTATAACGGACCATACAGAGATTAGGCTTGTAGTGTCCGGAAGGGAACAGCAGCATTTGGTTTCACTAGATTCTCGTATCGCGAGTATAGACAACGGCACAGAATTGGTTATTAAAAAAGCACCTTATACCCTTAAGATGGTGGCTTATACTTCGGAGAGTTTCCTAAAAACACTCCGTAAAAAACTTTTATGGGGAGAAGACAAAAGGAATTAAGTCACAATAAAAATTCTGATTAGTTGTTTTATACTTAGGCGGGCCTTAACGGTCTTTAATGACACCCTTTAAGCTTAGCACATGCGTTTCTATTTATGTATATTTTTGCTGTCTATTACTTTGGTTCAAGCCCAGACCTATGAGGCTGGCGTAATATTAGGTGGGACAAATGCCTTAGCTGATGTGGGGTCTCAAAAACACTTAAGTCCTTCTAATTTTGGTTTTGGTTTATTGTTTAAATGGAATAAAAGCCAGCGATACGCCTGGAGGGCTGGTTTAAGTTATATCAATTTGAGTTTTAATGATAAAGAAGCACAAGACCCCGCTAGAATTTTAAGAAATTTAAATGGGAATACTGGTTTACTGGAACTATCCACCGGTTTAGAAGTCAATTTCTTGCCTTATAACCTTCATAGGTTTGGACCGGTATTTACCCCTTATATATACTCAGGTCTCACTGTTTTTAGGTATGATTATAATTATTTTGATTCTGGAAATCTGATGGATACCCAGAAAAAAGACATTTCTTTTGCCCTCCCAATTCATTTTGGACTTAAAGCCAGGGTGGGTTCAAATAGCATTTTAGGAGCAGAAATTGGAGTTAGATACACATTTACCGATAATTTAGATGGAAGTAACCCAATAAATTCTAATTTTGCCGTCTACCAATTTGGAAACATTAATAACAACGATTGGTATGTGTTTTCTGGAATAAGTTTCACCTATACTTTTACTAGAAAACCTTGTAGGGATTGTTTTGATTAAAAATGGAAAAAGAGATTGTACTTCATAAGGACCGCTTGCCCAAACACTTAGCCATTATAATGGATGGTAATGGACGTTGGGCTAAGGCTAAGGGAATGCCAAGAACTTTTGGTCATGAGCAAGGGGTTAAAACGGTGCGTGCCACTGTAGAGCATTGTGTGTCATTGGGTATTAAATACTTAACACTCTATACTTTTTCTACAGAAAACTGGAACCGTCCTAAATTTGAGATAGATTTATTGATGAAACTCTTGATACGATCCCTTAAAAAAGAGTTAAAAACCTTCGAGACCAACAACATTCGTTTGAACGCTATTGGAGACCTTTCTGCCCTGCCAAAGAAAGCGGTTCAAGAGTTAGAAGAAGTGATAGAAAAGACCCGAAACAACAGTGGTATGACGCTGAGTTTGGCCCTTAGTTATGGAAGTCGAGAGGAGCTTATTCAAGCCGTAAAAGCCATTAGCGTCAAAGTTAAAAATAATATAATTTCACCAGATAACATTGATGAAACCATTATAAATACCCATCTTTACACGCATGATTTGCCAGAGGTAGATTTGTTGGTGCGAACCAGTGGGGAACACAGAATTAGTAATTTTTTGCTGTGGCAAATTGCCTATGCAGAATTGTATTTTATTTCAGCTTGTTGGCCAGACTTTAGTAAAGCGCATTTAGAGTCTGCCCTAGCTAATTATCAGAATAGAGAAAGAAGATTTGGAAAAACAAGCGAACAACTTAGCAAATAAAAATTTTATTGCATCAATAACCAATGCCTTTATGGTATTGGTTCTTTTTTTTAGCAGCACCCTCCTTTTAGCCCAAGAGGGCGGATACGACGACGGTAAAAAATATATCCTTGGGGGTATTGAAGTCGTTGGCTTACAAAGCTACAATGCCCAGACTGTGAAAACTTTTACAGGATTAAGGGTAGGGCAACCCATTACTTTACCAGGAGAAGAAATAGGTGAAGTGATCAGTAAATTATGGGACTTAGAACTCTTTAGCGATATTAATTTTTTCATCACTAATATTGAAGACGAAAAAGTTTTCTTGGAATTAGAGATTATTGAAAGACCTACTTTATCTCAGGTAACTGTGTACGGCGTGAAGTCTAGAAAAGTAGACGCAATATTAACCGATACGGATTTAAAGAAAGGAAAGAAGATTACGGAGAGTTTAATTGCAAATTCAAAAAATTATCTTCAAAATAAATATAAGAAAGAGGGGTATTTAAATACTAAAGTGACTATTGCAACGGCTGCAGACACTACGGAGACCAATGCGCAGAAAATGGTCATTAACATTAACAAAGGCGCTAAGGTTAAGATTTCAGAGATTGAGTTCGAAGGAAATGACGCCCTGGGTGCGGCAAGACTTAAAAAAGCCTTAAAGAAAACTAAGGAAAAGGCTTTTTACAGGTTTTGGAAAAAATCTAAATACATTCCAGAAGATTATCAGACCGACTTGCAAAGCCTTAAAGATGCTTATGCTGAAAATGGTTACAGGGATGCTAGAATTCTCATGGATACCTTCACTAAGGTAAACGATGAAAACATTGCATTAAAAATTAAAGTAGAAGAAGGCGATAAATACTACTTTGGAGACATTAATTTCGTAGGAAACACTGTTTATACGGATAGGGGCTTGTCTCAAGTATTGGGTATTAAAAAAGGAGACACCTACAATGGAGTGCTGCTTAGAAAGCGTATCGCAGACAATACCAAACCAGACGGAGAAGATATTACCAATTTGTATCAGAACAATGGTTATTTGTTTTCTAGTATTAATCCAGTGGAAGTTTCTGCGGCTAATGATACCATTGATTTTGAAATTAGAATTATAGAAGGAAAAGAAACTTTCTTAGATCACGTAACTATTAATGGGAATGATAAGACCAATGACCATGTTATTTTCAGAGAACTCAGGACCCGTCCTGGTCAGAAATACTCTAAAGACAATATTATTAGAAGTATTAGAGAATTGGGGCAGCTGGGCTTTTTTGACGCCGAGCAAATATCGCCAGATGTTCAAAATGCAGACCCCAATACAGGTACCGTAGATTTGGCTTATAGTTTGGTAGAGGCGGGATCCAGCCAAATTGAACTCCAAGGGGGTTATGGTGGTGGTGGTTTTATTGGAACCTTAGGACTTTCTTTTAGTAATTTTTCATTGCAAAATATTTTTGATAAGGAAGCGTACAAGCCGGTTCCTATGGGTGACGGACAAACTTTTGCACTTCGTTTACAGGCGAGTAGGACTTTTAAGGTATACAGTTTAAACTTTTCTGAGCCCTGGATGGGGGGTAAAAAACCGATTAGATTCAATGTCTCTCTTTCCAGAACACAGCAGTACTCCTTTGATTTTGTTGCTAGAGATGTAGATAAGGACAGGCAGTTTTCCATTACGGGTATTTCTCTTGGGTTGGCCAAGCGCCTTCAGTGGCCAGACGATTACTTTTCTGTGTCTCACGCATTGGGCTACCAACAATACGATTTTCAAAACTACAATATAGGATTGTTTAATTTTGGTAATGGAACTTCTAACTCTTTGACCTATACTTTTGGCCTTTCAAGAAAATCTTCTGGGCCTAATCCAATCTTCCCAACAGGAGGATCTAGTTTTGAGTTTTTGGCTAAGTTTACGCCACCTTTTTCTTTATTAGGATCTAAAGATTTTAAGTCTATTAAAGAAGAGAGTGATGAGATTATAGGTTTAAGGTCTGTTGGAGAAGCTTCTGCAAGCCAATTAAGGCGCTTAGAAACCCTAGAAGAATCTCGTTTTAAGTGGTTGGAATTTTACAAATTAAACTTCAAAGGAGACTGGTATAGCAGAATAGTTGGTAAATTAATTTTAAGAACCAATACGGAATTTGGTTTCTTGGGCAACTACAATCCAGACATTGGTAATGTGCCTTTCGAGCGTTTCTTTGTTGGAGGAGACGGGCTTGGTAACTTTACATTAGACGGTAGGGAAGTGGTTCAATTGAGGGGTTATGAAAATCAATCTCTTACCCCAATAGATCCTACCACAAACCAACAAGAAGGTGGGGTAGTGTACAATAAGTTCTCTATGGAAATGCGTTATCCCATTACATTAAAACCATCTGCATCTATTTATGGATTGGCTTTTGTGGAGGGTGGAAACGCCTTTAATACCATTCAGGAATTTAATCCCTTTGATATAAAAAGATCAGCTGGAGTAGGGGTGCGTATTTTTATGCCTGCTTTTGGTTTGTTGGGAATAGACTTTGGTTATGGTTTTGACGCAGACAATCAGCCTGGTTCTGTGGGACCATCAGGATGGCAGACACACTTTATCATTGGACAGCGTTTTTAATATTTATTATATTTAAGTATCACAAAGACAATTACATACCTACTATTTGTTTTTTGGCTTGGTTTGAGTAGCGTTCACGCTCAAAGACAGGCCAGGGTAGCCTATATAGATATGGATTATATATTGTCTAAATTGCCTTCTTATTTGGAGGCACAACGTTCTTTAGAAGACCGCGTAGGAGGCTGGCAAATGGAAATAGCCGCTAGAAAATTAGCCCTGGAGACATTAGAGAATGACTTGTCTGCGCAAAAAGCACTACTCACGCCAAGCCTGGTTGAGGAAAAAGAATTAGAAATTCAATCTGCCAAGGCATCTTTGGTCGCTTACCAGCAACAGCGATTTGGGGTTCAAGGAGATTTATTCGCCTTGAGAACTTCTATTGTTCAACCCATACAGGATTTGGTCTTTAATGAGGTGCAGCGATTGGGAAAAGAAAAAGGGTATGACCTCATCCTGGATAAGTCAGATGGAAGTACTACTATTTTATTCGCGAACGAACGTTTTAATTTGAGTAATTTAGTCATTAGAGCTTTGAGTAGGCAAGACATGAGTGCCAATATGGTGCTTAGTGATGCAGAAATAAATCAAGGTTCAGAAGAAGACGCTCCTGTAAATGAAGCCTTAGAAGATAAGGCGGCAGAAGAACTTGAAAAGATAAATTCAAAGGAACAACAGATTGCCGAAAAGAAAGCAGCACAGCAAAAATTGAGGGAAGATAGGTTAAAAGCCTACGAGTTTCGGAAGCAAAAACTAAAAGAAGCAAGAGAAAAAAAGAAATCTGACAAACTTCCTGCCCAACAAAAAGACAGTATACCAGAATAAATTTTATATTTGAACACTAGATTTAACAACAAACAAAAAATTAACACTCAATTTAATTAACACGATGAAGAATTTAAAGAAAATAGCCGTTGCATTATTCCTATTTGTAGCTGCGACAAGTTTTGCGCAAGCCCAAAGCAAAGTAGCGCATATTAATGTACAAGCGTTATTATCTGAGATGCCAGAGATGAAGGCGGCAGATGCTGAATTAAAGAAATTGCAGGAAACTTACAGAGCAGATATTGAAGATTCAATGACTGAGTTGAGAAACAAATACACTTTGTATTCGAATGAGTCTGCTTCAAAGACACAAGAAGAAAACGAAAAAAGAGCTTTAGAGCTTCAAGGTTTTGAAAAATCAATTAACGAAGCACAACAAGCTGCACAGCAGGAATTGCAAAAAAAGCAGGCTGAGTTATTTGCTCCTATCTCTGAAAAAGCTAAAGCAGCCATTGAAAAAGTGGCTACCGCACAAGGTTTTGACTATGTTTTAGACGCTACTCAAGGATATGGTTTATTGGTGTCTAGAGGTAAAAACTTAATGACAGACGTTAAAAAAGAATTGGGATTCTAAGATAATTTCCCATCTTTGTTCAGATAAAGCCGCCTCTTTAGAGGCGGTTTTTTTATTTTAGTAGTATGAGTAATTCTTTTGGTCCTATTGGTTTTTTTGATTCTGGAGTAGGGGGCACTTCTGTTTGGTCTGCCGTGAACAACCTATTGCCTAATGAATCTACCATTTACGTGGCAGACAGTGCCAACGCACCCTATGGAGAAAGAAGCGCAGAAACTATTTTAGCTTTATCTATTAAAAACACAGACTTTCTAATCAGCAAAGGTTGTAAGCTGATTGTGGTGGCTTGTAATACTGCTACAACCAATGCAATAGCCGTACTCAGAGAAAAATATACAATTCCTTTTATAGGTATTGAGCCCGCAATTAAACCAGCAGCTTTGCAAACACTCACTGGGAAAGTGGGCCTGTTGGCTACCAAGGGCACCCTTGGTAGTGCACTGTTTCATAAAACAGTCCTTGAGAATGCAGGGGGGGTTGAAATTATTGAGCAGGAAGGTACTGGATTGGTCGCTTTAATCGAAGGTGGTTTTGCAGACGGAGAGGAGGTGGCTGAGCTTTTGAAATCCTATTTATTACCTATGCAGGAAAAAGGGATTGACCGCCTCGTCTTAGGTTGTACGCACTATCCTTATTTAATCCCTGCCATAAAAAAAATACTGTCGTCTCGGATAGAAATAATAGATGCTGCTGGCGCTGTGGCCAAGCAAACCAAAAAGGTATTGGAAAAGGAAGGGCTATTGGTCCGTGAAACAGTTACAGAAGAATTGACCGCAAATGATCTAATATCTAAAGCAGCTAGCTATGAATTTTACTCGAATGGCGCTACGGATGTATTGAAAAGTTTTATGCCTTCATGTCCTCGTACGACACTTCATTACAGCACTGACTTTTAAACCCAGTTAGGCAAGTCTTTCGTATCGTTCAAAAGTATATGCATAGGCATGTTTTTCATCTGCAGGCATAGGAGTTTTTTGAATGCACTCGAAATCTTTGGTTAAAATTTCAGGGAAAAAGACGTGGGCCGGGAGGCTCACATGTACCCGAGTGAGTTCAATGGTGGTGGCTAAAGGATATCCTATTTTGTATATTTCCCCACCCCCAATGATAAATACCTTTACTTCTGTTTTACAGGCCTCTAAAGCGGCTTCTAGTGAGAAGTGAACGGCACAGTCTGGATGGTCAATCTGGTAGTCTTTATTTCTTGTAATGACCAAATGTTTCCTATTGGGCAGTGGTTTTGGAAAACTCTCAAAGGTCTTACGTCCCATGATAATGGTATGGCCACTGGTGAGGGTTTTAAAGTGCTTAAAGTCCAAAGGAAGGTGCCACAGCAAGTCATTGTCTTTTCCAATGGCATTGTTCTCTGCAGCTGCAGCAATCATACAAATTTCTCTCATAGCTTAAATGGCTACTGCGCCTTTAATGTGGGGGTGTGGATCGTAATTTTCTAGGGTGAAATCTTCAAAGTCAAAATCAAAAATATCTTTAATTTCAGGATTTAAAGTCATTTTTGGCAGGTCTTTGGGTGTTCTGCTGAGTTGAAGTTCAATTTGCTCCATGTGGTTGTTGTAAATATGGGCGTCACCGAAAGTATGAATAAAATCTCCTGCTTCAAGCCCACAAACCTGTGCCATCATCATGGTGAGTAGGGCATAGGAGGCAATGTTAAAGGGGACGCCTAAAAAAATGTCGGCAGATCGTTGGTAGAGTTGGCAGGATAGTTTCCCTTCTGCCACATAGAATTGAAAAAATGCATGGCAAGGCGGGAGTGCCGCTTTTCCCTTGGCTACATTCTCTTCAAAGGAAGTTTTAGGATCTGGAAGGACACTTGGGTTCCAGGCAGAAACAATCATTCTTCTGCTATTTGGATTTTCTTTTATGCTTTGAATGACTTCTTTGATCTGATCAATTTCTTCTCCATTCCAGTTGCGCCACTGCTTGCCATAAACTGGACCTAGGTCGCCATTGCTGTCTGCCCATTCATTCCAAATACGCACTCCATTCTCCTGCAGATAGCCAATATTGGTGTCTCCTTTTAAGAACCATAGAAGTTCATATACTATTGATTTAAGGTGAAGTTTTTTAGTGGTTACCATAGGAAAACCTTCACTGAGGTTAAACCTCATCTGGTATCCAAAAACACTGAGGGTTCCTGTACCTGTTCTGTCTCCTTTTTGAACACCGTTTTTTAAGACGTGATTCAATAAATCGTGGTATTGCTTCATGGGTTATTTTTTCTTCTATAAAGGTATAAGCTGTAAGCAGAAAATGCCAAGGTTTAAGCGCAGATTATTAAAAACTTATTAACGAAAACCCTTTGTTAAATTGAGTTTACTCAAAGAGATTGCTTAGGTAGTTGGGCTAGCTTTGCTATAAGAAAATGGGCTTACCCTAAAATCATTCCAGCTATTGTAGCAGAAAGTAAAGAGGCCAATGAACCGCCTAAAACAGCCTTCAAGCCAAAGGCAGATAAGGTTTTTCTCTGTCCTGGGGCAAGTGATCCAATCCCACCAATCTGAATACCTATTGAGGCAAAATTGGCAAAGCCACATAGCATATAAGTGGCCATTATAACTGATTTACTATAACTAAAATGAGTGGCACTACTCACTTCCTTGAGTGTAGCCAACTGTGTGTAGCCTACAAATTCGCTAGAGGCTAATTTAATACCTAATAATTGTCCCATAAGAAACATGTCTTCTGCCGCAACGCCAATGACCCACATGAGTGGCCCAAATACGGTTCCAAGGATAGCCTCAAGAGAAAGACTAGAGTAGCTGCTGTTTGCGGCTATCCATTCATTGAGTGATGTGACGTCTCCAACCCAGTTAAAAATTCCATTGAAGAGGGCTATAAAAGCTACAAACACCAATAACATGGCGCCTACATTTACTGCAAGCTTTAATCCTTCGGAAGTTCCATTAGATATGGCGTCTAAAAAGTTAGATCCAATTTTCTCAGTAGAGACATGTACGTCAGTACTAATTTTTTCTGTCTGTGGGTATAATATTTTAGAAATAATAATGGCTCCGGGTGCTGCCATGACTGATGCTGCCAATAAGTGACGGGCAAATTCTAACCTTAACACAGGGTCGTCTCCACCTAAAAAACCAATATAAGCAGCCAGTACGCCTCCTGCCACCGTAGCCATTCCGCCTATCATTACCAATAGAATTTCAGACTTGCTCATCTTTTCTAAATAAGCCTTAATGAGCAAAGGGGCTTCTGTTTGTCCTAGGAAAATATTCCCGGCAACAGACAGGCTTTCCGCTCCAGAAATCCCTAAAGACTTAGTGAGCAGCCATGCAAGGCCTTTGACTACTTTCTGTATTACACCAAGGTAAAAAAGCACTGAGGTTAAAGCAGAGAAAAATATAATGGTAGGGAGTATTTGGAACGCAAAGATATAGCCAATAGAGGGGTTGTTGAGGTCCAATAAGTTGCCTAGTAAAAACTTACTTCCCACTAGGGTGTAATCTAGGATATTGACAAAAATTTGTCCTACGAAGCTAAACCCTTTTTGTATCAGAGGTATTTTTAATATTCCAATAGCCAAGATTATTTGGATACTGAGACCAATACCGACCATCTTCCAATTAATAGCGCGTTTGTTAGAGGAAAACACAAAGGAAATTCCAATTAAAAAGAGCATTCCTAGCAAACCCCTCCCCAAACTTTTCATAGAAAAAGAGGCATTTGGAATAATGGTTTCAGGGCCCGATTGGGTTTGAATGTCAATAGTGTTTAGGCTGGTTTCAACAACAGACAGTGCAGTGGGTGCTGCTTCTAAAGTGGCGCTGCCAAGACCAATGAATAGAACAAGAACAGCAGTTAAAATAGAAAACTTCAAGTATTTTGACATCTTAATTTCTTTTGGATATTTCATCTCTGATTCTAGCAGCTTTTTCGTAATCTTCTGCTTTAACTGCTTTGTCTAAAGCTGCTTCTAGTCCGTTTAGGTCTAACTTTTTTAAATTATTTTCTGGAGCTATTTCATTCATAGCGTCTGTAGGTATTTCTCCAAGATCAGTCGGTATTTCTTTTACGGATAGGTTTATTCCCGCTTTACTCAATATGCTTTCATAAGTAAAAATAGGGGCGTTAAAGCGTAAGGCCAATGCTATGGCATCACTAGTTCTGGCGTCAAAAACAGCTTCAACACCTTCTTGTTCACAAACAATATTGGCGTAAAATACGCCGTCTATAAGTTTGTGAATGATTACTTTTTTTAAGCCAATATGAAAGTGCTGCGCAAAATTTTTAAATAAATCGTGGGTCAAGGGCCTAGGAGGACTAATTTCCTTTTCAAGGGCTATGGCAATGGATTGAGCCTCAAAGGCACCAATAACTATGGGGAGTTTTCGGTCTCCCTCCATTTCATTGAGGATTAGTGCATAGGCCCCATTTTGGGTTTGACTATACGAGATCCCTTTTATTTTTAATGGAATTAAGGTCATAGTTTAAAGGTCATAAAAAAAGGCCAATTAATAAAATAATCAGCCTTGTATGGTGTGGCCCAGTTTAAGGGGCGCAATTTAATAAATTTTAAGCGTTCTGTGCTTTAAAAGCTTTTAATTTTTCAATTAGTTCAGGGACAACCGTAAAGGCGTCTCCTACTATTCCGTAGTCTGCCGCTTTAAAGAATGGTGCTTCTGGATCTGTATTAATCACCACTTTTACTTTTGAGGCACTCACCCCTGCTAAATGTTGTATGGCTCCAGAGATTCCAATGGCAATGTATAGGTTAGTGGCTACAGGCTTTCCTGTCTGTCCTACGTGTTCTCCATGAGGCCTCCATCCAAGGTCTGATACTGGTTTTGAACAAGCAGTAGCTGCTCCTAAGACATTGGCTAAATCTTCAATTAAACCCCAATTTTCTGGTCCTTTAAGTCCCCTTCCTCCAGATACAACCACATCTGCGTCTGCAATGGTTGCTTTTCCGCTTACTTTATCTACTGAGGTTGTTTTAGTGGCAAATAAACGATCTTCTAAATTGGGTGAAAAAGCTGTGACACTAGCGCTGGTTTCTTTTTCATGAATGCCATAAGAGTTGTTGGCTACGCCAATCATTTTAATGGATCCAGTGAGTTCTGTGTGGGCAAAGCCTTTGTTGCTAAAAGCAGTTCTCTTCACAACAAAAGGGGCAGTGCTCTCTGGAAGAGCCACTACATTGGGGGCAAAACTTGCACCCAATTGAGCCGCTAAAAGAGGGCTTAAGAACTTACTGTCTGCAGAGCTACTCACAAGTACTACTTGTGCGTTAGCCTCTTTGGCTGCTTGGGCTATAGCTGTTGCGTATGCCTTGGCATTAAAAGTATCTAATTTGGCTTCTTTAATGGCTAATATTTTAGCCACTCCATAAGACTGTAGTTGGCTCGCATCTGATGGATTTATAGCAACAGCGACACAATCAGTGCCCAATTGCTCTGCTAATGCAGCGCCATAAGAAGCCACTTCAAATGCATTTTTCTTAAAAACCCCTTTTTCTGTTTCGGTATATATGAGTACGGACATAATAATGTGTTTTATGGCTAGGTTATAAAACCTTGGCTTCGTTGTGTAATAAAGAAATGAGCTGGTCTATATTGGTTGGATCAATCATTGTTACAGCGCCTTTGGCCTCTGGTTTACTAAAAGATATCTCTTTGGTATGCGACTCAGAAGTAGTTGCAGGTCTAACGTGAAGCGGCTTTTGTCTGGCCATCATAATTCCCCTCATATTTGGAATGCGTAGATCGCTTTCTTCTACCAATCCCTTTTGCCCTCCAATAACCAGTGGAAGTTGGGTGCCCAATGTTTCTTTACCACCATCTATCTCTCTTATAGCTGTAGCGTTATTTCCATCTATCTCTAAAGAGATACAATTGGTTACGTATTGGTAATCCAATGCGCTCGCTAAAAACCCTGGTACCATTCCGCCATTGTAATCTATAGATTCTCTTCCAGCAATCACCAAGTCAAAACCTATTTCTTTTACTAGTGCAGCCAATTCTTGGGCAACAAAAAATCCATCTGTCGCAGGAGCATCTATTCTATAAGCTTCATCTGCACCAATGGCAAGTGCTTTCCTTAGGGTAGGTTCCACAGAGGCATCACCCACGGTAACTACTGCTACACTAGCGCCTTGCTTTTCTTTAAACCACATGGCTCTGGTGAGTCCAAATTCATCATTTGGATTAATGACAAATTGAACACCAGCTGTAT